>WNFX01000644.1_pt1 | contig 45401 bp, 40 predicted proteins | sample 5400111 | NCBI WGS metagenome assembly WNFX01 (sample SAMN13153363, study PRJNA577476) | soil metagenome | isolation source: 40 cm soil or saprolite under grassland replicate 1 | place: USA:California | collected 2016-06-15
CCCTGTTCCATTGCTTCGTCTAGCATGCTATAGTTCATCTTGGGTCTTTCCTCGCTTTCTGAGACGTTGAGAGTTTTTTCTCATTCTAGCAAGGAATGGCCCTGTTTTTTCTCCTTTGGGACTTTTAAATAGCCCTGGGAGAGTAGGTGATACTGTTCCTAATAGAGCAGGAACTATGGTATACTGAAGGCACAGAATCCCTTTGACGAGAAAGGACGCGGAGGTATAATTTGGCGAAAGAGCAGACTCTCGATAATCTCTGGCTAGCGCAGACGTTATTTGACCTCGAGGGAGTGCAGTTTGGGAATTTCACAGTAAGCGAGTCCGCGGTCAGCTCTCCAGTTTTTGTCAATCCCAAGGTACTCATCAGCAACCCAACAGCCTTGCGAGTAGCAAGCAAGCTGATGCAGCAGGAAATCAACCTCGCTCAGTCATTGCGCCGCCCAAAAGTTCACCCTTTCGCCGTGGTTGCAGGAGTACCCGTAGGAGGGCTACTGCTGGCGTCAGCGTACTCGCTGGAAACTAATGTGCCCCTGATTTACGCCCGCATACACCCGGAAGGTACCGGGAAGCGAGGCATAGAAGGCCATTTTACACGCGGCGATACAGTACTCATCATCGATGATCTTATTACACGAGGGAGTAGCATCCTGGAGACGGCTGAATTGCTCACGGAAAAAGGCCTGAAGGTGAAGGATGTGATCGTATTGATCGATCGCGAGCATGGAGCAGTGGAGCGATTACGGCGTCACGGCTACAACCTGATCAGCATTTTGAAGCTGGAAGTTATGCTTAACCATTACATGTCCAGGGGATTGATCTCAGAGGAAACTTACCGCATCTGCGCTGACTACCTCCGCAGCAAACAAGCGGAAATTCGTGCTCAGTAATGAGGGACGACACAAATAAGGGAAGCAATCACCTTCTTGGATTGCTTCCCTTTTTTGTGTCAAGGGCCAGGCACTGCTCTTACCGGGGCGGCTGGGGTACAGGCTGCTGCGGCTCCCGTTGAGGCTGGCCCAGGTAGGGTACAGCCTCAGGCTGGTCCAACTGCGGCGGTGTATAAACAGGACTGTCTTGTGAAGCTGCACTCTTTGAACGCCGCATCACATCTATGAACGGCTCAATCAGGTCAAGAGGTAGGGGAAAGACGATGGTCGAGTTCTTCTCAACAGCGATCTCGGTGAGCGTTTGCAGGTAGCGCAGTTGTAGAGTACTAGGCTGCGAGCCGATGATATTGGCCGCCTGCGCCAGTTGCGCTGAAGCTTGCAATTCACCCTGGGCATGGATGATCTTGGCGCGCTTCTCGCGCTCGGCCTCGGCCTGCTTGGCCATGGCACGCTGCATTGTCGCTGGCAGCTCAACATCCTTGATCTCCACGGCCGTCACCTTGACACCCCAGCGTTCCGTATGCTCGTCAATGATTGCTTGCAACTCGCGGTTGATCTTGTCGCGTTGGGCGAGCAGTTCATCTAGCTCGGACTGACCCAGCACATTACGCAGCGTTGTTTGACCGATCTGCGTAGTCGCCTGGATGAAGTTCATCACGTTTATAACGGCGGCCTGGGGATCCACTACATAGAAGTAGATGACCGCCGTCACTTTGATGGTGACGTTATCGCGCGAAATCACCTCTTGTGGTGGTACGGTGAGGGTAACGATACGTAGATCGACTTTAACCATGCGCGTGATGAAGGGTGGCACCCAGAACAAGCCTGGTCCCTTTGCACCAGTAAAACGTCCCAGGATGAAAATCACTCCCTTTTCATACTGCTGCACCACGCGTAGACCAGAGAGCGCGAGCAACACCAGGATCAGGACGATAACACCTATCAGAACTGAAAGAATGGGATCCATAAAAATGCCTCCTTACGTCCCCTGAATATATTCAGAGGAATGATTTGAGAGTGTATAAACAATGGGCCGGACGTGCAGGCGTAAGCCTTCAACGGCGACAATCTGCACTTCAGAGCCAGCATCTACGGAAGTAGTAGGAGCTTCTACTATGGCGGCCCAGTCCTCACCCTGGTATCTCACCCGCCCTTCCGGCAGAAGCGGGGTCAAAGCAGTGGCTATAGCGCCAATCATACCCTCGACGCCAGTGTTCACTCGCTGCCGCTGTGCACGCACGATGAAGGTGACGAGGGTCAGACCAATCAAGCCTATCAATCCAGCCATGCTGTATACGACAAGCGGATTTACCTGCGGGCCATTGTAGGGGCCACCGCTGTTAAAGAAGATGAAAGCGCCGAAGACGAGGGAGATCACGGCACCCACAGTGAGTACTCCGTGTGTGGGTAATTTCACATCTAACACGAGCAAGACGAATGCCAGTATCATCAAGGCCAGGCCAGCCCAGTTAGGTGAAAGCGATCCCACACCGAAGAGGAAGAGCAGCAGGGCAATGCTGCCCAAGACGCCAGGCAGAATGACACCGGGATGCGAGATTTCCAGGTAAATGCCGATGACGGCGACGATGAACAGGAGGAAGATCACGTTAGGATCAAGCAAAAGGTTATAGACCTGATCAAACAGGCTGGGCTGGAGCGTAACCACATTTGCCTCTGCGGTGTGCAATAATACTGCTTTGCCTGATTCAAGCGTGATAGCTTTCCCTGTTGCGCTTGAGTCCACTTTTTTAAGAAGTGTAGCCAGGTCGCTGGCGCCGAAGTCAACGATATGGTTGTTCACTGCTACCTGGTCGTCATACGAGGCAGCCTTTGTGACCATCGTCGCAGCCAATTGGGCATTGCGGTGATAGTGATTCTGAATACCAGTAATCGACGCTACCAGGTCATTCTCGATTTTTGACAGGAGCGTCTTATCAATATCGGCACCGGTGCTTGTCACAGGACTGGAGGCACCGATACGAGTAGTGGGAGCCATGGCAGCAATATGAGCTGCCAGCGCGACAAAAGCTCCTGCAGAAGCCGCGCGACCCCCAACAGGCGAGACGTACGAGATGATGGGAACGGTGCTACTTAGCTCCGCCTGGATCATGGATTTCATCGATTCGAGGTCGCCACCAGGCGTGTCGATTTCAATAACCAGTGCCTGCGCTCTATCCCGCTCGGCGGTAGCAACCGAATTCTTGAGGTAACGCAATGAAGCGGGACCAATGTCGCTATTGAGCACCATTACATCAACATGGTACGTATCTGCCGAAGCAGTGCGTGGAACAAACATCAAAGCCAGCAAAATGGGTATGACAAAGATGACACAAACAGGAAGAAGTGACAGCGCATACGGTCTGCGATGGCTGTGGCGCGAATGCATGGCGATATTCCTCCATTAGATGGTTCGACGCGCCTTAATGTACATATCTACTACAATGCTATCATATCACAGCCTGATGAAAAACACGATATTTTCACCGGTGTTGTGGCATCTGATGCGCAAGTTACTTTCACAACATGTCATTGCTAATTGCTATAGAGAATATAGCATACTGTTATTTGATTTGTCAAGAGGTTGTAATTGAAATTCCTGGCAAAGCATCTTTTCTACAGAAAATTTATTTTTTATTTCATATAAATAGTAGATGAGATAATATAAATACTTGACAAAACAATAGATACCGCGTATACTTGTTGCGGTAAATAAAAAAAGCCTACCTTTATATCCACAGAATGGAAAGGAAACAAGCAACATGGCGGTTAGCATCCGTACCGATGAAGAAATCCAGGCTAATGTCCTGGAAGAATTGAAGTGGGATAGCCGCGTCCAGCCCAACGAAATCGGGGTCATGGTCAAAGATGGCATCGTGACCCTCACCGGCTGGATCGACTCGTATATGAAGAAGATCGCTGCCGAGGAAGCCGCTCGCCGCGTGCGCGGCGTCAAGGCGGTCGCCAACGACATCGAGGTGCGCCTGCCCGGCTCGGCCGAACGCACCGATGCCGATCTGGCCGCTGCCGTACTCAACGCCCTCAAGTGGGAAGCCGATATCCCCACAGGCAAAATTGATGTGACGGTCAGCCAGGGCTGGGTGACGCTGAAGGGCGAGGTCGAATACGGCTTCCAGAAGCGACTGGCAGAACAGGCTGTGCAGCGCCTGTCAGGGGTCAAAGGCGTTACCAATCTCATTGTGGTCAAGCCGCACGTGGAACCTAGTGACCTGAAGCAGCGCATCGAGAAGGCGCTGGTGCGCAATGCGGAGACGGATGCCAGTCGGATCACGGTCGAGGTGCAGGGCAGCAAGGTGATCCTGCGGGGGATGGTGCGTTCCTACGCGGAGAAGAAGGCGGCGGAGGAAACGGCCTGGTCAGCGCCGGGGATCACCGAGGTGGAGAACCGGATTGTAGTTTCGCCCCCACTATAATCCTTGCCAGCGAGCTGATCCTTTGATAGAGATGAGGACATGTCCTCACCAGCGAGTCCCTCCCAGCAATGGTGAGGACTCATTTTTTGGCCTAATACATTGGGATTGTGAGAGTGGTGAAGTTCGATAGTTGATGACAAGCTCAGACGCCTCCCAGAGGAGCCTTCGCTGTACAAACGCCTGGTTAAGTAAGGGAATTACCACATAATCTCTTAGCAAACGGAAAACAACAGTCCTGGCGAAAAAGATTCTTGTATGCGGTTGATTTTGAAGTTTGACATCCAGATAGCTTCAAACCGAGCGGGCTTTAGTGCCCCGGCTGGTTAACGGTCGTCCGGTGAAAGCGTGGAGCCAGTGGTACAATAAACGCATGAAAGAACTCAAGAAACTGCTTCCCAAAGAAGATCGAGAGCGTGTCACACGACAAATGGAGCGCATCACCAACAAGCGCAATCGGCGCATTGATCACTACCTGCATGCGGCCAGTAAGCGTATTATTGACTTCCTAGTTGAAGAAGGGATTGGAACGGTCATTATTGGGAAAAATCCGTTGTGGAAACAAGCCAGCTTTCTTGACCTTGACCCGATTCCTGACTATACACCCAACGATGAGGTGCAGCACGTCTTTAGCGGAAAGCGCCTCTACCGCACGAAAGATGGACGCAAGGTATGCGCTGATATGAACGGTGCCTACAACATTTTGCGCAAAAGTAGATCTGATGCCTTTGCAAAGGGAATAGCGGGCTATGTAGTTCACCCCGTACGGCTTGTCGTATAAATCAAACAAGACATATGGCGTGTGCAATACAACACTCTATTTTTTGGAACTATAGTGCAATTAGAGACTCTACAGAAGGACATATACCACAATGTTACGTATTCTTTCATATAATATACTTTTCGGTGGGAGTGGCCGCGTTAACCAATTGACCAAAATGATTCAATCGGCACAGCCCGATGTTGTGGGATTGATCGAGGCAGCGGATGCCCGGGTGATCGAGGAACTGGCAGAGCGTTTAGAGATGCATTACTGTGCAAACCCGGCCGGTGAATATCCACGAGGCCAGCGACTAGCAGTGCTCAGTCGTTTGCCGATAGTATACTCAGAACTGCATGCACGCCCCGGCATACTCCGTGAGCCGCTGCTGGAGGTTGGTGTGGAGGAAGCCGGAGGAACACAATTTACTGTATTCGTTACACATCTATGGGCCGCCTTTAACCAGGGTTGGGCCGGCAATCATATCCAGCAGCGCGAGGTAAAAGAGATACTACGCATTGCGGCTACGAAGCAAGGTACGCCTCATTTATTGATGGGCGACTTCAATACGCTGGCTCCAGGTGATGCCTTTAAGGGCAGCCAGCTTTTACGCCACATGGTCAACCTGGACGCACAACGCAAACAATACAGGATAGCGATGCAAGGCCAACCAAGCCTTAATTTCGTAGTGCCACCTCGCCTGCGCATCTTCAATCCCCTGCTACAGGTCATTCCTCGCAGCAGGCTGCTGTGCGCACTTTTTGATGTAGCCGCCTCCTGGTACGCGCCGAGAGGGAGCATCGCTCTCGTGCTCAAGGCTGGCTACGTAGACTGCTTTAGACGCAGGAACCCGGGAGCCCGGGGCTTCACCTGCCCGGCAGGGGCCCCTGCCGGGCGCATTGATTTTATCTTTGCCAGCCCGGAGATGTCTGCTCGCCTCGCAGGGAGTAACATCATCACAACGGGCGAAGGCCTTCCCGGCGAGCAAGCAAGCGATCATTTCCCCGTCGGCGCGGAATTTCGTGAGGCAACGACAAGTTAGAAGTCAACGCTGGTACGTTCACCAATGCGGGCCAGGATGCCCCGAGCATTCATGCCGGGGAGGAATGGCCCTTCCTTATTTGGCGAGAGGGATGGGTGGGGCAAATGTTTGTTCGTTCAACTATTTTCCTTTCTTGACAGGTCGTTGAAAATTTGGTAACATACCATGTATGAAAACGGTGATTACCGCAAAACTCAAACTGCATACGACTCCTGAGCAGTTCTCCGCATTACGTGCGACTCAACTGGCATATCGAGACTCGCTCAACTTTGTGAGTCGCTATGCCTTCGAGCATGGCAAGATGAGCAATGCGGTGAGACTGCAAGATGGCACCTATGACGACATCCGCGCCCGCTTTCAGCTTCCCTCGCAAATGGCCTGTAGCGTGCCCAGGCAGGTTGGGGCAACCTATAAAACGCTCTGGAAAAAGGTGCAACAGAATGCAGCGCATCGTAAGGTAGGCCTGACTTCGAAACGGTACAAGGGGCTGGACAAGGCTCCCACCTATGTCTCGCCCACGCTGACCTACCAGAACCGCAAGGACTACAGCTTCAAGAAAGCGAGCCGAGTCAGCATCTTGACCCTTGAGGGGCGCATCGTTGTTGCCTACACCGGCTCCAACGCTCACGTAGCCCGTATCCAACGAGGCACTGGCATTGGAGCGGCCAAGCTGTGGTACGACAAGGCCAAGAAGCGGTTTTATCTCCTCGTGTCCCTGGAAGTGGAGACAGCGGACCCGACGCCAGAAACGCATACCAGCATCGTCGGCGTGGACGTGGGCATCCGCTACCTGGCGGTTGCCTCGACCACCCAAGGGAAGCCATCGTTTTATGCTGGGAAACGGGTCGTTTCCCAAGCCAACCATTATGCGAGACTGAGAAAGCGTCTGCAAAAAAAAGGCACTCGTTCGGCGACCCGCCGTTTGGTGGCAATCAGTGGACGAGAGAGACGGTTGAAAGCCGACGCCAATCATGTGGTCTCCAAACGCATCGTGACACAGCATCCCCATTCCCTCATGGGCCTGGAGAACTTGACAGACATTCGAGAGCGCACCAGACGAAGAACGCACAAACGGAAGAAGAATGGCAAAGGTGCGAAGCCGGTTTCGATCAAGCAACGCAAAAGCAACCGAGTCTACTCGCAGTGGTCGTTTGCCGAGTTGCACATGATGATTGCCTACAAAGCCTTGTTGGCGGGTTCGATGGCGATCAAAGTGGACGCTCACTACACGAGCAAAGCGTGCCCGGTGTGTGGGTATATCAGTGACGCCAATCGGCCCAACAGAGGCTTGCTGTTCGTCTGTCAGAACTGTCATTACACGCTCCACGCCGATCTGGTGGGTGCCAGAAACGTGGCGATGCGAACGTTGCTTGCTCGACAAGATTGGGCAAGTACGGGGCACTTGTCGGTTGCCCCTGATGTGTCGAACGCTGAGACCAAAGCGGCACACCTTCGCCGGTATGCCGAACTGCGGTGGAGTTTAGACACAAGCCCTGCGCCTTTAGGCCAGGGGTGACTGACATTGCTTAGTGGAACACATCTTTTATCTTATCAAAGATGTTCTTATCGTTTTGCTCACGCTCAAGGCGAGCGAACTCCTCAAGCAGGCGTTTCTGCTCAGCGGTCAAATTGGTTGGCGTTACTACTTTGACGATAACGTGCTGGTCGCCACGTGCACTGCTGTGAACCACAGGTACACCCATGCCTTTGAGGCGGAAGGAACGGTTACTCTGTGTGCCGGCAGGGATTTTGAGGGTAGTTGCTTTACCATCGACGGTAGGCACCTCGACTTCGTCGCCAAGAGCAGCCTGGGTGAAGCTGATGGGCAGCTCGTAGATGATATCATTGCTCTGGCGCTTGAAGACATGATGAGGCTTTACAGTAAGGATGACATAGAGATTGCCCGGAGTGCCACCGCGCGCACTGACCTCGCCTTCGCCAGTTACACGCACGTTTATACCATCATCTACGCCAGCAGGAATATTCACTACCACGCGGCGATTGTTACGCACGCGACCCTGGCCACGGCACTTTTCACAGGGGGTGGTAATGACGCGCCCTTCCCCGCGACAACGCTCACACATCGTCACATTGACGAACTGCCCAAAGATAGACTGTTGTACGCGACGAATCTCGCCAGTCCCTTGACACGACGAACAACGCGCTGTAGACGTGCCGGGCTGCGCGCCACTGCCACGGCAATTGGTACAGGTCTCCCAGCGGGGCAGTTCAATTTCCTTCTGACAACCAAAGACGGCTTCTTCGAATGTGATGGTTAGATCATAGCGAAGATCAGCACCGCGCTGGGTTCCGGCACGGCGCTGGGCGCCCGCCGTTCCAGAAAAGAAAGTTTCGAAGAGATCATTGATGCTGCTGAACGTACCAAAGTCGCCAAAGTCGCCAAAGCCTGTGCCCCCACCATTGCCGACAGCGGCATGTCCATAGCGGTCATAGGCGGCACGTTTCTGCGGATCACTCAGTATCTCATAGGCCTCGTTGATTTCAATAAAACGGGCTTCCGCTCCCTGCTCTTTATTGGCATCCGGGTGATACTGTTTGGCAAGGCGGCGGAATGCTTTCTTTATTTCCTCATCGCCTGCGCTACGCGATACCCCCAGTACTTCATAATAATCTCGTTTGCTAGTGGCCATTGACTGGTCCTTTGTATGAGCAACAGGGCGCGGCATCATCCGCGCTACCGAATTTCAACGCTAATCTACTCTGTGTTATTTTATACTACCTTTTCTACACGATAGACGCAAGGGAGTAGCCTATTCCGGCGCGGAAGCTCCTGCACCATTCCAGGGCAGATACACCCTGGATAGGCCGCTCCCTACATAATGGCTTTGTTAAGCGCTTTTACGACGGATCAGGTCTCCCTGTACTCGCCCTCGATAGTGTCATCCTGGGAGCCACTGTGGTCGCTCGGAGCGCTTTGTTCCTGACCATCGAAGTCAGCGCCGGGGCCGGCAGTAGAACCGGACTGGCGATAGATCGTTTCGCTGATCTTGTAAAAGGCCTGTTCCAGGGCCTCACGCGCAGACTTGATGCGGGATACATCGTCGGTTGAAAGGGCAGAGCGCACGTCGGCGATCTTGGACTCAAGTTCGCTCTTCTGGTCCGCAGTGAGCTTGTCGCCAAGATCAGTAATGCTCTTCTCCGCCCGATAGGAGGCACTATCTGCCAGGTTGCGCTCCTCGACCTCTTCCTTACGACGCTTATCCTCTGCCGCGTGTGACTCGGCATCACGCACCATGCGGTCGATCTGATCTTTGGAGAGGCCGCTGGAGGCGACGATGGCGATCTTTTGCTCGCGCCCGGTCCCCTTGTCGCGCGCCGAGACATTCACGATACCGTTAGCGTCGATATCGAAGGTAACCTCGATCTGCGGCACGCCGCGTGGGGCAGGTGGGATACCATCGAGGATAAAGCTGCCAAGCGAACGATTGTCCTTGGCGAACTCGCGCTCACCCTGCAAGACATTGATCTCGACGCTGGGCTGGTTGTCGCTGGCCGTTGAGAAGACCTGGCTCTTCTGGGTCGGGATGGTGGTGTTACGCTCGATCAAGCGAGTGAAGACACCGCCCAGAGTCTCGATACCCAGCGAAAGTGGGGTCACGTCGAGTAGCAGTACATCCTTGACATCGCCGGTCAATACACCTGCCTGAATGGCGGCACCGACGGCTACAACCTCATCCGGGTTCACGCCGCGGTTCGGCTCACGATCAAAGATGCGCCGGACCATAGTCTGCACTGCCGGCATGCGGGTCTGGCCGCCGACCAGCACTACTTCCTGGATGTCACCGGGGCGAACACTTGCATCTGCGAGGGCCTGCATTACCGGCTTGCGCGACTTTTCAATCAGGTCCTCCACCAGCTGCTCCAGCTTCGAGCGGGTGAGCGGCATGGTAAGGTGTTTGGGGCCGCTGGCATCGGCGGTGATGAAGGGCAGGTTGACTTCCGTCTGCATGGAGCTAGATAGCTCCTTCTTGGCCTTCTCTGCCGCTTCCTTCAAGCGCTGCAGGGCCATGCGGTCCTGCCGCAGGTCGATACCGCTCTCCTTGCGAAACTCGTCGGCCAGCCAGGTGATGATGCGCTGATCGAAATCGTCGCCACCCAGGTGGGTATCGCCGTTGGTGCTTTTGACCTCAAAGACGCCATCGCCCAGTTCCAGGATAGAAATGTCGAAGGTGCCGCCACCGAGGTCATAGACGCCGATACGCTCATCCTTTTTCTTATCGAGACCATAAGCAAGAGACGCGGCTGTGGGCTCGTTAATGATGCGTAAGACGTCAAGTCCTGCGATCTTCCCGGCATCCTTGGTGGCCTGGCGCTGCGCGTCGTTAAAGTAAGCGGGTACGGTGATAACCGCCTGCATTACACGCTCGCCGAGGTAGGCTTCTGCATCGGTCTTGAGTTTCTGCAAGATCATTGCAGAGATTTCCGGCGGGCTATATTGCTTCCCCTGTATCTCCACCCAGGCATCGCCGTTGCTCGCTCGAACCACTTTGTAGGGTACGATGCGCCTGTCACGATCCACCTCAGGATCATCATACTTACGACCCATGAAGCGCTTGATAGAGTAGACAGTATTTTCAGGATTCGTAACGGCCTGGCGTTTTGCCACCTCACCTACGAGTCGCTCGCCGTTTTTGTTTACAGCGACAATTGACGGGGTGACCCGTGCTCCCTCCGAATTAGGGATAACGACAGGCTCGCCGCCTTCCATTACAGCGACACAGGAGTTTGTCGTCCCCAGGTCGATTCCAATAACTTTTGGCACAGTTGCCTCCTAAAAAATGTAGTAATAGTTACTCAGTAGTACTGGATTTTTCTGATTCTGACTCATGTCCCGCGGATACCGTTTGAGGTTCACGGGCAATTTTAACGAGCGCAGGGCGCAGTACCTGGTCATGAAGTTTGTAGCCACGCTGTAACTCAGCCGTGATAGTCTCTTCAGGGTAAGCATGCGTATCTTCGTAGGCTACCGCTTCGTGCTCGATAGGATTAAATTTCTTGCCTTGTGTTTCGATAGGTGTGACACCGGTGCGATGGAGGATACCGAACAACTGAGCCTGGATGAGGCCTATACCCTCCACCCAGGTGAAGTGTTGGAACTCCTTTGGCAGTGTGGTAAATGCGCGATCAAAGCTATCAAGGACGGCTAGCTGTTCATAGACGACAGATTTGAAGGCGTCCTTAAGCGCCAGGTTCAGGTCCTGCTGCAAGCGTTTACGTACATTAGAGATCTCTGCCTGTGCGCGCATAGCGCGATTCATATAATCGGTTGCCTTCTCGCGCTCTTCGGCCAGATCTTTCTCCAGTTCTTCTATGCGTACTTTGAGCTGGCGGATCTGCTCGATAGGCGCCTCTTGCTCTTGTGAAGATGCCTGTGATTGTTCAGTTCGTTCTACTTCATCAGCCATATTTGGTATCCTCTTGAACCGGACGACCGTGTGGGTCACCTTTACATATGGATGTTGGACAAAGCTTTAGCTTCACGTCATTACTCGTAGCCGTAGACTTCTGACAGCAGCTCGTTCATCACCTGCGCCATATAGCGCACAACAGCGATAGCACGGCCATACTGCATACGTGTCGGGCCGATCACACCCAGCAAACCGCCAATCTTGCCCTCACGGCCGTAGCGAGCAACGACCAGACTGACATCCCGCATTTCGTCCCACTCATTCTCGCCCCCTATGATGACCTGCACGCCATCGGCCTCTCGCAACTGCGATGCCAGGACAGGTAAGAAGCGATTCTGCTCCAGCACCTGCATGACTTTGCGCACACGCTCGTTACGCTCCTCTTCGGGACCCATGCGGCTATATTCCGGCTGCTGCAGGATATTGAGCACCCCTTCGCGATAGAAGACATCACCCAACGGGTCGCCGTGTTGTTCCAGGATATGGGCAAGGGTAGACGCAATCAAGTGTCCTTCTGGTGAGAAATCATGCTGGAGCATGAGGGCATTTACCTCGGCGGCACTCCTGTTTTGAAAGAGTTCGTTCAGAGAAGCAGCCAGGGCACTCAAGCCCTCCTGCTGGACCGGGACCTCTAACAACAGCCGCTGCTGCTTGACCGTGCCATCTGTCATTACCAGGACGAGATGAGCAGAGAGGTCTGAGACTGACAGTACTTCAAAGTGCTTGAGTCGTCCTTCGGTAGCACGAGGCGAGGTCATAACGGCTGCGCTATGCAGCAAACGGGCCATCACCGAGGCTGTTAAACGTACCCATTGATCCAGTTGATCCTGTACCTGGTAGAACTGGTGACGGATCAAGCGCTGTTCGTCGAGTGACAGCGCAGATTCTTGCATAAGGTGTTCTACGAAGTAGCGGTATCCCAGGTCTGTGGGCACGCGCCCAGCGGAAGTATGCGGTTGATAAATAAGATGTGCCTCTTCCAGCCCTGCCAGTTCGTGACGGACAGTTGCGGAGCTAAAGTTGAAATCATACTTACGCACTAATGTTTCAGAGGCGACAGGTGTGGCGGTATGAATATACTCTTCAACAAGTGCTCGCAAAATCTGCTGCTTACGCTGGCTTAATGGTGTCATTTTTGGCACACCTTCCCAACACATACGATATGCTGGTATGATACATAGCTTGTCAACTCTTACTGCTAGCAGTCTCCATTTGAGACTGCGAATACAGAATAGCACTCAACGGGTGAGATTGTCAAGTGTGTGAGGAGATGTGGTGATCTTTTTTAAATGATCTAGCACTCTATCTTTAGTGTTTCACCGCCGCGTTCGGCCGAACGTTTCGCCGTCTCCATGACCGCGATGTTGCGCCGGGATTCTTGTGGCGACACGACCAGGGGCTCGCCATTGTGCAGGTGATTGGCCAGGTTGCGATGGAAGGGGTAGAGGGGCTGCTCAGGCAACACCAGGTGCTGTTCGTGAATGGCACCGCCTGGTTCACGGGTAAAGACGGTGAGTGTTGGAAGCGCTTCGGAAGGAGCCAGGCGCTCTTCGATGAGGTCGCCGGACCAGCGCCGCATTTTTACCGTCTCCTGTCGCCAGTGTCCAACAATGGCACCTTGTTCGCCCAGGATATACCATTTGGGCTTCATGGCTGCCGCGATATCGGAATGCATGAATTCGGCCTCTTGTCCACCTGCAAAACGTAGAGAGACAACCGAGTGGTCGGCATTGGTTACGTCGTGCCAGACGCGCTTATGCTCAACGCCGCGTACACTGATCACGGGATCGGGGATAAGCTGGAGGATCCAATCCAGATAGTGCGAACCCCAATCATAGAAGACGCCGCCTGAGATTGGCTCGTGTGAGTGCCAGTAGTCACAAGGATGCGCGTAACCACCTATGAATGTCTCGATGTGGAAGAGAGTGCCGATGGTTCCGCGTTTGAGCACCTGTTGAATAGCAAGATAATCGGGGTCCCAGCGCCGGCACTGGTACACCGTCAGTGCGAGATGTTTTTCGTTCGCGCACTGGATCATCTCATCGGCCTGGGAGGTCGTCAGGCAAAAGGGTTTTTCAGTTACAACATGTTTGTCAGCGCGCAACATTTGCATGGAGATGGCCGCGTGGGTGTTGGGGGGAGTAGACACGATTACCACATCAATAGCGGGGTCATCCGCCACCTGCTGCAAGTTGGTACAGGTATGCACACCTGGGAAGGCCTGCCGCGCTACCGCCAGACGCTCTTCGTTACGATCGCAGACGAGTGAATACTCCAGGCCAGGTACAGTACTGATAGCCGTACCATGTTCGAAACCGATGACACCGTAACCGATCATGGCCACGCGAGCGGGAGTTTCCTGTACATCCATGCCGGCTACATAGCGGGCAGCGCGACCAACCATTTGTTGGAAGACTGGATTAGTTTGTGTTTCGGGTGCGCTGCCCAGGGTAGTGCAAAAGACACGTCCACGGCCATGGTTGCGAGTATAAGCGAGGGTGGGAGATGTATAGTGCCAGGAGGTACGCCAGAGTACCTGCGCATCGTGCGGGATAGCATCGAGCAGGTAGATGCCCTCGAGCACAGCGAACGCGGGATCGACACGGCGGGTAATATAGTGATCGTTTGTGGCCACGCGAGCTATGACTTCACAGTGTGGCGTGCAGAAGCCATGAATATTTCCCAGGACCTCACCTAGCAGTTCATATTCGTGATAGGCCTCCGCAGCATCCCCGATACAAACCAGGCCACCTCCACGTTCGACGAAAGCGCACAAAGCCTCTTCTTGTTCGGTATTGATCTGCCCTGTCTTACTATCAAGTAAGACAACATCGCGTGTGGTCAGGTGAGCAAACATTTCAGGGGTGGTGACAACGGGGATATCTTGAACATGAAACATGGGTGGTTAGTCTCCTAATATGGGCACCGGCAAGGGGCACCCTTCTAAACAGAGAGCTGAAAGGCCGAGCCTAGATTTTGCTTCACTCTTCTGACGAGATGGCATGTTGTTCGTGCCTTAGCTCATGATAGTGCGCGTGTTCGTGCGCATGATCGGGCCAATGCTGGTGTGTATGAGTGTGCATCACTCCAAGGGGTGGAAGCTCTTTCTCCTCATGAGTGTGTGTTCCCTCCAGGTGATGGTGATGGTCATGACCGCGCCAGAGGTGCTGCGGATTGTAGTTGGTAACCAGCAGGCTCTCGCCATGATGCCAGCGGGCACGGAAGATGTCATAGTTCTTCTTGCTCTTTGTCGCGCGGTCATCCTCGCTCAGGCTATACCATTCACGATGCGGGTGCCCCTTGATGCGTTCAACCACACGTGGAGTCGTCAGGACGCGATAGCCGGAGGTTTTGAAGAAGAAGCTGTAGTGGATGTCCATCAAGCGATAAAAGCGGAAGCGTTCGTCGATCCAGCCAACTTCTTGCAGCAGACTGCGCCGGAAGGCCATCAGGTAGCCCTCGATGGCATCTACGTCGGGTCCGGGCGCCTCGCGAAACTCGCGCAGGTCGTCGGTCACCAACCCGTATGGTCCCACGGCTCCCATATTGCGGTCAGCCAACGCGGTAGCCAGTGGCCTCCAGATATCGCCCGTGACTTCAATCGAGGTATCTATCAGGACAATAAAGCGTCCCCGGCTGGCGCGCATGGTTGCATTACGTCCAGCAGCAAAACCCATGTTGTGATCTGCAAAGAGTACCTGCAAGGCAATGCGCCGTCCTTTTTCGCCAGGCAGATCGCTATGGCGCGCAAGCTGTTGCAGATAAGGGAGTGTCTCGTCGGTCGAGCCATTGTCGATGATCACCAGTTCAATGTCACGGCGGTCGGAGTGACGACAGATGCTCGCTATGCAACGTTCCAGATCGTCCCGGCTGTTGTGTGCGAGCAGGTTCACCGAGAACTCAAAGAGATCAGGTGACTGAGTGAAATCGGGTGCGTCGCTGGAGCTGGAAAGCACGGTGAACTCTTCTTCCAGGCGGCGCGGCAACACAAGCGGACCCTGCCGGGTATCTCTAATGTTATAGCCTGCAGAGTTCAGTTGGTGACGCAGCTGGTCGGCATGAGCATAGTTGGTGTGATGGCGCAACTCTTCACGCTCGAGTACCTGCGTGGCCACTTCTGTGGGTACTGCTGCCAGGTATACACGCGGATCCCACTTCTCCCGTGGTTGGTCGCTTTGCAGGTAGTTTTTCAGGTCAAAGCCCAGGATACGATCAAACTCGAGCAGGAGGCGCACTCGCGTGCCCGGATCATCTTCGTGCGAGCGCAGCATGGTCCACATCACCGCCATGGCACGCGGTATGTTCAGATCATGTTCGACTTCTGCCAGGAATGCGTTTCGCCAGCGGCCTGACCATACTGGCTCACCCGAGAATACCAGCCCTTTGTCAGCCCGCGTGAGCAGTTGATAAGCCAGTTCCCGCAAGCGTTCGAGCGAGGTCTGTGCAGCTTGCAGGGCACGGAAGGTAAAGTTGACGCGGCTGCGGTAGAGAGCCGTTGTGTAGAAGTAGCGCAGCGCCATGGGATCAAAGCCACGACCTTCGATCTCAGAGCAGGTATAGGCGTTGCCGGTGGATTTCGCCATCTTCTGTCCGTCGGCCAGGAGATGCTGGGCATGTACCCAGTAATTTACAAAGGTTTCGCCTGTAAATCCTTCGCTCTGTGCAATTTCATCTTCGTGATGGGGAAAGATATTATCCACACCGCCGGTGTGTATATCGAAATGCGGCCCGAGGTATTTCATAGACATGGCGCTACATTCGATATGCCAGCCAGGGAAGCCACGTCCCCAGGGGCTCTCCCAGGCCATCTCGCGCCCCGGTTCAGCGACTTTCCACAGCGGAAAATCCTCTGGATTGCGCCGGTCGGCAACTTCTCCTTCGCGCACGCCTGCAATCATATTCTCGAGCTGGTTACCGGAGAGCTTGCCGTAGTCGGGGAAGCGTTTGATATCAAAATAGACATTGCCGTTGATTTCATAGGCGATATCTTTTGCCAGTAGACCCTGGACGATGGCTATCATCTCGGGGATATGATCTGTGGCTCGTGGGAAGATATGCGCCGGGAGGATATTGAGCCTGGCCTCGTCCTGGTGGAATGCTTCGGTATAGAACTGAGCGATCTGCAGCGATGTTTTACCTTCTTTACGCGCCTGAGCGAGCATCTTGTCCTCACCGCGATCTACCATTTCCTGCCGCATGTGACCGACGTCGGTAATATTTTTAACATGCAGCACCTCGAAGCCGCGATATTCAAAGGCACGTCGCAGCCAATCGGCCATGGTGAATGTGCGCAGATTGCCGATATGAATATAACGATAGACGGTAGGGCCACAGGAATACATTTTGATTTTTCCTGCTTCGATGGGAATGATCTCTTCGATGTGCCGGGAGAGAGTGTTGTAAATCTTCATGTCGTGCCTGGACCTCGATATGTTAGCATTATACCTGAAAGAGCACCTGACGCATAGAATACGCGTATGCCGGGATCGAGATTACTCGTTGAACGTTGTTTCAAAGTAATATGGTACGAGCGATCATTAGCGCTTGTCAAGTTAAGGGGGCGACCGCGAGGGCCACACCGTTCCCGGACGGCGTCCTTGTCTGGGGGACAGGTAATACCCCTACCATGATCCGGTTTTGGGCGCCCGGTAATTCTGACCTCCGATTGATGATGGAACCATCACTATGAGAGCATTCCTCATCGACTGTCGGTTTGCGGAAATCCCTGTCCTTCAGACATGGGGAGGAGCAGGCAGGCAGTCGATGATATAAGATATCTGGCTGCACGGTTAAAGACTTCACATCTTCGACACGTTTTTTGAAGATGTGGCGCCTCAGAGAGTACCCTATATCAAGGAAGCTTAGAATAGCAGGGATGGATACCTCCAATTTTACAGGAGAGATGCATGCCCATCGAGATCAAAGTAGCCCCACCAAGCATCATTATCAGCCAGGGACGCACATTTATGGTTACGAGCCAGCGCGGTGAGATCAAGCCACCTGGCGACGAAGGGATTTACGCTATCGATACTCGCTTTATCAGTGCGTATAGTCTCTACATCAGTCGCCAACCATGGGAACTGGTCAATTCTAGCCAGTTGAGTTTCTACGCTTCGCGCATTCATCTTACCAATCCCAGGATCGCAACCGAAGACGGGGACCTGAACGAGCACAAGATCAGCCTGACATTGGAACGTACGGTTGGCGAGGGTATTCACGAGGACTTTTACATTGTCAACTACGCGGGCAAGAAAATCAGGATCATTTTAGAACTGGCTCTGCGCTCAGATTTCGCAGATATTTTTGAGGTAAAGGCAAAACGCTTTGTGCAGCGCGGCAGAGTACAGACCAGGTGGTCCGAGAAGGAGGGCCGGCTTCGCACTATCTACACGAATAAGGACTTTCACCGCGCTGTCACCTACCAGCCTATGGATAGCGATTCTCCACCTGGCTTCGCCAACGGGCGCATCTTCTTCGAGATTGAACTGGAGCCCGGCCAGCAGTGGCACAGCTGCGGGGAAATCATTCTAGAACACGGACTGCACGTCAAAAAACCTGTCTACAGGCCCTGTATTCACCAGCACCTGGCAACGGGCTCGACCTTTGTGCCAGGGGAGATAAGCGACTTTGATGAACGGCAGATACGCTGGTTACAACGCAGCCCCAATATGCTGACTCCCAACGACCACGTGTACCGTATGTACCGGCAAGCGGTTGAAGACATGGGCGCATTGCGCATCTACGACCTGGATGTGTCGGACGAGTCATGGGTGCCTGCGGCAGGTGTTCCCTGGTTTGTCACCCTGTTTGGGCGCGACAGCCTGATTGTTTCTCTACAAAACATGATTGTTGCGCCGGGCTTTGCGCGCGGAGCGCTCAAACGGCTGGCGGAGTACCAGGCACTGGAACGTGACGACTGGCGAGACGCGCAGCCCGGCAAGATCCTGCACGAGATACGTTTTGGCGAACTGGCACATTTCCACAAGATTCCTTTTACTCCCTACTATGGCACGGCCGACGCGACGATCCTTTACTTGTTAGTGCTCTCTGAAGCCTATCGCTGGACGGGAGATGTTCAACTGTTCAAGGAGTATCGCAAGGTTGCCGAACGATGCCTGAAATGGATTGACCAGTACGGAGACCTCGACGGGGATGGCTTCCAGGAGTATAGAACCTACTCGTCGCTTGGTTACGAGAACATGGGCTGGAAGGATTCATGGGATGCCGTGGTGTATGCCGACGGCAGCCAGGTGAAGCAGCCCAAGGGGCTGTGCGAATTGCAGGGCTACGTCTACGACGCGAGGTTACGCATGGCCGAGATGTTTGAAGTGCTGGGCAATACCGCACGGGCTCAAGAGCTGTTGCAGCAAGCAGAGACACTAAAGCAGAAGTTTAACGAGGTTTTCTGGATGGAGAGCGAGGGCTGCTTTGCCTATGGTCTTGACTCTGAGAAAAAGCAGATCACAGCGGTGGTATCGAACGCGGGACATTGTCTATGGAGCGGCATCGCTGACCGGGACAAGGCAGAGCGCACGGCCAGGCGGCTCTTGCAGGATGACATGTGGAGCGGGTGGGGCATCCGCTCCATCTCCAGCAAGAATCCGGCCTTCAACCCGCTCTCGTATCACCTGGGCTCCGTCTGGCCACATGACAATGGCATCATTGCCGCCGGTTTTAAACGCTACGGGTTGACCCGGGAGGCTAACCAGGTGATTCGCGGTGTGTTCGATGCTGCGCGGCGCTTCGAGGCATATCGCCTGCCAGAAAACTATGCAGGCCTAAAACGTGAGAGTAGAACGGCAGATTTTCCCGCGCTGTATCCGGGCGGGGCCAATATCCCGCAGGCCTGGGCATCCGGCAGCATTTTTCAGATGTTACAGACGATATTCGGTTTGCGTGCCGACGCGCCGCACAAACGCCTCTACGTCAACCCTACTCTTCCCGGGTGGCTATCAGAACTGCAGATACAGCGGCTGGAGGTTGGTCCTTGTTCAATTGACTTGCACTTCTGGCGTGAAGGCGACCGCTCGTGCTGGGAGGTGAGTAAACTGACTGCCGATGAAGGTACAGCGCAGGAAGATATGATTCAGGTGGTGGACGAGAGCGGGAGTAATGATCAAGCGTAGACTACAGGGCGGGGCATTACCTGTTCCCCGGACAAGGTCCCCCGCCCGTACATGTAGAGAGCACAAAAAACAGGTTAAGATGGCCTGACCTTCAACTCGCGTTATCGTTTTCGACAGGGACAGCAGGTGGTTGGTCGACAGGAACGGGGGTGGCAGGTATCTGGCCGGTGGGAACAGGGGCACTAATAATACGCCAGGGCTCTACCTCTTGTTTGCCATGAATGTATACGCCATAGCCGAGATAAGCGAAAAAGCCAAGTGCGAGGCCAATACAGTACAAACCGAATAGCACATCGCTCCTAATCAAGGCGGTGACAGCCGCGCCACCTACCGCTGCGATGACTGTAGCGATGTCCGAGAGGGCGGTAGTCCCTGCTGTCAATCTCAGAGTCCGGTATGATATCCAGCCGATGACAAGGCCAAAGAATAGTGCACCTAATCCAGAGATAAACATTCGATCCTCCTTGTTAGAACAACCAATAATCGAAAAGAATCTATATTAGCCATATTACTACAACAGGGGCAGATAAGTCATAGGCTCTGCAGAAACGTAGGACTTGTGATCAAGGTAGGATAGGCCTATAGTACTTGCGCGAAGAGATAAAGCTATTGCGTCATCTCTCTGACGATGCGCTGCACGCGAGCACCGTCGGCACGGCCTTTCGTCTCTCTGGCGGCCAGGGGCATGACACGCCTGAATTCATTGCCATTTTCAGAAACCAGTCTGGATACGATGGCGCGGACTTCGTCGTCGCTGAGTTGCGAGCCCTGGAGGTAGGATTGCAGGATCTCCATTTCGCGCTGCTCTTTTTCGGCCAGGTCGCTGCGGCCGCCCTGCTTATAGAAAGGGATGGCCTGATTACGCTTTTTGATCTCCTGCTCCAGTACACGCAGGCAGTCGGCTTCGGTCAAGGGCTGCTGGTATTCGGGGTTTTTGCGGTCGGTACGCGCTACCTCCAGGTTGTGGATGGCACCCAGCGCCATACGGAGGGTGTCGAGCCGGACCTGGTCGCGCTTGCGCTGGGCGTCCTGTATGTCTTTGCGCAATTTTTGTTCTATGGGAAATTCCTGTCGTGACCCGGCCATACTATTTTTCTCCTTGGATAGTGATGTGATGTTCCCATTCAGTATACTACGCGGGGCGGCGAAAATCACCGGCTAAGAGTTTCAGGTAGAGCAGTCCTGGTCCTTACAGTGAACGGACCAGAAAGCTCCCGTCATTCATGCGGAGGATGAATGGACCTACCTTTTGGAGGCGGCTTGGGCACCGGGGTTATAGGTTGGGTCATCCCAAGCCAAATAGGCATCGATCGCCCGCCGGATGATCTCTGCCACGGGTAAAATTTCCTCTTGGCTTCGTTTATCAAGTCGTTTCTTTTGTTGCTCGGTGATGTAGAGCGTGATTCTTGCTTTGGACATGTGTCCTATCCTTTCTTGACATACAGCATAATGATGCTGTATGATTGTAGCATATCAGAAAGGAGAAAGCAATCAGCATGCTGGTCTACGAGCACAAGTTGGATGGCAATCAAAAACAATTTGCTGCCATTGAAGAAGTGATACGCGTTGTGCAATTCATCCGCAACAAGTGTTTGCGCCTGTGGATGGATGGCGATCGTGTCACCAAAAACGACTTGCAGACCTACTGTGCTGTCGTAGCCCGTGAATACCCATTTTGCCTCCAGACTCAACTCCCAAGCTCGTCAGGCGAGTGCTGACCGTGCATGGTTCGCTATTGATCGGTTCTATACCAATTGCCGAGAGCACAAGCCTGGAAAGAAGGGCTATCCCCAATTTCAGCACAATAACCGCTCGGTTGAGTACAAGCAAACTGGCTGGAAGCTTGACGATGATGGCAAGCATATCACCTTCACCGATGGCTGTGGGATTGGCCGTCTCCGCTTGGTTGGCAACAAGAAGCAGCATATCGAGACCTTTCCCGTGAAAGCCATCAAGCGGGTGCGTATTGTGAGACATGCTGATGGCTACTATTGCCAGTTTTGCGTCAAGACCGAGCGCAAAGTTGAACACGTTCCATCTGGCACGCAGCTGGGTACAGATGTGGGACTCAAGAGCTTTCTGACCGACTCCCAAGGAAACACCGTTGACAACCCACGGCACTACCGTAAAACTGAGAAGAAAGTGAAGAGGCTGGGTCGCCGTCTCTCTAGAAAACAAAAGAAGTCCGCCAATAGAAAGAAGGCCAGGAATGCTCCGACTGTGGCACCATCGTCAAAAAGTCGTTGAGTATTCGTACACACATCTGTCATGGCTGTGGTGTGGTTCTGGACCGCGATCATAATGCTGCTTGTAACATTTTGGAAAAAGCTCTCTCGTCCCATCGAGGCTGTACCGGGGGGCACTCGGAAACAGACAGGCTTGCCCTGTGAAACGCTTCTGGACAGGGGACCTCTACTGTCTGTACCGCAAGGGCAGATGGCAAGCCCCCTGGATGAAGGAAGAACCCCCTGGATTTATTCAGGGGAGTGTCAGAGCACTCTTGTTCCTAACAGCAGTTTGCCACGCTTCACGATGATTTCTTTGCCGACACGCCCGCTACCAGCAATGGTGCTGATCAGCCCGCGCAATGTCTCTTCACCGGCAGGAAGACGCAGACGCAGCACAAATTCTTTACCCGTTCCCAGGCCAAGTTTACGCTGCCAGAATGAGACGTGCAACAGGTACACCTGTTCCGCGATTTGCTCCAGCATGGTAGACACTTCCTGGCGGAAAGGGCTGTACTGGATAGGGCCTTTGCTGAAGGCGAAGGTCACTTCCTGGTACGCGGCATCACGCGCGAGATCGGCTGTCAGGCTTTCCCCAACCTGGTAAACGAGGTTGTAGGTGCCAAAGGAGGTGCGCGCCACATTCTGGATGTGTTCGCCATGGCTGCCTTTGTAGATGCCCATGCGATCACGCACGACATGCTCCATTATGTCATAGTGTATGGAGCCGCGAAAGAGCAGCCACGCTTCGTGGATTACTCCCTGACCGGGTTTGAAGCCCAGCGAGGCGAAGTATTCGCGGCCGCCGGCGAATCTCCTGGCGAGGTCGGGGTCGGCGGGGACCTCTTCGCTGAAGGTTTCTTCGGCTGATCCCTGCATACCCAGCAAGGAGGCTGTGCCCACGCGCATGCCGAGGCGCTGGTAGTCGCGCGCCAGGATCTCCTGCACCTGCTGCGGATTGGCATGCTCCGACAGGAGCGAGAGGCGCTGTAATTTCTGGAGCGTCTCCCCGGCCTGTTGAGCATACTGCTGCCGCAGCCAGAGGTGCAGCTCTTCGCCTACCTCCTGGGCCTGTCGGCGAATGTCCATTTGCAGGGCAGTGACGGTGTGGGTGAAATCCTCATCTGAGATGGCCGGGCCAGATTGATGCATGACGGTAAAGAGTAATTGGGGCATGTCGATATTCAGTGCACGATAGACATCCATGTTGAAGATTCCTCCTTGCTTAGCTATTACTCTCGCCTGGTGTATCATTATACGATACGTTTCTGGGGCGCTACGCGTGCCAGGCGAGGAACTTATTTAGCCCGAAGGGCCTGGGGAGGTTATTCTCAAGGAATCAGGCTGCCGGTAGATTGCAGGATTCGGGTAAAAAAATAATCGATGAGCTTTATTGTGCTATCAAGCGGCGTGGGAGCAAGTGAGGCGAGGATTGTTCAGATGAAGAGGCGATCAAGCGTATGATTGCCTGGTTCTATAGACACACGAACGCCCGCGCTCCTCCAGCCAAGAAGGCACGCGGGCGTCCGATGCTGAAAGTGAGGCCACTTCCTGTGTCATATTGTATCATAAAGTTTCATGTTATCAACGTTCAGCATTTCCTCACATCCTACAAGCACGCCAAGCATTACGACTCGGCCAGGGGTGGACATTCGGCCTATCCATACCAATTGAGGGAAGCCTGCTTGCTTCGATACATGCCAGTGAAGGAGGATGGCAAGCGAAATGGCTGGAGGAAACCGCTATTCAGGTTCTGGCTGCGGATTGGTAGACTATATTCCGCATCTCGCTGGCGAGCCTTAAGATGATCGTGGTGATGAGGAGAGGGAGCCACATGCCAGGGCAATCGCGCCGTAGAGTGATGCATCATTCAAGAATCTAGCGGGGACAATCTCTGGTGGAAAGGGAACCGCGTATCCCAGGCGAAATGCGAGTGCGCGTAAAATCACATTACCTGAGCTCATCAGTCCGCCGCCCAGGGCTATGCGTGCCGGGTCAATCAGGATAGCGAGATTGGCGACGTGGGTTGCCAGTTCGGCGAGCACTTCATCCACAAGGAAACGGGCACGGATGTCTGGATGAGCAAACACGCCGGCAGCGCTGAGCGGCTCTCCCAGAAGGAGGCTGCCCCGTTCCCCTATGAAACGCCCACCGATAGCCTCCTCTAGTGGGGCTCGCCCGTGCGCAGCGCCAGAGGTATCCAGGACGCTGCGCAAATTATAGCCAATTTCACCGGAGGCTCCATGGGCTCCGGTGACGACTCGCCCTCCAATTACGATCGCCGCGGCAATCCCTGTGCCAAGACTGAGGAAGACCGCCGGGTCTGCTCCCTCGAGCGCTCCCCAAAGAACCTCGGCCATCGCCGCGGCTTTGACATCGTTTTCTGCTACCACCGTTGGAATGTGCAGGCTTGCACGCATGGTTTCACGCAATGACACGTGTTCCCAACCTGGAATATTGGGTGATAGTAATACTCCATTGTCGTGAACAACGCCAGGAGTTGCCACTCCGACCGCGACACATTGTCCTGCCACCTCTGCCCCGGTTCGTTCAATCAGCGCCTGCGCGGTGACTGTCGTTCTCTCAAGGATTTGTTGAGCGCCTTGAGAAGGGTTGGTGTCGATCCGTGCTTGCTGCAGAATGCTGCCCGTCGTATTAGCGGTTGCTACGGCGACCTTTGTGCCGCCGAAATCAATGGCAACCACGAAGTCGTGGTCACTTGCATCGTGCGAGTCATCATTCATAATGGGTTCATCCTCTATCTAAGACCTCTCTCCCCGATACATTTGGCCCTCCCGGTGCGGGCGTAGCCGCGCGATGAATCGTGCCAGGGGTGGGGAGGTCTCACGCGTTCGCAGCTGGAGCCGGACTCACGCCATAAATGTCGCCTCTACGCCACACATGCGTCTCCTCGATGAAGAACGGGGCACGTGGGACCTCATCCACCAAATGCGTCAGGTGAGGGCTATCTGAGCCGTGGTCAGGCTGACACCTCTGCCTCTTCAGGATGCTCCAGGTACTCCTCCTTAATTTCCTTTGGACCAAAGGGCCAGGTATGTTCAACGAAACGTGCCCAGAGCAGGTATGCGACAACGCCAGCAGCGACCCAGGCAATTGAGAGCAATATGGGCAGCAGACCGGACGCGTAGTACACATAAACCCAGCCAATGACCGCGATAATAGCGGGGAGCGGGTAGAGAAACATGCGATAGGGACGATTCAGGTTGGGCTGCCTGCGCCGTAACACTATCAACGCTACCACCTGTGCGATCCCTTGAATGAGCACGATAACAGCGATGAGCATAGAAATGACAGTCGAGAGATCGAAGAAGGAACCAATAGCGGTAATCGCACACATCACGATCAAAGCGATGTGCGGGAAGTGATAGCGCGGGTGTAATTGTCCAAACTGTCGCAGGAAGACGCCATCACGAGCCGCGTTATATGGCACGCGAGAACCGCCGAGGAGTCCCGCAAAAACCGAAGCAAACGCAGTGATGATAATGAGGACCGTCACGACGCTTGCAACGCCTTTTCCCCAGAGCTGCTCCAAGACCAGGGAAGCGATTGACGTTGACGACGCGACTTTCTGCCAGGGAACTACTCCCAGTACACCGATGTTGAGGGCCAGGTAGAGTAGCATGATACCCAGGACAGCGATGAAAATCGACCTGGGGATGACGCGACCAGGATTACGTATCTCAGCTCCCATTTCCGCGGTCGTATTATAGCCCAGGTAATCATAAATGCCTATAATCAAGCCAGCGCCCAGTCCAGCAAAAAAGCGAGCGTCCAGGGTGAAGGCATTGGATGGATAGGTGAAAGCCAGGGCCGGATTAAAATGGGTGAGGGCCGCGACAATCACGGTGCCGATTGAGATCAGCATGATGACAAACAAGATGTTGGTGAGGAAACCGATCGACTCGATGCGCCGGTAGAGCGCGAAGAGAACCACTGCAACAACCACGAGCGAGACGAGATGGATTTCCAGCCAGCTCATGTTTGGCCAGAGATAGCCGAGATATGATACCAATCCAATGACACCGGTGGACATGATAAGAGGAATGAACAGGACCGCGGTCCAGCTAAATATGAACGGCATTAAGCGTCCAGTAGTGTACTGGAAAGCCTCACGGAGATAGATATACGTACCTCCTGCCCCAGGCATAGCCGCTCCAAGTTCAGCCCAGACCAACCCGTCCGACATGGCCAGTATCGCTCCGGCAATCCAGCCGATGATTGCTTGTGGGCCACCGAATGCCGCGACCATGAGAGGAATGGTGATGAACGGTCCTATGCCGCACATCTGGGTCATGTTGATTGCTACGGCTGTTGGCAAGCTAATACTACGTACAAAGCCAATTTTCGTTGGTTCCGCTGCTCCACTTTGAGCTGTTCCCGCGGAAAGTTCATTTGGCTCCTTGTTCAGGCTTGAAGAACTCACAGGACACCTCCTTGTTTTGTAGCTGTTTGAATAAGACAGGTGAATGTATATGGCTGCTACGACGATCGTGTCTTAAAGTTAGTATAGTTTCCTAACTTCGCTTTGTCAATGTTTTTGTTGATCTTTTTTGTGCTTTTCTATTTGCTCTTTGCAACTTGGTTAAGATAGTTTACAATGATGAGGAAAAACGGAACATGGGTTAGCGCAAAGGAGTCACTGGATGTCAACGACTGATAGCGATTTGCGCCACAAATATCAGCCGGGAACTCCATCGTTGTTGCGAGCTCTCAATGAGCGAGCGCTGTTGGAGTACTTACGCGGTCATAAGCCGACGTCACGCGCCCAGCTTGCACGTGCTACCAGGCTTTCCAAGCCAACCGTGTCGCAAGCGCTTGCCAGTCTTGAGAGTGCAGGTCTTGTGCGGGCCGTGGGACAGCTGGTATCGAGCAAGGGAGGGCGTATTGCTATATTGTATGAGCCAAATCCAGATGCCGGTTACGTGGTTGGCGTCGATGTTGGACGTGGCTGGATACGTGCCGCGGTAGCGAACCTGGCCGGTCAAATTATTGCACGCAATGATAAGCCAAATGATGCCCAGAGCGCGCCCGCGCTCGTTGCACTGATCAGTCACCTGGCGCGTGATGTGGTCGCGGATGCAGACCTTTCCTGGTCACAGGTAGTACACGCGGTCATTGGCACGCCCGGGGTCTTCGATGAGCAGAGTAAGCGCGTGCTTTTCGCGTCGAATCTGCCTGATTGGGGGCGACATGGCATGGTGGCAGAGCTGCAGGCCGCTTTTGATCTGAGTCTTTCAGTAGAAAATGATGCGAACCTCGCGGCGCTAGGTGAGCGTTCATTCGGCTGGGGTTCCAGCGCCGGTACATTTGTGTATATCTGGGTAGGTACAGGCGTGGGTATGGGTATTGTCATCAACGGTGCGCTCTACCGGGGGGCAAGGGGCGCGGCGGGTGAGATCGGGTTCTTACCATTCGGTTGGGATGAAGTCGGAGAGGAATCCAGGAACATCAGTGAGAGCTATTTAGGCATGTTCGAGGAAGCGGCTTCTGCGAGTGGTATAGTGTGCCTGGCGGGGGAGCTAGGCTTGCCCGGGTCTCTGTCGCCGAAGGAGATCTTTGACGCGGCACAGCAGGGCGATAGCAAAGCGCTTGCCGTGGTCGAGCAGGAGGGATATCGCCTGGCGCTGGCAATCGCGGCCATCACTGCTGTTTTAGATCCAGAACTGGTTGTGCTTGGTGGAGGTATTGGCCAGCGTGGTGAATTGTTGATCCCGCCGCTAGAGCGCAGACTACAGCAAGTGACTCCATTGAGGCCGCGCATCGTTGCCTCGAAGTTAGGGGACGATAGCGTACTGCTCGGCTCAATTGCTACCGCGTTAGAGGCTGCGCACAATCTTGTCTTCCAATATTATGTGAATAGTGACTACTCCCACGCATAATGAATTTTTACAACTAGATCGGGTCATAACCGCCAGTCAGCGCTGCCCAGCGAGCAGACCCTTCGCGGAGTTTACCCTGAGCGAAGCGAATGGGCTCAGGGTGACAAGTCAAAGAGTTAACTACACTCATCATACAGAAATCAGGGTACATGCAACGCAATATCACACAAGCACTACATTTGGCTCTTGGCATTTCATTTTTCGCATTCATTCTTATTGGGATTAACGATGGCGCGGTGGGAGTACTGTTGCCTGGAATGCAAACGACCTATCATACGGGAAAAGATACTATCTCTCTCCTCTTTTTAGCAGGCACTTTTGGCTACTTTACGGCATCCTTCAACAATGGGTTGCTCCTCGACAAACTGGGAAACAGGCGATTTCTTCTGCTGGCAACCCTCATTATGGGGCTTGGCTTTGCTCTGTTGAGCAGCAGACCGCCGTTTTTTCTGCTGTTGTTGGGCATTGTACCGATCGGATTTGGCGTCGCGATGCTCGACGCGGGGTTAAACTCATATATCGCTAGCCTGCCAGGTAATACTGCCCTGCTCAACTACCTCCACGCATTTTATGGAACGGGCGCATTGCTTGGTCCACTCGTCGCCTCTAGCTTCCTGGCTCTAGGCTGGGTATGGAACAGCGTCTATATCGTATGGATTGGCATAGCCATTCTTGTGTTTATCGGTATTGGTCTCGCCTTCCCCAGGAGAGAAATGGCTTCTCATAAGGAAGAGCAAAAAGCGGGAGGCAATGTCCTCTTACTGGCACTGCATCAGCGCGTGGTCTGGCTAGCTGCCTTGTTTCTGCTCTTCTATGTAGGTACAGAAGTAAGCCTGGGCAGTTGGAGCTTTAGCTTTCTCACACAGGAGCGGCGCGGGCAAATACTGTTCTCCGGTTGGATAGTGAGCGGCTATTGGGTCGGTCTTACACTAGGGCGTTTGCTATTAGGGAAGGTGGCACAACGGATTGGCAATAGACGTTTGATTGAAGCCTGTCTTAGTGGTGTAGTAGTTGGTATGCTGCTCGTGTGGGTTGTGCCTCAGTTGACAGTCGCGGCCTTTGCCCTCTTTTTAACAGGCTTTAGCCTGGGCCCGATCTTCCCCACAACCATTGCGCTTATGTCAGATACGCTTCCCAGTCGCATTCTGTCGAGCGCAATAGGCTTTCTTGCTAGCCTCGGCAGCATGGGAGGCGCACTCCTTCCCTGGATAGCGGGCAACCTGGCACAGCAATTTGGTTTGTGGACCTTGCTCCCATACGTCATTGTGCTGACCGCCATCATGCTGGTTCTCTGGGTCATCATACAGACGAGACCCGCACGTCCAGAAGAAATACCTATTTAGCCTATCAGTGTGAAACTGTCTGCGGTGTGAGTTCCTGCGGGAAGCCGAAGGAGGTGACGAGCCAGGGATCCAGAAAGGTCTTCACCTCGGCACGGATTGGCTACCGACACGTTGTAGTCCCAATGCAAGTAAGAGCCTCTACAACTTTGCCAGCAGTTCTGCAAGACGATCATAGGTATCATTGACTCCTTCTTCCATGCCACCCTGGAGCATGCCATCGCGGTCAGCGACTGACTGGAAGACTGATTGAATGATGAGTCTGGTTCTTCCTCCGGGCAATTCCTCAAGTTTCATCGTTTCCAGAGTCACATGTCCCGTTTCCGCTAATCCTTCAAACTCAAAGGTATCAATAACGCGCTGGGGTGCAAGGACTTCGTGATACACACCGTGAAAGGCGTATGTGGTTCCCTGGGCGTCTCGATTGATAAATCGCCATTGCCCACCTGGTCTCACGTCCATCTGGTCTACTTCGGTGGAAAGGTATCTGGGTCCCCACCATTGGGGTACCAGTTGTGGATCGGTGAATGCCTTAAAAACGAGCTCTCGCGGTGCATCGAATTCGCGGGTAATGAGGATTTCTTGTGTTCCCGGTTCGGCAGTAATTTTTGTTTGATTATTTGTCATGTAGCTTCACTTCCTTTTTTCACTTTCGAGGACGGTATCCAGGGCAGCAAAACGCTGTTCCCACCTCTGCTTCGTTTGCTGGACCCACGCTTCAAATTGAGAGAGCGCCTGTGGATTGAGGCGGTACAAACGCTTTTGCGCTCGTTTTTCCATCTCCACCAGGTGTGCCTCACGTAAGACTTTGAGATGTTGCGAGACGGCTTGTGGGCTGACAGGAAAGTGCTCGTAGATAGCAGTAGCAGGTAACTCGCCGCTGGTGGCAAGGAGTTCTAAAATGTTTCTTCTTGTAGGATCTGCGAGCGCAACAAACATATCCATACAATGGGTTATACAACATTTTCTTAATTAAGTCAATGCTTGATTATCTTTTGCTCGCTCGCATGTTTCCCAGACCTGGATATAGTCTTCGGCGGAACGGAACAGGGGCAGCAGGTCTTCCTCCGTGAGCCCGACGTTTTTCAGGTCCTGGAAAAAGTCGGGCAACATGCCATAATGCGCAACACCGTCAATGTTAATATCGAAGTTACGCTGGCCCGCGCGGCTGCGACTCAAGGGGGTATTTGAGCCTTGCATGGCATGCCAGCGGCGCCAGATGGGTAGAATTTTGCTATAGATAGTATGAACGGTTTCGGGGTCACGCTCTGAATACCCTGGAGCCTGTTCTGTTTTTACCAGAAAAGCTGCGCGTTGTTCCCAGGGTCCATTACCTATGTTTAATAGGCCGGGGCGCGTCAGCTGTTCGTCGTTTGTGGCACAGAATCCTTTCGCCAGATTTTCAACTCTAATACTCAGCGCGGGGATTGGCTGCTCGCCTGTCCAGGGATTGAGCCCGGCGCTGTATAGAGCAAGTGCCTGCCAGATATCGCGCTCCAGGTCATCATAGACCTCGCCTTCGAGGACACCTCCAAAGCGATAGCGACCGGCATCAACGATGGAGGTGTCATAGCACACACCATTTGCCTGAACCTCAACCTGGTCTCTTCTGAGCGCCTGGCGCTGGCGGTCCTCGCCCATACCAGGGATATTATAGTGGAGATAGTAGCTCGCATTCATGCCAAAGCGCGGACAAGGTGATTTATAAAAGCCATTCATGTCGGTACCAATACCGATGCCTCTGCCTTGCATTTTCTCCACTGCGTAGAGATAGGCGTGTGCCCAGGAGGTAGCTGAGCCGGAACAACTTTTTGCTAGCTTGCCTGCCAGTTCAGGGAGAATATCGCCTGCATCGCGGTTATCGCCCTGATTGAGGATAGGCGCTACCATGCCACCCAGCCCGCGTATTCTCTCGATCTGTTCTGTTGTCCTGAAAAACTCGCTCGAGCATTTATGGATGCTGGCGGTTTCCTGGCGCTGCCAGGCCAACTCCTGAAAGTGTGTATGGCCGGATACCACGGGGTAGTGCTGGCGTTCCGCGATCTCTAATGTTTCGTCTACGGCCTTGTAAGACATATGATCTATGTCTACGAGCATGCCCAGGCGCATCATCTCTTTTACGAGGAAGCGGCCAAGGTGGGTCAGGCCCTGAACATTTACATGCCCGCCGGGGACTTTCCTATAATCTGGCGGGGCGTAGTGTGGCTCGAGATGTGGGGTCATATTTGCCAATGGGCTTTGATATAAGCTAATGGCCGGTCCGGGGTCATCACCGAGTCTAAATTGCACGTGACTGTCGCTGCCATCTTCGACCTCAAAGTAATCGCCTCGCAAAAAACAATTGATGACGTTAAAGAGGTCGTTATAGACGGCAGCACCACCGAAGGCGTTATTGGCAAGGTGGATGGGGAAAAGGTGACGTACGCCCAGATCGTGATAGAGGTGGTGCAGGTATGCACGCACCTGGTCTTCGGTACAATCACCTTCGCGATTCCAGGACCCTAAGGAGTCTACCTCGACGCCCAATATTACAGCCAGCTTGTTCTGTCTGATGATGCGGCGCGCATCCGCGGGGCTATAAGCGATCTCCATCCAGCCGGCATGGCGAGCTACCAATGCTTTCATAGCAGTGATCTGTACTTCGACGGCCGTTTTATCGTTATGAGAAACTTTAGATTGCTCACTACCAAACTCATGTGCCAGCAGTTCATTGTTCACTACGTGGGCAACCATGAGTCGCAAGCCTCCCTCGTAAGTACGCCTCAACCAATCAATGTACATCTGCTGGTGGATGATGGTGGTGAACCTGGGCCATCCATCAAAGTTGGGGTAGCCACCAACAGGGTGCCCTGGATGAAGCCAATTGCGTATGCCAGGCTGGTAGCCCGTGCCCTCGAAGAAAGCTATGAGGAAGTTGCTTCCTCCCTTCTTTGGCTGCAGTCCGGTGCCCGCTATGCCATGCGCCGGTACACAGTTGTGCAGGGCGGTTTCGATGGGGCCATCGGGCTGGCCCCAGAAGAGCTGCCCACCAAAGGCAAGCGCGGCCATCGGATGTGTATGTAGATCGGCTATTCCCCATACTGGCGCCGCTGGGTCGCCTCCTCCTTCGGCAAGAGGGGTGACCTGGGGGCAGTCAGGTGAAAAATTAAAGTCATCGGCATTGATATGATGTGTTGTGGAATTATCAACGATGCGAATACGCGCACTCTGATTAGTGAGTCCAGCATCAACGACGTTGAATATTACGCGGTGCATTACCTCGCTGTCGCTGCCGGTAGCCTCAAATACCCGGTAAAAATCTCCTTTGCCCGGTAAAGAAATTATTGGATAGGATGTCACACCGGCAGGCTCTGCTGCTGTTAGCTGGTTTTCTGCTGTGGCTTTGATCAGTAGTTCGACACGCAGGTGAGCGCTATCATGTCCACCACCGATAAGGAAACTAAACCAGGGATAGTTCTCATTTATGACAAATTCATCTGAGATGAGGGTGCCTGTGAGGTGATTTTCGGTGCTGATCCAGTACTCTCCTCGATGCCCCACGGGATAGGGTCCGTCCCAGTAGTCTCCTCCCAGAGGCACAAGCCCCGGCCTGACGCGGCTTGCCTTCAGCCTGTCGCCACGAAGCGGTTGATTGGCAAACGCTTCGCCTTCTGCGGTCCAGAAGGACAGGTCGCCCGATTCAAAATCTAGCCTTAATGGTTTCATATCTAATCCTTTGGGAGCTCCACCGGGAGACGGCAGCCAACAGGGCGAGGGCAAGCCTCGTCCCATGAGCATCAAGTGAAGCCATTACCTCCGTAGGGGCGGGAGTGGAGTGGTGCGGAGTGGGGACCTTTATGGTCGCCCGCCTCGCTCAGGAATGGACCAGCACGAAGAATGACCCCACCCACGGGCGACCATAAAGGTCCCCCCATCCACCTCCCATCCACCCTCGCCCCTACGGAGCCTGGGCCTGTTTTCGTTCTTCACTTGACGCCTAGGGGCGAGGGCAAGCCTCGCCCCTGCATTTCGATTCGAAACTTTCCAGATATAGTATACAGTATACCCATCATTATGCCTAATGCCTCATGAACAGGGGCAGTACCAGGCTTAATAGAGGCAAGATTTGTGGGATCAAGTATAGAGCCAGGAGGCGCCGGCTAAAAGGCCAGGTGGGATAATCAAGGGTGTTGGGATGGAGCAGTTGGAGAATATTTATCTGTCTCCGGATGGTCCTGGCTTCGTCAAAAGCATTCGTGTCAATTGAGGACCAGAGCTCCTGTCGCATTTTTGCCTGGTAGGTTGCAAAGCGTTCTTCGTAGAGTTCTTTTTGCCTTACCATTTCACGATGGATGCCCCACAAGGGAAAAAAGAAGGCCAGGGCAGCCAGTGGTACGTCAAACACAAGCAAACCTGCGCCCGCTCCCAGCCGCATGGTGTCGGAGACATTAGGCAGGAGCATAGAATAAAGGCTGCTGCCAATGCCATATATGGCGAAGAACACAACACCTACCAGTATGGGCAAAGCCATACTGAAACAAAATCTGCCCAGTGGTCTCAAGCCACCGCAATTATCGGGATGACCGGGCTCAACATGAAGATCGAATCTGGTTGTTACTGTTCTGAGATAAAAGCCGGTTACCAACATGGTCCAGGAGGACATTCCTAGAAAGTAGCCCAGTATTGCACCGCCAGGCAAGATACAAAACAGCAAAAGTGAATAGGGAGACGCAACGTACACCCTGAGCAATAGAGAAAGTATCCCTACAGAGGCGATAACTGCTATGCTGCTGATGATGTACCTATGGCTGCTTAACAGTTTGCTCTGGTATTCGTTCAAGAATGATCTATACTCTTCACTGAAATGGCTCGCTCCTCTCCTGGAAGAGAGGTGTCTCCCGGCATCGAAATCTTCAAATACGCCGCGGATGCCTTTTCGCCAGTGATTGTACGATAACACTACCAGCGAAAGTGTTATTGGCAGCAGGATGATTAATAGGGCGTTATCTGTATAAAATTTATATTCGGGAGGAGGCACAACAAGGTGAAAATAATAGGCCAGCAGGGGGATTAAGGCCAGGGCTAGCAGGCCATAGATGTATATATACCAATACTTAAAGCCAGATTCGTCAAATGAGGAAGGAAAAAGGTGGAATCTTTCCCAGAAGTTGCCAGGAAGGGTGGGGGCATTTTCTGCAGTGCTGCTAGTTTGCTCGACCAATGGTTCATCCATACGGACTCCTTTTATGCGCCCCTTGCAGGCAGGTTTTTTACATTTTTGTCTAACTAGCGGTCATATGACTATAGAAATGTGTGTTATATCATTGGCTCTCCTTGCTGTTACTGTTATATATCATTGGGATATACCCGTCAAGGCATAAGAACTGACATCCACTCATAATGCTTCTGGCGGGCCTGCGGCCCGCTTTGGGAGAGGGAGAGTGGAGCGAGGACACCTCGCGCTCCGGCAGGAGGCTTCGCCCCCTGCACTCCCATTATAAGTGGATCTCAGCAAAGGAGAGTGGAGCGAAGATTACCATGATGTCACCAACTTTGTCGTCCAGATACTTTAAGTGGATCTCAGCAAAGGAGAGTGGAGCGAAGATTACCTGCCCCAGGCAGGGCACTCTCTGGGGGAGAGGTATCCTCGCGCTCCGGAGCTTTTCTCGTGTTTAGCCGAGCTCGATATCGGCATAACGGAACTGGACCAGGCTGATGAGCAGCAGCGCAATGGCCACGCCCGTCATGCCCAGGACATGGCCCCAGTCCAGGACGCCGAAAATCGGGTTGCCATACAGGTGGAAGATCGAGATTTGCCCGATCCAGGAGGGGATGGGGACAAGCCCTTCGAGCGTTTCCTCCAGGTAGGACAAAGCAAGGTACGCGGCCACAAGGCCCAGCACAGCCCCGTAGCGCAGGCGTCCGGCCAGGGCGTAGACCAGGCCTATGGTAATCAGCGCCAGTGGGAGCATGCTGAAGCTGGCGGCCAGCACCCTGCCCTGGTTGATGTTCAGGTTGATGAGCTGTGCTCCGATGATCAGCACGAGCCAGGTCAGCACGGGAGTCAGCAGGACCAGCAGGACATTCGCGCCGAAGCGTTCCAGCAGCACCCGAAGTCGCGCTTGCGGCGTGCTGAAAATCAGTTCCAGGCGTCCGTCCTCCAGGTCTGCGGCCCACTTCAAGGCCAGGGTCAGAGCAAAGATCACCACCACTGCTGGCAGGAAGAAGAAGAGGAGGGTGCCCAGCACACCGGTGTTGGTGTTGGTAGGAGTGTCGAAAAAGAGTTGGGCCAGCCAGGGGGTTTGTTGCACGGCGTTGTAGAACGGCTTCTGGAAGCTGGGAGTAATGTAGAGGACGGCAGCACAAAAGGCCATCATGCCCAACAGCCACCAGAAGGAAGACCAGCCGGATGCGGCGAGTGAGCGCAGGCTCACAGCACGCGTGGAGACCGCGTGCTCGGCCCGGCTCAGGCTGCGTGCAGCCTGGTGCTTGCCGTTGGCGGACGTTCGCTGCCACACAAACGCTGCCCTGCCAATATCGCGCCTGGCGAAGAGTACCACGCTGCTCGCCACGAGCAGCAGGCTCAGGCCGAGCAGCACAAGAGCTCCCGCCGGTGCATCAGTAAAACTCGGGATCAGTGGCCGGTTCAGGTTGTAGTAGTAGAACGGCGAGAGGTACTGCAGCCAGCTGCCATGGACCTCTCGTCCAGCGATGTTCAGAAGCAAAGCCAGGAGCAGCAGGCCGCTCGCCCCGCCCGCCGCCGCACCCCGGCTGATCGTGAATTGGGAGAGCAGCAGCGCCACCATGCCAAAGAAGAAGGCCAGCAGGCTCAGGTTCAGCCCCGCCAACAGCGACCCGACCAGGTCGGCATGCTGCTCAATCCTGGCTTCACCGGCCACAGCACCCAGCGAGAAGAGCACCGCGATCAGCAGCAGCGCGAGCACGAGCGCACCAATCTTCTCCAGCAACAGGCGTGTACGTGCCTGTGGCGCGGCCAGCAGGACATCCATCGTGCCGCGTTCCTCTTCCCCGCGCACCAGGTGTGCTCCGACCAGAATGGGCCAGAAGCTGAGCAAGAGTGGCAAGGTGGTTTCCATGTAGCGAAAGGTGATATACCCCGCGGGTGTCTGCATAGCGACGGGCTCGCCGAGAAAGCCAACGAGCGGCGCGATACTAGCAAAGGCCGCAAGCACAGGCGTTGTAGCCGTCGCGAAACCCACAAACATGAGCAAGGCCAGGCCTATGCCCCAGGCCAGGATGGGCACGCGGTAATCTCTGAGCGTTTTGCTCCAAATGCTGCGAAACATAGCATTACTCCCTATCTGGCGAGCGCCGAAGGCTCCTGCTCCGGCTCGTAGAAGCGCAGGAAGACTTCTTCCAACGTCGGCTCGTGCGTATCAATATTTGTGGCGTTGTGCGCGCCAGCGATTTTGATTATCTCTGCTAATGTGCCCTGCACATTCAATTGTAGGGTGTGCTCGTCCGCTCCCTGAGCCACTTTGACCACGCCCGCGACATGTTCGAACCATTCCATGGAAGCCGGGCCGGCGAAGGTGATCTCCACGTCGTGCTGGCGGATCTCTTTGAGCGAGGAAACGTGGTCGATCCTGACCAGCCGCCCTTCGCGGATGATCGCCACACGGTCGCAGGTGTGCTCGACCTCGGGCAGGATGTGCGAGGAGAGGAAGACAGTCCGGCCATCAGCACGCACCTCGGCCACCATTTTGTAGAATTCCTGCTGGTTGAGCGGGTCCAGTCCGCTGGTCGGTTCGTCCAGGATGAACAGGCGCGGCTTGTGCATAAAAGCCTGCACCAGCCCCAGTTTTTGTTTGTTGCCGTGCGAATATTCGCGGAAGCGTTTACTGGGATCGAAGCCCAGGCGCTCGACCAGGCTGCGCAGGTAGGCCTGGTCCACGCCGCCGCGCAGGTGGCCCAGGTACTCGATGATCTGCGCGCCGCGCAGGCCGGGATCGAAGATGAACTCGCCGGGCAGGTAGCCAACCAGCTTTTTGACCTCGGTAGATTCTTGCCAGCAGTCCAGCCCACCGATGGTGGCGCTGCCACTGTTCGCGCGTAACAGACCCATCAGGGTGCGCATGGTCGTGGTCTTGCCCGCCCCGTTGGGTCCCAAAAAGCCGAAGACTTCGCCCTCCTCAATGGCGAAGGTCACGTCGATAATGCCCCGGCTCCTGCCGTAGCTTTTGCTGAGTTGATTAGTTTGAATGATAATTGACATCTGTTGTTCCTCCTTGGAACAGACTTATAGGCTGTCTCACGATGAGAAAAACCACTCCTTCAGTATTTCAGCGTCAACGAGACATAAGGAACCTGTAGGAACTCCTAAAACACGCTCAAGCGCATCGGTATAGGCAGCGACGGTGCGTTCGGCGCGAAGCATGTTGTCACTCTCCGGCTCAAACGAGAGGAGCAATCCGGCAAGGATATCGCCGAGGTCCTGTGTAAGGGATAGGAGCACTTCGCCCACCTGCTCAGGATACGAGGTCGAAAAGACGCCTTCCTGGATGCCCTGGCGGATGATCACTGAAAGCCAGGGTGTGAGGTATTTGACCCTAGCGGCAAGTAGCTTCTGGCGAACGATGGCGTTGTCATCCGAATACCAGACGCGCAAGAGCGAGAGAAAAAACTCCTTTCGAGCGATTTTCCAACGATTGAGTATTGCAAAGAAGCGTTGGAGTTTTTCGAGAGCGGGCAGCGCAGGATCATGGACGATGGGGAGTACGAGCTGTTCTATCTGATCCCCCATGCGTTCGATGAGCGCAGAGAGCAGCGCCTGTTTCGAGTCAAAGTAGTGATAGAACGCCCCCTTTGAAATCTGCAGGTCGTCCAGCATGTCCTGGATTGTCATCTGCTCATAGCCTTTGGTATAGACGAGCCGTTGGGCCACATCGAGGATTTCGCCGCGTCTTACCGCGTGTTCTTTGACGACGCGTGGCATAATTGCTCTCTTTCGTCTTAGACCGACCGTCGGTCTGTATTTGGTAATTATTGTACATTGCTTCTGGTAATTTGTCAACTGTTTGGGGAGTAATATCCAGGGCAATCGCATCTCAAGGGAGCAGAGTGAAGAAGTTTTTTGAGCACAGGTGGTACACTTGACAGGGCAACTCTTACGCAATGAGAAGTTTCCGACTGAAGAGCAATGACACGGTCGGTCTTAAAAGAAGGAGAATCACCATGAGTTCACACCCATCCCGGCAGCAGGAAATGCTATCCTCTGATGAGATCGAGGTCCGCACACTCTATCGACAGGTAATTGATGGCTGGAACCAGCGCAACGCTGATGCTTTCGCCACCCCGTTCGCTCCTGATGGTGAGGTCATCGGCTTCGATGGGAGTCGGATGACCGGGCGAGCGGAGATTGCTTCGACGCTTGGGCAGATCTTTGCCGACCATGTCACGGCCCCCTATGTGAGCAAAGTCAGAAGCGTGCGCCTGTTGAGTCCTGAAGTGGCTATCCTGCGCGCAATCGTGGGGATGGTGCCACCAGGACAGTCGGACCTCAATCCCGCCGTCAACGCGCATCAGACCCTCGTTGCAGCGAAACGCGATGGCAGATGGCACATCGAGCTCTTTCAGGCTACTCCGGCTCAGTTTCACGGAAGACCGGAACTGGTCCAGCAAATGACAGAAGAACTCCGGCAGGTGCTCGAATAAATTTCCCAGAGGGCCAGTACGCTAGCGGGTAGGGGTCGGCTCAGGGGTGAAGGCAGCCTGAAGAGCTGCGGCGCACTCGGCAAGAGCTTGCTTACCCTGGTCTAGCACAGAAGCCATGCTAAGAAAGCCATGGATCATACCATTGTAGCGACTGATGGTGACGGGTACGCCTGCTGCCTTTAGCCGCTGGCCGTACAGCTCGCCCTCGTCGCGGAGCGGGTCGTACTCGGCGGTAATGATCAGCACCGGGGGCAGGCCGCTCAGATTGGAGGCCCGGAGCGGCGAGGCCAGATGGTTCAGCTTATCTTCCTCGCCGTTCAAATAATGGTTCATGAACCAAGTCATATCCTGCCTTTCAAGGCCGTAACCCCTGGCATTTTCTTCCATGGAAAGGGTATTGGCTTTGAAATCGGTGGCAGGATAGATCATGAGCTGGAAGACCAGCGGCGGACCACCCCGGTCGCGCGCCATTTGAGCAACGACAGCCGTGAGATTGCCGCCCGCGCTATCTCCACCCAGCGCGAGGCGGGAAGGATCACTGTTCAACTGAGCGGCGTTCCCGGCTACCCAGCGGGTGGCGGCGTAGCAATCTTCAGGCGCTGCAGGAAATTTGTGTTCGGGAGCGAGGCGATAGTCTACCGAGACGACGATGCAACCAGCCTGGTTCGTGAGGCTGCGGCAGATGTTATCGTGGGTGTCGAGGTCACCGATTACCCAGCCACCGCCGTGAAAGAAGACCAGTACCGGGAAAGGACCATTCCCAGAGGGGGTATAGATTCTGACCAGGATATCGCCTGCCGGACCGGGAATCACGCGGTTTTCGACGTTGGCAACCGGTTCCGGTTCGCCAAATATAGCAGGCTGCATTCCCATCCACCGGCGTACGAGTTCAGGTGTAAGCGTATGCAGCGGGGGAGCATTGAGGGCCGCTATCTGATCCAGGTAGGTTTGAGCTTGAGGGTCGAGTGGCATGTGTGGTTTTCCTCCTTTACTCATGCAGGGAGGAGTGCGAGTCCGTACTGAGCAAAATGGTGATCAAAAGCAAATGCCTGAGTCAAATGGAACCGTTCCATTGTCGCAAAGCTGATTGCATCTACCAATGAAAACTCCTTATCCGTGTACGTTCTGATAATCTCGAGCGCTTTTCTTTCTTCAGCCTCCCTGACCCGGAAGATCCTCGTTTGGCTTTTGTAGAGGTCTTGCAGAACCTGAAATGCTGTTGCGTATCCGATACGGTTGAGAAGCAGCGTGTGCGTTTCCGCAACAATGTAATTGGTAGTGAGTAGCTCTGTGCGTTCCCTAATAAGCTGATGGATGAAATGGACCGCAGCTTCGTGATTCTCATCTCTTTTATCAGCGAGCGCGAAGTAGGCTGAAGTATCGACAAAAAGCCGTCTCATGCGTCGTGGAGATCACCGGCTGCATCAGCAAGATACCGGTGCTTGTTCGTAGATGTATCTGTTGGTCCTTGGGAAGCTCCGATGCCGATGATGTGAAGGATGCTGTCCTGCGACGTAATTGCCCGGCCTCCTTTCTTTGTTTTTGGTCGCTTCATCTTTACAGAAAAAAGAGCCCCATCATGCACTACAAGAACGCCTTTCCCTTCTTGCTCAATCTGTGCAAAGATTGAGGCAGCATTCGAGAGAAACTCATCAAATGTAACCGGCTCCACTTGCTGTGCCATCGTCCTTCCCTCCTTAGCCATAGTATAGCATAGTTTGTCCCAAGGAGAAAGCAAGCATACTGACGTACTTGATCAGATATCCAGCAGACTACAAGTACTGATCCTTCCCTAAAAGACGTACCGCTGTCAGAGCATAGATCAAAGCAACCTCTGTGATTTTGGCGACTGGAACAAACTCCTGTGGTCCATGGGAAACCGTCAAGAGACCCGGTCCATAGGCGAAGGCCGGAATGCCCTGTTGCGCGTACCAGCGGATCTCGAGCAGTCCTGGACACATTTCAAAGACTGGGGCTTCTCCTCTCACCTGCTCGATGCTGTGCGCCAGGGCTTGAGCCAGTGGATGCGTTTCGCTCACTCCCGAGGAGGAAGCCTCTTGAAATATCTCCACTTCGAGGTCGATGCCTTGCTGCTTGAGCCGGTCGAACAGTTCCAATAAGCGTTGCCTCTCTTCTGCGAGATTCTCCTCCGGGTTGATCCGGCGATCCACGGTGAAGGTACAATCTGAAGGCACGACATTGAAGTTCGTCCCAGCAGTACATTGTCCTCCCACCAGTAGAATCGAGGCACGCGCTGCTCGCGGCTCGATGTGGAAGCCGGTCTGCCTTTTGCTAATCTCATGCTTGTAGTCCAGCAGGGCATTGGCCACTATCAGCATGTGCTCGAAGGCGTTCACTCCTTCATAGTGCAGTCCCACATGGGCCGGTTTGCCTTTGACATGGACTCGGAGCGAGATGGCTCCGCGATTGGCATTCCACACAACTCCGCCGGTCGGTTCAGCCGTCAGCATGCCTATGCCTTGCTGCCCTAAGAGTCCGTGCTCCGCGAGGTAGTGGGACCCGCGCTGACCTCCGGTTTCCTCGTCAGGCACGATGGTCAGGCCAATTTTGCCCTGCAAGGGGATGCCGCAGGCTTTGAGCGCTTGCACGGCGCCTATCATGGCGGCCAGACCACTCTTCATGTCAGATGAGCCGCGCCCAAATAATTTGCCCGCGCTCATCCAGGGCTGAAATTGGGTGGGATGGGAGGCAGGAACTACATCGTAATGTCCATGAAAATAGAGCGTTTGGTCTCCCGCGCCATAGGAACTCAGGACGCAATAGCCAGGATCAGCAGAAGGTGAGGAGGAAGCTGGAGCAGGGATTTCTAACAGGGTGTATTCGAGTCCGATCTCAGCAAGTTTCTGGGTGATCAACTCGCTGCAGGTTCGATAGGCGACACCGGGAGGATTTTCTGTGGGGATGGTTACTAAAGCTTTGGTAAAGGTAAGAAGATCCTCTTCATAGGTGGCTATCGTCTCTCGCAGCATTTGCTCCATGGTTGGTTTCCTGTTCACTTCCTCTACTCCGGCAAATGCGCTACCGCTTCGACTTCAATCAAGAAGTCTTCTCGGGCCAGTTTTCGTACTTCGACAAGGGTGCTGGCAGGCGGGTGGTGTGTGTTGACATAGCGGTCGCGGACCTCGCGGAGGGTTTGGAGTTGGGAGATATCAACCACGTACATATTCAACTTGACCTCGCGTGTGAAATCAGTTCCAACCGCGGCAAGTGCAGCCTTGAGATTTTCAAAGACCTGTTGGGTTTGAGCACGAAAATCACGCGGACCGACGATCTTCCCTGATTGGTCAAGAGCGACCTGACCAGCGATAAAGACGGTCCGCCCCTGTGTGATCTCAACCACATGGGTATAGCCTGGTGGTGTCGCCAGTCTTGGTGGATTAATGAAGCGTATGTTTGTCGAATGAGCTGCCACGGTTTTTCCTTTCTGCTGGCAAGAAACCTTCGAGTCATATCTTACAGCCTTTTTGACCTTGCCATTCAGCGAAGCGGCTTCCCGATCTCCCAGTGGTGACCAAACGGGTCGGCGAGGCGTCCAATGCGCCAGCCGTGGCCCTCGGAAACAGCAGCGACTTCGGTTGCTCCTGCGGCAATGGCCTGCTCGAACACCGAGTCCGGGTCGTCAACGGTCAAGATCATGTGGACCGATCGACGGTCCTGGGGCTCGGGGCTGGAGTCGACGTCCTCCTGAAGCCAGAAGTCCGCTTCCCCGATGGCCAACTGAGCGACGACCACCGATCCCTCCTCATCCTCCAGGCGGTAGCGCTCGACCGCGCCGAAGGCGGCCTTGTAATAGTTCACAGCCTCCGCGGCCCGGATGACCGACAGCCACGGGGCGATGCTGGTTTTGACTGGTTCGGACTCGGGTGTACCTATGCTCATCATCATTGCTTTTCCTCCTCATCTACTGGATGATCACCACTGGTGGTGGTCTGGCTCCTATGCTAGCGCAGAGCAGAGCGACCTGTCTTGTAATAATTTGTCCTCAACTGATGATTGCGCTCGCCAGGAGGAGCTCACCACGCCACAAGGGTCATCTGGGAGGTTTTCAATCGAAAACATGTTCATCTCTTCAGTATATCACCTGAATAGATTCTCCCATATATGCCCTTTGCCAGAATGGTTGACTCTCCATCGAATTTGGTGCAAAAAGCTCATCAGCAAAATAATTTGAAATTCTTTGCCCACTTCCACAGCGATTTCTTCAAACATGTTTCTAGCTCTGCAACATCAGATGCACCAAATTCGGTGGAGAGCCCAGGAAATTTTCGTGGTACTGCAAAAAGGACCAGACTGTTGAAAAAGGGCCTGCAATGAGACGTTGATGCGTCATCTTTCCATTTCCTTGGAGAAATACTCGCCTCAAAGATCACCAGGCTTCTACAGTTCGCAACGCTTTTCGTAACGTTTTCGAGACGGACATATGGTAATATCTATCCAGATGAAAGTATTTCTTTGCGGTTGTGGTATTCGTTTTCGCATTCGAGCGTCTCTCCCATGATTTGACTAAGAGTAGGACATGAGTCGTTGGCAGACAAGGACAACCAGAAGTGCTGAGCCAGATCGCATAGCTACTACTTATGTGCAAGGATACTGGCTCGTTCTAACGCAGCTCGTATTGGGAATACTGGCACTCCTCGCTCTGCTTGTTTTCGTTGCCAGCCTGCCAGTGTATTCTCTGCAACAGCAAACAGTCTGCCAAACCACTCCCTGCGCCCCTGGGCAACTCACACTAGCCGCAGTACAGACACTTCATGGCCTCGGCATCTCAGTCGATGGCTATGCTCTCTTCAAACTCATCAATATCATTGCCTCCGCTCTCGTCGGGTTCGTCGTTGCCGGAGTGCTTGTCTGGCGCAGATCCCATGAGTGGATGGCCCTTCTCGTTGCGTTTATGCTTGTCATGACGGGAGTAGCCTCGAGCACGAACATGGTGGCCGGGAGTGCTTCGGTTTGGCACATTCCCGCCCAGGTCGTGAGTCTGTTCACCTATCCGACCTACTTTCTGGTCTTCATGGTCTTTCCCAATGGACGCTTCGTGCCCCGTTGGACACGCTGGCTCGTCATCAGCTTTGTTGCCCTGTCAGGGTGGTATACCTTCTTTCCCGATAGCCTCAATGGCAATTTCTGGCTCTCCCTGTTCGGTACACTCCTCTTTGTCGGTTTTGCAAGCAGCCTCCCGGCTATTCAGATCTACCGCTATTGGCGCGTGTCTACTCTTCTTGAGCGTCAGCAGACCAAATGGGTCGTCTTCGCGTTTGCCCTAGAATTCGCACTCGTATTTGGACCCTATGTCCTCACACTGATCATTCCGCGGCTTAATCAGCCAGACTCGCTCTATTCGGTGCTCTTTAACCCCGACGCAGGAGGAACCCCTTTGGACCTTCTGCTTCCGCTCTCCCTTGGCGTTGCGATTCTGCGCTACCGGCTGTGGGATATCGACATCATCATCAACCGCACGCTGGTCTACGGCACGCTGACAGTCATCCTGACGGTGGTCTACGTCGGCTTGATCATTGGCCTGCAAGCACTCCTGCGCGGCATCATCGGTCAGGACAATAGTGTGGCCATCGTCATCTCCACCCTGGCCATTGCTGCCGTGTTCCAGCCATTGCGCCAGCGCATCCAGGCAGTAATTGACCGTCGCTTCTATCGCAGCAAGTATGATGCTGCCCGTACGCTCGCTGCTTTCAGTGCGACATTACGCAATGAGGTGGACTTGGATCAGCTGAGGCAGCATCTGCTAGGGGTCATCGAGGAAACGATGCAGCCAGCACATGCCTCACTGTGGTTACGCAAGAACGGCCACGGGAGAAAACCCAGCACCCAGGTGTAGCGAAGAAGACGAAAGCCCCTTCTAGCATTTCATGATGTCAGTTGAAAAGGGAATGCGTTACGATGGGGAGCAAGCAGCGGCACTTTGCCCCGCTTAGCCATGCGTCTCTGGAAGACCTGGTTCCAGCAGATCACTTCTATCGACACCTGGAGCGGACACTCAATCTCTCGTTCGTGCGCGAGTTTGTGCAAGAGACCTACGCAGGCAGAGGCCGTCCTTCCATCGAGCCCAGCGTGTTCTTCAAACTCCAACTAGTCATGTTCTTCGAGGGCATTGTGCGATGCGCAAATCGCATATCTTGAGTGGGGAGCAAAAGCACTCCCCAGGCTCGTGTCCAAGCCTGTCACCAATTCCTGCGTGCGTTCCTGATAACGGGAGGGTGCGAAGCCAGGAGTAATGCCTAAGGGGAAGCTTAACCACAAAGCGGAACTGGGCTAGGTGAAGATCAAAGTGTCAGCCAAATATCATATTGGACTCTGTTGACGAATGCGACTGGGATATTGCATAACATTGACGTTAACGGTAATCTTGTGCTAGGCTAGGTGCATAGCCATCACTGGTCCAACGGGCGCGATCATGAATTTTCACTTTTTCACCTGGATTGCCGAACAGCCACCGCGGGCCGATAAATCGGCGCTGGGCGCGGTGAACCGGCCCCTACCGATGCCCAGATTATTTTGTGAAAACTCATGATTGCGCCCCTACGAACTCGATGTAGAAAGGTAACCAGTCATGTCCAGCGCGGCCAGGTCG
>WNFX01000360.1_pt1 | contig 45307 bp, 32 predicted proteins | sample 5400111 | NCBI WGS metagenome assembly WNFX01 (sample SAMN13153363, study PRJNA577476) | soil metagenome | isolation source: 40 cm soil or saprolite under grassland replicate 1 | place: USA:California | collected 2016-06-15
ACCGCCCGGACCGAATCGTCAGCACGCCCACCAGCCACCCTTGCATTGTCAGCTGACCACGCTGGCCGTTACCGCCCACCTGCACACGGCGCGGCATCACGAACTCGGGTGTCATGGCCGTACGGCTTGTCCGCAGTACTAGGCCGTCCCGGGCCTTATATGCCTACACCGCCAAGTATCAGCACCTAACTCGCAACGCTCGCCGGCAGCCCCCTTCTGACGGCACAGAATGCCCATTATCGACGCGCAGGCAGCCAACTGGGATTACGCGCCGAACGGCGGTGCTGCGTGCTCGGTGGTCGGGCACGGAGCGTGACTGTCACCGGCGACCGGGTCTGATCTTGTGATGGATCTTTGCGGGCTTGATGGTGATTTGCCCGCAAGGATCCGCTGGCGGGTTTTTGCCTGTTGCGTCCTAGACTGCTGCGCTCCTTGCCGTCGGAGTCGAAGTAGCGGGCCTCGCACCTTCGGCGTGACCCCGGCCTGGTCAGCCGGCGGACCCCGGCCTGGTTCCCGCCGGGCGGCGGTGTCCGCCCGTTGATCACCGTCAGCCCCGGGCCGCCGGCCAAGGCGGACTGGGTCGCGTAGATGGTGTTCTGGCTGGTCACGTAGATCATGTTGGTCCGCGGATCGACCGCGATCTGGCCGGGAAACCCGCTGACGCCGATCGTTGCGGTCAGCTTGTCGGTCCGGCCGCTGATCACCCATATCTGGTTCGGGGTGCTGACGTCGCTGACGTAGACGGTGTTGGTCCGCGGGTTCACCGCGATCGCGAACGGCACTCCGTTCGTATTGAGCGTGGCGGTCAGCCGGAGCTTCCGCCCGCTGATCACCGATACCGTATCGTCGTCGGGGTTGGTCACATAGGCGGTGTTGGTTCGCTGGTTCACCGCGACCTGATCCGTCCCCATGCCCTCCACGATGTTGGCCAGGACCTTGTAGCGGAAATGCGCCGCCCGCCCGGTACCCGGCGCCACCCGCGCCGCTGCTGAATCCGGTGCCGGTGCTGCGGCGCTAGCGGCTGCCGGCGCGAATAAGGAAATCGACGCCGCCGCCGCGCCCAGCGGCGTGCTGATCGGCATGCTGCACGAGCCGTACGCCGACGGCCACCGATACTATCAGCTCGCCGGCGATCCCGAAAGGCCACGCGCCCACGATCGCATGAATACAGATTGCCTATTCGGTGCCGCAAACAGGCGCTGACTTCTAGCGCGCTGCTCGATGCATAACGAGCCGTAGGCGCGCGCTGGTGGTACCAGCGTGAGCGGGCCTGGCGGCGGCGTCTGCAGTCCAGCCAGTGCCCGCCGTGCCCGGGCAGGACGGCCGGGGGCGGACCTTCCGCTCGGCGCGCCGCCGCTCTGCGGCGCTGCGGCTAGTGCAGCCCGAAGGCGCTGTCGTTGTAGAAACTGTTGCTTGAGCCGGCGTTGCCGAGGTAGCTCTTGCCGAGCACGTCGTCAGCCGTCCGGGTGATGCTCCAGTCGTCGTAGGCCGTGGCCGAGGTCACGCCTACTCCGGTCTCGCGGGACAGCACCAGGGCTGGCACGCAGACATTGGTGTAGTTAGCACAGGTGAACGGCCAATTGGCTGTGGTGCCGTTGGCCACCTGGGTGCCCTCGTCCCAGATGATGATGATCGCCAGGTCACCGGACTGGTAGTCCGGGCCTGCGGTGATCGTCGGCAGCAGCCCGGCGAGCCACTGATCCCCGACACATGTCGAGTTCGTGGTCAGGCCAGCGCCGCAATTCGCCTGCTGGGTGCAGGTGTCGTGCATGTCGTCGCACAGGTTCGGCGTGACCGTGGAGAACTTGGGCAGCGTACCGCTATTCACGTCGCTGACCAGGTTCCCCGAGGTGTAGCGGCCCGTGTTGTCGGTGGTCAAGGCGAGCGGCACCGCGTCGGACGCCATCTGGGTGCCAGCGTTGCAGTTCGTCCCGGAGAACGTGCTTCCGCCGTTCAGGCTGGTGTAGTACAGAGCCGGGATGTGCCTCGGGTGGTACGCATCGCCGGTGGAATCTCCCCCGGCACCGGCGATGAAGCAGTTGGACGGCATCGACTCCCCGTACGCCTTCCAGCCGGACGAGCCCTGCTGGTTGTACCGGTTGTCGTAGCTGCCCGGCGGGACCGGGAGGTAGCCGGTGGTGGCGTTCTCGGTCGAGCCCGGCACCACGTCAGGGGTGCCGACCGTCCAGCACGGTGCGGTCTGGCCCATCGCGCAGTTGGTCTGGCTGATGCAGTTGTTGGTGCACAGCGAGTTAGCTGAGGACCCGGCTGAGGTTCCGGGCGGCCCGAGGCCCTCGTAGCGCTGGGCGTCGGTGGACTCGACATAGTTAGCCAGGCTGTGCCCGCCGGAGGCGCGGCTGGTGAAGCTGGTCGCCAGCGCGCACTGCGCCTTGATCGTGTTATTGATGTACGGGGCATTCGCCGAGCCAATCACCTGGTTGTACTGGCGGTTCTCCTCGTAGATCACCATGACCTTGCTGGCATGGGAGGCCGCTCCGTCACCGCCGCACAGCCCGGAAGGGATGGCCTGGCTCACGGAGGCGCTGTACTGAATCGTCAGCGACGCAGCGTGGGTGCCATTGTCGATGTTGTCCACCAGCCCGCTCGTGGTGCCCTTGAGCGCGTAGCTGGAGAACCCGCCCGGGTGGATGGAGGTGGCGGGCACGCCCACCGTGGCTGAGGTGTTCAGCGAACTACCGGGGAAGGTGAAGGTGGACAGCACCGCGGAGCTGTAGGGCTGGTTGGAGTAGACGATGCACGGGGCGGGATTCAGGTAACAGGTGGTGTTGCCTGCATTCCCTCCGGTTCCCGGTGTCCAGTTGTCGGCCGTGGCCCCATGGACGTCGACCGCTGCCTCACCTGAGGTGGTGTTGAAGAAGGTCAACTGCCCGCCGGTCACGGTCGCCCCGGACGGGATGCCGCACGAGCCGGGGGCACAGCTGCCCAGGTTGAATTGCAGCCAGCCGTAGTAGCTGCTTGGCGAGGACTTGAGCGGGTTTGCGCCACCGTGGTTGGTGTTGGTGTTCCCGGTCGTGGCGTCGGTGTAAGCGGCCCCGGAGACGTTCTGCACGTTCGAGGAGCCGGTGTAGCTGATCTGCAGGGTGGGGCCGTTGCCGGAGAACTCGCCCGCAATCTTGTCGATGACGCCAGCGGTCAGGCTGCGCAGCGCAAACACCACGGGCGTGCCGGGTGTCAGGTCAGCGACCGGCACGGAGAAACTGACCAGGCTGTTGGCCGACGGCGTGCTGGTCGTCCCGATCGCGGTTGAGTTGTAGGGCTGGTTGTTCCAGGTCAGGCAGGCGCTGGCATCCGAATGGCAGGTGGATTCACCCGACCCAGGGCCCTCACTGAAGCTGGTCCCGGTGCCGAGATGCACTTCGACGCCTGAGGTGAGGCCCCCCGTGATGTTGTCCCAGTTCAGCGTCGCGCTGGTGATGGTGGCGCTGGCCGGGATGGCAACCGGGAATTCCAGGTAGGTCCGGTAGCTGCTGGGGCTGGAGTTCAGCTGCGCGGCACAGCAGAAATTCTGGTCCGGTAACCCTGAGTACACGTAGGCCGTTCCGCTCGGATTCTCCCCGGCCGGGACGATGCTGGCGTGCGCTACCCCGGGCCCGGTAATGCTCACCACAGCCGCAGTGGCTACCGCGAGCACCAAGCACACCAGGGCTGCCGGCAGGCGCCCATGGACAGGACGGCTCATCGTGCTCCTGAATATCCTTAAGGGAGCGAACTGATGTGCGCAGACGCTAACAGACCTGCCAGGAGCAGTCCAGCGGCCAGGTAGTGCAAGCAAAGTTCCACCAGCTGCCGGGCAGCACTCCGGCAGGCACCGCCTGCCTGATACCCGGCAGCGAACTGGCCGCAGTGGCCGCGGACGGCTGGGTCCCGGCGGCAGCGCTAGGTTGCGTTAGCTAGCCGGGTACGTGCTCTCGGATGGCGAGGATGGCGGCCAGCGCCGGGTCTTCGTTGCGGCGGTAAGCCTCGAACGTCGGCGGCGCGTAGATGTCCGGCGCGATCCAGGTCCGGTAGTCATCGGGCCAGGAGGTCTGCCAGAACAGGTCGGCGGCGTTCGCCCGCACCTTGCTGCAGGGCAGTTCGAAGTCGATCCGCTCGCCGATGAAGTTGGGCCGCGAACCGGTGGGCTCGCCGACAAAGATCGCGCTGGTCTCGCGTTCGATGGCGGTGACGGTGTTCTGCGCTGCGGAGAACGTCAGCCGGCCGATGATGATGAACAGCGCGCCGCGCCGGCTCAGCCGCTTGCTGGCGATCAGGTGGTGGAGGAGATGCTGGGTGAGCAGGGTGTTGCCGCCGCCGTTCCACCGCATGTCGATGACGAGCCGGCTGGCGCTGCGGTCCTCGGTGAAGCCGAACAGCCGGTCGCAGAATGCCGCGAAGGTCTCCGCCGGATGATCGCGGACCGCATTGAACTGGGAGTAGACGAGGTCCTCGGCCGGCAGGTACTCGAACCAGAACGGCAGCTCACGATTGCGCAGGTGCAGCGGCCGGGGCACGGTCACGGTATCGGTCAGGGCCACCCACCCAGGCGGGTACCTGTGCAGGTCAAACTCGGCCGGCGTGGCCTCCAGCCGGACCTCGTCAATGGTTCCGCCGGATAGCCGGACGGTCAGCGCGTGGCCGATGCCCAGTCCCTCCAGGACCGCCGTGCAGCGGGCGAGTACCGGGAACATCAGCGTGAGCCAGTGCTCGTTGTCCCTGGTCATGACCGGATCCAGCGCGGCCATGACCTCGCCGATAGGGAGGCCGCCGATCTTTTCCACCCTGGCGCCCAGCAGGTGCTCGCAGCCGGGAGCGGCGCCGATCACGTACAGGCCCTCGGTGAACAAGAACATGTCCACCGGGAGCATCCGGGACAGCTCCTTGTCGTCCTTGGGCCAGGTGACGCTCGCGTGCCCGTCGTCCAGGTGCCGGACCAGCTTCATCATGGCGACCAGGATCTGCGCGTCGGTGAGGCCGGGGATCGCGATCTCCAGCCCGGCGACAGCCAGGTCGAACTCCGCCTCCGGCTGGACAGCGAACGGCGCGTAGGCCAGCCGCTTGATCTCCCTGGCCAGGAACGCCAGGTCATAGCGCCAGCCATCGTCCCGCGACATGCTGTCCGCGTCGATGATGCCGGCCATGTCGCGGATCCGCTGGTCGGCGCGCAGCTCCTGCCACTGCTCCCCGGACCTGACCCGGGCCAGGTCGCGCATTCCCCGGCCGAGCGCCACCCTGAGCGCCGCGACAGCCGCCTCGCGTTCGCCGGCGGCCGCCTCGCAGCAGGCGATGCGGTAGGCAACCTCCCCCGGCATGAGCGGTGGCGTGTCTTCCGACCAGATCGTTTCCCGCAGTCCCAGCCGCAGTACCTTCTCGTACGCCTCCCGCGCTCCCGCGTAGTCCTGCGCACCGAACCTGGCCTCGCCCAGGCGCGCCCAGTAGTCCCCGTTCACCGGGTTGGCCGCGGTCACCCTCGCCCACAGTTCCGCCGCCGCAGCCCAGTCCTTGTCGCCCGTCCTTGCCCGCGCCCGGGCTACCATCCCCATAAAATCCGGCATACGCCACACCCTACGTGCCGGGAGCTAACGCGGACGGGACCGTCCGAACGCCTGCGTTCAGTGATCAAGGCGGCTTCCGCCGGTTGAGGTCCTTGCCATGCATATGCCTCGCCTCTTCGGGCCGCGCATAACCCCGTCCATTCACGCGTAGCGATGGTAAGCAGCGCTGACGATCAGCTATCGGGTGAGGGAAGGCACCGTCATGGCGCGGCGGCCAGATAGCCCTTGGTCACGATCAGCTCGGCGGCCTGCTGGTAACCCGCCGGGTCATCTGGCGCGAACGTCGCGAGGCCGTCAACATACCTGTTGAACATGCAAAAGGCCGCCGCGATGAGAACGGCGTCATGGATCTCCACGTCGGAGGCGCCCGCCTCGCGGGCGGCAGCCGCATCCGCCGCCGTGACCGCCTTGCCGCCCTGCTGCACCTTGGCAGCCATCCGCAGGAGCGCCTTGAGCTTGGCCGACACCGGCGCTTGCTCCAGGTCGGCGTATACCTGGCCAACCAGCGGCATGCCCTCGGGCAGCTGGGCGGCGGCGAATGCCGAGTGGGAGGACGCGCAGAACGCGCACTCGTTGAGCCTGGACACGTACGCCGCGATCAGCTCGCGCTCCCCTCTGGCGAGCGTGTTCGGCCCGCGGAGCAATACCTCGGCAAGCTCGCTCAGCGGGCGCCCTGTCTCGGGCCGGTAATTCAGCAGGCCGCTGATTCCCGGAAGATCATTACCTAGGTTGATGTAGGGCACTAGTTCTCCTTGATTCCAGACACCAATGACTTAAATCGTTCTCGCCCCTTACAAGGGCACATTGCCGTGCGTGCGTTGCGGCGGCGCCTTCCTTTTGCCTCGCAGCATGGCCAGCCCTGACGCGACCGCCGATCGGGTGTCCACCGGATCTATCACGTCGTCCACCAGCCCGAGCTCGGCGGCGTAATACGGATGCACGAGCTTTTCCACGTACTCGCGGACCAACTCGGATCGCAACCGCGCCGAGTCCGCCGTGGCGGCCAGTTCCTTACGGAAGATGACGTTGACGGCGGCCTCCGCGCCCATCACGGCTATCTCGTTGGTTGGCCACGCGAGCGACAGGTCCGCACCGATCGAACGCGAGTCCATCACGATGTACGCTCCGCCATAGGCTTTGCGAAGGATGACCTGAATGCGCGGCACCGTCGCCTCACAGTAGGCGTACAGCAACTTGGCGCCATGCCGGATGATGCCGCCGTATTCCTGATCGGTACCCGGCAGGAATCCGGGCACGTCCACCAGCGTCACAAGCGGAATGCCGAAGGCGTCGCAGAACCGCACGAAGCGAGCCGCCTTCTGCGACGCGGCTGAGTCGAGCGCCCCGGCGAGCACGGTCGGCTGGTTCCCGACGATACCGACCACCTCACCGTCGATCCTGGCAAGCGCGCAGATCACGTTCTGCGCCCAGTCCTCGTGCAGCTCAAGGAACTCACCGTCGTCGACCAACTCGGCCACGACCCAAAGCATGTCATACGGCTTGTTTGGCTCGTGCGGGACGATCTCGGCGAGGCGCGGCCTTTCATCGGCCGTGGCGCCACGAGCCGACGCGGCCGGTGGCGGATCGAGATTGTTGCCCGGCAGCATCGCGACCAGGTAACGCACGTCCTGCAGGCAGCTCTCCTCGTCGTCGTAGACGAAGGTGGCCACTCCCGATCGCTCTGCGTGGACGTCCGCGCCGCCGAGTTCCTCATGGGTCACCTGCTCGCCAGTCACAGCCGCGACGACATCAGGCCCGGTCAGGTACATGTGCGCGGTCTGGCGGACCATGAACGTGAAGTCGCAGAGCGCCGGCGAATAAGCCGCTCCCCCCGCGCACGGCCCGAGCACGACGCTGATCTGCGGTATGACGCCCGATGCCTGAACGTTGCGGCGGAAGATGCCACCGTACGCATCCAGGGCGACGACGCCCTCCTGGATGCGCGCGCCGCCACCGTCATTCAGCCCGATGAGCGGGCAGCCGGTTGCCAGGGCAAGATCCATCGTCTTATGAATCTTCGCGGCGTGCGCTTCGCCGAGAGATCCTCCGAAGATTGCGAAGTCCTGGGCGTAGACAAAGACCCGGCGACCCTCGACAGTACCCGAGCCAGCGACGACGCCGTCGGTATGCGGCCGGCTTCCGTTGGCCTTCAGGCCGTGGGCCGCCCGATGCCGGCGGTACATGTCGATCTCGATGAACGAGCCCTCGTCAAGCAAGAGCCCGAGCCGCTCCCTGGCCGTGCGCTTGCCGAGCGCGTGCTGCCGCTCGACGGCCTGGTTGCGGCCTGCGAGTATCTCGCTCTGTAAGGCCTCTCGCTGCTCTCGAAGCTGCCGCATCGGCGGCTGCTGCGCCGGTCGCTGCACGGGTCGCGGTGCGTCCACGAGCACCGCCGCGGGCGCGCGCGCTTCGGCGATGACCGTATCTTTGTCAGGTAGCACGCTAGTCACGTTCATCGATTCCTCAGCTGCCGATAACCCCACGGCTCGCGCCGCGCGCTAATGCGGCGCCCCGCCCGACGTGGTGAGCACGGCCGTGGCGAGTGGCGGCAGGTGCCCCGCCGCGGGCGCCGAGTCGTCCGCGCGACAAAATTCCCGACGTTCTAGATCAGGCACGGCGAAGAGGATCGGCAGGTCGGTCGGACGCCGCGCGCGCAGCGTGATGTTGACCGTGCTGACCGGGCCGGCCGTCACCGTGACCGATCCCTGCCCGCCGACGAGCAGGGACCTGCGGGTCCACGGCTCAGGGTCAGCGCTGTCGGCGTCCGCAACCGCCCTGATGAACCACTCTCCTGGCGGAATGTTCGCGAGCCGGTACGACGCTGGACTAGCCGACCTTGTGTCGACGATCATCCAGGACGGCGGCCTGCGCTGGATTATCGGGGTCTCGAAGGCACCCAGGTAGACCCGCGCAGCCGCGTAGTCGGGCGGCAGGTCAACCAGCCCGGTCACGGTGCCGTTCGGCCACGATGACGCCGGCGCCTGCTCGACGGGCGCCGGGTCGGGATCGGCGTGAATGCCCTCACCCCACATGCGCCTGAATCGGGTCGGCGATGCGCCCACGCTCTCGGTGAACCTGTTCGTGAAGGAGCCCAGGCTGTTGTACCCGATCGCCAGCGAGATGTCCGTCACGCTCAGCGAGGTCGAGACCAGCAGCCGCTTCGCCTGGTAAATGCGGACGGCGGAAAGGTACCTGCCCGGCGAGACGCCGGTGGCTTCTGTGAACACACGGCAGAAATGAAAACGGCTGAGTATCGCGCTCTTGGCGATGTCGGACAGCGACAGCGGCTCACCGTAGCTCTCCCAGATGCTAGCGATGGCGCTTTCGACCGGGCTGAACATCAATCTCCTTCCGACGGAGGCCGCATGAACACCAGACTCACGGTGCACCGGGCCGCTTAAGCGCCGTTATGACCCCCGGTACAGCTCCGGTGGAGGCTCGCTTGGGCGGCAGGAGGGGCTGCATGGCGGCCTCGGGCGGCCGGCAACCTAGAAGATGCGCGGGCACGGGCGCGGCCCCATGATCATCTGTAGGACCTCGCGCAACCGCATTGGTGAGAGGAAGTTCCGTGGCTATTCCGCAGGATGTATATGCCGACCTGGTCACCGAGGGCAACGCACTCGATCAGATCGTGGCCAGCCTCGATCCGGCCCAGTGGAGCCTGCAAACTCCCGCTCCCGGATGGACGATCGCGCATCAGGTCGCGCATCTGGCCTCGGTCGCGCGGCTTGCCCAGATGGCGGCGGCCGATCGGAGTGCGTTCAAGGAGCAAGCCGCCAGGGCCACGGGTGACTTCGACGCCGCTGTTCACGCGCTGCTCGAGCCCTACCTGGCCCACCCCCCACGGACGCTGCTCGCCCGCTGGCGCGCCGATCGCGCCGCAGCGTCTGAGGCGCTCGCCGCGCTGCCGCCGGGCGAGATAGTGCCCTGGCTGGCCAGGCCGCTGCCCGCCGGCATCCTCGCTAGCGCCGGGATCATGGAGCTGTTCGCGCACGGCCAGGACATCGCCGACACCGTCGGAGCTCGCCGCGAGTACACCGACCGGATCTGGCACCTCACCGCGTTCGCGGTGCGAACCTGGGACTTCGGCTACCTGGCGCGCGGCCTGACGCCGCCGGAGCAAGAGTTCCGGTTCGTGCTCACCTCGCCGTCCGGCGAACTGTGGGAGTTCGGCCCGCCGGACAGCGCACAGCGAGTGACCGGATCCGCCGCCGACTTCTGCCTGCTGACCACCCGGCGCAGGCACCGCGCGGACCTCGCGCTCGTCGCCGAGGGCGCCGAGGCCGACAACTGGATGAACATCGCCCAGTGCTACCGCGGCTCACCGGGTGAGGGCCGGTCCCCTGGCCAGTTCGCCGCTACCGGTGCAACCCCCGCGCGATAAACGCGGCCAGGGCCAGCGCGGGTTTCCGCACCGCTACTTCTGGGAGTGCGGAAGGGCGCGCTTACCTGCTGGCACCCTGCAGCGGACGGGCGCCGGAGCCGGTCGGCCGCGTCCTGTCCGCGGTGACTGGCTCGCCGCACCCCTGGCACACCACCTCGGCCCTCAGCCGATGGCCGCAACTGTGCTCGAGGACCAGCGGCGGTCCGGCGTCTCCGGCCAGGTACCTATCGCCCCATGACATCAAGACGAGTATGACGGGGTAAAGGTCGAGGCCCACCCGCGTCAGGTGATACTCGAACCTGGCCGGATGGTCGGAATATGGCACTCGCTCAAGAACACCCGCGCCGACCAGCGCGCGCAGCCTCGCTGCCAGGGTGTCGCGGGGAACTCCGGTCCGCCTGACCATCTCGTCGAACCTGCGGTTGCCGAGAAAGACCTCTCGTACGGCGAGCAGGGCCCCCCTGCGTCCGACGATCTCAAGCGTGCGGGCGATGGAACACTGCCGCGGCTGGGCCGATGCCGACACCATGCGACCAAGCATACCAATCACGCCAGATCTTTAGGTCGCAAATCTGGATGCACTAGCCCCAGAAGGCTTACCATGTCAGTCAGCACTCGTGACTCGCGCGTTGGATGGCCCGATGCCGCAGCCGAGCTACGAAACGAGCCCAAGAAGGTGGAGGTCCAGATGAGCCTTCCTCAGGTCGCGTCGCGCGAGCAGTGGCTCTCCGCCCGCAGGCAGCTGCTCGCCAAGGAGGAAGAGCTCACCAGCCGCCGCGACGCGCTGAACTCCGATCGCCGCAGGCTGCCGATGGTGCGGATCGAGAAGGACTACCTTTTTGAGGGCGCACGCGGCCAGATCGGTCTGGCCGAGCTGTTCGATGGCTGTCGCCAGCTGATCATCCATCACTTCATGTTCGACCCGAGCTGGGACGCTGGATGCCCGACCTGCTCGGCCGCTTCCGACGAGCTGTCCGGTGGTTTGCTAGCCAGGCTGCGCGCGCGGGACACCGCGTTCGCTGCGATCTCGCTGGCACCTTTTGCCAAGATCACGGCGTACCGGGCGTGGAACGGCTGGACCTTCCCCTGGTACTCCTCGTTCGGCAGCGACTTCAACTACGACTTCCACGTGACCCTGGACGAGAACGTAGCCCCGGTCGTGTACAACTACCAGCCCAAGGCGGAGATCCTGGCGAACGACGTGGCGAACGACCTGGCGAACGACCTGATCGACGCGGAGCAGCCGGTCGAGGTGCCTGGCATCAGCTGCTTCCTTCGTAACGGCGACAGCATCTACCACACCTACTCGGCCTACGCCCACGGCGTGGAGCAGCTCAGCTGCGCGCGGAGCTTCCTTGAGCTCACGGTCCTTGGCAACCGATAGCGGCCCTGGCCGGGGCACGGGACGCGTGGATGATCAGCCGCCCCGAGCCTGCTGGGGCGGCGCCAGCCAGGATCCAACGCGGCGGGCCGCGGCCAGGCTAGCCCACGCCGCGAGCCCGATCAGATCCTCGTCGGAGCGCTGACCGCGGCGGAACTCTTCGATGTCCGGCCGGCCGACCTGGTGCGGCGCGAAGGCGGTGAGCAGCGCGAGGCGGGCCGCTGGCCGGTCGGCCTGGGTCAGCCCTGACAGCGCGTCATCGGCCCAGGAGCGGCCGAGCCCCACTGGCTGCCCGGACCAGCCGGCCAGCTCACTGGTAACGAGGTCGCGCACCCGATCGTCCGCCGCGCGGGCGCCCGCTGCCTCGATGACCGCGATGGCGCGCGCGAACGCGTCGGCGATCACCTGGCGGCCGGCCGCCCACCCCAGATCGTCCGGCGCCGGCGCCTCGGGGAGCAGGTCGAGCGAGGAGCCAGGCTCGAGTGCGCCGCGGGCGGTAGACCGCAGGAACCTGCCGAGCACGCGCATCATGCCGCCCGCGAGCGGGGCGGGCAGGACTGCCGGGAGCGGGCTGTCCTCGCAGAACACGGTGACCATCCGGTTCAGGTACTGGAAGGTCACCACCACGCCGGCGAACTCGGGGAGCTGCTCGATAGGGAACGGCGGGTCGCGGCGCAGGATCGATTCTCGCCGCCCGCTGGACCTGGCCCAGGCGGCCAGGTCGCGCAGTGCGGGGTCGGCCATCGCGTCAACGCGGTCGCCGCTGATCGCGTCGGCTTCGCCGCGATGGGCCAGCCCGCCAAGGACCGCGCTGTGGACATCGACGCAGTACGGGCAAGCGTTCCCGAGCGACACCCCGGCCGCCACCACCTCCTTCGCCGCCCGGTCGGCAGCTCCCCGCGCCAGCAGCGTCTCTCGCAGCATGACCCAGCAGGCCGCCAGCGGGCCGGCCGCCGGCGAATGCAGCACGACCGGCGGCGCGAGCATCCCGAAGTCCCGCTCGACCTGGGCGTACACGGCGGCGACCGGGCCAGCGGCCGGGCCGGCCGGTACCGGGCGGACGTGCCGGATCTGCGCCGACGACCTGCGTAGCGCCCGCCGCATCAGCGTGTTACTCATGTGCGCGCCTCCGGCACGACACTCATTTGCGCGCCTCCGGCACGACACTCATTTGCGCGCCTCCGGCACGACACTCATTTGCGCGCCTCCGGCACGACGCTCATCGGCGGGCGCACATCATGCGGCCATCCTGTCGACCGCGCGGGCGGCGCTCGCGACGCCGCCCGGCGCCGGAGCCCCGTACCTGACCCGCACGCCCCGCTCGCTCGCCGCCGCCACTATGGCCGGCATGGCGCGCTCGGCCAGCGCGGCGATGGTCAGCGCCGGGTTGACGGTGAGCCCGCAGGGCACCGCCGAGCCGTCGGTGACGAAGATGCCCGGGTGATTGCGCAGCTCATGCCGGTCGTCCAGGGCCGAGGTCGCCGGGTCGTCGCCGATCCGGCACGAGGCCAGCGGGTGCACGGTGTACGAGCCCACGACCTCGTTCGTCCACGGCATGACCTTCGCCAGGCCATCGCGCTCAAGAATGTCCTTCACCGCGGCATCCGACTCGGCCCAGCCGCGCAGCGTGTTCTTGGTCGGGTTATACGCGAGCTCGGCCTGGCCGAGCATCTGCTGGGAGATGCGGACCGCATTGCCTGTCGGCGGCGGCGGCCCGAACACGCCCTCGTTGTCGTCCTCCGACATCGTGAAGATGGTCAGCCAGGAGTTCCACTGCCGCAGCATCTCCTTCTTCTCCGGGCCGAACCAGGCCGGCCCGTCCGGGCTGGCTGCCTGGGCCAGGATCGTGCCGAGGCCGGGCGGGAAATACAGCTGCTCGAGCGAGAACCTCGAGAACTCGGGCAGCGAGGCGTCAAGCCGATCCCAGCTCGCGACGCTCGGGCCCCGGCCGATCTGGTTGGCCTGGTATGCCTTTCCGCCGGGGCGGGAAAGGCCGAGCACCTCCCTTACCCTGTCCTCGTTGAGCACGGCAGTGTTCAGCCGCTCGCCGTTGCCGGAGAAATACCGCCCGACGGCGAAGGGCATCGCGCCGAGCGCCGGTTCGGATCGCTGCAGGATCACCGGCGTGGCGCCGGCGCCGGCCGCGAGCACGATGATCTTCGCGTCGATCGTGCCGCTGCCCGTCTGCACCCGGTAGTCCTCGTCGTCGATGACGCTGTAGTGCACCCGGTAGTGGCCGTCGTCGTTCCTGGAAAGCTGCTGCGCCTCGTGCAGCGGCCTGATCTGGGCGCCGTGCGAGATCGCCGCGGGCAGGTAGTTCATGAGCAGGGACCGTTTGGCGTCGAACCGGCACCCTGCCATCATCCAGTTACAGTTCGTGCACATGGCCGTGTCGATCGCGACCGGCACCGGGTTCGCCGTGTGCCCGGCGTGGCGGCAGGCAGCCGCCCACAGCCCGCCCGGATAGGTGACCTCGCTCCATTCCTGCCGGTGGACCGGCAGGGCCTCGACGACCCGGTCGTACCACGGGTTCAGCGTCTCGCGGGTGATCGCCGCTGGAAACAGCCGCCTGCCTATGCTGCCCTGCCGCTCGAAGACGAAGCTCGGCGCTCGGGGCATCGTGGCGAAGAACACCACGCTGCCGCCGCCGACGCAGTTGCCGCCGAGCACGCTCATGCCCCGTCCGGCGACGAACTCGAAGATGCGGGTGGATGACGAGCCCAGGATGAAGTCGTGCTCAAACTCCTCGCTCGACAGCCATGGCCCCCGCTCGAGCACCACCACCTTGGCGCCTCCGGCGGCGAGGTGGTAGGCGGCGATCGCGCCGCCGAAGCCACTGCCGATCACAACGATGTCGGTACGCTCCGTGGTCGTCATGCCGGGTCTCCTGCCGGGGTCGTGCCTGGATGCAGGCTGGCCAGTTGCATTCCGTAGGTAAAGTCGGGGAACCGCCACAGCCCGTCCGCGTCTGGCTTGGCGAATCCCATCGCGGCGAGCCCGGGGTGACCAGTCGCGATCGCGTCGACCGTGTGAATGTGCGCCGCCGTGTCGAAGGCCATGAAGCAGAACAGGGCGACCAGGATCCAGATGTCCTTCTCCGGGTGGTCGGGCGCGATGAGCATCCGCACCACGGCGGTCCGGTTCGCGTATGACAGCGCCACGAACGCGGGGACCGACTCGTCGATCGCGACGCCGTGGGTGGCCGCCCAGGCCTCCGCGTGCTCGTTCAGCGCCTTGGCCAGGCCGTCCAGGCCATCCGACACGCCGGTCGCCGGTGTCTCAAGCAACTCCACCGCGCCAGCCTCCACCGCGCCAGGGCCGGCCGCCGCGCCCGCGATCGCCCGGTCGTCCGGCCAGCGCTTCGCGCCGGGCACGAACGTGTCGGCCCACGCCTCGAGCGTCCGCATGCGCTGCTGGTCACCGCCAGAGGTATCCGATTGCACTGACGCTCTCCTATCGTAGTTTCAGGCTTTCCCTTACCACATGCTGTTTTATCAGCTTTGGGCTATGAACTACCGTCTGCCGCTGCCGGCCTGGCTAGATGAAGAATGTGTTCGGCTCCAGGCCGCACAGGACCCTGCCGTAAAGCTCAAGGTTCTTGATCGGCATGTTCAGGGCGTGCAGGCTGATGGCCTGGATATCCCGCTGTATCCGCTGGATCGGCATCGAGCTGTAGATGCCGCCCGCGCCGCTGGCCATGTTGTAGATGTTTACGGCCTCATGGCAGAGCTGCGACACCCGGCCAACTGCGACTCGGCAGTACGCGCGCTCGCGCGTCGTGTACGGCTCGTTGCTGTAGTTCTTATGATCCACCAGAGCCGCGAGCGCGCGGGCGTGGTACTCAGCCTCGTCGATCTTAAGGTCGGCCTCGGCCACCTGAAGGTGGGTGATCGGCCATTCGGCCTGCGTTGCGTAATTGGTGTGGTGGATCGGGCGGTGGTGAATCCGCTCGAAGAACGCCTCCCTGGCGGCCTGCGCCAGCCCGACCTGCTTGCCGGTGTTGATGTTAGAGAGCACCCCGACGATCGGGCCGCGGTAGCAGGGTGAGTCCGCGTTGCGCTCGGAGCCGTATTCCTGGCGCGCGACCTCGCTGAGCCACTGGAAGCGCTCCCGCGGGATGAACACGTCCCTGGCGACCAAGGTGATGCTGCCGGTGCCGCGCAGGCCAGCGGCGTCCCAGTCGTCGACGATCTCCAGGTCGCCCATCGGCACGACCGCCGCGATCGGCTCGATCTCGCCCGCCGGGTTGATCACCAGCGTCGAGAGCACCTTCCACTGGCTGTGCCAGGCGCCGCTATTGAACCCCCACTCGCCGGACACCACGACGCCGTCCTTGGTGATCTCACCCTTGCCGTTAGGCACCAAGGTCCCGCAGATCCGCACGTCAGGGCTGGCGAAGACCTCATCTTGGACCGAGTCGGGGAAGTGCGCGACCGCCCAGCACTGAGCCCACCAGGCAGTCGCGCAGAAGGCCGGCGACCCGTCTCCCCGGCCGAGCTGGATGCCCACGTCGACGATGGTCTGCATGTCACTTTCGTAGCCGCCATAGTGCGTGGGAACCAGCATGCGCAAAACGCCGGAGTCGATCATCGCGTCGACCGACTCGTCGGCCAGCCGCCGGTGCTGATCTCCCCACTGGGCATTCGCCCGCAGTACGGGCACTATGTCCGTCACACGCTGAACAAGCTCGGCTCGTGATGGTACTTTGACGGCTTCCACAAACGCTCTCCTTAACTCATGTCAGATCGCGGGTGTTATCAAGTCGCCGCGCAGATTGACGTCATGTCAGATGTACGGGGTATTAGGCTCAAGCCCGCAAATGATCCGCCCGTAAAGCTCGAGATTGGTGGTCGGATGCAAGATAGCGTGCAGGTTCAGCGTCTTGACATCCCGTTCGATGCGCTGGATCGGGACGTCCCGGTAAATGGATGACCCACCGCTTGCCGAGTCGAGTATCCCGACGGCCTCCTTGGCGCGCTGGCAGGCCGCGCCTAGGTCAAGCCGGACCCGTGCGCGCTCCTCGAGCGTCCAGGGCTCACCCGACTCTCCCTTGGTGTCGATCATGTCGGCGGCCCGGTAGGCGTGGAAGCCGGTCTCGTCGATCTTCGTGGTCGCCTCGGCGACCTCCAGGTGAGTCACCGGAGCCTCGCTCTGACTCTCGTAGCTGGTATATGTGATCCGCCGGCCGGGCAGCCGCTCGAAGAACGCGTCCTTGGCCGCCTTGGCCAGGCCCAGGGCCACCGCGCTGACGGTCGTGCACGCTGTCGGCATGAACGGAGCCTTGAAGATCGCGGTGTCGGCGTTCCGCTTGGAGAGGTGCTGGCCCGCCAGCACCGGCGCCATCGGCAGGACGCGCTCGGCCGGGATGAAGACGTCCTTGGCGATCGTGGTGACGCTGCCCGATCCGCGCAGGCCCGAGGTGTACCAGTCGTCGATGATCTCCAGGTCGCTGATCGGGATAAGGATCATGACCGGCTCGTGCCCGCCATCGGGGGCCGGGACGACGGCCGCGTTAGTGTTCCACATACTTTGCCGCGCCCCGGTGTTGAACGACCACTTGCCGTTGACGATGTAACCGCCGTTGGTCGGCACCACGATCGCACCGGGAGACAAGATCCCGCAGATGCGCACGTCTGGCGTGGAGAACACCTCGTCCTGAACCTCATCTGGGAACAACCCGACCGTCCAGGCGCTGAGCGCCCACATCGCGAGGGTCCACGACGTAGAGCCGTCACCTCGCCCGATCTCAGAGATGACGTCAATGATGGTTCGCATGTCCGAGCCGAATCCGCCATATCGAACCGGAACCCGCATCTTCAAGAATCCGGCCTCGGCCAGAGCGTCGACCGCGTCCTCATGCATGCAACGGTTCTCGTCCATCCACAGCGCCTTCTCGCGAAGGAGCGGAATAAGGTGCGAAGCGCGGCGCACGAGTTCACCTTTGGGGGGAGCTTGGGTGACGCTCACGGCCTTCTCCTTGACGAAAGTCGTCGCTGGTGGTGTGAGGCCCGGCGGTACCCTCACTCATTCACCTTGCGACGACGCCCCGTGCCGCACATCTTCGAGATTGCCTGTCCCCCGCGTTCCGTTACGGCGAAAGGTCCGGAGCACATTGGCTTCGCGAACCGAAAGGAGCACGAGGAATTCAGCTCAGTCGCGAAAGTTCGGAGTCCCGCGCGGCGCAGACAAGCGAATCCTCGCTCTGCAGCATGAGAGTCGCCGCTGCGGCGCGGTCTTCGACGACCGCTTGCTCGCCGCAACGGCAACTTCATGATCTCCACGACACGCCGCGGTCAATCCGCATAACGCGCCTGGGGGCCGACGGCTAGCCGACCGTGTAGCTGTAGGGGATGTTGATGAGCTCGTCACCGCTCGAGGTTGCCTGGTTGAAGGTGTCCACGCCGATGAAGCCGCGGACCACCGTGCCCTTGGGCGCGTTCGGGGTGATGGTGAGCGTGATGGTGGCGGACTGGCCGGGGTCCAGTGTCAGCGGCGTGTAGGGGGCGCTGGCGTTGACGGTCTGCGCCCAGATGTCGCCGGTACTTGAGGTGATGGCGGCATCGAACGGATTGGTTTTGGCAAACATGGTCAGGATCGCCGAGCCGGTTACCGGGCCGGAGAACGGCCCGGTGGGCTCGGAAGCGGCCCAGAACTGCCCGGGGGCGATTTCGGGGGCTGCGAGTGCCGCGACCGAGTTGTTGCCGAACGATACGCCGAGGGCCTCGGGATCGTTGTTGTCGGAGTTGAAGTCATAGATAATCGGCATTGTTGCCTGGGAGGTACCGACCAGCAGGTTGGTGTCGGTCGGGACCAGCCAGTGCGGGTTGACGCTCGCAGGCATCGGCTCCGGCGTGGTGACCTGCGGTTGCGTGTAGCTGGTGCCGTCGACCACGCCGGTGCCGAGCACCTGCAGCGGAATCCGGCCGTTCAGCCGCGGGTCGGCGAAGTAGTCCTTGGCGATGTTGCCTGTGTTGGTGACGGTGATGGTCGCGGTGACCGGCTGCCCGGCGGGCAGCACGGTGCTTGGTGAGCTGGGTAGCCCGCTGCTGGCCACCGCTGGCGGGGTGAACGAGATCGACCCGGTGAACGGCTCGCTCAGGTGCGCCCCGTCGACCGGGGCGAAGGTCACCAGCGTCACGGTCCACAGCCCGGGCTCTGGCGTGCGGTGGAAGAACTGCATGGAAGGACCAGGGCCGAAGAACACGTCGTTGGCGGTGGACTGCAGGTCGAGCGGCTCGCCGTGGGGGTCGACGAGGACTCCCTGGAGCACGTAGTCGGAGTCGTGCAGCTTGATGCCGACGTTCAGGGCCGGCTCGCCGGCCGGCACGTTGAACTGGTAGGTGAACTCCTGGCCGAAGGCTAGGTAGCTGCCGCCGCCGGTCAGGGTGCCGGCGAAGGATCCGCCGCTGCCGGTGATCGGCACGAGGCTCCGTAGCACGATCGGGATGGCCCCGTCGGTGCTGCCGCCGGTCCCCAGGTGCAGGCTGAGCGCCTCGTCGCCCGCCTGGCCGGCGGTGACGGTCACGTGGAAGGTAGCGGAGTCCCCGGGCGCGAGCGTCTTCGACGCGGGCGAGACCGACCCGGCGCCGTGGAAATGCTCGGTGGTGTAGGAGAACTGGATCGGGTTGTTGAGGTAGGGAGCGTTGCTGACGGTGAAGATCACCGCGGTCCACGTGCCCGCCATCGGCTGGCGCACCTCGACGTGCCCGAACCCGCTCTGGAGCGTCCCGAGGCTCGAGTACGCGGCGAGGTTGCCCTGGGGGTCGAACAGCTCCTCGAACGCCGCGCCGCCGACCTGCTGGCCGTTCCAGGTGATGTCGCCGTTCAGGTTGCCGGCCCCGGCAGGCACCGTGAATGTGTGCACCGCGTAGGAGTCGGTGTGCCCTCTCCCGTCGACGTAGGTCGGCGATGAGGACGTCAGCGTGACGCTGCCGGTGTCGCTCGTCACCGTCGTCGGGCGGCCGGACACCGTCGGGGTGACGGTCTGGGGCGCGCTGCCCTCGTTGGTCACGCCGACGCTGAACGTCTTGCTCTGACCAGCGTTCACCGTCGCGTTCAGGCTCGTCTTGCTCACCAGCAGCGTCCTGCCCTGCGGGCTGGCGCTGTTGACGGACTCGGCGAGCTGGACGGCCTTGAGCGCGTTGACCAGCCCGGCGCCCTGGTGATCGGCCGGAGCGCCCAGGTCGGTGGCGGTGCTGACGATGATCTGCTCGACCAGCGGAGCCGGCGGCAGGGCGCCGCCATGCGTCTTGGCGTACGCCTGCTGGACAAGCGCCGCCACCGCCGCGACCTCCGCCGCCGACGCGGAAGTGCTTGGCACATTAGTTATTCCCGGCGAGGACCCGTTGTAGGGGTCAAAGCAGGCGAAGAACCTCGACGTGTCAGTGCCGCACAGCGACCAGGTGCTGTCGCCGGGAGCGACCACGTCCATCGTCCGCGGGTTGAACTCGTTGATGCCACCCGAGCTCAGCGCGCTGATGTTGTTGTTCTCCCAGCCGCCAGGCGCCAGGTTCGGGCCGTTCTGGTCGGTCTGGCGGTAGGCCTGGAAGGAGGTGGTCGCGCCGACGCCGATCACCCCGGGAATGTCGGCCGGCGAGCCGACGCTGCCGTCGGCGCCGTTGTTGCCTGTGGACGCGACCACCACGACGCCCGCGGCAACCGCTGCCTGGTCGGCCAGCCCCACCGGGTCGTCCTGGGTGTTCGGGATCGGGTTCCCGCCGAAGGACTCATTCAGCACGTTGACGTGGTCAACCATGACCGCCCACTGGACCGCCTGGAGGATCGAGGAATTGAAGACCGCGGTGTCGTTGCCAAAGGGGTTGATCATCGCCAGGCTCGCGCCAGGGGCGAGGCCCTCGATCTTGATGTTGCAGCCAGGCGGCAGCGGGTGCGCCGGGTTGACGAACTGCGACAGGTCGTAGACCTGATTGCCCTGCGAGGCGACGAGGCCTGCGGTGAGGAAGGCCAGCCGGCCGCCGGTCACCGAGAGCGGGCCGTCCCCGCTGAAGTCCTGGTAGTCGAAGGTGACGTGCTGGCCGTTCGGGCGGATGAGGTCGGGGTTGTTCGGGTCGATGCCGTCGGCGATGATCCCGACCTTGATGCCGGTGCCGTCCGCGATCTGGTTAGCGGCGTCCACGTTCATCAGGGTCCGCGCCTCGGGCTCGATCAGCGGCTGGGCCGGGCTGCTCGGGCAGATCTGCTGCGCAAGGTCGCCGGCCTCGCCGTGACGGCCATGGCCGAACCCGGCCGGCAGTAGCGCGCCCCGCCTGTTGGCGACCGGCTCCAGGCGCCTGAGGGCGTCGGGCACGACCGCCAGGACCGCAGGGTTCGCCCTGAGCCGGTGGATCTCGGCCGGCGAGATCGTCGCCGCGATCGCGTTGATGATGTGGAAGCTCCGCACGTGCGTCGCGTGCAGCTGGGCAAGCTCAGCGACCACCGGTGCCTGGGAGGCGTTGGCCGCGCCGATCCGCAGCCGCGTGGTGGCCCCCCGCGCCGGCAGGTTCGACAGCTGGTTCTTGAAGATGATGATCGAACGATCAGTCGCGTGAGCAGCCAGCTTGAGGACTTGCGCCGCTGTCAGGACCGACCGTTCTGTCTTGACCACATGGGCCGGCGAGCGAGCGGCCGCGGCGGTGCCGCCCAAGCCCAGGGGGATGAGCCCGGCTGCCGCGATAAGCGTGGCGAGGCGAAAGCGAGATCGAGAGCGCAAGCGCATGACAAGATCCTTTCCGGAATCCTTCAGCCCTGATCGGCTTTGATCGAACGCATACGTCGAGGCGAAGATAGCCGCGATCCGCTATCGTGCGCATCTCCCGGATTGCGTACAGCGCCGCCGCAGCGCAATTAGGGAGATGCGCCGCCAGGGGTCGGGTGTCACCGTCGGGAATTGACGACCGGCGAAAGGGCGCAACTCCCTGCCCCGAGGCCGGCTTCCATCTGGCTGGCGGAGCCGGAATCTTGTGCTGGGGTCACTGCCAAGGCTTGTTAGAACTGTAATGGAGGGAACAGGACATGAGCGGCGGCGGATTGTCGAAAACGCGGCTCGCCCGCATGCGCGATGTGATGGCAGGCTACGTCGAGCGCGGCGAGGTACCAGGGCTGGTGCTCGCGGTGAGCCGACGGGGTGCGGCGGTGATCGAGCCGATCGGCGCGACCGACCTGGCAGGCACGCCTGTCCGCAGCGACACGATCTTCCGCATCTCGTCGCTGACCAAGCCGATCACGGCCGCGGCAACGATGTTGTGCGTGGAGGAGTGCACGCTGCGGCTGGACGAGCCGGTGGACCGGCTGCTGCCTGAGCTGGCCGACCGCGTGGTGCTGCGGCACGTGGACGGCCCGCTGGACAACACGGTGCCGGCCAGCCGGCCGGTCACCGTGCGCGACCTGCTCACGTTCCGCTGGGGCTTCGGCATGGTCATCGCGCCACCCGACAGGTACCCGATCCAGCGCGCGATGACCGAGCTCTGCCTAGGCCAGGGTGCGCCTGACCCGCAGGTGCCGCCGGAGCCCGACGAGTGGATCCGCCGCCTGGGAACGCTACCGCTGATCCACCAGCCGGGCGAGGGCTGGATGTATAACACGGGCTCCGACGTGCTAGGAGTGCTGGTCGCGCGCGCCGCCGGCCAGCCGTTCGACGAGTTCTTGCGGCAGCGGATCTTCGAGCCGCTCAAGATGGCGGACACCAGCTTCAGCGTTCCTGCGGCGAGCCTGGCCAGGCTGGCCACCGGCTACCACGATAACGGGGTCGACGTCTACGACGCCGTGGCCGACAGCAAGTGGCGACAGCCCCCGGCGTTCCCTTCCGGGGCCGGCGGCCTGGTCTCCACCGTCGCGGACTACCTGGCGTTCGGCGAGATGATGCTGCGCCAGGGCACGTGCGACGGCGGGCGGTTGCTGTCCAGGCCGTCGCTGGAGGTGATGACCACCGATCAGCTCACGCCTTCGCAGAAGCAGGCGTCTGGCCCGTTCGCCGGCTATTTCGCCAACCACGGCTGGGGGCTCGGCATGTCCGTGGTCACCGAGCGGGACGGGCTCGGCGAGCCGGTCGGGCGGTTCGGCTGGAACGGCGGGCTCGGCTCGGTGTGGTACGCCGACCCGAGCGAGGACATGGTGACGATCTTGATGACCGGCTGCGCCAAGTTCACGCTCAACCCGCCGAACCTGTATCGCGACTTCTGGACGCTCGCCTACCAGGCGATCGACGACTAACCCCTGGGTGGGCCACACCGCGGGGGATCCGAGGGCCGTCCCCCTGGCAAGCACAGCGGGGCCCGGGCCGGCACTGGCGAGCCGGCCCGGGTCCTGTGGTCGCTCAGGTGAGCTTGAGCGGCGCGTCGGGCGCGGCGACCGCGTCGCGCAGCACCTGCGAGAACTCGGCCGCCATCTCGCCGATCGTGGCGTCGGAGAAGATATTGCGCTTGAACGTTATCGCTACGATCATGTCGCCCGACGGGGCGGTGCTCAGCGTCCACAGCACGCCATCGGGCAGGGCCGAGCAGCGCTCCTGCGGCAGTGGCTGCCGCGAGATCTCGGTGAGCGTCAGGTCGCCGGGTGCGTGCTCGCCGACCATCACCGGGTCAGGGAACACCTGGAAAACGGCGGCGGCCGCGTTGTCGGTCATGGCAGGCCCCATCAGCTGGGGCGCCAGCCCGAAGATGTGGATGCTCGGGATGTCGCGGGAGTAGGCATCCAGGCAGGTCCTGCGGGTCCGCTCGAGTACCTGCCGGAACGTCGCTGCACCGCTCAGGTCGGTCCGCAGCGGTATGAAATTGAAGAACGACCCGACGGCGTTCTCGAACTGGCGGCCGCCGCGGCCAGGGGTGAAGGTCGCGACGATCACGTCGTCTGATCCGGTCTTCCGCCCGACGACGAGCTGGTACGCGGCAAGCAAGACCATGACCGTCGTGCTCCTGGTCGAGCCGCCGAGCCGCGCCGCGGCCTTGACCACGTCGGCGGGAATCGAGAACCTGTGCGCGCCCGACGACTGGGGTATCCCCGCCGAGCGCGCGAAGTCGGTGGGGATCGCGCTGATCAGGGCGCCATCGAGGGTCTTGCGCCAGTAGTCCAGCGCGGCGGCGGGCTGGGCGTCCGGCGACTCCCGCTGCCAGTGCGCGAACTCGCGGTACTGCAGCGCCTGCGGCAGCTCGGGGACGCTGAGCCCCGTGTGCACCCCGTACCGGTTGACGAGGTCACGGATGATGACCCGCACCGACCAGCCGTCGGTCGCGATGTGGTGCGTCTGGATGGCGAGTACCGAGTCCTGCTCGTCGAATCTGGCAAGTACGGCCCTGATGAAGGGCGGCTGCTCGGCGCTGATCGCGGCGTTCTCAAGCTCCCTGATCAGGTCCTCCGCCTGCTGCTCACGTGACCCCGTGCCAGCCAGGTCTCGCACGGACAGCTCGGGATCGGTCGGCGGGTAGATCTTCTGGCACTTGTCCCCCTCGCCGCGCACGATGACGGTGCGCAGCGCCTCATGCCGCTCCACCATGTCGCGCAGCGCGCGGCGCAGCGCGGCCACGTTTACCTTCCCGGTCACGCGCCAGGCCTCGACGATGTGGTAATGCGGCCCGAACGGCCCGTCGTCGTCGCCCTGGTCGAAGAGGAGGACAAACTCCTGGTTCAGCGACAGCGGGATCTTCTCGGCCGAGGTAGCCGCCGGGCGCCCGCCGCTTGTTGTGGCCATGGTTCACGCTCCTTCTCTCGGATCTGCACTAGTGGCCGGCGGATACCTGCCACGGATTCGTGAGCTGTTCATCGCCTCGCCCCTGCCCTCGCGCAACTGCTCGAACGAGCACAGGTCGGGGGCCGTCCAGCCGTCCAGGTCGTACTCGGCCATGCAGGCATCGGCGAACGCCTTGTACTGGTCGATCAGGCCGGCTGACTGCTGCGCGAACAGCAGCTCGACGCGCGTGCTCTCGTGATTGCCCGCGTAGTTGCGCTCGTACAGCTCGTGCCGGCCCGCGAACTCGGTGCCTACGGCGTCCCACAGCAGCTTCATCACCTTGACCCGCTCGACCGCCTCGCGGCCACCGGAACCCCGCAGATATTTATCAAGGTATGGGCGAATTTGGGGATTTCTGAAATCATCCGCGCTCGAGTTGACGTAGATCAGCCCGCTGGCCACGTCCTGAAGGACGATCTCCCTGATCCTCGGGTAGCCGACCTGCATGAACCAGCGGTATGCCATGCCGTACTGGGGGTTGGGCAGCACGGCGCCGTTCTTCCACGGGACCGGATTGCGCGCGGCGGCGTCCGACAGCGCCCAGAAGAGATTGCGCCAGGCGAGGACCTCGCCAAGGCGGGCCTGAACGCCGCGAAAGTCCTTGGTGCCGGTGATTTCTATCGCCTTGGCAAGCAACCCGGCGATGAATTCGAGCTTCACTGCCAGGCGTATGCAACCATGAAAGGTAAAGCGCTCGAAAAACCCAGATCGCTCACTAAACTGCTGCACCTTGCTGAGGCTGCCATAAATGAACACGTTCTCCCACGGGATGAGCACCTTATCCAGCACCAGAATGGTGTCGTTCTCATCCATCCGGGAGGACAGCGGGTAATCGAATGGGCTGCCCATCACCGCGGACATGGCCGTGTAGGACGGCCGGCAAATCAGCTTGACCCCTGGCGCGTCCATGCCGATGGTGGCGACGAGCGCGAACTTCCGCTTGCGCACCGGCAGGCCGTAGTGGGCGATGAAGTTGTAGTGCGCGAGGGCCGACCCGGTGGCGACGACCTTGGCCCCGCTGACGATCAGGCCGGCGTCCGTTTCGCGCTCGGCGTGCACGAAGACGTCCTCCACCTCGTCGGGCGGCCGGTTCCTGTCGACCGGCGGGTGCACGATCGCGTGGTTCCAGAACAGGACTCTCTCTTGCGACTGCGCGTACCAGCGCCTCGCGTTGGCCTCGAACGGCTGGTAGAACTCCGCGTTCGCGCCGAGCGTGCCGAGGAACGACGCCTTGTAGTCAGGGCTGCGTCCCATCCAGCCGTAGGTCATGCGCGCCCACTCCGCGATGGCGGCCTGATCGGCGACCAGGTCGTCGGCGCTGTGCGGCGTGGTGAAGAAGCGGTGCGTGTAGCCGTCGCTGCCGGTGTCGGTCGGCCCGACCAGGACGCCTGAGCGCTCCGGGTCGTGCAGGGCGTCATACAACCTGGCGATCATCCGGGCCGGATTGCGGAACGCCGGATGCGAGGTGACGTCCTTGACCCGCTCGCCGTAGAGGTAGATCTCCCGCCCGTCGCGCAGGCTGTCGATGTACTCGTCGCCGGTCATGGGCCGGGTCTTGCGCCGCGGCACGCTTCCTCCGGCCGGCTCAGCGGCGCCTCGTTGGAGATCGGCGTTGCTTGTCATCGCCGATCACACTCCGCCCGCGCGGATGTGGCTGCTCAAGTCCGACAGGTACTTGGCGACCACGTCGGGCACCACCTTGCAATCGAGCACGAACGTCCCGTGGCAGCCTCGGTCACGCCAGGCTCGCACGGCGGTGAGGTCGTCGGCGGTTCGCACCGTGACCGCGATAGCCCCGAGCGAGCGAGCCACCGCAGCGAAGTCGGTATCGCCGAAGGTGGCGGGGCTGATGTCGGTGACGAGCGGGCGGTACATGTGGACCTCAGCGCCGTAGGCGGCGTCGTTGAAGATCACCACGAGCGCGGACTGCGAGAGGCGGATGAGGGTCTCGAGCTCAGGCAGCCCCATGAGCGCGCCGCCGTCGCCGAGGGCTACGACCGTCGTGCGATCCGCCCTGCCGACCGCCGCGCCGACCGCGCCAGCGAACCCGAGCCCGATCGTCTGGAACGCCGCGCCGGTGAACACGAGCGCGGACGGGTCAGCCGCGGGCCAGTACATGGCAGGCCATCCGATGAAATGGCCGCCGTCCATGACCAGCGTCCGCTCCCGCGGCAGCAGGCCGGCCAGCGTCAGCGACAAGCTCCTTGGGTCGATCCGGCTGGCCGTGCTCGCGTCGTCGTACGGCTCGTGTTCCCAGCTGATGCGCCCGATGTCGGCTGCCACCTCGGCGCGCCAGCCAGATGCCGCCAGGCCGCGGGCCTGCGCGCCGTCCAGCAGGGCGCTGGCGACCTGGGCCGCGTCGCCCGTGACGCACAGGTCGACCCGGCCCGCAGTCGGGGCACCGTGCAGGTCGACCTGCACCAGCGTGGCGCCGGGATGGAGCAGCGTGCCGCCGTGCAGCGTGAAGTCGTTCAGGCTCGCCCCGAACGCGACGACCACGTCGGCGTCGCCCATGATCCCGGCCGCCCGCGGCGAGGCGAAGCCGCCGCAGATCCCGAGCGACCACGGGCTGTCGCGGTACAGGCCGTCGGCCATGACGGTGGTCGTGAGCAGCGCGCCGAGCCGGTCAGCGAGCACGGCGATCGGGCGTGCGGCGCCGGAGCGGTACGCGCCAAGCCCGGCGAGCAGCAGCGGGCGGCGGGCGCTGGCGAGGGCGTCAAGCGCCGCGCCGACCTCGGCAGCCACGAGCACGGGAAAGATGGCCTGGCACGCGGCCAGGGCCAGCACCGCGGTCTGGTCGGGCACCGCGCCTCTGGCGCGCAAGTCGGGCACCGTTGCGCCGAGCATGTCGGCGGGCAGGCTGAGCACAACAGGGCACTTGCCACCGCGCGCGAGCTCGAGCGCGCAGGCGACAGTGCCGCGGGCGGTCGCCGGGTCGGTGACCCGAACGGTCCTGGCGCCCAGCGCCGCGGCGAACGCACCCTGGTCGATGTCGATCGGCCGCGGCCCGCCCGTCGGCTGGTCGCCGCTGAGCAGCAGCACGCCGCTGCGGTGCTTGACTGCCTCGGCCAGCCCGGTCGCGGTGTTGGTCAGGCCGGGCCCGTACGTGGTCGTGCAGACCGCGACGTCCCCGGTCGCCCGGTAGTAAGCGTCCGCCATCGCGATGGCCCCGCCCTCATGCCTGGCGGCGACGTACCTGGCGCCGCCAGCCATGAGCCCGGCCACTGCGAGGAAGTTCCCGTTGCCCACGACGCCGAAGGCGGCCCTGACGCCCTCGTCGGCAAGAGCCTGTCCCACTGCGGTCGCGAGCTTCGCCATAGCCAGCTCATTCCAGCTCGAAGACGACTTCGCCGACGGTCATGTCGATCCTGTTGGTCCGCACCAGCTTCCAGCCGGCCTCGTCGAACACCGACTCCCAGTCGGCGACGGTGGGGAGGAAGACGCCCATCAGGTCATGGCCGAGCTCGAAGCCCAGCGTGAACACCGGCAGGTCGGAGTCTGAAGCCTCGGCCGTCCGCGTCGCGTCGCCGAGCAGGAGCCGCTGGGCCGAGGGAAAGACCTTGCGGAACCGCCGGAACGCGGCGACGCAGTTCTCGCGCGGCCAGAAGTCGTGCCCCATCATGAAGCACGTGATCAGCTCGACGTCGGCGAACTCGGGACGCTCCTGCAGGTCGAGCACGTCCGCCTCGATGAAAGTGACCCGGTCGCTCATGCCCGCGGCCGACGAGCCAGCCCACGCCGCGTCGAGCGCGGGCCGCGCGATGTCGATGCCGACACCGCGAGCGCGCGGGTACCTGGCCAGGACGTCGAGTACCCGGCCGCCGCTGCCGCAGCCCAGGTCGGCGACGTGGCTGACGTCGAAGTCCAGGCGCCCCATCGCAGCCCAGAAGGTCGGGGCGTAGCACAGCTCGTCGATCTCCCTGCAGGCGTACGCGATAGCGGCCGCGTCCCGCCGGTAGAACTGGCCAACCCGGTTCTCGCTGACCAGGACCGACGGCATCTGCCTGAACAGCTCGGCGCTGCCGCGGCTCAGCCAGTGGAAGAACGACTTGTACCGGTACACCTCGTCGAAGGCGCCAGCGATGACGACCACCGGGCCTCGGCGCCGCACCACGCCGACCGAGGCCAGCGCGCGGAAAAGCCCGACCGTGCAGGCCGGGTCCAGGCCCCGGCGTGCAGCGAACGATTCCGCGTCCAGCACCCTTGACCTGTGCAGCTCGTCCAGCGCGCCGATCTCCCATGCCGCGGCGATGGCCCACGCGGCTACCGCCGAGTTGTAGATGTTCGCGGCGGCTCCCCGACCGGCTGAGCCTCCTTCCCGCCCTGGCCCGGCGTCCTGCGGGGCGGTGGTCACGACCTGACCAACTGCGCTGTCGGTTCGGCTACCGAGGCGGAGAGCACCTGGCAGTACTGCGCTGCGATCTTTGCGATCGCGGCATCGTCGAACCGGTCACGGCTGAACCGGATAACGCCGACCACCTCTCCTGACCGGAGGTGGTCAAGCGCCCACAGCATTCCCTTCGGCGTGCCCGCCCCGACGGGCCTGGATGTGCGCCTGCCGCGGAGCTCGGCGTACCTGATGTCACCGGCCCGCTCGACGCCCGCGAGAGCGGGCGGCGGGAGCATCTCGAACGCGGAAACCGCCAGGTGATCGTCGCCGCACGGCCCTAGCAGGTCACCAGCTTGCGCCTGGATTAGCGGGAACGGGATGTCGTTCGCGAATGCCTGCAGGCAGCTGGCTCTGGTCCGCGCGATGACGTCGATGAAGCTGCCGCAGCCGCGCAGGTCGGTCCTGATCGGCAAGAAGTTGTACAGCGGTCCCACTACGCCGGCGAAGCTCGGATCATTGCGCCCGGCCGTGAATGTCGGCACCACCAGGTCAGATTCCCCGGTCAGCTGGCTGGCCAGCAGGTTATAGGCCGCGAGCAGCGCAACGAACAGCGAGCTGCGCGTCGACCTGGCGACCCGGGCCGCGGCCTGCGTCAGTTCCCTGCCGATCACGAACCGGTGCACCGAGTACGGATCGGCGGCACCTTCAGGCAGCACCCGATCGGCTGGAAGCGCGTGCACGCGAGCGCCGAGCAGGCGCTCCCGCCAGTGCCCGCTAGCGACGCCAGACCAGGACTCCTCCCTGGCCCGCTGCCACGCGGCGAACTCGCGGTACTGGCGCGCACCTGGCAGGCCGGGCGCACGCCCGGCGGCCCTGGCGGCGTAGCAGGCCGCGAGGTCGGTGATGATCACCTGCATGGACCACGCGTCGGACGCGACGTGATGCGTCATCAGCGCGAGCACGTGGTCGTCCGCGCCGAGCCTGCCGAGCACGGCCCGCAGCAGCGGCACCTCATGGCGGCTGAATGGCTCGGCCTCGACGTCGTCGAGCAGGTCGTACGCGGCGCGGTCAGCGGTACTAGCCCAAGCGGCTCCGCTAACCTCCACCGCTGAGTCCGCCGAGCCAGCCGAGCCGACGTCCTGCAGCCGCAGGCGCACCGGGCCCGGCGAGTTCAGGTGCTGATGCCACCCGCCTTCGTCCCTGCGCAGGGAGGTGCGGAGCATCTCGTGCCTGGCCACGACGTCATCGAGCGCGGCCGACAGCGCGCCGACATCGAGGTTGCCGCGCAGCCGCAGCCCGCAGGTGATCGTGTACCACTGGCTGAGCGCTCCCGCGGTCTCGCCGTTGTCCAGGGAGCACAAGAAGTCCTGGTTCAGCGACAGCTCAGGCAGGTTGCCGGTCATCTCGTTCCGTCCCCTGGCCTCAGGCCTGCGCTTGCTGCATGGCCTTCTCGACCTGCTGGTCAAGCTCGGCAACGGTGGGGGCGTCGAAGATGTCGGACATCAGCAGCTCGACGCCCAGACAAGCCTGGATCGCGCTGATCAGCCGCATCGCCATGAGCGACTCTCCGTGCAGGTCGAAGAAGCTGTCATCGACCCCGACGCTAGGCACCCCGAGCACCTCGGCGAACAGCGAGCACAGGACCTCCTGCCGCGCGGTCTCCGGCGCGCGGAAGGCCGACAAGCCTTCAACCACAGGCGCGGGCAGCGCCTTGCGATCCACCTTCCCGTTCGGGGTCAGCGGCAGCGAGTCCAGCGTGACGAACCCCGACGGCACCATGTACTCGGGCAGCAGCTCTGTAGCGTGCGCCCGCAGCCGGCCGACGTCGACCTGACCGGCCTCCGGGACGAAGTAAGCGATCAGGCGCTTCTCGCCGTCGGCGACCTCGCGCGCGACCACGACCGCATCCGCCAGCCCTTGATATCTCGCAAGCACGCTCTCGACCTCGGCCAGCTCGACCCGGTAGCCGCGGATCTTCACCTGGTCACCTGACCGTCCGACGAATTCGATCAGGCCGTCTTGCCGCATTCGCACCTGGTCTCCCGTGCGGTACATGCGCTGGCCCGCCCCGGCGAACGGATCGGCGACGAACCGCTCGGCCGTGACGTCCGCCCGCCGGTAATAGCCGCGCGCGAGGCGGTCCCCCGCGACGTACAGGTCGCCGACCTCGCCCGCCGGCAGCGGCCTGAGCTGCTCATCGAGCACGTGCAGCCGGGTGCTGTCCATGCCGCGGCCGACCGGCACGGTCGGGCCCATCGAGTAGGGCGCCCGCATCGGCGAGTTGGTGATGAACGACGACATCTCGGTCGCGCCGTAGGTCGCGCGCACCACCGTGTCGGGGCACGCCTCGAGCACCTGCTGCACAGCCTTGGCCGAGATCACGTCCCCGCCGGTCAGCACCTCAGCCGCGCCAGCGAAGCACCCAGGCGCCTCGTCGGCCACCACCCGGAACAGCCCGGCCGTCACGTGCACCGCGGTGATCTGGTGCCCGGTGATCAGGCGCCGCAAGGTGCCGACATCGAGGCGGCCTGGCGGCGCGAGGACCAGGTGCCCGCCGCGCAGCAGCGGGACCCACAGCTCATAGGTGGACACGCCGAACGCGTAAGGCGCCAGCATCAAGATCCGCTCCTGGCCGCCGCCATCCCAGCACGAGTCAAGCGCAAGCCCGAGGACGCCGCGGTGGGTCACGGCGACCCCCATCGGGTCGCCCGTCGAGCCCGAGGTGTACAGCACGTGCACCAGGTGATCGGGGCCGACCTTGATCTTCGGGTCGGTGCCGGGCAGCACGTGCAGCTCGGTGTCGGAGTCCACGAAGACAACCGTTGGAACCTCGGGCAGGCCGCGCTCAGCCATGATGGCGTCGGCAAGCAGCACGGGCTTGCCCACGCTGTCTGCGATCCACTGCAAGCGCTGAAGCGGATACGCGCTGTGCAGGGGCAGGTACAGGGCGCCGGCCTTCACGATCGCCACGATCGAGGCAACCATCTCGACGGACCGCTCCTGCAGCACCATGACCGGGTCTTCTGGCCTGACGCCCAGGCCGAGCAGCCTGCGGGCAATCCGGTTGGCCCGCTCATCGAGCTCGGCGTAGGTCACAGCCTCGGCGAGGGAGGACACCGCGATCGCGTCCGGTGTCCGTGCCACTACGTGAGCAAAGCGCTCCTGAACGGATTTGGAACCCTTCATGTCTACTGATCCGCCTATTCGTGACAGCCGCCGCGCAGCTCAAGCCCTTTCGGGTGTCCGGGGAGTCAACCCGGGCCAGCACCGCGGACCCGCTCCAATCCGCACCGCATTACGTCTACGGCGAGGATCGCAGCGATCCGCTATTGGGCGCATCTCGCTGCTTGCGCTCAGCGCCGTCACGGCGCAATCAGCGAGATGCGCCGCCAGGGGCCGGATGTCACCGTCGGGAATGCAGGACTGGCGATAGCCGGGACGAAAGGCTGCGCCCGCCGGGCACCGCCAGATTCGGCCTACACGACGCCTGTGTACCTGCATGGCGCGCGCTGATTGGCCAGGCACCGAGTGCCCAGCAAGGAAAGAGGAGGAATCGCAATGCTTGACCAATCTGGAGAACGGGCGGTGGTGCTCGGCGGCGGCATGGCTGGCCTGCTCGCCGCCCGCGTCCTCTCCGAGGCGTATGCCGACGTTGTCATCGTGGACCGCGACGACCTGACCGGGACGACAGACTCCCGCCACGGCGTACCGCACGGTCCCCACGCGCACTGCCTGGTGGCCAGGGGCCACCAGATCTACGAGGAGCTCTTCCCCGGGCTCACCCAGGGAATGAGCGATGCCGGGGTGACGCTCGGCGACTTCAACGGCGGGATCCAGTGGAACTTCAACGGCCATCGGCTAGCGCCGTCCGACTCGGGCCTGATGTGCGTCTCGTCCGGCCGCCCGGTACTCGAGCAGCACGTACGCCAGCGCGTCCAGGCCATTCCCAACGTGCGCTTCCTCGAGCGGCACGACATCGTGAGCCTGGAGACGACGCCAGATAAGAAGCGGGTCACCGGAGCGCGGATCCAGCGCAGCGAGCGGGGTAGTCAGCCCGAGGTGCTGCTCGCCGACCTGGTGCTCGACATCACTGGCCGCGGCTCGCGGATGCCGGCCTGGCTGCGCGAGCTAGGCTACGAGGCGCCACCGGAAGACAAGATCAAGATCGACCTTGCCTACACCACGCGGCACTACCGGCTGAACCGCGATCGGTTCGGCACGAGCATCGCGATCAACCAGGCCGGCACGCCAGCGTTTCCCCGCGGCGTGTTCTGCTATCCGCTGCCTGACGGCGAGACCGTCGAGCTGTCGCTCACCGGGGTACTCGGGGACTATCCGCCAACCGACCACGAGGGCTTCCTCGCCTACATCAAGTCGCTGCCTCTTCCCTTCCACTACGAGTACGTCAAGGACGCGGAGCCGGTCGACGAGCCGGTGCGCTTCAAGTTCCCTGCCAGCGTCTGGCGCCACTACGAGCAGCTGACCCGCTTCCCTGATGGGCTGCTGGTGATGGGCGACGCCGTGTGCAGCTTCAACCCGGTCTACGCCCAGGGCATGACGGTCGCCGGGATGGAGTCGCTGACGCTGCGCAAGCACCTGCAGAACCCGGCGGCGCTGAACCCGATCGAGTTCTTCGGCGAGATAGCCGGCCAGATCGCCTCCCCGTGGCAGTTCTCCGCCATCGCCGACCTCGGCTACCCGGGCGTCGAGGGCCAGCGGAACGACCAGATCAACCTGGTCAACCAGTACATACCGAAGGTGCTAGCCGCCGCGACGCAGGACCCGGTTGTCACCGACGCCTTCCTCCGGGTCGCCGGGCTGGTCGAGGATCCGATGTCGCTGATGAGCCCGGCCATCGCAGGACGGGTCGGGCGGGTACTGCAGCAGTTCGCGCGCCGGCCGACCAGCACGCCGGCTCCTGCCTGAGCATTGCCCGAGATTGAGCACACCAGAGACTGAAGGAAGGTACCCGATGCGTCCGTTCAAGGTCGACATTCCGCAGTCGCAGCTCGATGACCTGAAGCGCAGACTCGCGGCCACCCGCTGGCCCGATGAGATGCCCGGCGCTGGCTGGAGTCGTGGCGTGCCCGTTGCCTACCTCAAGGAACTCGCCGAGTACTGGCAGACGGGGTATGACTGGCGCTCCGCCGAGCGGTACCTGAACAAGTTTCCCCAGTTCCTCACCGAGATCTACGGCGCGCAGGTGCACTTCCTGCACGTCCGCTCGTCCGAGCCGGGCGCGATGCCGCTGATCCTTACCCACGGCTGGCCAGGATCCTTCGTCGAGTTCATCGACGTGATCGGGCCGCTGACCGACCCGGCCGCGCACGGCGGCGACCCGGCCGACGCGTTCCACGTCGTCATTCCCTCCCTCCCCGGCTATGGCTTCTCCGGGCCGACCGGGCAAGCCGGCTGGGATACCGAGCGGGTCGCGCAGGCGTGGAAAGAGCTGATGCGCGGCCTCGGCTACAGCCGTTACCTGGTACAGGGCGGCGACTGGGGGATGCCGATCTCGCTGCGGCTCGGCCTCGCCGACCCGGAGCATGTCGCGGGAGTGCACGTCAACATGCTGGTCACCTTCCCCCCGGCCGACCCGTCCGACCAGGCGGCCATGGGCGCACTGATGGCCAAGCTAACCCCGACCGAGATGGAGCGGGCGCAATTCGCCATGCACTTCCAGCAGGACGGCATGGGCTGGCTGAAGATCCAGGCCACCCGCCCTCAGACACTGTCCTACGGGCTTACTGACTCGCCAGCCGGCCAGCTCGCCTGGATTGTGGAGAAGTTCAAGGAGTGGACGGACTCCAAGGACAGGCCCGAGGACGCGGTGAGCCGTGGCCACCTGCTGACCAACGCCTCGATCTACTGGTTCACAGGGACCGCAGGGTCCAGCGCCCAGCTGTACTTCGAATCCGAGCACCTCGACGCCGACTTCTTCAGGACCTGGGGCGGACCCTGGCCGCTGGCGATGCCGGCCGGAGTGGCGTTCTTCCCCAAGGACGCTGCGCGGCCGATCCGGTCGTGGGCGGAGATGGTCCTGCCGACGCTGACCCACTGGACCGAGTTCGATCAGGGCGGCCACTTCGCCGCTCTGGAGCAGCCCGAGCTCTTTGTTGGCGATGTCCGGAAGTTCGCCAGGTCGCTGCACTGACCACCGCGGCACGCCCGGCAAGACCAGGCCGTCACGGCGCTGGGCTTCGGGCGCATCTCGATCCTCGCATGACCTCGGGGTGAAACCGCGGCGCCGGGCGTCCACCAGGTCAGGCATCTCGGCTACGCCGACAGCGGGAGCGGCAGGCCATCAAATCGGTGGCGATCAGGTCAACCGGCTCGTCAGATGTAGAGGGAGTCAGGCTCGAGCCCGCACAGTATCCGCCCGTAGAGTTCGGCGTTGGTGTTCGGATGCATCAGGGCGTGCATGGTGACCGCGTTGATGTCGCGCGCGATCCGCTGGATCGGCTGGTCATTATAGATGGACGAACCGCCGCTAGCCGAAGCCAGGATGTCCACGGCTTCCTTGCCGAGCCTGCACACCGCACCGAGGTCGGCGCGTGCCCTGACCCGCTCCTCAATGGTCCACGGGGCGTTCTCCACGCCCTTGGTGTCTACCATCGCGGCCAGACGGTGGGCGTGGAACTCCGCCTCATCGATCTTCATGACGGCATCGGCGACCTGCAGATGGGTCAGCGGCGCCTTGGCCTGCTTGTCGTACCCCGTATAGGTGATCTTGCGCTCGGGCAGCCGCGCGAAGAACGCTTCCTTCGCGGCCTTCGCCAGGCCGACGACGCAGCCCACCGAGGACGCGGAGGCGACAGGCAGCAGGGGCGACCGGTAGATCGCGCTGACGGCGCTTTGCGGCGAGGCGGACTGACCCTGCAGGACCGCACCGATCGGCAGCACGCGCTCCTGCGGGACGAACACGTCCGTCGCGACCGTGCTCACGCTGCCGGTGCCCTTGAAGCCTGACGTGTACCAGTCATCGATGATCTGCAGGTCCGACGTGGGTACCAGCGCGACGACCGGCATCGGCTCGCCCTCGCCGCCGATGAGGATCGCGATGATCTCCTGCCAGTGGCTGTGCAGTGCCCCGCTGATGAATCCCCACTTGCCGTTGACGACGACGCCGCCGTCGGTCTGGATGGCCATCGCGCTTGGGCTCAGTGTCCCGCACACTCGGACATCCGGGGTCGAGAACACCTCGTCCTGGACCTGGTCAGGGAACATGCACGTCATCCACCCGGGAATCCAGTACACCGACGCGACCCACGCGGTAGAACCGTCGCCACGGCCGAGCTCGGCGGCTACGTCGACCAGGGTCCGCGTGTCGGACTCGTATCCGCCATAGCGCGCGGGTGCCCGCATGCGGAAGATGCCGGCGTCGGCCAGGGCGTCGATCGACTCCTCATGAATACGCCGATTCTCTTCCGACCAGGCCGCGTGCTTCTTCAGCAGCGGCACAAGCTCGGACGCGCGCTGAACAAGCTGCTCTCGCGCCGGAACGTCGGTCTTCCGCATCATATCCTCCTCAGGAATCAGCCGAGCAAGTGCGCTGTTATGCGCCACTGAGACTTACTGTCGACGATCGCATTTGGTGGCCCGCTCCGCATCTTGTGGATTGCGTATGATCTCACCACCGATCAATTTGGCTAATGGCGCTCGCCTGCTAGTGATCTAGGTATCTGTCGATTGCCCTGACCGTTGGGTTGGACAGCGTGACACCGCCGAAGACCACGGCCGGCGACCAAAGAGGGCTCGCCCTTCGGCGGAGGTTGCGCGCGTCAGCCACGCTGGGAGTTGATCAGGCTCATGGGGCGCATGTCCGTCCAGTTCTTCTCGATGTACTCAAGGCAGCTGGCACGGGAGTCCGTGTCGTGAACGACGGTCCAGCCCTTCGGGGTGGGCTGGCCGGCCGGCCACAGGCTGTGCTGACCCTCGTGGTTCACGAGCACCCGGTACGAAGCATCTGGGTCTTCGAAGGGATTCGCCATGGTGATCCTCATTCCACTAGGCAATGCCGCAAGCGCGTAACCTTCCGAGGAAGTCCGCAGCGGCCGGCCGCCCAGGAAATCCGCTGCGGCGGGCCACCTCAGATGTGCCTCCCGAACGGCAGCCTGGCAGACCGGGCCGCGCGCCGGCACCTTCGACATTGCGCGCGGGCCCGCCGCCGGATAGCCGGCCTGTGATCCGCAATCGGGAAGGTGCGCAGTCGCAGTTCCCGGCACTGCCCGGGGACGCCCGGATCCTGACTGCCAGCCCGCCGCGGTCAGCGGCTGCCGGTCGGCCGCGCCGCGCCGGGCCGGGCCGGGCCGGGCCGCGCAACCTACCCTGCCCGGGTCAGTTAGCCGGGTCGCGCGGGCAGTTCTGGTACACGGCGAGCCGCCACAGGCCTTCGCTCTTGACCAGGATCCAGGCCGCGCGGATGGCCTGCTTGCTCGACACCTCCTTCTCACCTGGGCCGAGCACACCGCCCACGGTCAGCAGGGCAAACGCGCCGGAGCCGAGCGGCTTGACGTCAAGCGGCGTACCCGTGACGGTGGTTCCCTTGTACTGGTTGGCGTATCCAGCCTCCATGAATTGCCGGATCTCGTCGCGGCCCTTCTTGTACACACCCGGCAGGAGGAGTGTCCCATCCGGCGTGAACAGCTGGGAGAAGGCCTCGGCGTCGTGCGCGGCCCATGCCGAGACCAGCCGGCCTGGCACTGCGGCGATTTCCGCCATGAGCGCGTCCGGCATCTTGCCTGCGGGCGCGGATGCTTGAGTGGTCATACTTATTTCTCACTTCCCGTGGAGGATCCGGATTTGCCTAGGGACAAATCCGGTCACCGACTCGATGAAAATGTAGTCTTCCGGGGGTTTTTGTACCTCTCTCAGGATGCTGTACCCTGGAGAGTTTCTTCTGCCAAAATGCCTTATCCCTGATCCGGTACTCCCGCTCGGCAGACTCGCGGGACCCCGGGCCCAAGGACTCGCCATTGGTCTTGCCCTTGGGCGCTCGGCAACCCCGAAGGTGCACCGCCCCGTGCCCGACGCCAGAATTACGGCGACGCCGCCATTGGCAGGGTCGCCCCAGTCCTTGCCGATGAACTGCCGAAGGAGTAGCAGCATGACAACCATTCGCGGCGCTCTGCGCGACCTCGTCATGTCACCTGCCTTGGTCGACGTGACGTTCGCGAAGCGCGGATTCCCTGCCGAGCCGTCCGCGGTGACGGAGCAACTCGAGGCGGTTCCGCAGGCGGTGATCTGCGGCTTCGAGTGGGGCATCGGGGCGCGCAACCAATGGGAGGTGGAACGCAGGCTGGACATGGTCGATCCTGAACTGCGCGGCTTCGCGTACGAGGGCGCCACGATGGCCTTCACCATCCTCGACTCGATGGGCCGCGGCCACCGCGCTCGTGACCTGCTGCTCGGGCCGGGACGGCCGCATATCTTCCTGGCCTACATCGGCATGGGCTTCGCCATGGCGCGGCTGCCCAGGCCAGTATGGAAGAAGGTGCTCCCCGACCTGACCGGATGCGAGTTCCACCCGACCATGAGCTGGCTCGTCGTCGACGGATACGGCTTCGACCGGGCTTACTTCGACACCAAGCGCTGGGTGGACGCGCAGTACACGCCGTCGCCGTACCCGTGGGACGGCGCGCCCGGCTACTTCCTGCGCGCCGTGGACCAGGGCATCGGCCGGGCGCTGTGGTTCATCTGCGGCGCGAACGTAACTGACGTGGCTGCAGCGGTTGGGCGGTTCGCCAGCCACCGGCATGCGGACCTGTGGAGCGGCGTGGGACTGGCCGCCGCGTTCGCCGGCGGCAGCGACGCCAGCGGCCTGGCCGCGCTGCGCGGTGCGTCCGGGGAGTACTGGACCGAGCTCGCCCTGGGGGTCGTGTTCGCGATCAAGGCGCGGACCTACGCCGACTTCCTGCCGCCCCACACAGAGCTAGCCGGCTCGGCCCTGGCGGACCTGTCCGCCGAGGCGGCCGTCGCGCTCGCCGACCGCACCAGCCCGAACGGCGGCGGCAGCAACGTCCCTGCCTACGAGGTGTGGCGACAGAACATTCGCGCCCGCCTCGCGGCGCGATGACCTCACCCCGGAACCCAGCCCGGAGCCGATCAGGGCGTGTCCGCGCACGGTGGCCGTCGGGACGTCGACATGGCCGGCGATGCGCAACCCGGTGACGAGGTGGAACCTGTTGCCGAAGGTGCCCCTGCGGTTTCCCTCGTCCAACGTGCAGAAGTACTCCTGGGTGTAAGACAACGGGTACCGGCCCTCTGCGGGATCCGGCTGGCTGGTGGCTAGCTGCGTCCTTGCCCACGTGTCACTTGCTGGAAGCGGTCCGTCGAGCCGGACGGCGGCCAGCAAGTTCGGAGGTGCCTGGCCGCGCCGCGGCTGGAAGGCTAACGAAGCGTGGCACATCCGTTCACCGATTACCGCGCCGCTCGCAGCGACCTGATTCTCCGGCAGCTCACAGCCGGCGACGCCAGGCCGGTCCTGGTGGCCGACTTCCAAGCGTTCTCCTCGGCCCCTCGGCTCAGTCACCTGATCAGCACACGGGCGCAGGGCCAGCCGGTGTACCAGGTCGATCCGCTCAACGCCTTGTCCGGTGACCGTGCCTACGTGTCGCTGGCCGACATGGCGGCCGAGGCCGCCGAGGAGTTCGGTCGCTCTGAGCCGGCCGACGGTCCGGCCTTCGTCATCGGCTATTGCAGTGCCGCCGCGCTGGCGCTGCATGTAGCGACGCTGCTGGCGCGATCTCGGCCGGCCGTAGCCGTGCTGCTGCGGCCGTCCTGGCCGGACACGGAGATGATCACAACCCAGTTCGCCACGCTGGTCGCCAACCTGAGGGCCAGCGGTCGGTCGAGCCCGGTGCTGGACGGTGACCCCGGCGAGTGCGTGACCAGCATGGAGCAGGTGCTGCGCGCCGACCTGGCGGCCCTGGCAGCCAGCCAGGGACTCGAAGGCGCGGAAGACACCTTCGCCGAGCTGCTGATGACCTACCGGTCCTGGCTGGCGTTCCTGCTGGCGTGCAGGAACGACCCGCGGTCGGCGTGGTCCGGCGGCGGCGCCGCCGTGACCGTGCTCACCGAGTTGCCGGATGCCTCCGTTCCCAGGCTGAGCCCAAGCGCGGTCAAGCACGAACGGCTGCCCGAGCTCGATGACAAGAACCCGGTCACGCCTGAAGTCGTCGATCTCGTGGTTGCTCAGGTCACCAGCCGCTGAGCCGCCCGATCACGGCTGACCCGGCCTCGCTGGGGGATGCCTGGGCTGCCGCGGCTGGGCCTTCCGGGCAGCAACGAGGCCGGGCCGGCGCTCGGGCGCTCATCCATGAATTGCGCCCGGGCCCTACACGCGATTTTCGCGGGGCGGGGCGGGGCTGGCGAGCAGTCTCCAGTCCTGGTCGGGGTCTTCGATGGCGCGGGTCAGGATTTGCCGGAGTTGCGCGCTCCAGTGCTGTACGGTGCTCTGGTCGAATTCGTCGAGGTTGAACAGCACGCCTCCGGATAGCTCGCCGGATGGTTTCACGGACAGGTTCCATACCGTGCCGCTGGGGATGTCGTGGACTCCTTCGTGCTGCAACAGCCGTTCGCTGACGACCTGGGCGCCCCCGGCGATGGTGTAGGTGATGTCGCCGTCACCCGATGGGGTGTCGGAGATGATGAATTGCGATGTCCGCGGGTCTTCGCGTGATTTTATGAAATCGGGGAATGCCTGCTCGATGACGTTGACCGGGAGCTCGTGCGCGATGGCGTCAAGGAACGTCTCCCAGGTGCGGGCGATGATGTCGCGGAAGCTCGCGCAGTCAGCGATGTCGGTGCGGAAGGGCACGCAGTTGAGGAACAGTCCCATGGTGTCGTTGAACTGGGGCTCATTCCGGCCGGCGGTGAATGCGCGTATCGCCAGGTCGGTGTTGCCGGTGAGGGTGTGGGCCAGGACGTAGAAGGCGGAGAGCATGACGGTGAACAGGGTGCTGCGGCTGGCGGTGGCGAGAGCGGAGGCCCCGTTCATGACGTCGGCTTCGATGTCGTGGACGTGCAGCGAGTATGGCCTGGAGTAGCTCTGCGGGTGCCCGTGGTCGTTCGGTATCGTGAATTCACGCGCGCCGTCAAGCTTGTGCTGCCAGTAGGCCGGCGCGCCGTCGTCGGCGGTGCTGGCGGCGCTGGCCCGCTGCCACTGCGCGTACTCGCGGTACTGCCGGACCGGCGGCAGTTCCGGCGCGGTGCCTTTGGACCGGGCCGTGTAGAACGCGCCGAGGTCGCGCAGGATCAGGTGCATCGACCAGCCATCGGTTGCGGAGTGGTGCGCGGTCAGCAGCAGGGCGCTGTCATGGTCGTCGAACCTGCACAGCAGCGCCTTGATCAGCGGTACCTGGCGGGCGCTGATCGAGCCCGCCTCGCTCTGCAGGATCAGTTCCTGGACGACCAGGTCCCTGGGCTTGCCGGCGGCCGGCGGCAGGTCCCTGACCTCCAGCGGCACCGGGCACGGCGGGTACACGAGCTGGCACGGCGGGCCGGCGCCGCGGACCACGATGGTGCGGAGCAGCTCATGGCGGGCGGCCACGTCATCGAGCGAGGCCTGCAGCACCGCCAGGTCCACATGGCCGCTGACGCGGACCGTGTAGACCAGCATGAACCGGGAGCCGAACGTTCCGCCGCCATCGCCCTGGTCCAGCGTGATGAACCATTCCTGGGTGAACGACAGCGGATACCGCTTCGCGTCCCGGTCCGCCGCGGGCGAGGATTCCGTCATTTCCGCCATTCCCCCTTGCCTGGTCACTTCCGCGCGTCAGCCAGCTGGCCGAGCCGGCGGTCCATGTCACCGACCGTGGGCGCCTTGAACAGCTCGGCCATCGATACCCGGATGCCGAGCGCGGCGCTGATCCGCCCGGCCAGCACCATCGCCTCGATCGAGCGGCCGCCGAGATCGAAGAAGTCGCTGCCGGTGCCGCACCTGGCCGCCCCCAGTACCTCGGCGAACAGCTCGCACAAGATTTCCTGCCGGGGCGTGGCCGGCGCCAGGTAAGGCAGCAGGCCGCTCAGCTCCGGCACCGGCAGCGCGGCCGCATCGACCGTTCCCGCCGCCGTCACCGGGATCTCATCGACAACCATGATCGCCGCCGGCATGCCGCCGTTAGGCAGCGACTTCCTGGCATGGGCGTGCAGCGCCGCCACGTCCAGGCCGGGCCCGGACGGCGCGACGTAGGCAATCAGGCACTGGTCGTCCTGGCCGGCGCCGTGCTCGATGACCGTGACGTCGGCGAGCCCGGGAAAGGCCGCCAGCGCTGCTCTGGCTTCACCGATGCCTTCAGCGGTCATCAACGGCTCCCCTACCATCTGCGTGTGCGCGGATTAGCGGACCTGCTAGCTGCCGGCCCGCCATCACGCTCGCATGACGCAAAGGCCACCGCACCTTCCAGCTTGCGCGGCCCCGGCATTCCGGCGTCGCGGGCGCCCGGGGCTGGTCCGTGCGCAATGCCGAGGGCGCTGGCGCGCGGCCGGGCCTGCCAGGCCGCCAAGGCGGGAGACCACACTGCCTACCGGAACGAGGATCACATGGCCGGAGTTGGTCGATCAGGCTCGGCAAGCGCCGCGGCTCCGGCAACTGGAGGCACTCGGGTACACCGTCGCCCGCACCCAGGTAGCCTGACCCGCACCTTGCCGGCAGTCACCCGTGAAGGTCCGCTGCCGCCTGCCAGGCGGAGGTGGGGTGGATTTTCCGGTCAGTGTCTTGACGGTCTAGATATTCGTCGATGGCGCGGACGGACGGGTTGTTCATGAAGGTTCTCAGGCTGATCTTGACGCCGAGCCGGTCGATCAGCCGTGCGATGAGTACTGCCGCGAGCAGGGAGTGCCCGCCGAGGTCAAAGAAGCTGTCCTCGACCCCGACCTGCTCCAGGCCCAGTACCTGCGCGAACACCTCGCACAGCGCCTGCTCCCTGGGAGTGGCCGGGGCCCGGCCGCCGCCCGCGGCGTACTCCGGGGCCGGCAGCGCCCGCCGGTCCAGTTTCCCGTTCGCGTTCAGCGGCAGCCGGCCGAGCACCATGATCACGGACGGCACCATGTACCCGGGCAGCACCCGCCCGCACGCCTCCCGCAGCACCGCCGGATCCAGCTCGGCCCCGGCCGCCGGCACCACGTACCCCGCGAGCCGCTTATCCCCGGGCTGGTCCTCCCGCACCGCCACCGCGGCCTGCGCCACCCCCGGCTGGGCGGCCAGCACCGCCTCGACCTCGCCCAGCTCGATCCGGAACCCCCGCACCTTCACCTGATCATCAGACCGGCCCAGGTACTCCAGCTCACCCGCCCGGGTCCACCGGGCCAGGTCCCCGGTCCGGTACATCCGCTCCCCGGGCGCCCCGAACGGGCACGCCACAAACCGCTCCGCGGTCAGCCCCGGCCGCCCCAGGTACCCCCGCGCCAGCCCGGCCCCGGCCACATACAGCTCCCCGGCCACCCCCGGCGGCACGAGGCCCAGTCCGGCATCCAGCACATACATCCGGGTGTTCCAGATCGGACGGCCGATCGGCGGCGAAACAGCCGCCTCGCCGTCTTCGGGGACGATATACGTCGTGGCGTATACGGTCGCCTCGGCCGGGCCGTAGATGTTCTCGACCCGCACCCCCGGCACCGCCGCCCTGATCGCCTCGACGACCTGCCCGGTCAGCGCCTCCCCGCACAGCGCCACCACCGCCGCCTGCGCCCGCACCCCCGGCGTGGCCAGCACCTGCGCCAGCGCCGACGGCACCGCGCTGATCAGGCTCCCCCGCCACGGCCCCGCCGTCCCCCGCTCAGCCAGTGCCAGCAGGCTCGGCACCACCTCGATGCAGCCGCCCGCCGTCAGCGTCCCGAAGATCTCGAACACCGACACGTCGAAGCTCAGCGATGTCGACGCCAGCACCCGCGACAGCTCAGCCGCCGGGAACGCCGACCCCGCCCAGCACGCTAGCGACGCCGCCCCCGCGTGCTCCACCGCCACCCCCTTGGGCCGGCCGGTTGATCCCGACGTGTAGATCACGTACGCCACATCCCGCGGCCCCGCCACCACGGGCACATTCTCCCGGTCCAGCCCGGCCAGCCCCGCCGCCGTCGCCGGGTCATCCAGCACCAGCACCGGCAACCCGCCCGGCAGCGTAGCGGCCACTGCAGCCGTGGTCAGCACGGCAGCCGGCGCAGATTCAGCGAGCATGAACGCGATCCGCTCCGCCGGGTACGCCGGATCCACGGGCAGGTAGGCCGCGCCGGACTTGAGCACCCCCAGCAGCGCAGCCACCAGAGCAGCGGAGCGGGGCATGGCGATGGCGACCAGGCGCTCAGGGCCCGCACCCAGGGTGATCAGGTGCCGGGCCAGCCGGTTGGCCCGCGCGTTCAGCTCGCCGTAGGTCAGCTCGGCGCCGGCGGAGATGACGGCGGGGGCGTGCGGGGTGCGGGCGGCCTGCTGCTCGAACAGCTCCGGCAGCGTGGCCGCCGGCACCGGCCGGGCGGTGTCGTTCCACTCGCGCAGCAGCCTGCGCCGCTCGCTCCCAGGACCATGTCGAACCTGGCGGTAACGGCGGGTACAGGCTCTGCCCGGACCCGCAGCCCGGGCAGCTGCCATTCGTCGGGGATGAGCTCTTCGCCGATCATGACCTGGAACAGCGGGTGCCGGGCCGGCGACCGGGCCGGTTTCAGCACCTCGACCAGCCGCTCGAACGGCACGTCCTGTCGGGCCTGGGCGGACAGCACCGTCTCCCGGACCCGGCCGAGCACCTCGCCGAAGCCCGGGTCGCCGGACAGGTCCGCGCGCAGCACCATCGTGTTGACGAAATACCCGACCAGGTCGTGCACCGCCTCATCGGTCCGCCCCGCCACCGGGGCACCCAGCGGGATGTCGGTCCCGGCACCCAACCGGGACAGCAGCGCGGCCAGGCCGGCGTGCAGGATCATGAAGATGGTGGCCTGATGCTCAACGGCCAGGCCCGCCAGCGCGGCGTGCAACCGGGCGTCCGCTAGCTGCCACAGCATCAGGCTGCCGCGCCGGGACGCCTGCGCCGGGCGCGGCCGGTCGAACGGCAGCGCCAGCTCATCGGGCAGCCCGGCCAGCGCCTGCCGCCAGTACTGCACCTGCCCGGCCAGCACCCCGCCGTCGCCGTCCGCACCGCCGAGCAGGTCCCGCTGCCACAGCGCGTAGTCGGCGTACTGCACCGGCAGCGGCGCCCAGTCAGGTGCCCGGCCGTCGCGCCGTGCCTGGTACGCCGCGGCCAGGTCGGATAGCAGCACCTGCAGCGACCAGCCGTCGCTGGCGGTGTGGTGGCACAGCAGCACCAGCACATGCTCCTGGCCGGTGAGAGTGATCAGCGATGCGCGGAAGGGCAGCTCCGCAGCCAGGTCGAACACGTACCCTGCCGCCGCCGCGACCAGCCCGGCCAGCTCACCCCGCCCCGCCGCCACCGTGAACCCCGCCGCGACCTGCGCCCTGGCCTGCCCGGCCGGGATCACATGCTGGTACGGCTGCCCGTCAGCCACCGCGAACACCGTGCGCAGCGACTCGTGCCGGGCGACCACGTCGCCCAGCGCGCCGGCCAGCGCGCCGACGTCCAGCCGCCCGCTCAGCCGCCACGCCAACGGCAGGTTATGCACCGTGTTCGGCCCGTAGAACTGCTCCAGGAACCACAGCCGCTGCTGCGCGAACGACAGCGGCAGCCGTTCGGGCCGCGGCACCGGGACCAGCGGCGGCCGGGCAGCCTCCGCCCCCGCCACCACCCCGGCCAGCAACGCCGCCGTCGGGTTCTCGAACACCGCCCGGACCGGCAGCTCCGCCCCCAGCACCACCCGGATCCGCGACACCAGCCGCGTCGCGAGCAGCGAATGCCCGCCCAGGTCGAAGAAGCTGTCCTCAACCCCGACCCGCTCCAACCCCAGCACCTGCGCGAACACCTCGCACAGCGCCTGCTCCCCGGGGGTGGCCGGGGCCCGGCCG
>WNFX01000920.1_pt1 | contig 45295 bp, 49 predicted proteins | sample 5400111 | NCBI WGS metagenome assembly WNFX01 (sample SAMN13153363, study PRJNA577476) | soil metagenome | isolation source: 40 cm soil or saprolite under grassland replicate 1 | place: USA:California | collected 2016-06-15
TGGTGAGCTTTATGGATTATGATTTGGGATACTTCGATCTGGAGACTCGGGTGCTCGAACCGCTCGAAAATCCGTTCGGCCCAAAAGTGTTACCTATGTCTTAGGTACGTTGTGTCACCCATGTGTCCGGGCCGGACCGTGGTGTTACGAATGGGCCGAGTGGATTTGAACCACCGACCTCCTGGTCCCGAACCCTAAGACAAATTCACTAAGTCGTGGCTTTGGCGTCATTTACAAAATTCGGAGCACCGTGGAATTGGCCGACTTGGCCAACCGTAACTCGGAAAGATTTTCTTTCCCCGGAAGCCGACTCAATTTCCAGAAGCCGCCCGTCTCGGAGGTGGCATCTCGGATAGGGCGCGCACACGCTCACCGACGCCTACCAAGAAAATTTCGTCCCCGCAACGACCGCACCAACATCTTCAATCTTTTCCTTAAACCCACTTCCACGTTGACACGACCGAATTTGAAGCTCGGACATGGCGCAGCGCAGCAACTGCTTCCGAAGCAGGCGGCGGGTTTAGGCGCCAAGCATATGAGGACGATCCCCGGTCTGCCGCGAAGATTGCGGTGTAGCACTCCTCCAGCGATCCTCGAATTTCAGCGTGAGGGGCGGATCACAGGGGTATCCGGGCAGCGTAGGCGCGAATAATTTTCTCGGCGATTTGCTGGCAGCGGGTAAGTTCGTCGTAAGTGATCTCCCGCAATTCGCCCGCGGCCTCGCCAGGATGGCGAGATGTACGAATGTTGGGATTGTTCGTGATCCCGCTGGCATCGTCCAGTGCGTTGCGGCTGATACCAAGCGTACTCGCGGCTTTCGCTGGGCCGCCGAACTCGGTTTCCGCCAATTTGAAGATATTGTAAAGCGGACCGAGCTTCTTCTCGGAATCTGCGTAGAATTCCGACTTCCAATCGACCATCCTCTGGAGCGAAGGGCTTCGGCGAGTTCGCTCGGAAAGCTGAATTATCCCGTCCAGGTCTGTGTCCTCTGATCGCTCGACAAGGACTGCGCCGAGCTTGACGTGGCTGACCTTTGTCCAGCTGACCTCATCGCGCATTTCCGGCAGCCGTTCCTCAAAGTGTAGGCCAGTTTCACTCCTTCCGGCAGCATCCGACTGTTTGACGCGCTTGGTGTAGGAAAACTCGGCGGACAGTAGTTGTTTCTCCCGGTCGGCAATTGCGCGCACGAGACTCGTGGCTATACATGCCGCACGCTGTCTAAGATCAGGCTACGGAGTATCCAGGAAATTCGTCCGCACAAAGATCGTATCCAAAAAACTGGCAGCAGTTCTGGCTGAGTGACGGATCCTGGGCAGTGGATTTCAAGCAGGCCGGTGTGAGGCGCCATGTGGACCACATTGTGCCAGCAAGGCTCATCCGGCGCCTGAGAGCAGGGAATCCAGACCGCCGTGGGAATCTTCAGTGCATCTGCGGAACCTGCCACGGGTACAAGCTCCAGGCCGACCACAAGCTGTGCCTGGGGGATAAGCTCGCCTACCTCGAGATCCTCCGAATCCACCAGTTCGATCTAGCACGCATCGAGCGGGCGCTGGCCCTGTACGGGCTTTAGGGTGCGCCTTAATTCCTATTCATTCTGCCCCTTCCCATGGGTAGTCGTGGAAGGGTACCAGCGCACCGCCTATTTTCGCGCTTCGTACCATATCAAGCAGCGAGGTGAACACCCATATTGTAAGGTGTGAAGGAGACACGTGTGGACCTAATGGCAGCGCCGGACAGGCGGAAGTTCCAAGTGCGTTGTGATGCAGGAAGCCAAGGGCGGTTTGAGGTCGGCACGGACACGCTATCAGTGCGTGTCGCGCAACGGATGCGAGCGGGCAAAGAGGAGGAAATGTGGGATTCCGTCCACATTCTATGCAAAGAGCAGTCCGATGGGTCCCTGACCGTTGAGGTGCTTGTTTGTCACCCAGATTGGGAAGAAGCAAAGACAGTTGCCGCAATTCATTCGCGTCCTCAGGATAGCGGCACATCATCGCCAAGTTTGAAGTGTGATCTTGAAATCCCTCGATCTGGCGGGTTGCACCGGGCGAGCGGCGCACAATAAAACAGCTCAAGACCTAGAGACAGTAGAAGGCAACCGCCTGGACGAGGCCAAACTAATAGGACCACACTTCACGCACGGAATCTATACGACTGGATCACTTCTCAAGGGAAACGAGCATGTGCCGATAGAACTTTTGTAGTTGTTCCGTGGTCGCCTTTCTTAGCAAGCTTTGGATCTTTTGGCGGAGTACTTCTGGGTTATCGTCTAGCCCTTCTCCGAAGAACAATTCATTTGGAGAGACTTCCAGGACTTCTGAGATTTTATCGATGACCTCGCTAGGCGGCCATTCGATACGTCCTGTCTCAACTCGACTAATGTAATTGGCCTCCTTCCCGATCTTTTCTTCCAGTTCGTTTTGGTTGAGTCCCTTAGCTTCCCTCAGAACGCGAAGGCGCTCTCTGAACAACTTGGCTGTGTCGATGCTCATGCTGCAAAGACATTAGTTTGGAAGAGCGGGCAAACATAGTGCCTGCGCGGTATATTAGCGTTGACAGATTCTACGGTTGCCGTATACTCGGAGCTGTGATGGTTATCAACCACACCTAGTAATAACGCGACCGCTCCATGCGCTTCATCATGTGGGACGGGGCGACGCCAAAGGCCTTTGATAACCGCACGATCATTCTGAGGGTAGGACTCTGTACACCGCGTTCGATGGCACTCAGGTACGTACGATCGATTCCAAAGCGTTCGTATACGTCCATTTGCGACATACCTGCAGCTTCCCGAATCTCGCGCAAGACAATTCCAAAGGCCTTTTCGGGCCCTGATTTCGGTTGAACTTGCCGGCGGAGCGGCATGCTGGATTTTAGTTTGGGGGTGTGATGGTTATAAACCAACGGGTTATAACCAACAATTCTCTGATGCCTGGGACAGGGCGCGGCGGACGGAAAGGGCCGGCAGGGAAGGTCCTGACGAACACACAGATGCTCGACCGTCTGGCGACTGACCCGAGAGACGCGGACGCACTGATTTCTGTCTACGAGCACTATGAAAGGGAAATAAGAGCGGCCGCCATTAGCTGCTTCGGAAACAAGCGCGGCCTTTACCAGCAGGCCGTCAACAACATCTTAGCCGCAATCAGCCGAGAGGCAGGCAGTTACGATCCGCAATCCATGGACGCGGCACAGTGGGTGCGCAACTGTGCCGACACCGAGGCGAGAAGACTGCGGGAGGCGCTGGACAAAGCCGTCAGCAAGAACCTCCGGACTCGGAGGCCCATGTGAGCACCTACCCGGAGTCCGGAAGCGCCCAGGGTTCTTCACGGGTTCTTCGATGTATCGTGGTGGACGGAAAACCGACCAAAGTTTCAAATCGGAACACCGCAACAGCGACTTCGTCTGCCGCAGAATGGTTCGCTCAGCTCGCCCCATTCAATCGGGACGCTCCTCCATTCCCGTTCCGACCGCGGCGCGGGTGTTTCGCTCCTCTATTTGATTATCCCGTCTGGGCTAAATCAACGCTCCTCACATTACCAAACGGTACCGCGAGTACGTCGACCGGTCGTCCACCCCTTAAGCTCTTGAGCTTACACGAGTTGCCACGTGTCGCCAGGTATATGCCATTGACAAGAGCGGTCTCAACGCGATATGCAGACGTTCAGACAGGCGAGTCGAGGTGTGGTGACTCGGCCGCCCGGTCAAGCGGTTCGGTCCCCGGGACTCTTGGCAATCAGGGGAGAGAACTCGGGTCTTGACTCCTTTCAGACAAGGTCGGTGGACAGTTTTTTGCCACGTCCGATGTGGTCGGTTTCCCGACCACTTAGCACCCAATCTTGTTGTTCTCCGTGATGAAAGAGGATACTCGGGTCAACCTTTCGCTGCTCAGAATTCCCCAAACATCTTCAAGAGAGCTGACCTGTATTTCGGAATAGCAGGCTTGGTAGCGTGTGGGTTCTTTTTAGAAATTTAGCTTTTGGAGGCTATTTGCGTTCGTCCGCAAATGCGCGCGTTTTAGGAGCCACAGAGGCCCTCAACGAGGGCAAGGCTGAAGACTCTTTGCTTCAGCTCCAGGTATCCTTGAAGGAGTTGGATGACGAACGTTTAATGCGTCGAATCCAACAAGGTGATCTGGAAGCCTTCGAAGTGCTCTTTGACAGGTACTCTGGTCTGGTCTTGCGCGTTGGGACACGACTATTCCGCGCCGCCGCAGACGCGGAGGACTTGGTCCAAGAAGTTTTCTTATACCTGTTCCGCAGAAGCCACATATTCGATTCTTCGAAAGGATTGGTCAGGTCCTGGCTTATTCAGGTTACGTATTCACGTGCATTCAATCATCGAAAATCGCACAATGGGCATTGTCGTGAGGGACTGGGCTCCGAGGAAACCTCTCAAATCCAAGCTGCTGACCCGGGCCCCGATCCTGAACGCTTAGCGGAACTGGCCTCCTGGCGCTCCTACTTCTTGGAGGCTTTCAGCAGTCTAAGAGAGGAACAGCGCAAGGCGATTGAGATGTATTTCTATGAGGGTTACACTCTTCAAGAAATCAGCCAGAAGACCGGGTATTCTTTCCCGAGTGTTCGGAATCATGTTTACCGGGGCCTCGAACAACTTCGAATTCGATTATCCGAAGATGGTTTCCCGATTCGGAGAGCTTGATGAACCCTGATGCCCCAAGTCGCGGCATTGAGCCCACGGCAGAACCGAACTCACATCAGGAGTTCCGTGAACTGTGCGCGCTTTCCGTACGCGGGCACTTGTCAAGTGACGAGCACAGCAGATTGGAGCGCCACCTCGCGGGTTGTTCTGCTTGTTCTGATCTATTGAAGGACTACAAAAGGATAGCGCGACTGGGATTGTCTTCGGTTGGGCCTGATCTGATGCCCGACATGGCTTCGGTTGCGCCCCTAGGCTCCACTGCGTCAGCAAAGAGAAAGCTCTTTAAGCAGCTCCGATCAGAAGGAGTACCTCTTCATGTTCGCCCCGGGGCGGACCTCTTAGGGCGCAACTTCTTGGAGCGATTCCTTCGCATTCCGGGTGCTGCCGGAGACTTCCTCGCCTTATTGCGGCAACAGAGATACTGGCGGATTACAGGCGGAATTCTCGTGGCGGTCATCGCGTTTGTCTCCGTGTACCGTCTTGGAGAAAGACGAGGCTCACAAGTTTCTAATGTCCGAGAGCAATCTCTCCCAAACGGTTCACACGTCGTTGAACAGCAAGTCGGAAATCTTACGCAGGATGGTCAAGCGCTCGCTGCAGAGCTGCGCAACCGTGATCGGCTTATAGAGGACATCACTAAGAGCAGGAATCGCGAGTTGCTAGAGATTGGTCGACTTAAGGAACAAGAGAAGGATCTGCAGAATGCGATGGCGAAGGCAGGAGAGCGAGAGGGCCATCTTGCGTCTGAACGAGACACAGTGACTGAGCAACTGAAGTTAGCGCAAGCCAGCCTGACAAAGACGGAAGACGATCTCGCCGGCCTGCGGCAGCAGCGAGAAGCGGATTTGATTCGGGCCGCGGACCTGGAGACGCGTATGGCAGGGCTTTCCCAACGGCTCAAGGATCGTGAGGACACGATTGAGGAACAGCAACGCCTCCTTGCTGCCGACCGTGACATTCGTGAATTGATGGGCGCTCGGGATCTTTACCTCGCCGAAGTGTATGACGTCGGGCGCGACGGGGACACCCAAAAGCCATTTGGACGCATTTTCTTCACAAAGAACAAATCACTTATCTTTTATGCTTATGATCTGGACCAGCAACCCGGTGTCAAAAACACGAGCGCCTTCCAAGCATGGGGGCAACGTGATCCTGGCCGGAAGCGAGCGCTGAGTTTGGGAATCTTTTACCAAGACAACGCTGCAAACAAGAGATGGGTGTTGAAAGTTGATGATCCGAAGACCCTACAGCAGATCGACGCAGTATTCGTTACAGTGGAACCACAAGGCGGAAGCCGAGAGCCAAGTGGGCATCGGTTACTAGTTGCTTCTCTGCGCGTTGAGCCTAACCATCCCTGAGCCGTTGTCATAGCTTCTTTATCCTTGAGACCCGCGTGTATTTCGCTTCATATCTACCCTGGTTCCTCATCTCTATAACCCGCGAGAAATATTTCCCCGTTCTCTTGTAAACAAAACAGAGATCTACGCGTTCGCGCGGGGGGAGCGTCGTTACAAATGCGATATCTGATCTGTGCCTTCGCGATCTTTCTCATCGCGTCCGGAAGTATTCGAGGACAAAGTCCCAATGCAACGTTGAACGGACAGGTGCTAGATTCGTCGGGCGGTGTGATCGCGGGCGCGAACGTCGACGTCGTCAATACAGCGACGAACGTCAAGTATTCGACAAAAACGAATGCCGAAGGAATGTACGTTCTTCCTGAATTGCCGCCAGCGAATTATGAAATCCAAGTGTCACACGTCGGCTTCAAGACAATTGTCAAGCCAGATGTTCTCCTACATGTTCGAGACGCGGTAGTCATTAACTTTATTCTTCCCCTAGGCGCAGTGTCTGAGAGGGTCACAGTCGAAGCCGGCGCGCCGATGGTCAATACGACCGATGCATCGGTCAGCACAGTCATAGACCAAACGTACGTGCAAAACATGCCGCTGAATGGGCGCAGCTTCCAGGATTTGATCCTGCTTACGCCGGGCACGGAGACTCAGACCCCCCAATTTTCGCAGTCGGCTTCGGCTATCAGCCCCGGCGGTGGTGCGACGGGCGACTTCAGTGTCAATGGCCAACGCACGGAATCAAACTACTACACGGTAGATGGTGTGAGCGCCAATGTTGGGGCAGCACCAGGTGTAGGCATGACGAAGGGCTCGGGTATTACCGGTTCTGTTGGCGCTGCTACTGCTCTAGGGACGACGCAGGCGCTGGTCTCCGTGGACGCTCTACAGGAGTTTCGCGTGCAGAGTTCGACCTACTCGGCTGAGTACGGACGCAATCCTGGCGGTCAATTTGCGTTTGAGACGAAATCAGGCACCAATCAATGGCACGGCTCGGCGTACGACTATTTGCGAAACGGTTACTTTGACGCCCAAGACTGGTTCAACGATTACTTTGGTGTGAAGGAGCCCGCCCTTCGGCAGAATGATTTCGGTGGCACATTGGGCGGTCCGGTCAAGATCCCCGGCCTGCATAACGGAAAGGATAAGACGTTCTTCTTTGTTTCGTATGAGGGACTCCGCTTGACTAGTCCACAGCCAGCCTCGACTAACTTGGTGCCGGACCTTTGCCTACGGGGTGTGGCTTCTAGCTGCACAGGAACGAACACTCCGGCCCCAGCTGCACTCCAACCAGTCCTGAATGCATTTCCCCTGCCGAGCCCGAATGGGCTGGATTTTGGGGACGGTATTGCCCAATACATCGGGAGTTGGTCGAACCCGAGTTCGCTCGATTCCACCAGCGTGCGATTTGACCACGTCGTGACTGACAAGCTGAGACTCTTCTTCCGATTCAGTGACACGGGTTCCAATTCGGCAGCTCGGGGAACAAACGCGACCGGCGACACTCCAACAGAGAACAGATCATCAGCGTACACTATGCGGACCTATACGGCCGGTGCTAGTAGCCTTTTTACAAGCCGCCTGAGTAATGAGTTTCGTCTCAACTACAGCTCGAACGTCGTGACCAGTCTTCAGGTCGTTGATGCGCTCGGGGGCAGCACGCCCGTTGATCTGGCGCAGCTTTCGGGATTGGGTGCCGGATCATCTGTTGGGGTTTTTCTTTGCTACGACGGCTGCTTTGAAGTTGGGTCGTTTCGGCAGTCCGGCGCTCAGCGGCAGTGGAATTTGGTAGACACCGTGAGTCTTTCCCTGGGGCGGCATCAATTTAAATTTGGTGCGGACTATCGCCGCCTAGCGCCGTTTGCGATTCCCTACAATCCGAACTTCAACTACTTTTTCCTAAGCGAATCCGCGGTTGAGCAGAACGGCGGGAACAACGAAGTTGCGCAAGCGCAAGCCCAAGCTCCCGCCTACCCGTTGTACACAAACTTCTCGGCGTTTGCCCAAGACCAATGGAAGGTGCTGCCGCGGTTGAGCCTATCCTTGGGACTGCGTTGGGAGGTAAACCCCGCACCAGGCGTGACGCAAGGATTGAATCCCTATACCCTTCAAGGCTCCGGGCCCGATACGTTCGCGGTGGCACCGCAGGGAACGCCGCTCTGGCGGACTACATGGTACAACTTCGCGCCGCGGCTGGGTGTTGCGTACACCTTGCATAGCGCACCGGGCCGGGAAACGGTGATACGTGGTGGTGGGGGCGCCTTCTTCGACACTGGGCAACAGGTGGGCTCCTTGGGCTTTAATGGGCCGGGGTTTGTTGCGTCGAACTGTTGTCCGTCCGTATCGTTTCCAGGTTCTCCGGCGACGCTCGTTCCTCCCATCGTGAACCCGCCGGTTGCACCATACAGCGGTCAACCGTACGGATTTGCCCCGCATCTGCAATTGCCGTACACGCTTCAGTGGAACCTCAGCGTCGAGCAGGCAGTAGGCAAGTCACAGTCTCTCACATTCTCCTACGTCGCTTCCCACGCGGCGCGATTGCTCCAAGAAAATTATTTTTTTTCTGCCAGCAACCCGAACGCAAACATTTTCATCGTCGTCCAGAACGGACACACATCGGACTACGACGCGCTGCAGGCTCAATTCCGGCGAAGGCTGAGCCAAGGCCTCACGGCCTTGGCGTCTTACACTTGGTCTCACTGTATTGACTACGGCTCCTCGAACCTCATCAATGGGTACCAGCGCGGGAATTGCGATTTCGACCTCCGGCACAATGTTTCAACTGCCTTTTCGTATGACATGCCGAACGTGGGGCATAACAGCTTCGTGAGCACACTGCTGCACCACTGGGGTATTGATGACCGCTTTACCGCGCGAAACGCGTTTCCTGTAACTTTAAGGGGAAGACCGCTCCTGCAACCAAATGGACAGTTGCAAGACGCGGGACTAAATCTTGTGCCGGGTCAACCGGTCTATCTCTACGGCGCGAATTGCGCCAGTGTTCTTCAAGGGTTAGGCGATCTTCAACCAGGGCAAGGATGCCCTGGAGGCCGGGCAATAAATCCTAATGCCTTTACCCAAGCTCCCGCTGGCCAATTGGGAAATGCTCCACGCAACTTTGCGAGGGGTTTTGGAGCCTGGCAAATGGACTTGGCAGTCCGGCGGGAGTTTCCGATTTACGAGAATCTGAAGCTGCAATTCCGCGCGGAGGCTTTCAATATCTTCAATCACCCCAATTTCGGAACCATCACTGCGTTGACCTTCTATCCGACCTTTGGGCAAGCCACTGGCACGCTCGCGAGTTCTCTGGGTGGCCTAAGCCCACTTTATCAACAAGGTGGCTCGCGCTCGATGCAATTTGCTCTCAAGCTCGTTTTCTGATCGGCATTCATCGTTGCAGGGCGCTGCATTCTGCGCGCCTGCTACCGCGCAATCCTTCCGCTGCGGCATTCCATGTTTTGGCAGGGCAGACAGTTCAGCTTCGCCATCTCTTGAGGAGGGGGGCAATCGGCATGAATACAAAGATTGTCCGCCTGTGCTTGGTTGCCGGAATGTTGTGCGTGAGTGGAGCGGGTTTTGACATCGCATCAGCGCAACAAGCGAAAAAGGGCTTCACGGTCGCTGACGACATCGTGCTGACAGACTTTGGTGATGCAAGCCAGGCGATCCGGTTTTCGCCGGACGGCAATTATTTTGCTGTCTATACGGAACATGGGCGTTTGGATCTGAACCGTCCCGAGGATTCGCTGCGGTTCTACCGCAGCCTGGACATCGAAAAGTTCCTGGAACATCACGACGAATCGCAGTCTCCTTCTCCCATCTGGGTTATCAATCTCTCTACCGACAAGAAAGGGCCGATTATCAAGAATTGGACATGGTTGGCTAATGCCCGCAGTGTGGCATTTCTGGAACCGACAGCCAATGGCAATCAGCGTCTCGTCCTGGCCGACTTGTCGAAAAAGACGATCAAATCACTGAGCTCCGCAGTAGAGACAGTGGGCTCTTTTGATGTTCGCGACCCACACCATTACGTCTACACCCTCCCTGATCCGGCAGAACGAGAGAAAGAGAAGGCTGAACGTCAGGCGCCGAGCATTGTTGGTACAGGGCATTCCCTTTTTCAGTTGCTTATTCCGGACGACCCAGCAGTCGCAAGACTGTTTTCGGTTCGTAGGTATCATCTCTGGGCTGTTGATGGCGATAAGCGTTTCGAGGTTAAGCATAACGGTACGCCCATCATTCCCGGCGGTCAGTGGATCTTCTCTGCAATTCTGGCATTGTCGCCCGATGGCAATTCAGTGGTTACGACGATGCCGGTTGCCGAGGTTCCGGAGTCTTGGGAAACACTGTTCCCACCGCCGTTTACATCCCTCCCTCATCGAATCCGGGCCCACGAGCACTCCGTGAGCCAGTACGTTCTGATCGATTTGCAAACGGGCTCAGTGCAAGCGCTGACGGACGCACCCATTAGCAATGACGCGGGTTGGGAGGCTTACGGCAGTCCCCGTTGGTCGAGCGATGGTCGGGAGATCCTGTTACCGAACACATTCCTCAGCTTCAAAGATCCTGTTCCATCGCGGCCGTGCGTGGCTGTTGTGAATATACGTTCCAACACCGCAACGTGCGTGGAGACGTTTAAGGGTGAGATTGAGCCGGGTGGTAAGGGAGATTACCACGAAATTTATGACGCCAACTTTGTACAAGGAGACAGACGGCGGGTGGTGGTGAGCTTTTACAACCATGAGGATCGTTCCTTTGGAGCTACGGAGTACAAACATGCCGTCGACGGTAAATGGCAAGTGGTTGGGCCGGTCAAGACTTCCCAAATCGCACATGGTGGTCTCGAAGTCGTCGTGAAGCAGGGACTCAACGAGCCGCCCGTGCTCCTTGCAGCGAGCGGAACTGCATCGCGAGTCATATGGGATCCTAATCCGCAGCTTAAAAACATCGACCTAGGCCACGCCAGTGTTTACACATGGAAGGACAAAGAGGGGCGGAGCCGGAAAAGCGGACTGTACAAGCCACGTAACTACAAAGTGGGGAGGCATTATCCGCTAGTGATTCAGCCTTACACTTTTCGTGAATCGGAATTTAGACCTTCCGGCGCACCATTTACAACGGCATTCGCGGCTCTAGCGCTGGCTGCGGAGGGGATCGTCGTGCTGCAAGGCGGACAAGATTGTCCTCAGGAGACGCCTGATGAAGGGCCTTGCACTGTCGCTAGCTACGAAGCTGCTACAAATCAATTGGTATCGGACGGGCTGGTAGATCCAGACAAGATAGGCATCATCGGGTTCAGCCGCAGCTGCTTCTGGGTGATGGAAGGCCTTACTAGTGGTTCGCTTCATATCAAGGCCGCGTCAATCACAGACGGCTCGATGGAAAATTATCTCCAATATATCACTACGATAGATTATTTTGGGAATACGTTTCCCCATCTGTATGATTCAACGATCGGGGCGCCCCCCTTTGGCGAAGGCTTGCGGCAATGGCTAAAGCGGTCCCCGGGTTTCAACCTCGATAAGATAAATGCCCCATTGTTGGTAGTTGCAGAAGGTCCCCTCAGCCTCCTTGCCATGTGGGAGCCATACGCCGGGCTTCGCTATCTGCAAAAGCCAGTGGACCTGATCATGCTGAATACCGACGAGCACGTTCTTACTAATCCCGCCGTACGCATGGCGTCGCAAGGTGGAACCGTGGACTGGTTCCGTTTCTGGCTGCAAGATTACGAGGACCCTGACCCTGCCAAAGTTGAGCAGTACGCACGCTGGCGTCAGTTGCGCAAATTGCAGGAAGACAACGATAAGAGCAAGTGATCTGTGACACGTGAAAGCCTGGTCCGGATGGAGGACAATTAGACTGCCGGAGCGCCCCGTATTTCAGACGCTCCGGCAGAGGATTACTTACTCCCAATCTTCATACGCAAGGGTTACTTCGTTTTGAGGTATCCCGTCTGGTCCACTGGTGTTCAGCTTCGATGTTGACTGAATAGCATCGATAGCAGGCGTCAGTGCCGTCAGTTGGGGAGCTTCGTATTTCATGGTTTTCACCTCCTTTCTTTTCTGATGTTCACGTACACAGCTAGCTAGCTGAACTTTTGGGCTGAGCCGACGCTTGAAGTTGCTTTGCCTCAAGAGGCCTGGAGGAGTCTTGTCTCTCTGCTGCCATCGAGTTCGTCAGGACTCCCTGGCTCGTAAGGTGACGTAGCCAGGACTCAAGTATCAGTGCGCGCGTAAAGCTGTCGATCAGAACTTCCTCGTTGGGCTGGACTTTCTGCAATGCTTCGAAAAATCGATCTGGATTCACGATACCGATGGAACTGCTGATCATTGACCGACCGATCTCAACCAAGCGGGGCCATTCTGTCGAGGTGCCTTTCTTTCCGGCTTGCTCTTTTGACTCTGGTGGAACAAAGGGCTTTCGCCTTCTGTTCAGGAGTTCGTCGGGGACAATACCGGCCAGAGCACGCTTCATCAGCGCACGGCGCTGGCCTACGCGGACGATTTGTTCCCGAGGGATCGCATACATGAATTCTAGTAGACTCCGATCAACATAGGGATAACGTACCTCGCGGAGTAGTTCTGACGGGAGGGCATAGAATGCCAGTAGACTACGCTCGGCATCCAGCGTACGAACGTTTTCTTGAAAGCTTGGCAATGGACCGAACAGTTTCACCCTGGATGGATAGCCGCAAATAGCCATATGATTCCTGTGCACGAAGCCTGGATGGAACCAAGTAGCCGGGGTTATGTATTTGGGCATGATTATAGAGGTAGCGAAGAAAAATCCCCGAGCGGCCTCCCAGAGCAAGGGGAGCCGACGTTTTCTCATCTTTGCAGCCCACGCTTTCAGTTGATGAGCGAGCGCACCGAATCGTGCTCTCGCTATCAGATTTTGGAGTTCAGGCGTTGGTGATGGCACGCCGCCGCCCGTGGCACTTTCTCCCGCAAGCCCGGAGAACACCACTCGATGTCCTACTGATTTCATGTATGCGCCATACCGATGAAAGATTTCGGAACGACGGCTGCCCGGGATGGGCACCGCGGCAAAGCGATCGCTCGCAAAATCGGAGTTTAACGATTTTTGTGAAACGACTTCTTTTGCTTTTAGTTCACGAAGATTCATGTGGTAGCCGGTCCGGCCTCGCTTTTCTTCGACTTTGTTGATCCAGTGGAGTTCGTTTGTATCGGGTTCAATGTGGTCGTAGGAATCGTCATACCAAGAGATTGTGTCGAGGCGTGGCGTTTCAGCGGCGCCACGCTCGATGACAGTGTCGGCCATGCAGACGATGGAAGAGGAATCCATGCCGCCGCTGAGCTCGGCGAGGATGGGGCTATCGGAGCGGAGTCTGCGCTGCACGGCTTTTGCGAAGACGGCGCGGAAATGCTCTTCGTATTCGGCATCGGTACGGTAACGGATCTTTTTGGAGGGATCGAAATCCCAATATTTATCAACCGTGTGCTTTCTCGGACGGAGGAGCACCCACGAGGACGGCGGGACGGAGTGGAGGCCAAGGTAGGGCGTCAAATGAGGAGCGGGAAAGTGCGAGAACCAGCCCGCAATGTACTCTTCGCAGATCAAAAAGGTTTTGCCAGCAAACAGAACGATGGGATCGAGGATTGTGCTCCAGGTGACGTGGTTGCTGTCGAATGAGTAGAAGAGATGATGCAGGCCGATGGGGTCTTTGGCCAGAATCAATGAACGGTTGACTGGGTTCCAGATGGAGAGCGCCCAATCCCCGATGAGTTTGGCAAAGCAGTGGGTGCCCCACTTATCGTAAGCTGCCGCGACGATGGCAACGTCCGTGGAGGCGATGGTCAGGGAATCTCGCAGCTCGCTGATGAGGTCGGCGTGGTTGTCCAAGCGGCCATCCCAGGTAATGACCGCGCCGGACAAGGAAATATGTGGCTGCGTTTCACGACGCGATTCCTTGGTGGTGTGGAAGGCGCGATAGAGAATCCTTACGCCGTCCTTGGAATATGATTCATCGCTATCAGGTCCGTACGGAACGAGAGTTGCGCTGACTTTCTCGATAACGCTCATGATTTCCTCTCCTACCAAACCCACAGGCGCCTAGCCTTGTATCGAAGCCTGCCAGGCCAGCTCCGCCTTCGGCGCCGTGTCCAGACTCACAATCCCCAACTTGCGGAGGTCCCTGAGCCACTCTTCCAGAAAGAGCGTTCGCATCAAGATAATCGTGGGGACTTCTTCGCCACGCCGTCCCTTCTGCAAGGCCTCGAGAAGACGTTCCGAGTCCACGATTCCGAGCGAACTGCTCACCATGTGCTGTGTCATTTCAGCCCAATGGGTCCATTCGTTCGAGATACGTACCAGCGGCGCCCGAGCAACAAACGCTTTCCCTTTCTTGTTCAAGATTTCGTCTGGAACGATCCCGACGAGTGCGCGGCGCATGAGGGAACGGCGTTGGGTTGGGCGGACGAGTTGCTCCCGCGGGATGGCGAACATGAATTCCAGCAGGCCGCGGTCCAGATAGGGATATCGTTTCTCGAAAGGCGGTTCGAATGGCAAAGCTGTGCGTGCCAGTTGCCTTCGCAAGGCATCGAGTGTGCTCAAATTGTCTTGGAAGCTCGGCAGAGGACCGAAGAGCTTCGTCTTGGAGGGATAACCGGTCAGCGATGCCCGATGGTGCTTCACAAAATCGGACTGCAGCCATGAGGCTGGCCGCATATTTTTCGGAACACCCACAAGGTCAGGGGGGAAGAATCCCCTGGCGGCCTCCCAGAACAAATGGAACCAAGGCTTTCTTTTTTCCAGCGCCCAGACTTTCAGTTTATGAGCGAGCGCTCCGAACCGTGCTCTTGCGAGAAGGTCTTCGAGTTCCGGTGTCGGCGTCGGTACGCCGCCCATAGTCTCGTCGCCACCGATACCGGAGAGCACGACGCGATTTCCTTGCGAGGCCAAGCACATCCTGGTTGGGGGGGTAGTGCGGCCATCGTAGCCGGGAGTTGGCACAAAGCGGGCGTTAGTGGATTCGGGAAGTGGCTCGGTCTTTCCTTCCGGATCCAGCACACCGACATCGATGTGCCAGCCGGTGCGGCCGCGCTTTTCTTCGACTTTGGCGAAATACGGGCGCTCGTTCCAGTTGGGTTCAGAGTCGTCGTAGTAGGATACGGTGTCGAGCCGCGGGGTTTCAGCGGCGCCACGCTCAATGACAGTGTCAGCCATGCAAACGATGGATGAGGAGTCTCTGCCGCCACTGAGCTCAGCGAGAATAGGACTATCGGAACGGAGTCTGCGCTGGACGGCTTTGGCGAAGACGGCGCGGAAATGCTCTTCGTATTCGGCATCGGTACGGTAACGGATTCTCTTCGCGGGATCGAAATCCCAATACTTGCTGATAGTGTGCCTTCCGGGCCGGAGGAGCACGGACGAGGACGGCGGGACGGCATGGATGCCGACGCAGGGTGTCAGATGCACGGCCGGAAACATAGAGAACCAGCCAGCGATATACTCTTTGTTGAGAGCGAAGGTCTTGCCAGAAAGCCGGACGAGTGGGTCGAGGATGGTGCTCCAAGTGACCTGGTCTTTGTCGATGGAGTAGTAGAGATGGCGTGTGCCGATGGGGTCTTTGGCCAGGATCAGCGAGCGGTTGTTAGGGTTCCAGATGGAGAGAGCCCAGTCGCCGATGAGTTTGGCAAAACAATTGGTACCCCACTTTTCGCACGCTGCGGCGACGATGGCAACGTCCGTGGAGGCGATGGTCAACGAATCGTGTAGTTCGCTGATAAGCTCGGCGCGATTGTCCAAGCGGCCATCCCAAGTAATGACCGCGCCGGACGAGGAAATATGTGGCTGCGTTTCACGACGCGATTCCTTGGTGGTGTGGAAGGCGCGATAGAGAATCCTTACGCCGTCCTTGGAATATGATTCATCGCTATCAGGTCCGTACGGAACGAGAGTTGCGCTGACTTTCTCGATGTACATTTTCGCTGTATACGGTTTGTCGTTAACCACGCGGCCTTCGACTTCTACCCAGGCGTGGGCTTTGAACGGCATCTGTTGCGCACCAATGACCATCTGAGCAGGCACACCGTGTCGTTTCAGAAGGCACGCTGTGGCAGCGGATCGCTGCAGACAGAGCGCCTCTTTCCAATACCAGATGCAGGCCATGTCTACCGCGGAACAGATCTGCTTGACGGCATCCCGCGATGGAGTTTTGTTGGCGACAGGACAGCGGTGAACTTTGTTGTGGAGCGCGGCGAAGTCTTTTCGCGCTAGATAGAAATCGAAATGAATCAACTTCAGGTAAGCTTGCAGTACAAGAAAGGACATGAGAAAACTCTCCTGATAAACAGTTAGCTGCAACTTGTCATATAGAAGCTCCGCATGATGTCATTAGCTGCAAGCCTTCCCACTACGAAGGGATTGCCCAACTCGGTTGACTCCTTGAGCGACGCCTGCCTGTCTGCGCGTAATTTCGGCAGACCGCACCCACTCAGTAATCGCAGTCCGAGCGTCTCCATTGCATACAAGTCGCCGTCCCGAGCGGCGCTTCGAAGCCATCGTTCGCCCTCGCTTGCGGAGCTTTCCAGCCATCCACGGAAGCTCGAAGGCGAAACAATATTCTTGACGGAGGATTTCCCTTGTCTTTTTCAGAAGAACGATGGAGTTCGGACCGAAGTCTAACGTCGAAGCCTTCGTGTCAATTTCAGTATTCCTAGCGACTGTAGCAGCTGCATTTGTTACTGTCATCGAACTGAACCTTCAATGTCTCGGCTATTTCTCAGGTATCCTCGAACTTGCGATCGGTCAGCTCACTTTGTAGAGGGCTGGGCGGTTAGGTACGTTTTTCATCTCGTTCGTGATGGTGCGGAATGTCAACGATTCCGTCAACTACAAACAGTACGCATTTCCGGCCAAATGTACGCAGATCCGGCCATAGACTTGGCTGGAAGGACAGATCTCCACATCACGCGGTCTTCGTAGTTACGGAAGAGAAGTCTTGGGTTTGGGTCCCGATGTGACGTGCGCGTTGTCTGGCTAAGCGCATGGGTCGCTTGTACTGACTACCCCATTCGTGAATAACATTCGAGTCAGGACGACGGCGCGGCCAGCCCATTTAAGTCCCGATATACTATACGAAATGAAGACGATTTGTCTGATGGGGAATGCTCTATACTTTTCCTTTATTATTTTTTCGAGACAACTCTGCGATATCCTCTGGTTTGCCGTTGACCTCTCCCGTTAAACTGATCCACAATTTCGGCTCGGTCACCCCGGTGTGGACTGAGCATCGTCGACAAGCAGCAAATGTTGCGTGAGGAGTTTAATAAAGTTCGTTACATCACTCGCGGCTCGTTCTTCGGGAATATTAAATCGCCCAGCAAGGTGAGCAATGATCTCCTGAGTTGGAAGGCCAACTGCGAGGTTCTCCCAAATGAGGGCCGCCACGGGATTCAGTTCAAACATAGGTCGGCCGGCGACCTCTAACGTGGCCTTACCGCCTGGTTGTGACACCAGAAGCGCTACTCCCGATAACTTCATGCCTACCCTTCGCGGCCTTGGACCAAATCTACGAACCAACTCTGATTCAACGATTCGCCCCAGAAGTTTCCGTTGACGCTGTCGAGACTATCGTGCTGCTTCCGAAATCGCGTGTCACGGCTTGCAGAGCGCTGCCGTGGTCGTCGGTGATGCTACATTCCTCGGTGCTCGCCACCAGTCCGTACTTGAACAGTCGTCCAAGACTCCAGTGCGCATCAGCAGTCGAAACGTGGTCGACGTTCCTGCCGAATGTCTCGACCAGTTTGGTAGCGGGGATACCGGGACGAGCAGCGATTTCGCTCAGCATCTGATTGAATCTTTGCGGAGTCGGGGGATCGTACAAATGGCACAGGAAATAGAATCGAGCCGGCCGTTTCAACCATTCTCGTCCCTCGGCCGTTATGAAACACTTGCAATGCGGATTTCGCTTTCCGGTGGCAAAGTGACCAAAACTCTTCTCTAGGGACATGCGGAATACTGCACTCGTAAGAGCCTCCTCCGACGGGACAGTTTTTGCCGTCTGTATCGATTCTCCCCACAATTCTTCATAGCGTTTTACAATCACCGGCCAACTGTAATGCTTTTCTGCAGATTGCCTGGCTGCTCGTCCCATTTGCCTCCGAAGCGCCGGGTTATGTACAAGGGTTTGGATCTTCTCAGATAATGCGGGGATGTCGATGGTTGTCGATTGTGCTAAAGAATCTTCTTCTACCATTGATATCCGGCAGTCCCGTAGCTCGAGGGTTTCCACGCTTGAGGGGAACAAGGATGGAACCAGGAATCCAGTCTCACCGTCACTTACTAGGTCACGATATCCGTCCCAGTCCGAGACAACAGCCGGAAGGCCATAGGATAGTGCCTCTGCAACGGTCAATCCGAAGGTTTCCTGTATATTGTCGCTGGGCGATACGAAAATATCGGCGCCGGAATATAGCATGTGTTTGTCGTTTGCGGACGGATTTGGCCATATCGTCAGGTTCTGAATACAACCCAATTCGTTCGCCAGAGCTGTCAAGCGACGCGCTTCATTCGTTTGTGTATCGTCACCTGCAATTACTAGATGGGTGTGAGTTCCTCTGCGGGATAACAGTGATAATGCGATAAGCATAGGCCCTAAGTCGCCTTTGCTCATCTGTGAAAGACGACCAAAGAAAAGAGTTATGGTTTCCTCTGCTCCAGTGTTTAGTCTCTTGCGCAAGTTGATCCGATGCTCCGGCTCCAGGAGCGGAATCGTCACCCCGAGGGGGACAAGAACTCGGCGCGGCCGATATGTTGTGTTCGGTGGCAATAGCCGACCAACTTCCTCGATATATACCTCGATCGTTCTCATTCCGGCCCTACTGGAACAAAAGAGCAGATCGGCTTCGCAGAGTCCCGCAAAGTATTGCTGTAAGATGGCAAAAACAACGCGCTCCGAATTGATGGAGTGGATTAACCCACACACGGGTGCATCATATCGTTGGAGTTTTCGACGTATGGTTGCTAGCGTTCGTAATTGTGGATCGAACGTCGTCAGAACGACTTCGTCAGAATTCTTAAGCGGCAGCTTGCTTCCCATAGGAACAGCAACTAGTCTTTTGACGTAGTCCACGGTCAGGCCGTCTGCAATCAATTCCTCCTTCTTTTGGTCAGTAAGTCCTGGTACAAAGTAAGCGTCGTACGTTCCGTATTCAAGTAGGGCGCAGAGAGCGGTCCACCCAAACACCCTCGCTCCCATGACCGTCGTCTGATCCCATTGTTCCTGATGACGTTCGGGATTTCTGGGCAAACTAGAAAGGTACAAAGCTCTCATCTATTGAGTTCTCCGAGCTGTTTTGAGCGTCAACGAACTGAACCTCCAGAGTCTCAGCTATTTCCCAGGTATCCTCGAACTTGCGATTCGGCCAGGTCACTTCGTAGAGGGCCAAGTGGTTAGATATGTTTCCAATCTCTTTCGCGATGGTGCGGAATGTCAGCTATTCCGTCAATTCCAAACAGCACGCACATCCGGCCAAATGTACGCACATCCGGCCATCCTTGGGCCCTAAGCCACCGAAGACTGTGCCCTAAATGCCCTCGCTGGAGATGGGGGAGAACCCTTGTCCGCTAGCTGCGGCAGGCAAGTTATGAAGGAGAACGTATAGGCCGCCGTTGCGGATCAGTCGATCGTGCGTACCCTGCTCCTCAACGATACCGCCGTTCAGCACAACGATACGGTCGACCCATTTGAGCGCGGAGATTCGGTGCGACACAAAGACAATTGTTTTGTCGGCGAAGCGCTCCACCAGATTGGAGAATACTCTCCGTTCGGAGGGCGCATCCAGTGCTGACGTCGATTCGTCGAGCAGCAGCACGGAGGAATTTTGAAGCACCAAACGTGCTAGGGCTAGGCGCTGCCGCTCGCCACCCGACAGGAAATTACCTTTTGGGCCAATTGGAGTATCCCACCCTTGCGGCAGGCGGCCGACCAGTTCTCCGAGATCCGCGGTTTCGAGCGCCTCAATGAGTTCTTTGTTCGTTGCGGAAGGCTTCCCAAGTAGAAGATTCTCTCTCAGTGTTCGGTCGAAGAGGACGGCATCCTGCATGAGATAGCAGACCTTCGTCCGAAGACTCTCCAAGCGCACGGCTCGAACGTCGATTCCATCGATGTACACGGCTCCTTGATTCACGTCGTACAGCCTTGCAATCAGCTTTGTGATCGTGCTCTTGCCACTGCCACTGACGCCGACCAACGCAACCTTCTCGCCAGCCTCTAGTTTGAGTCCAAGTCCATCCACCACTGGGGTTCCCTTTCCGTAGGAGAAAGATACTCTTTGCAATTCGACGTACCCCCGAGAAGGGGAGGGGAGGAACACTGCGCCCGGCGATTCCGACACAGTCGGCGTTTTTTCAATAACCTCCACGATTCTCCGAATGCTCGCGCTCAGGCGGTTAAACCGAGAATAGATGTCTACGGCAGCATTCAGGGGATCAAACAATCGTGCCAGATAACTGTAGAACGCAACCAGCCCGCCGACAGTCAAAGCTCCGACGAACACCTCGTAACCGCCGTAACCAAGGGTCGCTATGGTGCCGAGTGCAATCACTGCCATGTAGCAGGTCCTGAACAATGTCTCGGTCAGGGTTCGTTGATTCAATGCCTTCATTCTGGCTGCGGCCCGCTCAAGGAACGCCTGGACTTGACTTTTCTCCCGGTTCAAGAGCTGGATTTGGATGACGGACGCCAGGTGTTCCTGCAGGAAGCTACTTTCTATACTGGATTGTTGCTGCGCGCTGTCGGATGCCTGCCGCAATCGGCTTTCGAAGTGCCTCCTGAAAACGAAGAAAAGGGGCATAAGCGGTAGAAGGAGAATGGTCAACCGAAAATCGAGGAAGAACATCGTTCCGATGACGAAAACAGCGTTGAACGTCGTTTGGAGAACATAGGGCACAAGGCTTGATCCCAGTTCCGCCACCTGATCCACATCCTGCTCCATTCGGTACAGCTTTTCACCAATTGGCGTCGATTCGTGGTAATCCGCAGAGAGGCGATTCATGTGCTCCAAAATGTCGAGCCGAATGCGGAAAACGAGATTCTGGACGGTCCGGAAACTCACCATGCTCGCAAGTGCGGAAAAGCCTAGCCGAGAGACATAGATTGCCAAGAACCCTCCCGCCGCAAGAAAGAGCAGGCGCATGTCTCTTTTCGGCAGGACCCTGTCAATGAGCCATTTGATGAGGAGAGGATCGAGCAGAAACATCAAGCTGCTCAGCACGATCAGAGACACACTCAGGAGATGCGCACGCAGGAGAGGCCGCAGCTTGCGGACAAACCATCGGAGCTGCGAGTTGGACTTCAGAACCAAAATTCTCCTCCAACCCTTCGGACAGTCATCTCGAAGTTCATGCAAGCGGCCGAGGCCGCAATTTGGAGGTCATGGATGTCCGTTATGCCGACGGACCTAGGACGCATCGCCTTTACCTTCGCGTATCCGGGGCCGGTCTAATCGGCCGTCTTTGCCGCTGTGTTCGAGGCAACCATCCCAAGGCCTCTAAGTAAGCACTTGTGGCTTTACGTCCCTCCTCGATCATTGTCAGCCAGAAGTCCGTGAATTCTTCGAGTTCGAAGGTTCTCATCTCTGAGCCGAGAGCAAGCTGAACAACACGCTTCCTATCATCGCGAAGCGTGAAAGTTACGATCATGTCGTGTTTTTTGAACTCGTAAACCAAGGGGTCTGATCCTTCTGTCCAGAATTGACGTCAGCAGCCAATCGCCGCGATGGTCTCGAAACATTTGCTAAGCCACGTTTGCATCTAACAGCTCCGAGCGATGCTCCATCGAACCAGGCCTTGGGCTCTACGCTACAAGTTTGTTTTTGCCCCAGACCGTCCTGAATTCCGTTGGACTTAGCAGAAAGAGTCTTTTAAAGCTTCTTCCGAATTCGGCAGTCCTTTCATACCCGGCATCCGCTGCAATTGCTTTGATCGGCACAGTAGTTGTCGCCTTTAACTGTTCTGCGGCGAAGCCGAGGCGGCTTTTTTTCAAATATTCTTTGAAACCGATTCTCATCGCACGTCGGAACACCCGGCGAGCTTGACGGCCAGACACAGGCAAGCCAAGCTGTTTACAAAGATCGTCGAGATTCCAACCAGCCTTTCCGGGATGACTGTCGACAAATTCTTTGATCTTTCTTGCCCGCCAGTCCATTTCGGTTGGTTCGTCCGATTGCATTGAAATGCGTTCGTCCCAAAAGGCATGTACGGTGCTCAGAATTCGAACGTCAGGTCGTTTGTAAGCCATGGTGGGTACCTCCGTGCCGTCATTTCGAGCTAGGTCTGATGTCTTCCTCACCAGTCGACATCGCGTTCGCTTATGGCTCGCCGCTACAACTTCGTTCTTCGAGCGGGAACCTGAGTTGGCTGTTTTTTAGAAAATGGGTTCGTCTATGTAACTTGAGAATTCGGGCATTTCCGTCCGAAGACGGACTCCTGATACCTCCAGTCTTCCGCTGACTACTCTGTCGTTGTTGAACACAGCCACCCGCATGCAGTGGCAGAAGAAAACTACTCCCTGGCTATGTTGTGCCAAGACTTCGCGCGCAGACTCGCACATAGAGGGTGGGATGCAGTTTTGATTCGCGGAAGAATCCAACACGTCAGTCTCAGCATGAGATGGCGTTTCACTCGAATCACAGGTCCAGGCCGCCGGCGCATTCGACAGTTCGGTTGTCACGGAGGCACACCATGAATTCCGAAACATGTCAACCCCGCGCTCCGGCGGCCTTGGACTCGTGAAACAGGCCGTTCCTTTGAACAAGCCCGATATTTTCGAGCTTCGATAAATACACATAGACGTCGCGTTCGAGCTGGTCACGCGAGATTGTGTAGTGAGTTTCCATCACATCCACGAGCCCGCGAAGATCGACTCCTGAAGGGCTCGCTTCCACTGTGCTCCAGACTCGTGCGGCAACGGGATTGAGGCTGTAACAGAGCCCCTTTCGGATATCGAGAAGCACAGCGCCATCTTCGGAATATGTGGAACGGACGTCTGGAGAAACCAGCCACATAGCGTTGGGATCCGATTTCACGCTTTCCCTCCGGCAGAAGTGTCTGAGTTCGAAGCAAACGGCCTCGGGGCCGGCTGAGGCCGTTTGTAAGACTAAAGGAGCAGTGTGAAGTCCGGACTTTTCGGACAAAACCCCTTCATCTCGCGCTACCGCTTGCGCGGCGACGCACTCGAAGGTGTCGCACGAATTCGAGTTGGTGTGTGAAAAAAGATGTTTCTGCTCCGAATCCGGGCCTATATTGATGAACTGCGAATGAAAAGTCTGTGAATGTAGTGGGCCGTCGAGGGTGTTGTCCTGTTGATTTCAAAGACTTAAGAGCAACTATTACCCTGGGCTGGGCATCGCTAAGGCGACGCGTATCGGTCGTAGTCCGAACCGCAATTTCCGTCCAAAGAGAGAATGGTGGCCGAGAATCCGACCTGACGTGCCTACGCCCACAGCGTCCTTTGGTATTGGTCAGTGGCGTAAGCCGCGTTGCCGAAAGCTTCAGAAGCCCCTGCGCGCTCACCATTCAAGAAATGTTGCGCTGTTCTGTTGACGACGCATGACACGACGCTACGCGGTGGCGCGAGAGGCCGGGCTGGGAAGGGATAAAATTCTTTATTCTTATTTGAAACGTTGGGTACTATTGCAACACTACCATCTGTAGAGTAGCGTACCGTTATCTTTATGGCGCGGGGTCGGGCACTCTCGTCTCGGAATCCTCCGGGCCCTCACGGGCAGCGCCTCAAGGCACTGCGCGAGGCTTTGGGCATCAGTGGTCGAGATGTGCAAACCCATAGCCGCCTAATCGCGCGTTCACAGGGGAACCAGAGATATTGTATCTCCCACAGTTCTCTGGTGGAGATCGAAAACTCCACCCGGGTCCCAAGCGTCCACAAGCTTTTCACACTCAGCGCACTCTATCGAATCAATTTCGTGGACCTTTTACTTTTCTTTGGGATCGATCTGGATCAGATCAACACAGCTCGCCTCGCTGTCAAACTGCCCAAGACTCATCTCGTTCCTTCCGAGATCTATGACACGGAACGCCGTGTGAGTTTTCCAGCGAGGTTCGATCCGGGAGCGAGGATCCAGGAGACAAATCTCCTCTCTCGTATGGTGCAGACCTGGGGTGAAATCCCCATCGCATTCGTCCAAAATCTCGGCCTTCGGAAATATCTCTACGGATTCATTGGGATGGATGACTACACGCTGTACCCGATGATTCGTCCCGGCGCTTTCATCCAGATAGATGACCAGGACACCAGAATTGATCCGGATCCGGGAGAGAACGAGTTTGAGCGGCCCATCTACTTCTTTCAGCTTAGAGAGGGCTATGCATATGGCTGGTGCCGACTGGACGGCAATGTCCTCAGCATCATGCCTCATCCTCTTTCTCGGGTACAATCTCGCCAATTCATCCACCCGGTCGATATAGACGTTGTGGGCCGCGTAGTTGCTGTGGCGATGCCCCTCAGGCGGAAACCGGTCCGGTCATCTTTGCCTGCCCCTGACACCAAGAGGATTCAGTGATCAGCGTGGACGTCCCGTTAGTCCCGGGCGTCAGAAAAGCGCGAGAACAGATGGATGCGCGATCTATGAGCATGATAGTAATTAATCCAAAGAACGGACATGAAATAATTTATACGGAGGAGGAATACGCCAGGGTATGTGTTGAATCCTGTGAATGGCATCGAGCGCTCGAAAACGCTGTTGAAACGCCCGAAGAAGACCAGAGAGACCTGGTGAAATAAATAATCGCGGTCCCCAAGTGGGCTCAACTGATTCCAACTCTAGCAGCGACGTTCCCAAATCGGCACTGACCTAAACCGAAGTTCTATTGCACTCGCCAGCTACCTCTGTTCTGCTTGAGATACTACTAAAGAAGTAACTAGGCGATGCCAAATTGCACCCCGGAGAAAGAATTAAGGCGATTCGGAGACGTGTGGGGATTTCTCTGCGCCAAGTCGAAAAATACAGCCGGCAGATTGCAAAGACCGAAGGTAGTGCGAAATTCTATATTTCCAACAGTTGGCTCAGCCAGATGGAGGCGACGGGGCCAGTCCCGAGTGTTGAAAAGCTCTTCAGCCTGAGCGTCATCTACCGGATCAATTTTGTCGAGTTGCTGTCCCTGTTTGGGATCGACTTGGAGAGAATTGGCCTCCATCAAGTCGAACTTCGTTTGCCGAAGACGCACCTTGCAAAGCTGGAAGTCTACAATGAAGACAGGAGCGCCACTTTTCCCGTGCGCTTCCACGAAGGGTTTAAGGTAGAAAAGACAACTCTACTCTCGCGTATCGTGAAAATTTGGGGCGAGGTACCGATTTCGGTCATTCGGCACCTGGATATCAAGAATTCTGAGTACGGCTATGTCGGCCTTCGTGACCATACGATGGATCCCCTTGTCCCGCCGGGTTCTTTCGTGCAGATCGACAACCGAGTGCGCGAACTCCTTCGCCCTTCTTCTTGGCGGACAGAATTGGATCGACCAATCTATTTCGTAAAAATCCCTGGCGGGTATGCTTGCTCTTGGTGTGAACTGAAGAGGAATCAGCTGACCCTAGTGCCCCATCCGCTGTCACGTAGCCGCCTTCGGCACTTTGAGTATGCACGCGAAGCAGAGATCATCGGCAGAGTGACCGGTATCGCTATGCGGATCGTTCGTCCTGAAGAGCAGATTCCTGACGTGTCTGCAAAATCGCCAAAGCGATCTTGACATTGGACAAGAAAATCTCAGCGGCCGTTTCATCGCACTCCGACGGAATTGTGACCCTGTAAGATCCAAGATGTGTCCAGCTCTGCAAAAAGTCTTTCTGCCTTACCGATGTCGAGGAAATATAGTTTCGTAGCTCCTCGATCAGTTCTTCTAGAGAGCAATAAACTAGCCGATGGAAAATCTCGGCGTGGCACGCTGCCATTGCTTTGGAGGCAACGTTTTCACCGAAATGAAACGCCAGGCCGTCATGGGAGTAGTGGCCGCTGCTGAGGTCACGCGAAGAGGCCAGATAAACGAGCCGACTGAAGTCGCCCGGGAGTCTTTTGAGAGTGCGATTCCTCAGGTCCCTTAGCGCAGGCTCGATCTCGACATGTTTGGCTTCAAGACTCATATCTCAGCGCTATTTAGCCCCGAACCGCTCTGTGATCTAAATTTGTCCTGAGCGTTTTGCAAGTTGCAGGGTCAATCCTCGCCATGAGTTGCTCAAATGCACCCCGCAGCCAGGCCACGGTCCGAAGAGTCCGGCTAACCATCTTGCGAGTGCGCACCGGACCGCGCAGCCAGATCCAGCCAATCAAAACGTCGCACAATATGAGGAAAAAAAAGTAGCTGAGGGCTAACTTCACCTCCGACGCGAGTTGGAGATCCTCAATTTGTTGTGCTGCGGCCACGTGTGCGCGCATGACAAGGGAAGCGCCCCTCCTTGTGCGCCGAAGCCAGGAAATAGCAAGAACCGCGCGCTCACGCAGAAACATTTCTTGAATTTCCGAGGACATGCTGCGTGAAACGAAATGCCAATCCTCGAGACCGAATATCCTCTCACCAAGATCGCCATGCGAAGCAGTGCTTCCGCCTGCTGCTTGACGTTCTCGTGGCGCTATCACTTCGATTCTGCTTTTGCGCGTTAGGAAGATCTGCCGGGCCCACAGGGCCGCGACGACCAAAAGTAGCGACGCGACACCGAGATAGGGCAGCAGTTGGCTCATAATTCGCCACCCATCTTCAAGAATGAACGAGCTCTGGAAATGGCTCTTCTGGTCTGTTCTGCGATGAATCGATAGTCACGGTCGATTTTGGATTCAGTTTCCGCCACTGGATTGGGGGAATAAGACCAAAGAGCGTAACCCCAGATGAGTAGGGCAACTAGGTAAGCAATAGGCTGAACAAGCCGCCACCCTGGTCGCAGCCCATATCCCGGCAGCGATCCAAATGCCAGCGACACGATACTGGCGTAGATATACGCGCTATATCCAAAGATGATTCCTTTGAGATTTCTCCCGGTGGGCACAACGTAATAAGTAAGCAACGCGATGATACCCGCCAATAAGAGTGCTTGGACTGTACGCAGGTCGCGTTCGAGTTCCGTCGACATTGTAGTTGTTGACCAAACAGATCTGCTAACAGCATGCAATATAACTCTCAAGATTACGGCTCCGAGAATAGCCCACAAGAAAGTTCTTGCAATGCGCGCTGGGCCTGGTGAGTTGTTGAGTGCATGTTTGGAAATTTCAAGAATGACGGCATAGCCGATGGTTGCATGGAGAAATTCCGTGTACCAATAGAACGGCGCGTAGATGCTCGGGTGAAAACTAAGAACTGAGAAACGCAGAAGATCTATCAAAAGAACCGCAGTGAGGTAGATAAAGAAGGCGAGATACTTGTCGTAGACCTTGGCATTTATGGAACGCACCAGAATAAAAGCTTCTGTTGCAATTTCCATCCACCAAAGAATTTGTCCGAACACGTGCGCCGCCGGGGGGACGTAAACGGGATATTAACACACAAGAAGGGAAAAGAATGGACGTCTTTTCCCTCCCTGCATTGCTGTGGAATGTGTCAGGAATGTGTTGGGAACCAAGGGATTGGGATTGGCGGCGGTACGGGTGCTCCTCCATCAGCTTTCAAAACAGGTCTCGCGAAGGTTGAAGCAACGTGTGCACACGCCAGAGGTACTAAGCTCCCCAGGATAGTCAGAGATATCAGCCAAATCAGCTTTCTCGTTTTCATGGTAACTCCTTTTCTTAATTAGGGTTGGGGCCCATAAGAACAGGCTAGTGTTGTTCTGCCAGTATGGCTGCCGCTTTCGTCATTCCGCTCGGTCCACCGAGCACTTAGGCCGGGAATTGTCCGAAAAGGAGGGTTAGTCCTTACCTTTCTAGGCGTGCGTAGCCGTCCCCCAATTAGGCCTTGAGGTGTGGGAGTGCGATGCGGCGGCACCAAACCTTGGAAAGACGTTCATACCGAAGCACATGCGAGCTTTGAAGCGCTGGCGCGTAGTTTTGTTTTCGATGTTTATCGCTCTCGGGTTGCTACTCACACTTTCCGGCAAATATGTTTGGTTGTATGTCTCGCGAAAACCTGACCTCAAGCCACCGATCGCCAACTTTCTGCTGGATCCGCACGCACCGCAGAATCCTGAAATCCTGCTTGCTGAAGCAAACCGACTCGCCTGGCTTTTCAATTGGCCAAAAGCGGGGCCACTCTATGTTCGGGCTGAAGAACTGTTCAAGGAGAAAGGCGACACAAGGAATGAGACTTACGCCCGCGTAGGGAGAATTCGAGCCCACGCTGAAACGATGTCCTGGATTGATGTGTCGGAGATACTTGGACAGCAGTTAGAGCTTCCGATTGCGACGACCGACCTCGAACTACGGCTTTGGTGCCTTGTGGCGAAGGGATACACGGATTTGGAGATCAATCCCGCTTCTGCAAAGCTAGTTTGGACGGAAGCAAGGCAGATTGCTCACAGGCTGGGAGAACACGAATGGGAAACGCGAGCTGAGGGAGAACTCGGGATCATCGGTTTTCTTGAAGGGGATAGTCGTCGCGCAGCAGTTATGGTTGGTGATGCGCTCTTGTCTGCGAAGGCCAGTGGCGATGTGGGTGGCCAGGTTCGAATGCTCGAAATGCTCGGCAATGGGTTCAATGAGGCGAAACGATATGGGGAGGCTCTTGCGTTTTTCGAGCGGGCCATCAAGACGAGCGGCGCAACGCCGGATGCGGGATTTCCTTTCATGGCGTATGAAGGAGAATCCACTGCCTTAGTCGCCCAGGATAAGGTGTCAGAAGCCAAAGACAAGTTGGAGCGCGCATTGACCGTTGCAAGAGAAAATCAAAAGCTCGGACACGAGAGCATGATTCTTCAACTGATGGGTGAGCTGGCCATTCGAACTGGGGATCGGCCTGCGGCTGCGAAATATCTAGAGCAATCAGGCCAGCTCGCGCAAAAGTACAATTTCTATCGAACCCTGGGTCAATCAATGATTGATCTCGCTGGTCTTTATCGAGAAGCTGGCGACCTGAAAGGCGCCGAGGTTAGTGCTTCGGCCGGAGTGGACGCTAGCAGACGAGTGGGAGACCGATACTACCTTCCACGAGATTTGACAGTGCTTGCAGACCTCAAAGCTCAGCGCGGAGCTATCAACGAGGCAGAGGCCCTATACGGAAATGCTGAAGACGTGATCGACGGGATGCTCGTCAACTTGCATGAAGCGTATTGGAGTAGCTCGCTTGCAGGAGCGATGAGCGACACGTACCTTCACCATTTCGAATTAGAAGCGCGCCAAGGGAACCTTGAGCGGGCGCTAAGTGTATTGGAACGTGTCAGGGGACGAACCGCCGCGGCATTGCTTCAGAATAAGGTGTCGTTTGGCAAAGACGAATCGGCAGACGTGCGTGCCCTAGAAGATGAAGTCTCCAACCTCCAGCTTCGTCTTATGCGCTCTGAAAACCCGAAGGAGCGGGCCAGCCTGCTCGATCAATTGGTCGAGTACGAGCGGCGGATGGAATGGACGCGCACGGAACGAACGGAATCGAAGTCCAAATGGTTTGACACACCGGCCCCCCTGAGGGCGATCCAATCTAGCTTGCGTCCTGAAGAAGTCGTTTTGGAATACGTGCTGAGCGAGCCGCGCTCATACTGTGTGTGGATTTCCCGCGGCCGCGGAGGTGTCGTCGTACTATCTGAAGGCCGGGGCAAAATTGAAGCTCTGACGCAAAAATATCTCACTGCGACGCGAGCGAGGCGCGAGGATGTTGATTCCGCGCGGCAGCTTTACGATGTGCTGTTCGCGCAGCTCCCTCCAGAAGCAAACCGCGAACAGACTATCGTGGTACCAGACGGAATACTGCATCTGCTCCCGCTCGATACACTCCGTGATTCAGCGGGCGCCTTATTACTAGAAACGCGAACTATTAGCTACGTTCCGGCTGCTACGGTCCTCCACGTTGTCAGAAATGAAAAGGCCACCATAGTCGGGAAGTTCACTTTCCTTGGTGTGGGAGATGTTCCATACCAGAACCAGGGGCACGTTTCCGTGAAGCTTGAGAAACCGAGTCGACTTCCGCAACGAATTGAGCGTGGACTGTCTGACGTGTTCGGTACCGCGTTGCACGACTTACCGGAGACCCGCGCAGAAGTCCTTACGGCCAGCAAGGCTGTGACGAAAGACCCAGTCTTACTTCTTGGTCCGAACGCGACGGAAACCGCGTTTAAGTCGGAGCCCCTGGCCGATTTCAAAATCGTTCATATCGCCGCTCATGGGTTTGTTGACACGCAGTTTCCAGAACGTTCAGGCTTGGTGTTGGGTGTTGACGCCGGTTCTCATGATGATGGTCTCTTACAGGTCCGGGAAATCATCCGGCTCCATTTCAATGCTGACCTAGTGACGCTTTCGGCTTGCAACACGGGAGTAGGGAAGATCGAGGGCGAAGAGGGCGTGACAAATCTAGTCGAGGCGTTTCTTGTGAGCGGAGCGAGGGCGGTTGTCGCAAGTCTTTGGAGCGCGGACGATACGTACACCGGCGCACTGATGGAACGCTTCTACATCCATATCGCGGAAGGCCAACCGAAAGCCACAGCCCTGCGGCACGCGAAACTGGACTTGCTCGCAAGGGACGGCGGCCATGTTCCACCGTATTATTGGGGCGCTTTTGTTTTGGTTGGAGAGGGAGAAACCGCGATTCCTCTGGGGGAACGATGAGTCTCGACTCGCAAACGAAAGCGAAGATCTATTCCCGCGTCTGTGAGCTTGTGACGCGGAAGCACTTCGATCCCGGTATGAACGGGGCGAATTGGGAAGAGTTGTCGAAAGCCAGGAGAGACCAAATCCTCGAAAGCCCCAACGATGAAGAATTCGAGAAGCAGATACAAGATCTCCTGGCCGAACTGAAGACGAGCCACACTGGTTTTCGCCATTCCAAAAGCGCGAAGATCCCCGGCCGCCACGCCATCGCCGCCACCTTCATGCGGTACAAATTCGATGGGGAAGAGCGCTGGATGTTTCAGGACGTTCATGAAGGCGGCCCAGCGCACGCCGCAGGTCTACGTCCAGGCGATATTCTTCTCCAGGTCCGAAACAAAGAATTGAAGCCACCCGAACCGCCAATTTTCCCGGTTGGCGAGGACTCCCAATATGCAGTCCAGAAGGCTGATGGCAAACGCATCGTGGGCAACTTGATTGTCCCGTCGCCAAGGTCGAAAAGTCATCCGGTGATCGTACCGAAGGCAGTTCTGTGCTCGCAGCTACCCGATGGGATCGGTTGGCTGAAGGTGACCATGTTTCCGGGAGCAGTCGGTATTGATCTTGCCAAAATGTTTGATACCGCCATCGCCCATCTTAAAGACTCAACCCGCTTGATTGTGGACCTTCGCGGAAACACCGGGGGCGGCATTGGTGGATTACGGCTGATGAGTTATTTGACTCCCGGAAAGAAGGAAGTCGGATACAGCCTTACGCGCAAACGAAAAGAAAAAGGTTATACGAGAGAAAAGCTACCAAGGTTTGGCCACATACCTTCTCACAAGGCGACTCTTTTGTGGCTGGCACTGCGATATGGCTTCATAGACAAATCAATTCTCGTAGTCACTGAAGGACTCGGTCCTCAGAACTTTCACGGTCGCGTGGCGATCCTTGTCAACGAGCACACTGCAAGCGCCGGGGAGATGCTGGCGGCATTTGCTGAGGAAAATGGGCTTGCCACAATCGTCGGGACAAAGACGGCTGCTCGCTTGCTGAGTGGCTCTACGTTTAAGGCTGGTTCCGGCTACATCGTGGGATTGCCGGCCGCTGCGTATCTCACTTGGCAGGGAAAACTGATCGAAGGTAAAGGCGTGACGCCGAGTGTTCCAGTCGAACTGTTGCCGGACGACCTTCTAGCAGGACAGGACCCTCAGATGCAGAAGGCTATCGAGATTGTAAGGGGAATGTAGCGTGGTTTCTGCAGTTAGTAGTCTACGGGGTCGTGTCTGTAATGGCCCTCTGACCAGTAATATACATCGACCTCGTATTCCTTCTCGGCTGAATCAAAAAGCAGAATGACATCTGAAGTATGCGCGTTGAATCTTTTCTTCGACGCTTGGTCGAAGAACTTGCCTATTGGCGTCCCTCGAACAAAATAGTTGGCTGCCCCGCCCTCGTCCAACTTGTCAAGAAGTTTGGCTTCGTAGTCGGATTGCCCTGGCCTCTGGCTAAATACGACGAACCTGTACCCCGCATCGGCGTTCGCCGTTGGGACGAGCAAGAGCGCATAAGATGGCGTTTGCGCACTCTCAAAGTACCCGACGGCGATTCCCGGGCAGCTTAAGGGTTTCTCCGATTCCCACCTTCCGTGGGCTCGCTGGCTGAGATTGGCAACTTCCTGAACCCTCCAAGAACCATACTCTTGCTTGAGACGATGCTGTATCGCCGTTGGAAGTGAATCAAGCCGACAGAGACTCGACTCTTGTTTGTTGGCAGGCTGCTGGCCCAAAGCAAGACCAGCCGGAAGGAGGAATATCAACGGAGTTATCCACAATGGCTTCATGCCTTTTTCCTCTCTGTTCGAGCCCACTGACATGAGTTTAGTATGGCCACTCGCATCCGCTATTCTTCTGGCGCATTTGTGTACATGCCTGGTAAATGCAGTAAGAAAGTACGTCCCGGTGCCTGGACGTCCGATTGGCGGGCACAACTTTATAGCAAAGGAGTCATCGCAATAAGAGAGGATATGAGTTCCACTCTGAATTAGGCTTTCGGATTTGCAAAACATATCGCCCAGAGGACGCGGAAGAAAGGTCAACGGCCGCTTCGATTGACGTAACACCATCTTTCAGAGAGGCGACACCATTTGCGGTGAAGATCGCGCTTCCCGTTGTAATCGCTATGCGGAGTTCGTATGGGCCCTCAGCGCTTCCGAGCGGCAGATAGACAGTGAGATGCATCACCCTCCGACTAAGTTCCAGTGGTTGCTCGCCAGGAGTGGGCTCACCACCACGCGCGACGGACCGATCCCTTAAATCCAGCACGGCCGCCTGAGCCACGAAGCTTTCGTTTCGCTTGTGGAGCAAAGCCCAGCCGAGGACTCCGACCGCCAACAGAATGCCGGCTGCAGCGGCGATCCATCTTTGCCTCCTCTGCCGTTCGAATGCTTCTCCGAATCGCTTGAAATCGGCGTAACACGGGCTGCAGGATCCCAGATGGTCGAGCCACTTCTGCGCTTCCGAGAGAGGCATGTCGTGAGAGGCAATTTTCTTGAGAACGTCGGCTCCTGGGCAGCCTATACGCTCGGGGTTCGGGAAATCCTTGAGCAGACCGCGGCCTAGCACATCGAGGATGCGCCTCTCGTCGCTCCGGGAATATTTTTTGCCGTTCAGATCTGCCTCCCTCTGTGAGTTCCGTCCCCGTCGCATCGCGAATATACACCCAGCCGGCCTCAGCCCGGTTTCTTCGGCGTCCTGCGTTTCAACTCGCGAAGAATAGCCTGACGGGTTTTTTCCAAATTGTAGTAGTACTTCATTTTTGCCTGCTGCTCGGTGATGCCAAGCCAACCCGCAATCTGTTTCCACGAGTATTTGTACTGTCGCGCCAGCCAAACTTTTTTTGTCCACGGATTCATGCGGCTTGTGATCTGGCGGGCGGCAATGTCGCGTTCGAGCTGTTCGGCCCATCTTGTGTCCAACGCGGCCTCGAACCGCTCAAGGTCAGCGACTGACGCAAACAACTCGATGGTTTCGGCCCTTCTCTGTTCTTGCCGCAGGAACCGATTGAAGCGGTGGTGGAAGACGCCAATCAGGTAGGATTCCAGGTCGGATATCGGTGGACGGCGATTATGGTTCCGTAGACGCGTCTTTGCAACTGACCGCAGCACCCGGTCCCAGACCTCGGCTGCCAGCCCCGTTCTTTCGGGGCCTAATTCTCGGTCAAATAATTCGGCCCGAACGTGTGCCAGAACGCGCGGCCAAGCTTTCCGTGCCGCGGCCAACAAGTCTGCATCAACGGGAAGTGGGGCTCCCTCGGGCCGGTCCTTAATCCCAAACAAGACCCACTCGCCGTAAGGGTCTGGTTGATCCACTGGGTCCATTGGGTTTACGAGCCGGAGCCTCGACTTGGCTCAGAGACAGCCTGCCATTGGGTTGCAGGGTTGGTCAATGGTACCGCGAAGCACTGGAACACCAGCGGAGGTTAGGAATATCGAAGTTGTGGACGGACGCCTATGGGACTGGCGTGGCCTTCTTAGCGTTGCGTTTTATTTTCACCGGGAGCTTCTTGATTTAGCTTTCGAATCCTCTCAAACTGCGCGTGGCAGCCTCCCTCGTACAAAAGCTCGCCGGCGTCGTCGTATACATAGAGCCAGGCGTACGAGTCTCCATTGCGGTCTGCCAAGTCTCGTGCCTCGTCGAAGGTTTCGCAGTCCTTCCAGAGCGGTCCGCTTGGCCATGTGAGAGTGTCGACTGGATCAAGTCCTATTACCCGATACTGACTTTCCGGGGCTTGCGTTTGCATGGTTCACCTCAGACCGGGGATTCCCTTAGGTACCCCAATGCCAGCACCAAAGCAAGCATAAAAGTCCGAGGACGCCGGCCTGCTACTCTTTCGCGTACAAAATATTTTCTTACTTTTTCCCTTCTCGATGTTCCCTAGTAAGTGAGGGGAGTTCTCGACGAACCTTCCCTTGGGAGCTTGGCCGACCTGAATTACCAGAGTGAACCGCCAGGCGTCGTGGACACCCCGGAGATGACGGAGGATGGAAGACCCCGCGTGACGGTCATCGGCAGGCAGGTTCGGGAAACAAAGAAGCAGTACGGGAAACTACAAGCGGCGTAAGACAGTCGCGTCACCCGTGAGGTCCTATGTATCCTGGAGTAGAGCTTCGACTCCATCGCTATGTCGTTGTACTTGCGGAGGAATTGAATTTCACGCGCGCTGCGCGACGTCTGCATGTCGCTCAACCTTCCTTGAGCAAACAAATCCGCGAACTAGAAGACTACCTCGGCGCGCAAGTTTTCCAACGCACCAAGCGAGAAGTGCGATTAACCGCCGCTGGAGAGGCGTTCGCGGCAGAGGCGCAACTGACACTACTCCACGCCGACCGGGCCGTCGTGGGAGCGCGTGCGGCCAAGGGCCAGCATAAGGGACCTTGGAGCATCGGATCCTCGCCGCTGATCGACCTGCGTATTCTCTCCAAAGTGCGACGGCACTTGTCGCTTGAGCATCCTGCGGCGGACGTTCGACTCGTCAGCGCCTATACTTCAGAGCTGGAAGGCGGATTGATACGGGGAACGCTGCAAGCGGGCCTGGTCATCGTGCCCGTCCGACAGCAGGGGTTGAGTTGCGAAGGACTGTACCGGGAGGCGTTGGTCCTTGCTTTGCCCGAAAGTCACCCCCTAGCGGCCAAAACCTATATCGAAATCTCTGATTTGCATGAATTGCCCCTAGTCCTCATTCGGGGAGATATAGAGCCGCGCTTTGGCGAAGACCTGAACCGGATCTTTGGGCTCGCCCGTATTCGCCCCCGCGTGTTCCATCAAGCAACAACGCACGCCGAGGCCCTCGAACTCGTTTCGGAAGGCGCTACCGCGGCATTGACCATGCCTTCGGCTCAGTACCCTGTTCGAGACGGGGTCGTGTTCCGAAGATTCGTCGATGAATTTCTCACCGCTGAGACAGGGCTTGCGTATCTTGGGACCAATGACTCGCCCATCCTGGGGTCGTTGAGGAAATTCCTGTTCGACACCTTCCAGCCGCTGCGTTCGGATGGTCTCGGTGGGTCAAGAGACGGCAGAGCGCGGCAGATGAAGCTCTTTTGACTGGAGTCCGCCCGCGGGCGGTTGGCCCGCGCAGAGAATCAACCATAAGTCGCACTCATCGTGTGTAGACTCATCGTGGTCATCAATCGAATGATGGCCGCGTCCCAGTCGCGGACCCCAGAGCCTCTTTCGGAATGCACGTGCGCAAGCTGCGCCTTCAAAGGGGACTATGCAGGAAACTACCTGAATTGGTGGACCTGCATCGCAATTACGTTGCTGGACTCGAAAGAGGCGAGCGCAACATCGCACTCTTGAACATCGTCGTTCTGCCGCACGCGCTCGCCCTCAAACCGGCCAAGCTTCTCGAAACTTTGTCCTGACTGCCCCCGGCTGGTTTCGAATGCTGCCCCTCTCCCCCAAGTCCCGAGACGCGAGATCACCACGGAAACCAAAGAGGTCGCGGGCGGACGCCTCGCATCCTCGGCCCAACCTCCGCGCGCCACATCTGTCTTCTCACCTTGTCCTCTATCCCTACAACAGTCACAGCCCATCCCATCGCCTTCCTCCCTCGACAACCCAGGCGCCCTACTGGAGGGCCTCCGGTGCTTCACGGCTTTCCGCCCGCTCCCCGAACCACATATTTTCATCAAGCCTTCCAGCGTCACTTCAATAGTTTCCATTGCCCCAAATGTTTGAAACCGATTTTCGCTGCAACACACTCTTTCTGACACCAAACCAGACACCATGCCTGGCGCTACCGCACCCCCTCTCCTACAACCGTACCCTCTGCTCTTCCCACCGCCGCCACTTCGAATCTCAGCCGATTCTCCCTGGCGAACTCCAGGGCTTTCACCTGTACCACTTTTCCGCGAAGACCGAGGGCCTCTTCCCAGCCGAGACGCTCATAGCGTTTGGGACGAGCACCGACCGCGGACTTAGGGTCCGAGGCATACAGGCCGTCCACGTCCTTGACCAGCCGACACCGCCTGGCGCGCAGCTCGTGCGCGAGAAACAACGCAGTCAAATCAGACCCGCCGCGGCCCAGCAATACCGTGCTCCCTCTCGCCGTTCGGGCGATGAAGCCGGGAACGACAACCACCTCCGATTCGGTGAACGCCGACCAAATACGCTCGGCACTCACTCCGGAGAGTCTCGCATCGAGCGGCGCTCCCTCGGCGATCAATCGAATTTGCTCTGGACCCAAAAGCTTCGCGCCAATCCTCGCTCTCGCGAGCGCAAGAGCCAGTAGCGCTGCCGCCGCTTCCTCTCCGGTAGCCACCAGTCGCACCACCGCTTCCTCGTTTGTCGCCTCCCCGTAGGCGCTGGCCCGCTTGAAAAGCTCCTCGGTTGTATTTCCGAATGCCGAAACAACGGCAAGCACATACTGTTCACTACCGCGCCATCGACTGATTTCCTCCACAACCACCCGTAAATCCTCTTCCCCCCGTAACACCGAACTGCCAAATTTGACCACCGTGAGGCCGTTCCGAAACATGAGTCCTCCGTTCCTTTGGTACAGAATCCAGTCAAGGTCTGCCGTGGGATTTTTTGAGGGCAGCGCGGAGGGAAACAAAAAACCCTCCGTGCCAAAGAATGCTCGGAGGGCTCTCAGAAGGAACTTCTCTGGAAACTCTACTAGCTCTTAGCAGTTTTTTACGTGGAGCAAGTCGCCCTAAATCGCCACGTTCACATCATCGCGCTAAAATCACGACCGCTCTTTCTCGCACAACTGGACGCTGCTCGTCAAGAGGTTCCTATGCAGCAACGCTTGCCGAGCTGATCCGCCGCGAAGCGGCGGCCGGGGCTTGCTTTTCCTTCAACCAAGACGCGACCTCATCGGGATCGAAGCGGACCGCCCCTGAAATCCGAAACGACGGAATCCTTCCGCTCGCAGCCATCTTGTAGATATGTTGTGGAGTGACTCCGAAAAGTTTCGCAACCTCAGCGACCTTGAGCGCCCCAGTTCTGCTTTTCAATGTCTCGACGAGTTTCATCGCAACACCCCGTTTCTGGCTAACGAAGGGACAGGAACTCCTATCACCTCAAAGACTCGCCCAGGCTGTTTGCAGTGTCTAATACTTCCGCGTCTCTGGCTGATAGCTCACAACTATATTTGGGATTTTCTTCCACCCCTCCGGGTTCCGAAGACCGGCCTCCGTTAGCACACGTCCCTGCCAGGGGACAAACTTTCCTGTCATGGCCGTTGCCATCCACTCCGGCCTCAAGAAACCAAGACAACTCTCTCCGCCCTTTCGGTGAATCGCATTCCGGTTTGGTTCCTGTGTCTGTCTGAAGGAACCAACCTTCATACACCGAAAGGACAAAGAAAATGAATTCAGAAAGCATCAAGAAAGTTACAAATCAAGCCATCGAGCAACTCGTGGAAGCGCTAAATGCTGGACACAGCGAGGCACTCACGCGGTATCTGGCAGCGATGGCGAAGTTCAGAGCGTACTCGTTTTTGAACGTTCTGCTTATTCTCAAACAGTGTCCGAATGCCGGTCGCGTTGCTGGTTACCGGACGTGGCAGTCGTTCGGACGCCAAGTAAAACAGGGCGAAAAGGGCATCATGATTCTGGCTCCCATGTTCCGCAAGCGAACCGAAACAACCGACGAGTCAAACACCACGGACGAAGCTCGTAAAGTTGCGGGGTTTCGTGCGGTTTACGTGTGGGACCAACAGCAGACGACCGGAAAGGAGCTACCTCAAATCGGTAGCGTGACCGGCGACCCGAGCTTTTACCTTGCACGGCTCGAAGAATTTGTTCGAGCCCGTGGTATTCGTCTCGACTATTCCGCCGACATCGCTCCGGCGAGAGGAATGGCCGAGAAAGGGAAAATCACGCTGTTACCCGATCAAACTCCGGCGGAAACCTTCGCCACGTTGGTGCATGAATTGGCGCATTCCGACATGCACTTCGGAGAGCGACGAGCCGATACGAACAAACGCATCCGCGAGACGGAAGCGGAATCCGTGGCTTACGTTGTTTGCTCGGCCATCGGACTTGAAACGGGCACGGCCCCGCAGGATTACCTCGGCCTCTACGGAGGAGACTCCAAGCTGTTGCTAGAGAGTCTTGAGTACGTCCAAGGGACCGCTTCGCGCATTCTGGATGCGATCGAAGAGAGACTGCAACAGCAGGCTGCATAGCCCGAATTTCGCGAGGGCCTCGGCTTCACCGCCGAGGCCCTTTTTTTTCGCTGGCGAGGAACGGGGGCCGAAATAAACCCTTATAGATGTTGGCTATGGCACGCAGACGACAAGGTATTGGACGAATTGATTCGACAGAACTAATCTCCGCCGCGTATTTGGCGCGACTTTCAGTCGCGCCGTTTGAATCCAGCAGAAGAGGCGGGGGAACAAATGAAAAAGCACCGAGCAACGCGCTGGCAATCGTTCAGACCATTCGTTCGCAACACAACAATCGCGGGCGGTGTTGCACTCCTTCTGGCTGGCAATGCCTTCGCTCAAGCGCAGGGAAACTCGCCGTGGGAGAACGCGGTCAACGTTTTGCAGACGGCGTTCACTGGCCCCATCGCAAAAGGGCTTGCCCTGGTCGCCATCGTTGTTGGCGGCTTGACGTTCGCCTTCGGCGAAGGCGGAGGAAAGAAAACCTTCGCAGGCATTGTCTTCGGTTTAGGGATGGCCGTCCTCGCGGTTAACTTCCTCACTTGGCTGTTCGGGGTTTAGCACTTCGGAGGGAACCACAATGCAGACTAACCCCGTCTTTCGGTCATTGAATCGCCCGCTCACGATCCTGGGAGCCGAACGAAAGCTGTTCTTCTTCGCACTCGTACTGGGCGCTTGCGTATTCAATCTGTTGAATAGTCTAGCCGGGGCAGTGGGCATGTTTTTCGCACTCTATCTCTTCGCGCGATGGGCGACGCGGACCGACCCGCAAATCCTCCGGTTCTTGCTGAACTCCACGAAGATTCGCACGCAATACGACCCAATGAAATTCGAGCCTGTGCAAGTGCGGAGGCTCCGCCGTGTTTAAGTTGAAGCAAATCACGAACGAATACCGCGAGGCAGCCGCGCTTTGCTCGCAAGTGAATCTCTTTGGATTTGTGGACGACGAAACCTTCCTCACGAAAAGTGGGGATGTAGGAATCGTTCTGAGCATCGACGGCGTGGACTACGAATGCCTGGACACGAACACCATCGACAACTTGACGCGGCGGCTGACCGCGGCGTTCCGAGTTTTCGATGAGAAATGCCGCGTTTACCAGTATTTGTTCAAGCGCAATCGGGAAAGCATCCCGTTCCAGACCTACCAGAATCCGATTGTGAACGCGGCGATTCGGAATCGCATCGAGTATCTTAAGACCAAAGCCGAATCCCTCTATTCGTTTCAGATTTGCTATGTCGTTCTTTGCGAAGGCTTCCGCTACAACGTCTCAATTCTAAATAGTCTCGCCAAAATCGTTTCTCAGCCTGGAGACGCGATTCATGAGTTGCAGGCATTGGTTTCCACCCGTAAACAAGTGGTGTTGATTGACGGTGAGCTACAGCAATCATTGTCCGCGCTACGCGCCAAAGCACGGAGCTTTGTCGGACAGGTTAGCGACTTTGTGGGCACGCGCATTCTATCGAAAGACGAGGCGTTCCGCGTTCTGAAGCAGATCCTGAATTTCTCACCGTTGAAGTTTGAAAATGCGCGGCTCGGACGTGACACGTTCCTCGACTACTACCTCTGCGAATCCCACATCGAATGCCACAGAGGATTCCTCCGCGTTGACGATTATTACGTGAAGGTGCTGTCGCTCAAAGACCCGTCCGCGCAGAGTTTCTCTTTGATCTTCAAGCGGCTTCTTGAAGTCGAAGCCAACTATTTCATTTGCAGCGAGTGGCAAAAGCAGGACCCCACCAAGAGCCGGAGCTTCATTCATTCGCGCCGGCGGCACTTTCACAATACAAAACGCTCGCTCGCAAGTTACGTCACCGCGTCGAACCAGCCGCAGCGGAGCGATGATGTTCTGGTGGACGAGTCCAAGGAAGCGCAGATTCACGATTTGGGCGAGGCGCTCAAGGAACTGGAAATCAGGGGCAACTACTTTGGGAACTATTCCCTGACCATCGTGATCTACGACCACGACCTGGCAAAGGTGGAATCGGCCTGCGCCGATTTTTACAAAGCCTTCAACGTTCACGACGCCCAGCTCTATGAGGAGAAATACAACCTATTCAACGCGTATCTGTCCACCGTTCCCGGCAACTACGCCTTCAATCTTCGCTCCATGCTCATCCTCAACACGAACTACGCCGACTACTCCCTGCTTTTTACTTTGCACTCGGGACACCAGGTCAACAGTCATCTGAACCAGGAGTATCTGGCGGTGCTCGAAACCAATCACCGCACGCCGTACTATTTGAACCTGCATTGCAAGGATACGGCGCATACCGTGATCCTTGGGCGCACCGGCTCTGGTAAGTCGTTCACGCTCAATTTTCTGATCACCAACCTACAGAAATACGACCCGTACACGTTTATTTTCGACCTTGGCGGCAGCTTTGAACATCTGACCCGATTGTTTGAAGGCGGCTACGTCAAAGTTGGCCCGCACAGTGCCGCGTTCAAAATCAATCCCTTCTGCCTACCCAAAACAAAATCCAATCTGGATTTTCTGGCGCTCTTCGTCCAAGTTCTTGCCGACAATCACGGCGGCGAAAGGCTTTCGCTGGAGGAAGAGCAAGAGCTTTACCAGCAAATCGAGAATCTCTACAGCGTTGACCCCGAGCTGCGCACGCTGGGCGTGCTGGCGAATACGCTGCCGCGCGGTTTGTCATTGAAGCTCCACAAATGGACGAGCGGTGGGCAATTCGGATTCCTCTTCGACAATGCCGAGGACACGGTAAGTTTTTCCAGGTTCCAATGCTTCGATTTTCAGGGGATGGAACAGTACTCGCAGCTTCTTGAGCCGCTTCTTTTCTATATCCTCCATCGCGCGAATCAGGTCATCACCAACCGCGAGATCACGCACATCTTCAAGGCATTCTTTATCGATGAAGCGTGGACGTTCTTTCGAAATCCGCGCATCAAAGGCTACATCGTTGAGGCGCTCAAGACCTGGCGCAAGCAAAACGCGGCGATGATTCTCTCCACCCAATCACTCGACGAACTGCGGAAGTCGGACATCGTGGACGTGATTATCGAAACCTGTGCCACAAAGATTTTCCTAGCCAACCCGGACATGGACCGCGAGTTGTACCGGAACCAGTTCCATTTGAATGAGACGGAAATCAACCTCATTGCCTCGCTAATTCCCAAGCGGCAGTTTCTTATCAAGAACCACGAGATTGCCAAGGTCGCAAACTTGGAAGTGGACCCAAAAAGCTACTGGCTGTACACGAACGATCCGTTTGACAACCGGAAACGGGCCGAGGCTTTCGAGAAGCACGGCTTCGAAAGGGGCCTTGAGGCCCTGGCGGGAGAGAAACGATGAGCCAAAGGCTGACCGGTTTCGATCTCTGCCTCCCCGGAATCGTAGCGGGACTGACCCTGGCAGCAGTGCTGTTAGCGATGGGCGAAGCCGAATTCCCCGATCCCTTCCGGCAAGTGTTTCCCCGCCAAACTCTCGTGCTCTTGTCCGTCGCAATTGGCGCGGCCAGCGCCGTCGGGCTGGTGAGCCTCTTCTTTCACTCCCGAGGAGACGAAGAAAACCCCCGGCAGCATGTTCCGTCAAACGATTCGAAAAACAAGAATGCCCTTCCGTCAGGAGGAACCGATGCTTTCTAGAAATTCTCGTTTCGCAGTGCTTGCCTCTCTTCTCTTCATTTGTGCCGCGATGTTAGCGTGGCCGCAGCCGATCCACGCGGATTCCGGCGCTAGAACCGTCAAGTACGCCGAGACCGACATCATCCCAATTCACGCCAAGATTCGATTCTCGACGCTCATCGTCTTGCCGGTGAACGAGGAAATTCTGGATGCCACCACCGGCGACAAGGAGTTCTGGATCATCAATGGCGCTCACAACCTCTGCTATCTCCATCCGGCCCAGCAAGGAATTCATAGCAACCTGAATCTGATCACCTCGACGGGGCACGTGTATTCGTTCCTGTTGACGGAAATCAGTAACCAACCAAACGTCGAGCCGGACCTGAAGATCTTCGTCGAACGTAAAGAGGAATCGACGATCAACGGGGCTGCGGGAGTGCCACCGCTCGCTCGCGCTTCCGAAGTGCAAGCGTACAAGACTGCCGTGGACGCGGCACGAGCAGAGTCGGCGCAGGCAGTGCAGGCGGCCCAGGAGCGGGCACAACGAGAAATCAGCCAGTACCGCGAGCAATACGCCGGAAAGTTGCAGTTTGATTACACCTACAACTCGAAAGCGGCGCGGCCCCCGTTTTCAGTTGCCGCGATCTATCACGATGAAAAATTCACTTACATCAAATGCACGGCTCAAGAGAAACCCACGATCTATGAAGTCAAAGACGGCAAGCCAAATCTCATCAATTTCGAACTGGTCAACGGCGTCTACGTGATTCCAAAGATTGTGGACCAAGGTTATTTGGCACTTGGCAAGAAGAAACTGAATTTTGAGCGCGCGGCGCGCAACGCCGCGTCCTGAAATCCGTGCAGGAGAATTCGATGCCCGACGAACAGGCTCAAAGCAGTACGCAATTGCGCGGCACGGTCGAAAACAAGGCCCCGAAACCGGCTGGGCTGCTTCCGAAGAACACCCAGCAACTGGTGATTCTGGGAGTCGCCGTCGTCATGGTGCTGATCATGTGGCTGACGGGCAGTGGCAAGCGCAGAGCGACTTCCAACACGGCTCCGCCAGCAGGAGCGCGTATCCAGCCTCCGAACGCTGCAACTGTCGAGGATTTCAAACAAACAATCCAACAGGAACAGGCAGCAACGCGGCAGCCGATTTCGCCGACGAACCTCGCACGACTCCAGGCGATGGGCCTTGCGGGCGACGTGCCGCCAGGCGGCGCAGGGTTACCTCCAGATGGAACAATGCCCCAACCGGGCGGAGTCATTGGAGGCGGAGCAGGAGCGCAACCGCCGCCCGACCCCGTCAAAGAAGACAAGAAGAAGCGGGAATACCTTTCCTTGTTTGCACCGAATGTCGCCTTTACGTATCGAAAACCGCAGGAAGCCGAGCAACTCGTGGGATCACACGGGGTAAGCAATGCTTTGGCACAGAACACGGCGCAAGTGCCCGCGACAACAGACTTGGACGCGCAAGTCCGTCAGGCAGAAGCACAGCTTGTGGCAGCGGGGCAAACAGCAGCACGCGAGGCCAGGGGCGTGACGCCCGCCACTAACGACCAGCAGAAGCCGCCTGCTACCGAGCCAGAGCGGTTAAGGCCTGACGCGTCTCGGCCCGGAGCATTCAACTCGTTCACCGGGAAAAGATACGTGGTCTTCGAAGGCACAATCCTCGAAACATTGCTCATCAACCGCCTGAATGGGACGTTTGCCGGGCCGGTCGATTGTCTCGTGACGACGGACATCTACTCTCATGACCGTCAGCAAATCCTCATCCCTGCTGGTACGAAAGTGCTTGGGGAAGCCAAGAAAGTCGAAGCCTTCGGCCAGCAACGCCTGGCCGTGTTCTTTCACCGGCTCATTATGCCGGACGGTTACTCCGTCGGCCTCGACCAATTCAAGGGTTTGAATCAGATCGGAGAAACAGCTCTTCGCGACAGGGTTAACAACCATTACCTGCAAATCTTTGGCGTATCGCTGGCGGTGGGGATTCTCGGCGGAATTTCGGAGGCCGGAACCGGCAACGTTCTCACGAGTTCGCCACTCGACCGCGCCCGCGCGGGACTTGGTTCGAGTCTCGCGAACTCCTCGACGGAGATTTTGGACCGTTTCCTAAACATCCTGCCCACCGTGACGATCCGCGAGGGCAACCGCGTGAAGATTTATCTGTCGGGAGATTTGCTATTGCCGGACTACGCCCGGCACACCATGCAGCCTGATCTCTGATTGGAGGGAGTCGAATGAAACATCTCGGTTACACAGCAGTTGTACTTCTTGCCTTGACCATAACAGCGTGCGGCAAGAAAGAGGGGGAAAGTGAAGTTGTTCCTCCAGGTTTTTGTAAGGCCGAAGTGGAGTGCCGGCCAACCGCTGATCGACAGAACCAGACTCAGGAACAGCTTCGGCAGGATTTGATGGCCCAAGGTGTTCACGAACAATACTTGCCGTGCGGTAAGTACAAAACGACGAAAGCACCGAACGGCTTTTGGCAGGTCACGCGCGACACGGACGGATGCCCTCCGACCGCGAGCCAACAAGACCCGCATCCCGAGCTTGGCAAAGCCAAGAAGTCCGCAAAGTAGAAAGGAGTCTCTATGAAAAACCTCACCAGGAAGAGTGCGGCGATGCTCGTTGTCGCTGCGCTGCTTCTCGTTCCCGCCGTCTCCGAAGCCCAGTTCGGCGGCATCGTCTATGACCCAACCAACTACGCCAACGCAGTCCTTCGTTACAACCAACTCGTACGGCAACTTGCTCAACTCCGGCAAACGTATCAGCAGGTTCTGAACCAGTACAACCTTGCGTTGCAGATGTCACGCAATCTGCAGAATATGCCCGCG
>WNFX01000697.1_pt1 | contig 45275 bp, 42 predicted proteins | sample 5400111 | NCBI WGS metagenome assembly WNFX01 (sample SAMN13153363, study PRJNA577476) | soil metagenome | isolation source: 40 cm soil or saprolite under grassland replicate 1 | place: USA:California | collected 2016-06-15
CGGTTCACCACCGATCTCCTTCGCAGTTGGCAGGCCTCGACAGACGCCAGACACCGAGGGTATACACCACAGCGGGGGTACACACCAAGGCAGCAAGACCAATCATCGGGCACCAGGTGATTCAGGTGGCGGCTAGCGACGGGCCGCACGGGCGCGTCTGGCTGCGGCAGATCGCAGGAGGCACGCGTGGCTGATACGGAAGAGGCAGCCGGCCGGTACCCGCAGGCACCCCTCAGCGACGAGGACGCCGAGGTACTCGGCCGCAGCCCGTTGCTCGCCGATCTCAGCGCTTCCGACGCCGATGTGCTGCGGCCGCACGTGCACACCGTCAGCCTGCGCCGGGGCGACCGGCTGTTCGCTGAGGGCGATAGCGGCGATCAGGTGTACTTCGTGATCGAGGGCAAGATCAAGCTCACCAGGACCGTGCTGGATGGCAGGGAGAACCTGATCAGCGTGCACGGGCCAGGTGACATGTTCGGCGAGCTCGCGATGTTCGACCCGGCCTACCGGACCGCGTCAGCCACGGCGGTCACCGATGCGCGGCTCGCCATGCTGGCGCACGATGACCTGCGCACGAGCCTGGAGACCAGGCCGGCCGTGGCGATGCACCTGCTGAAGGCGCTCGCCCAGCGGCTGCGGCGGATCACCGAGATCAATGCCAACCTGGTCTTCACCGACGTGCCAGGCAGGGTCGCCAAGGCGCTGCTTGAGCTGGCAGGCAAGTTCGGCGTGCAGACGCAGGACGGGCTTCAGGTCAACCATGACCTGACCCAGGAAGAACTGGCCCAGCTGGTCGGCGCTTCCCGCGAGACGGTGAACAAGGCGCTCGCCGACTTCGCCGGGCGGGGCTGGATACAGCTCTCCGCCAAGTCCGTGCTGCTGCTCGATCCCGATCGGCTGAGCCGCCGGGCCAGGTGAGCGCCGCGGGGTTGGCCAGGGGCGCGGGCCGCTCGCGCCGGCCTGACGGGCTCGGCCCGGCCGCAGGCGCTCAGGCGGCGGCGCCGGGCGGCAGCTCGCCGCGTTCGGCCAGGTATGCGAGTTGCGACCGGACCGAGATCTCGGCGAACCGCCAGAGCGCCCGGTCGACGTCGGCGTAGACCCTGGCCACGATCTGCGCCATGGACCGATCGCCCGCGGCCAGAGCGGCCCTGATCTCGGCGAGTCGTTCGGCACGGTGCGTAATGTAATAGTCAAGAGTCGCGGCCGGGTCGGCGACCAGCGGGCCGTGCCCAGGCAGCAGGGTGCGCAGCGATGTGGATTCGGCGAGCGCCCGCAGCCGGTCAAGCGAATCCAGGTAATCGGCGAGGCTGCCGTCGTGGGCGATCACGGTGGTGCCGCGGCCGAGCACGGTGTCCCCGGTCAGCACGGCGGCGTCGGCCCGCAGGTAGAGGCTGACCGAGTCGTAGGTGTGCCCTGGGGTGGCGATCACCTCGACCTCGCAGCCGCCGTCGGTGAGCACCGCGCCCGGCGGCAGGCCCTCCTCGCCAAGCCGGTGCCCTGGATCGACGGCGCGGACCGGCGCGCCGGTGAGCCCGGCCAGCGTCCGCGCGCCGCCGGAGTGATCGGGGTGCCCGTGGGTCAGCGCGATGGCCGTCACCCGCTGCCCGGCCCGGCTGGCCGCCGAGCACACCCGGCGCAGGTGCGCCCGGTCGTCGGGACCGGGGTCGACCACCACCGCGGTGGCCGAGCCCGGCTCGGCGATCAGCCAGGTGTTGGTCCCTTCCAGCGTCACCAGGGACGGGTTGGGCGCGAGCACGCAGCGCGCCCGAGCCGTTCCCGCGCCGTCGATGGGCCGGCCTGGTGCCATCCCGGCCGCCGGATCAGGCGTCACAGCGGGTACCTGATGTCGCCTGGCACGGTGAGCCAGATCGCGTTGTCCTTGATGTGAACCTCGGGGATCAGCGCCGTGATCTGCCGCCGCGCGGCGAGCACCGATTCGATGTCGCGGTGACCGGCCAGCTCAGCCAGGCTGATCGCGGTGGGCAGCCAGAGCTCGATCTGCCTGGCCCGGCCGGCGTCCAGGGCGGCCGCCGGGGTGATCCACTGCACGGCTGCCGCCTCGCCGCCGACGTCCCTGGTCCGCTGGCCTGGCGGCAGCGCTGCGGCGAAGAACCTGGCGTCGAATCTGCGCGGCTCGGCCGCCGGGGTGACCCACCTGGCCCACGGCTTCAGCAGATCGGACCGCAGGATCAGATCCCGCCTCGCGAGCATTTCGGCGAGCGAGAGCGACCGGTTGAGCAGCGCGTTCCTGTCGGCCTCCCAGTCCGGCCCGGTGGTGTCGGCGACCACGGTGCCCGGCGTGGGCCCGGCAAGCAGCACCCCTGATTCCTCGAAAGTCTCCCTGACCGCGGCGCAGACCAGGGCCCTGGCCAGGTGGTGCGGGGCGTCGAAGACCCGCCCCCAGTCGTCCACGGGCGACCCGGACCAGGCCACTTCCTCGTCGGCGTCCCGCTGGTCGACGGAGCCGCCGGGGAACACGTAGGCACCGGGAGCGAATTCCATCGTCGGCTTGCGGCGCAGCATGTACACCTCGAAGCCGCCGCCAGCGGCCAGCGGCCTGAGCAGCATCACGGTGGCGGCGTCGCGAGGCGTGGCAGGCTGCGTCTTGCCCTCGACAAAGGCACGCACGGCGCCGGCCAGATGAGCGGGAAGCCGCACGTGTTCCACGCCGCGCCCGATCAGTCGCCGACTTCGGCGATCAGCTCTATCTCCACCGGTGCGTTGAGCGGCAGCACGGCCATGCCGACGGCGCTGCGGGCATGCCTGCCGTGCTCGCCGAACACCTCGAGCAGCAGCTCGCTTGCGCCGTTGACGACCTGCGCCTGACCGGTGAAATCGGGCGCGCTGGCCACGAACCCGGTCACCTTCACGATCCGGCGGATCGCTGACAGGCTGCCGGTCACCGAGACCGCCGCGGCGAGCGCGTTCAGCGCGCAGGTTCTGGCCAGCGCGCTTGCCTCTGCCGCTCCCACCTCAGCGCCGACCTTCCCGGTGGCGAGCAGCGCACCGTCAACCACGGGAAGCTGCCCGGCGGTGTAGACGAAGCCGCCGCTCCTGACGGCGGGCACGTAGGCAGCGAGCGGCCTGGTGACCGGCGGCAGCGTGAGTCCGAGCGCGGCCAGCCGCTGCTCGGGCGCGTGGTCGTCGCCGGTCATGACCGTGGCCGTTTCAGGTAGGCGACAAGCTGCTCGGAACTTGGCCCTGGCACGACGGCAACCAGCTCCCAGCCATCGTCACCCCAGGTGTCCAGGATCTGCTTGGTCGCGTGCACCAGCAACGGCACCGTCGCGTACTCCCATTTCTGCATGGGCGATACCTTAGCGGCAGGGCGTCCGCCGAGTCGGCTGGCCCGGGCCGGCTGGCCCGGCCTGTTCTGCCCGCGCCGGATGCAAGGGCCGGTGCCCGGCAGGGTTCTGCCCGCGCCGGATGCAAAGGCCGGTGCCCGGCAGGAATCAGCGCGCCGCGGGCGGAACCGGCGGGATCTCGACCTCCTCCTCGATCGCCGGCTCGGGAATCGGGGCTACCGGCGGGATGGCCAGGGTCTCTTCGGGCGCGATCGCTTCCGGCGCGGCAGGCGCACGGTGCTCGATCGCCGCCTCGGCGGCGGCAACCTCGGCATCCCCGGTGTCCGATGGCAGCTCTCCCGCGAACGAGGAGCTCTGGCCCGACCCCCGGTCGAAGAACCGCAGCAGCTCCACCGGGATCGGCATCACCAGCGTGCTGTTCTTCTCCGCCGCGACCTCGACGACCGTCTGCAGCAGCCTGAGTTGCAGGGCGGCCGGATCGCGTGCCATCACGTTCGCCGCTGCCGCGAGGCGCTTGGATGCCTGGTACTCACCATCGGCGACGATGATCCTGGCGCGGCGCTCGCGCTCGGCCTCGGCCTGCCGCGACATCGACCGCTTCATGCCCTCGGGCAGCGAGACATCCTTGATCTCGACGCTCCCGACCTTGACTCCCCATGGGTCCTCGGTCCCCTCGTCGATGATCCGGCACAGTTCCCGGTTGACGGTGACCCGGTCGTCGAGCAACTGCTGCATTTCGGACTGGCCGATGATCGACCGAAGCGAGGTCTGCGCCCGCTGGGAGACCGCGAACATGTAGTTCTGCACGTTGATGGTCGCCTTGATCGGGTCGATCACCTTGAAGTAAACCACCGCGTCCACCCGGACGCTGACGTTGTCCCTGGTGATGCCCTCCTGTGCGGGCACGGCCATCGCGATGATCTGCTTGTTGACCTTCTGCAGCCGGTCACCGACCGGCCGGATGAGCGTCAGGCCAGGCGACCGGGTCTGCGGCAGGATCCTGCCGAACCGGAAGACGATGCCCTCCTCGAACTGCTGCACCTGCCGCACAGAGCGACTGATCGTGATGAGACCGCCAAAGACCAGCAAAGCCAGGATCACTAGCAGAGCCGCCATCGCCGACACCTTCTTAGCCGGATTGCTATCCGAGTTGTCAAACTGACCGATACCTGGCTCTCAGCCTAACGACACAGTGCGGCGGCTTGCTAACGGCACGGTGACAGGCCGGCCACGCCGCAGTTCCGCGGCTCAGCGCCGATAACCTCGTGGTCGTGAGTGTGCGGGACACCGACTGGGACGGCGTGCGGCTGCACGTGGTGACCGGCAAGGGCGGAACCGGGAAGACCACGGTCGCGGCCGCGCTCGCGCTCGCGCTCGCCTCGGGCGGCAGGCGGGTGCTGCTGCTTGAGGTCGAGGGCCGCCAGGGCATCGCGCAGCTGTTCGACGTGCCGCCGCTGCCGTATGAGGAGCGGCGGGTGGCTGTGGCCCCCGCCGATGACGGGCGGCCAGGTGGCGATGTCTACGCGCTGGCCGTCGACCCGCAGTCGGCGATGATCGATTACCTGGAGATGTTCTACAACCTGCGCCAGGCCGGCCGGGCCCTGACCAGGCTTGGCGTGCTCGACTTCGCCACCACCATCGCCCCCGGGCTGCGAGACGTGCTGGTCACCGGCAAGGCGGCCGAGGCGGTTCGGCGCAAGGCGGGCGGCAGCCCGGTCTACGGAGCGGTCGTCATGGACGCACCGCCCACCGGCCGGATCGGCCGGTTCCTCAACGTCGCGTCCGAGGTGTCCGGGCTCGCGAAGGTTGGCCCGATCCGCGGCCACGCCGATACCGTGCAGAGCGTGATCAGGTCGCCCCAGACGGCGGTGCATTTTGTCACGCTGCTTGAGGAAATGCCGGTGCAGGAGACGCTCGACGGCATCGCCGAGCTGGGCGAGATCAGCCAGGGAAAAATCCAGCCGGGCGGGATCATGGTCAATATGACCCGGCCGCTCGGCCTTGCCGACACCGAGCTGATCGGCCTGGCTGGCACCCTGGCGCCGGAAAATCTGGCACCAGAAGATAAGGCGCGGGGCGGCGGGGTGCCGCGGGCGGCGCCAGGCCGGCAGGGCGAGCGGGCCGGGACGCCAGGCCGGCAGGGCGAATCGCCCGGCGAGCGGGCCGGGACGCCAGGCCGGCAGGGCGAATCGCCCGCCGGGCGGGCCGAGGCGCTGGCCGAGGCGCTGAAGGCGGCTGGCCTCGGCGAGGACGCGGGTCTCGCCGAGGATCTGGCGGCCGAGCTGGCCGATGAGGCGCGGACTGCGCGGGCGCAGCGGGAGCAGCGCGCGCTTCTCGACGGGGCGGGCCAGCCGTGCTACGAACTGCCGCTGATCCCGGACGGCATCGACCTGGCGGGCCTGTACCGGCTGGCCGCCGTGCTGCGCGAGCAGGGCGCGGCATGACGCGGAAGGCGCCGGTCCTGGCACTTGACCAGCTGATCGACGATCGCCGGACCAGGATCATCGTCTGCTGCGGGTCGGGCGGCGTAGGCAAGACCACGCTCGCGGCCGCGGTCGGGTTGCGGGCAGCCGAGCGCGGCAGGCACGTGGTCGTGCTGACAGTCGACCCGGCCAGGCGGCTGGCGCAGTCGATGGGGCTGTCGTCGCTGGACAACACGCCGCGCCCGGTTCCTGGCGTGCAGGCCGGCGGCCGCGACGACGAGCGCGGCGAGCCGGGCCGGGCAGGCAGCATGCACGCGATGATGCTGGACATGAAGCGGACCTTCGACGAGATCGTCGAGGCGCACGCCGACCCCGACCGGGCGGCGCAGATCCTGGCCAACCCGTTCTACCAGTCGCTGTCCTCCAGCTTCGCCGGCACGCAGGAGTACATGGCGATGGAGAAGCTCGGCCAGCTGCGCCGCGCCGACGAATGGGACCTGATCGTGGTGGACACGCCGCCCAGCCGGTCCGCGCTCGACTTCCTCGACGCTCCGCAGCGGCTCGGCCGGTTCCTTGACGGCCGCCTGCTGCGGATGCTCGTCGCTCCGGCCAAACTGGGCGGCCGGACCGGGCTGAAGGTGCTCAACGTCGGGTTCGGGGTGGTCACCGGCGTGGTCACCAAGATCATCGGCAGTCAGCTGCTCCGCGACGTGCAGACCTTCGTGTCGGCCATGGACACCATGTTCGGCGGGTTCAGGGAGCGTGCGGAGTACACCTACCGGCTGCTCAGGGCGCCGGGCACCGCGTTCCTGGTGATCGCGGCACCTGAGCAGGATGCACTGCGCGAGGCGTCCTACTTCGTGGAGCGGCTGGAGAACGACGGTATGCCGCTGGCCGGGCTGGTGGTGAACCGGGTACACCGCTCGCCGGCCGCCAGGCTCTCCGCAGCTCGCAGCCTGGCCGCCGCCGAGACGCTGCAGGCCCTGCCGGAGTCCGAGTCGTCCTCGCTGGCGATCACCGCATTGCGACTGCATGCCGAGCGGATGCGCCAGGCGGCGTCGGAGCGGAGGCTGGCCGCCGGATTCACCGCTGCCCATCCCCTCGTCCCTGTGGTGCACGTCCCGGCCCAGCCCGATGACGTGCACGATCTCGATGGCCTGCGGGCGATCGGCGCCGCGTTCGGCTCAAGCTAGCCCGGGCGGGAACGCCTGACGCAGGTCAGCATCAGATCGGTAAGGTAGCCCGCGTCATTGCCGACAACGGCAGACGGCTTCGGCCAGCGAGCGCCCAGGAAATGGGGGGCTCAGCTAGCCACAAGTTCGTTGGAAACCTGCTCGTACTTGTCGCGAGCATGCTCAAGCAGCTCACGCCAAGAGGTGACATCGGGCCGGCGGCGGAGCAGGGCGCGCCGCTCGCGCTCGGTCATGCCGCCCCAGACACCGAACTCGATCCGGTTGTCGAGCGCGTCGGCGAGGCACTCGGTGCGGACAGGGCAGCCGCGGCAGATCAGCTTGGCCCGGTTCTGTGCCGCGCCCTGGACGAAAAGCTCGTCAGGGTCCGTCCCCTTGCACGCGGCACGCGCGGTCCAGTCAGTGATCCACATGTTGCCCAACTCCTCCTGATCGTCACGCCCGCGAATGGGTCGTCACGCCCGGTGGCGCTTCGCTGCGGTCTTGAGGGGCTGGCGGCGGGCCGCTGCCCACTGGCGATGGTCGCGAAAGAGTAACTTACGGGTGTCGGGCTCGTTGCGCTAGACCCCGGCAGGCCCATTTCCGTATAGCCCTGATGGGCTATACGGGAAGCGTTAAGTAGTCACCTCACAACCGACGGCTACCTCAGTCCTTGCGATGCCCCCTCCACTGCCGATCACCGCTGTTCTGATGTCCTCCCATGACTAGTCTGGCGGGCAGCGTAACCTGTTGACGTGCCCAGAACAGTTCGCCACGCCGGCGCCAAGTCTGTAGGCCTCCTCGTCGCCATAACGCTGATCGGCGGGCTGCTCACCGCGGCGGCCGTGCTGCCGGTTATCGGGCTCGGCGCGATCGCGAGCCGGGACGCCGCCAAGACCTTCAACACGCTTCCCGTGGCCGGCCTGGGCCAGTTGCCGGCCAGGTCCGAACTGCTGGACTCCACAGGAAAGCCGATCGCGTTCTACTACCCGCGCAATATCTACCGGCTGCCGGTGACCTACAACGAGATCTCCCCGATCATGCGGGACGCGATCATCGCCCAGGAAGACTCCAGGTTCTACCAGCACGGGGCGCTGGACGCTCGCGGCACCTTCAGGGCGCTGGTGACCACGGCGTCGGGCGGCGGCACCCAGGGCGGATCCGACCTGGCGCAGCAGTACGTCAAGAACGCCTGCATCCTCACCGCCACCACGCAGCAGCAGGCGAATGATTGCGCCGCCGAGACGGTCTCCCGCAAGCTGCGCGAACTGCGGATCGCCGCCAACGTCGAGCATGAGATGACCAGGTCGCAGATCCTGACCGCCTATCTGAACGCGGCCTACTTCGAGAACCAGGCATATGGCATCGAGGTCGCCGCCAAGTTCTACTTCTCGATCAAGGCCCGCCAGCTCAGCGTGACCCAGTCGGCGATGCTCGCGGGAATGGTGGAGGACCCGGCCGCTTATGATCCGCTGATCAGGCCGCATTCGGCGCTCACCCAGCGCAACGTGGTGATCAGCCGGATGGCGCAGCTCGGGTACATCAGCCAGGCCGACGCGGCGCAGGCCGAGCAGCAGCCGCTAGGACTGCATGTGTCACCCATCCCGCTGCAGACCGGCTGCATCAGCCCGGGGGTCAGGAAGGCCGCGTTCTTCTGCGACTACGTGCTCTCTGTCATGAAGCACGACCCCGCCTACGCCAGGGCGTGGTCAGCGCTGAACTTCACCGGCGGCTTGAAGATCTACACGACGATGAACCCGAGGGATCAGCGGGCGGCATCGCAGGCAGTCAAGTACGTCCTGCCGGGCAACAACGACTTCTACAACCCCAATCATGACGTCGACACCGAGGTGATGATCCAGCCTGGCACGGGCTACGTCCGGGCGATCGCGGTCGACCGGCCGTATGGCTTCGGCGCCGGGCACGACAGCATTAACTACGCCGTGGACGCCAGGTACGACGGCGGCGCCGGGGTACAGACCGGATCCTCATCGAAGCTGTTCACCCTGGTCACCGCGCTCAAGCAGGGGGTACCCTTCGGTTTCACCCTGAAGGTCCACGACGCGATGTACGTCGGCGGCTTCTCGAACTGCGCCGGGGAGTTCATCAACCCGTTCCAGGTGCACAACGCGGACGGGAACGAAGGCGGCACCATCCCGCTGGCCTTCGGCACCACGGCATCGATCAACGCGTTCTACGTCTCGCTCGAGTCCAAGGTGGGGCTGTGCAACGTGGTCAAGACCGCGGCGAGCCTTGGCGTGCACCGAGCCGACGGCAAGTCGCTGCTCGCCGCGGTTGGCAAGCCTGGCCGGGCCGGCTACCAGCCGCCCGCCGACGATCTGGCATCGTTCACGCTCGGCTCGGTCAACGTGTCGCCGATGTCGATGGCCAATGCCTATGCGACCGTTGCCGCCAGAGGGGTCTACTGCCATCCGATCGCGATCATGCAGATCACGGACCCGGCCGGGCGGCAGCTGCCCGTCGAGTCCGCGAACTGCCACCGGGTGCTGTCCCAGGGTGTCGCCGACGCGGCCAACTGGATCCTGCAGGGCGTGCTGACCGGCGGCACCGCCTCCAACCGGGGGATCGGCCGCCCGGCGGCCGCCAAGACCGGCACAGCGAACGGCGGTTACTACGCTGCCTTCGCCGGCTATACGCCAACCCTGGTCGGCTACGTGTCGGCCTTCAACCCGCTTAACCCGACCGGGGCCGGAGCGATGGTCGGCTGTCCCCAGTCGGACTACCGGGAACTGAACAGCAACTACCCGACCTGTCCCGGCCAGATGTTCGGCGACAACGCGCCCGGCGCGACCTGGCAGTACAGCTTCCTGCACGCCAGGCTCGGCCCGCCGACTCCGTTTGTCAGCCCGCCATCATCCTTCTTCGCGCTTGGACCTGGCACCACGCCGGTCAGACCGCCCAAGAAGCACCACGGCGGTGGTGGCGGCGGCGGCGGTGGCGGCGGCGGCGGCGGCGGCGGCGGCGGCGGGCCCGGCCCGCCCCGCACTGGTCTGCTAGCGCGGCTGATCGCCTAACGCGGCTGATCGCCTCGTTGCCCCCGGTGCGGACGGCGCCAGGCGCACAGCTGACCGCCTGCCCGCCAGGCGCGACTGGCTGCCAGGCGCGCGGTCGCGCTCAGCCGGCCAGCTGGCGGCGAACCTCCGCGGCGACCCGCGCACCCTCGGCGCGGCCAGCCACCGCTGGCGTCACTGCCTTCATGACCTTGCCCATCGCAGCTGATCCCGCAGCGCCGGACTGCGTGATCGCCTCGGCGACCAGGCCCGCGAGTTCGGCGTCGGTGAGCTGCGCAGGTAGGTAGCCGACCAGTATCTCGCCCTCGGCCAGCTCGGCGGCGGCCTGATCGGCCCTGCCTGCGCCGGTGAACGCCTCGGCTGCCTCCCGGCGCCGCTTGGCCTCGCGCGTCAGCACCCGCTGAATCTCGGCGTCGTCGAGTTCCCTCGCCGCCCGGCCGGAGACTTCCTCTTTGGAGATCTCCGTCAGCACCATGCGCAACGTCCTGGTCCTGGTCTCGTCGCGGCTCTTCATCGAGGCGGTCAGGTCCGCCCTGAGCCGCGCCTTCAGCTCTGACATGGGCCCCATCCTGCCCGGACGGCGGCACCGGGCGCAGGCCGGGCCAGCCAAGGAACTCGCTCAGCCAAGCCGCAGCCGACCACAACCTCGCCGGGGCGGTTGCGTCCAAGCCCGCGCCCGGCCCGATACCGCCGGGTCGCGCCCGGGCATGGCACTGCCGCCTCCAGGCACACTCATGTCGCGCCCGGGCATGGCACTGTCGCCTCCAGGCACACTCGTGTCGCGGCCGGGCATGGCACTGCCGCGGGCATGGCACCATATGGAGATGCGTCAACAAGCCCTGATCGGGACCGCGGCAGCCGCGGGGGCTGCCGTGCTTGGCTACGCCGCCGTGATCGAGCGCAACTGGTTCGCGCTCCGTGATCGAGCGCAACTGGTTCGCGCTGCGCCGCTATGAGGTGCCTGTGCTCCCCGCCGGTGCCGGGCCGCTGCGTGTGCTGCACATCTCAGACGCGCACCTGACGCCCGGCAGGCACCGGCTGCTGTCGTTCCTGCGCACGCTGGACGCCCTGGAGCCCGACCTGGTGGTCAACACCGGCGACTCGATCGCGCACGAGCGCGCCGTGGCGCCGCTGCTTGACGCCCTCGGGCCGCTGCTTGACCGGCCTGGCGTATTCGTCTACGGCTCCAACGACCTGTACTCGCCTACGCCGAAGAACCCGCTGCGCTACATCTGGCGCACCAGTTCCGATGAGTTCAAGCGCAATGTCCCGAACCTGCCGTGGGCGGAGTTCGGCGCCAGCCTGGAGGCAGCAGGCTGGATGAACGCCAGCAACAGGCGCGGCCGGATCAAGGCAGGCGACTTCGACGTCGAGGTGGCCGGCGTGCACGACTCGCACGTCAGGCGCGACCGGTACGACCACGTGGCCGGCTCCGCCGATCCGACCGCCGACCTGCGGCTTGGCGTGATGCACTCGCCTGAGCCCGCGGTCATGGACAGGTTCGTCGCCGACGGCTTCGACCTGCTGCTCGCCGGGCACACCCACGGCGGCCAGATCTGCCTGCCTGGTTACGGCGCCTTGGTGACCAACTGCGGGCTGGACATCGCCCGCGCTCGTGGCCTGCACCAGCACCCGGCCGGCCGCGCGCCGGGACGACGGGCCTACCTGCACGTCTCGGCTGGCCTCGGCACATCGCCGTACGCGCCGGTCCGGTTCGGCTGCCGGCCGGAAGCTACGCTGCTCACGCTGGTCCCGCGGATCGGCTAGACTCCTACGCGGTTAGCGGGGTGTAGCGCAGCTTGGCAGCGCGCTTCGTTCGGGACGAAGAAGTCGCCGGTTCAAATCCGGCCACCCCGACCAGAAGCTACGCTGCTCACGCTGGTCCCGCGGATCGGCTAGACTCCTACGCGGTTAGCGGGGTGTAGCGCAGCTTGGCAGCGCGCTTCGTTCGGGACGAAGAAGTCGCCGGTTCAAATCCGGCCACCCCGACCAGGAAATAGCAGGTCAGAGATTCGCGCTTTGATCAATCGGCGTTGCTCCCTTGGCGTGATGTCCGATTTTGGGAGCCGATCTCTGACAGAAAAGCCGATCTTGACTGAGCAGGGACCTGGGGCACTACACCGTGACAGCCACCCCACGCCGTCGCCGCAAGGCAGACCCGGCTAAGCGCAGCATCCACTTCTTCCGCATCGACGGCGGCGCCGACCACACCGGCGTGCCGATCGCCGTCGACCTGTGCCCAGCCCTCCAGAAGGCCGATGATCTGCCCTTCCGCGACGCGGCTACGGGAGGCCGCTATGTAATCAGCGGCGATGCCGACCAGTGCGCTTGGATCGACCAGGTCGGCGAGACTTGCAAGATCCGCTTCGCCAATGTCAGACGTAATGCCCTGCCTCAGGCTGAAACCGGTGGAGAGCTGGCCGACCTGGCTCTTGCCGAAGAGGCCGGCATCTGCGAGGTATCCCACCTATGCACTTTTCCGGACGGCATCGTCGGCATCGAGTTCAAACTTCTACGGCCCGCGGCCCAGCCGATTGGCGCCGTATCTCCAGCGGGTGGTCGGCGACAACTGCCCAGAGTTCAAGCTCGAAGCCCTGCTGCGCCAGGACGTGGCTGCGGTGCTGCAGCGCAAGAAGGCCGTCCGCAAGCTTGACCTCAACGTCCGCCGACCGTATATCGCGGTCATCGAACAAGCCAATGCCAGCCTGGGAGCAGCGCTGCGTGCCGCGGAGACTGCCAGTAACGCAGACTGCGTCGGTCTCTACCTTGAGCCAGAGCCTTACCAGCGGCGTAATCTCGACGGCGCCATACTGGGCCTCCTCCGGCGACTGGCGCCAAGGGCCGACCTGCGGGAGAACGCCCGGACCTTGAAGGCAACGGTCATCGACCAGACCGATCGAGCAGAAGAGATTGATCTGCTTCGGGATGAGCTGATCTCCCAGAAGAAAATTCTTAGGCAGCACGACCGCACGCGGGTCCTGCTCAGCGAAGATGCCTACGCCAAGATCGAGGAGGCGTACACCGAGCGCCAGGGTGATCTGACCGCAGCCCCTTCAGTTAGCGTCGCAGGAGGCTGACCGGTAAACTGACATACTTGTTCGATACAACCTAACCATGGCCCAGAAGCGTCCGCTCCCCTTCGCCCGCGAGCTGATCATCTTCGCCCTTCTCGCCATCCTGCTGTGGCGAGTCGTCTCAATCCATGCGGTTCACCGCCACATGTACAGTTATCTGGTTGACCAGCGGAGTGGCCTCTACAGCACCTTGCTGACGGTCGAAGCCACTCTGTTGGGTTTCATCGTCGCTGTCCTGACCATCGTGCTCGGCTACGCCCAGGCCACCCGCTTCGAGATCGTCCGCCGCTCGCCACATTGGAACGCCCTCTTCGAGTCCTACACGCGCGCCATGCGCTGGGCGGCTTATGCCACCGCCAGCTTGCTGATCGGGCTGCTAGCTGACCGGGACAGTGACCCGCATCCAGTGGTGACCGCTCTCTGTGCAGCCAGTTTGCTGATGTCCGTTGCTGTGCTGGCCCGAATGCTCTGGACAACGGAGCGCGTGGTCCGAGTGGTCATCACGTCTGGGACACGAAGGCCTGGCGAGTAGGGCGTGGAGGCCACCAGGGAACCGAGTGAGCTTGCGATCCCGTGGCACCGTCCGTGATCTTGCACGGGTGGCAGTGAAGCGCTGCGCATCCTGCTCGAACGCTCGCCTAGAGCCGCAGAGCCGTCAGTAGAGCGTCCAGGAGGGCCACTGACGATCCCTCCGCCAGTCGTGCACGCATACGTAGCGAGTCTTCCCATCGCTCCTGCAAAGCGGCGCTCAGCTCGGCGCGCATGGCCGGACTGACGTGCGCGTACACGCCGCGCATCCCGGCTTCCTCGTGACCGAGCCGCTCTGCCTTGAGCACGTCGGCGATCCCGTCCTCGTCCATCCACACCTTGTGTCCATTGCAGGATAGCCGTATGCGGGGGATGCTGACCGTGGGCGGGGCTGTCCCGGTTGTGGAGCCATCACCGCGCCCAGCGGTTCTTCTCGCAACGCCCCGGTGGGAGCGCCTGGCAAGAAGGGCACGCGATCGGCCTGGTTCCATACCCGCCACGAAGATCATTTTCCGCTAAGTGGCATTGGCTCAAGAGCCTTGACACGTCGACCAGAAATCCGCCGCAGTCGCTGAGCTAATGCGGTCTATCGCGTCTAATGGAAAATGGGGCTCGGGATGCTGGTCAGTAAAAACTAGCAGGCAAGGCGCGGTCGCGAAACTTGCGATGCGGCCTACTGTCATCTCCTCCACCTCGAGTGTTATATTAATAGCGGTAAAATCTATCACTCGCTAGGCCGCGGAGCGACCGCCGGGACCTTGCCTGAGAGGGAAGCGAGAATGGCGAAGCGCACCGCCATCGAGTGGACCGAGGTGACCTGGAACCCTAGCACGGGCTGCGACCGGATCTCGGCGGGTTGCGACAACTGCTACGCGCTGAATCTCGCCAAACGGCTCAAGGCGATGGGGGGCGCTAAGTACCAGGCCGATGGTGACCCCCGGACTTCCGGTCCTGGCTTCGGCGTCGCAATCCACCCCGACGCGCTGCGTCAGCCGTACGCCTGGCGGTCGCCTCGCGTGGTCTTCGTGGACTCAATGAGCGATCTGTTCCATGCGCGTGTGCCAGTCGACTTCGTGCGCCAGGTGTTCGCCGTGATTGCGGACACGCCTCAGCACACCTACCAAGTACTCACCAAGCGTTCCTCGCGGCTCCGCAGGCTGGCCAGCCAGCTGGACTGGCCGCCGAACCTGTGGATGGGCGTCTCCGTCGAGAACGCCGACGCGCTCTATCGCGTGAGTGACCTGCGATCCGTTCCGGCCGCGGTGCGGTTCTTGTCGTGCGAGCCGCTGATCGGATCGCTGAATGGCCTGGATCTCGAGGGAATCGGGTGGGTCATTGCCGGGGGGGAATCCGGCCCGGCCAGCCGTCCCTGCGATCTGGCCTGGATCACATCGATCCGCGACCGCTGCATCAGCGCTGGCGTGCCGTTCTTCTTCAAGCAGTGGGGCGGACGAACGCCGAAGGCAGGCGGACGCGACCTCGAAGGGCATCATTGGGACCAGATGCCGGGGAGCGCGCCGACCGCAGCGAGCTAGGAACTCCTTCTCGGGCGGCCCACGTAGCAATCCCGGAACCGCTTCGCTTTGCCGTAAACCACCAGCTCGCCTTTGGACACCAGGCCCGAGACCACCTGGCTTACCACTGCCTCGGTCGCCACTCCGTACGCTTCGCCGAACACCGCGCGGGCATGCTCGACGAGCTTGAACGCCACCTTACGCCCAGCTATCTCGCGTAGGTTAGCCGCGACAATCTTGGTGTGCTGTTCTAGCTCAGCGTCAATCTGTTGATTCATGTAATCGGCAGCGGTGAAGAGCGTTCCGCCAGCATCGCCGACTGCGTCGCCGACCGCCCGCAGCCACGCCTGCCTGGCTCGGGCGAGCGCATCGGCAAACACCCACAAGCCGTACGTGCTGCGGGTCATGAAGACCAGATGGAAGATGAGCTGGCGGTTGATGCGGCGGCCTACAGGCACGGTCACTGCCATCATCGAACCGGCACGGGCGAGCCGTTCCGCATACTGCTCCGCGACAGCGGTGGCAACCTGCTCGAAGTTACCCGTGGCGGATGACCGGAGTGCCTGTAGGGCCGTCGCGCGCCACCACTGCCCGCCGCAGGTGACATCCATCTTCGCGATGATCGGGTCATCGACCCGTCCAGCCCTTAAGACGCCCGCAGCGCGCCTCGACAGGCCAGCGCTGAAGTTCAGTAAAGCCTCGGTCTGCGGGCGCCGCAGGCGGCGCTGGCCTGCAAGGACCGCCGCCAGCCGATCGAATGGCACGACCGCGCCGCACGGATCCAGGAACAGGAACAGCGGATAGCCGTCCGCAGCCGCGATGACAGCGTCCAGGTGATCCTCCACCGCGCCCGGCAGGGCCTTCGCGAAGATGCCCTGCCGAGCGTATTCGCTGACGACCGCCGCCAGGGCCACAAAGTCCTTCGGCTCCTTCTCGACGAAGTACGCAAGAACCTGGCGCGAATACCGGAAATTCTTGATCACCCGCAGGATCAGCTCAGCTGATCCAGGCTCACCGCTGCGATAGCGGCCGCGGCCCGCATACCCGTCAAGCACGACCATCCGCCCGCGCGACGACGTACTGCCCACCATCGCGACGAACGGCAGCATGTACTGACGGAGGATCGCGTGCTTGAGCACCGACTGAGCATGGCCCTCAGGGTCATCAAGCAGGCCGCCTGACGTCCCGGTCGCCATTGACCACTCCCTGGCGCCATGATGTACTCCTACCTCAGGTACGAAGTCTAGTTCTCCACAACCCCTTCGCGCCGCTGGCAGACTTAGTGATGACCGCCGGATCGCGGTATTGGGGGTGCGGATGACCGATGAATCAGACCTGATGACAACCGGGCTGCAGAACCTCGTCACGCGGGCTCTCGTCGCGACCGCTAGCATAATTGACCACACTCCGTGGTGTGCCCCTCCTACCGGCAGCGACGCAGCAGGTGATCTGGCCGGAAGCCAGTGGGGGGAGGCGCCGGTTCGCAATGCGCTTGATATCGCCTGGATGGCTATCGGCGCCGCGGCAAGCGAAATACTTGCCTTCAGCGCTGTCCTACCTGGCGCACGAACGTGCTACGCCTCCGAAGTCCTCGCCCGCGCAGTACTCGAATCCGCATCACTCGCCCTCTGGCTACTCGAACCAGGCATCGGGCCGCGCACGCGGGTCGCCCGTAGCATCGCCTACAGGCTGAACGGTGCGATGCACATGGAAAGCGCGCTCGACCATCTGACTCTGCGCGAAGGCGAGCAACGGAGTGACTATGGCGAGCTGCGTGAAGACGTCGTTGAGGACGCCAGCGGCTTGGAGTTGCCCACAGGGACCGCGACCGCCGATGAGATCCTTGAGAAAGTCCGGGCTGTCGCCAGCCGGATGGCCCAACTCCTCGGCGCCACCGAGATCGGGCATGTCGTCGGGCAGACCGCGTAAAGACCGTCAGTTCTCTCTACACTAGTGCAGTGACCACACTACCATCTGGTTCAGGCGATTCGGGTGATCTCCCTCCAGATCTCCCTCCAGATCGCCCGAAAAGACGCCGTTGGGCTATCCCCCCTGACTTGGCTGCCGTCCTCGTCGCTGTCATTGGAGTCGGGGCCGCCTGGGCGGGCAGGGCGACAGCACCGAGTAGCAGCGCCTCATCACCCGGACCTGCCGTTACTACCACAGTCACGGCGTCGCCGAGTCCGACAGCTCCGACGGCTCACCTAGAATTCTCGCTAACCGCAAACTCAAGAGTTCCCTGGTGCCAAGTCTACAAAGGAACCGGAGCAATTCCCCCTGGTTATGCACTCGCGATCTTTGCTACCCCCGCCACGCCGGATGGTCAGCCTGCATCTCCTGCATATTATTCTTTCGATACCCAGGCCATACCACTCACCGACGGTCACTGGCGGACCGTACCGCTGCAGATCGGCGCCAAAGGTCAAGCCAATTTTAATAGCGATATAGTCGGCGTCCTAGTCAGCAAGTCTGTCTACCGTTACATTAAATCGATCCGTGCGCCGTGGACATCGGAGACGCTGCCCCCTGGACCGACAATCAGTCTGCCGGTGATCACTAACGGCAAACGTGGCCTGCCGTGCTCATAACCACTAGCTCTTCCAGGAGCAGTAAGTCCGATCATGGCATAGCTCTGGACCTACGTACCGCGCACGGAGTTGGCCCGAACGGGCAGAGCGGCACTGGGCCAGTCGGTCATCAGCCGACTGCGCACCTGGCAGGCAATCCTGTGAATGCTGCTCGGCTTCCTGCTCGCCGCCACCACCGCCGCACCGCAAATACGCCACATCGTGCACGGCATCATCCGCGCACTCACCGGCCACTAGCCCATTCCTGATAGGAGGTGATGCCCTCGTGCCAGAAACCAGCCGCACCAGCGCTATCAATCTCTGGGAGGTCAATGCGCGTAGCGGCGCATGCGGCGGGCCGTGCGGCGCATCTGGTAGCCCCTGGTCATGCTGGCCTCCGCTGGGTGCGCCGAAGCCCTGGGCGTCCAGTTCGTCGCATAGGTAGGACAGGGGGTCGGGTTCGCCGTCGTGGTCGGCGGCGAGGGTCGTGCGGCCGGCGGCTGCCAGGTTGGCGCGGTCGAGCCTGACCACCACGAGGTCGCCGCGCAGGCGGGTGATCTCGGCTACCAGGATCAGGATATCGGAGAGGGAATGGGTGACCTGCTGCCACAGGTCGGCCAGGCTTGGGGTTGCTCGTGAGAATCCGATCATGATGCGCGATGCGATGTCGGCGCGGGAGATGGCCACCCTCACCGGCACTACCAGACCGTCAGCCACCCGCTCGCCATCCAGACCGCGACCAGCGCAACTATCGGCGCCCTCACCATCACCGCAGCCCGCGCACCTAGGCGCGGCCGAGCACAACCAGCGCATCCTCCAATGGGCCAAAGAAGGCGACGCCACCATAGCTGCTCTCCGCCCTTCCATCTGATGCGAACGGCCATAGACATGTCGTCGCGCGACGCGATCTGACAGAACACGAATCCGTCCAAGCTGACAGCGAGCGTTGCACCCGCCGGAGGTTGGCCGATTCTGGGAGCGGATTGGGAGCGGCGATCGGCCGTCAGATGCGGCCAGACGCAGCGATCACACCTCGGCCTAGGTCCACGACCTGCGGATACGCTGCCCAGCAGCGTCATAGATCATTGGCCCACCTTGTTCGGGACGAAGAAGTCGCCGGTTCAAATCCGGCCACCCCGACCAGATGAAGCAAGTCGGAACCTGTCTCTCGGTGGATGTTGGGGTTTTGGTAGCTGGATAAACGGGATGTCACTCAATCCCCAGCTCCGCCCACACGACCTTGCCCGGCCAGCCAGGTGCAATGCCGCAACCCCACCGCGCGCAGAGTGCTTCAACGAGCATCAGCCCCCGGCCGCTCTCGTCATCCACGTCGGCTTGCCGGGCTACAGGTGCTTGCGGAACGTTGTCCCACACCTCAATCACGACGCGTTTGCCGTTCGAGAGGAGACGCAGGTGCACGACCGCTAGGCCGCTTCCGCTCCGGTTGGCAGCTCTGCGCTGGTCTGGCGTTGTTGAGGCGAGCGTCGCGTTGGTGACGAGTTCGGACGCCACGAGTTCTACCGACGCAGCCAAGCTGGCCAAACCCCACTCGTGCACGACTGCTTTGACGTGAAGCCGCGCGCAGCCTGGTGCCGTTTTGAGCGCGCCGAGCACTAGTGAACTCGACCGCGGCCAACGACGGGGTGGGTCGGGTAGTTGGGTTAGGGCAGGACCGAGACCGGAGCCGTGCTCTGGATCACGGGCGACCAAATCCGATCCTTGGATGATCTCGGCCCTGCCGCTCATGAGATCTCCCAGGTACTCGCCCACGACAGGAACGTCAGGCATGAAGCGCCGCCTTGGTGCGGTAACTGGGGCAGGACCGGCACCAGCGGCACTGAGCGGACCATCTCTTGCGACAGAGGAGTGTCCGCACTGCCAGGTGCCGGTCCTGCGTCGGGGGGTGCCTGACGCTTGCCGCAACCGCCGGTCGGGGCATCCGGGTCCCGGCCACGGAAATGGCCACCGCCCGCCGTTGTCGCTTTGGATCATCTGGGCGACCCGGAAGGGCTAAGCTGCCCGTTAGTGTCACGCGCACCCTCACAACATACACCGTGTGACTTGCACGGTGTAAGCCCTTGAAGGAAACTCGCTATGGCCGCGCGCCCATACCGCAGTCCGACCGTCCGCCATAAGCGCCTAACGGCTGAACTTCGCCGCCTTCGTGCGGATTCGGGCCTGACCCGCGACGACGTGGCCGGACGGCTTGAATGGCATCCGACCAAGGTGACGCGCATTGAGACCGGTCAGTGGACCAGGCTCAACGTCCGCGATGTGCGTGACCTGCTCGATCTCTACGGTGTCACCGACGAAGCTCAACGTGAGGCGCTCGTTCAGCTCGCCCGCGACGCTCGTCAGCGCGGCTGGTGGCATACCTACGGCGATGTCCTGCCGAGTGAGTACACCCACTTCATCGGCCTGGAGGCCGAGACCGCGTCTGTCCGCACGTATCAGCAAGTCCTCGTTCCCGGTTTGTTGCAGACCGAGGATTACGCCCGCGCCGTCATTGGAGCGTTCAGGTCGCATGACACATCAACCGAGCTTGACCGCCGCATCGCCGTCCGGCACGAACGTCAGCGTCGCGTCATAGAGGATCGCTCACTGGATCTGTGGGCTGTCCTCGGCGAAGGCGTGGTTCGCCAGCTCGTCGGCAGCCCGGCCGTAACATCAACCCAGCTCCGTTTCCTGGTCGAAGCGAGCGACCTGCCGAACGTCACGATCCAAGTCTTGCCGTATAGCGCTGGTGCGCATGGCGCCATGGTTGGCGCGTTTGAGATTCTTGGCTTCCCTGATCCGGTTGACCCTGATGTTGTCTACCTGGAGAACATGGCGAGTGCGCTCTTCCTCGAAGACCCAGCTGACATCAGCCGCTACGTACAGGTGTTCGACTACCTCCGGGCCGCTGCCCTCAGCCCGCAGGCCACCCGCGCTATGCTCACAGCAGCGGCAGAGGAGTTCACATGAGCACCACGCGAGAGGAGCGCGGCCGGGCAGACACCCCCCTGTCCCGTGCCGTCTGGAAGAAAAGCAGCTTTAGCGGCGGCAACGGGAGCTGCGTCGAGGTGGCCGACTTGGGCCAGCTCATAGCGATCCGCCACTCTCACGACCCCGACGGCCCCCAGCTCGTCTACAGCCGAGACGCGTGGCGCGCCTTCCTGCGGCACGTTAGGGCAGGCACCTACGACCTGTAGCCGCCCCCGAAGCATCGTTCTACGGCCGGACGCGCTGGCCGGCCAACGCCCTCACCAACATCCCTGTCGCACCCGTTGAGGCTCAGTCTTAATGCCAGCTTCTGACTCCTAAATCCCCGCGGTTCTGTCCTGCTTGCGGATGGTGTTCAGTTTCTTGGCACCAACGAGGTGCCCGCGCGTCGTGGCAGGTGCGCGATGATCAGGCCCGTTCTCCTGGCAGGCCCCAACGACGATTCAGGGCTGGCCCCGATGCCTGCGTGGCAGCGCCCGTGATGCGCTTGCGCACAGAGCCGAACCGTGCATCAAGGCAACGGGATTTCTGGGAGGTCAGCATGAAAAGGTCAGCACGATGGGCATTCCCGATCATCGCGGCGGGTGCGGCGCTGGTCGCGACCATGGCGGCAAGCGCTGCTCCCGCCGCAGCGCGCACCGGCGCCCGTACGCATACCTACTTCGCCTTCGATATCAACAACGGCAGCACGGACCCGGGGTTCATCCCGGTGCCAGGCAGCGATCCGAAGGTCTTCGCTCAGGGCGATGAGATCATCATCAACGACCAGCTCACGACCACGCACAAGGTCAATGGTGGGTACCCGATCGTGGGCTATGACTCGGGTGTCTGCACACTCACCCGGATCCCTGAGCCGCACGCCAGGCAGACGCTGGCGAACTGCGTGGTTACCGCCGTGGTCAAGAACGGCAGCCTGACCGTGCAGGGCGTCGTCCGGTTCAAGGGTCAGCAGCCCGAGCAGGCGAACCTGGCGATCACTGGCGGAACGGGCATCTTCGCTACGGCGCGCGGCTCGGTCCGGGTTTCGTTCACCAGGACCCACAAGATCCTTACGTTCTCCGTGCGGTAGCCGCGGGAGTCGCTGCGGCCAGGGGCGCGTGCGTCCCTGGCCGCAGCGTTACGTTCGGCCGCATCGGGCGCCGCGGTTCAGGGCTAGCCCCGATGCGGCTGACGTGCTTGAATGCCAGCATCTGAGCGATGGCTCGAAGCGTGCTCATTGTCGACGATCACCCGGGGTTCCGTGCCCAGGCCCGGGCGCTGCTCACCGCTGCGGGTTATGACGTCGTCAGCGAGGCCGGCGACGGGCAGTCCGGGGTGCGCGTGGCCAGGGACCTCTCACCCGACGTGGTGCTGCTCGACATCCAGCTTCCCGATCTCACCGGCTTCGAGGTGGTGCGGCTGGTTCGCGACGTGCCACATCCGCCGGCGGTCGTCTTGATCTCCAGCCGCGACGCTGCCGACTACGGGCGCCAGATCGAGCGCAGCGGTGCGCACGGGTTTATTTCCAAGGCGGAGCTTTCGGCGCGCACGCTGGAGGCCGTGCTCGGGGGGGTCGGGCCCTAGTGACCAGGCGCAGGTGGGAGGTGGCCGCGCTCGGCGTGGCACTGGTGGGCTGGAGCCTCGGCGGCGAGTGGGTCAGCATCCACGCCCACGTCAAGGAGAGCCACTTCATTGACGCCCTTGGCGGCCTATCCTTCCTGGCCGCCGGGCTAGTAGCGCTCGACCGGCGGCCAGGGAACCCCATGGGCAAGCTCATGATCGCCTACGGGTTCACCTGGTACCTGGGCAACTGGGGGAACCTCCACGTAGCCGTGTTCCCCATGATCGGCCTCATTGGCCAGCAGCTTGGCGGGCCGATCCTGGCCCAGACAACCCTTTCCTACCCCACCGGCCGGCTGCGGACGAGGTTCGAGCGGTTCGCCGTCGGCACGATCTACGCCGCCGCGATCGGTGTCAGCCTGGTGATCCTGCTTGCGTATGACCCGCGCGCCAACGGCTGCACCCAGTGCGTCAGGGAACCCGCCCCGTTCCCCAGCAGCCACGCCGTCCTGACAGCGATCTTGGCTGACCAGCGCGCGGGGCCCTTGATGTTCCTGCTGCTCATGACGGCGCTGTGGCTGCGCTGGCGGCGGGCAACCCCGGCCGAACGCCGCGGCCTGGCCCCGCTGTGGGTGGCTGCGTCCGTCTACATGGTGGTGGGCCTGATGGGTACCTTCGCCTCGCCCGACCCAAGAGACTCGTTCGCCTTCCTGGTCCACGAACTGCAAAGCTTGCTCCAGATCATCCTGCCGATCGTGTTTCTGTGGGGGCTGCTGTCCGCCCGCCTTGCCCGCAGCGCGGTCGGCGACCTGGTAATGGAACTCGACAAGCCTCTGCTGCCAGGGGAACTTCGGGCGTCGCTCGCCCGTGCCCTCGGCGACCCATCGCTGGAGTTGCTGTACGCACGGCAGGGCCAGGACCGTTGGGTGGATGCCGACGGGCGGCCCGCACTGGTGCCGGCGCCCGGCGGCGGGCAGGTGGCCAGGACGGCCACGGTGGTACAGCGGGACGGGCAGGCGCTCGCGGCCCTGATCCACGATCCGGCGCTCGACGAGGGCCTCATCCGTGCCGCCGCCGCGGCGGCTGGAATGGCGATCGAGAACGAGCGGCTGCAGGCTGAGGTGCGCGCCCAGCTGGAGGAGGTGCGGGCGTCCCGCCAGCGGATCGTGGAAGCCGGGGACGCCGAGCGGCGCCGGGTGGAGCGGAATCTGCACGACGGCGCGCAGCAGCGGATGGCAACACTCGCCCTTGAGCTCGCGATGCTCAGGGATCGGGCAGCCGGTGACCCGTCGATGGCGGCGTCACTCGACCAGGCCGCCGCGGAACTGAAGGAGGCGATCGCCGAGCTGCGCGAGCTGGCGCGCGGGATCCACCCCGCCATTCTCACCGAGGAGGGCCTGCCTGCCGCCGTGGAGGCACTGGCTGAACGGTCATCGCTGCCGGTCCTGGTGCTCGCCGATTTCGATGAGCGGCTGCCGGGTCCGATCGAGGCCACCGCCTATTTCGTTGTGGCCGAATCGCTGGCGAACATCGCGAAGCACGCATGCGCAGCTGGCGCCCGAGTGGAGTTGTCGCGGTGCGACGGGACGCTGCGGGTAGAGGTGACCGACGACGGCATCGGCGGAGCCGACGCCAGCCGTGGCTCAGGACTGCGCGGGCTTGAGGACCGGGTTTCTGCCGTGCGCGGCAGCTTCCTGGTGTACAGCCTGCCGGGAGGGGGGACGCGTGTCCTTGCCGAGATCCCCTGCGATGCCTGACCAGGCACGGGGACAGCAGCCGCCCGGCCGCGCAGCGGCCGCAGCGATCCGCCTGGTACTGGCGGACGACTCCGTGCTGTTTCGCGAAGGGCTGGCCAGGGTCCTGGCCGACAACGGGTTCCTCGTAGCCGGGCAGGCCGGGGACGCTGGCGAACTGTATGCGATGGTCGACCTGTTGCTGCCAGAGGTTGTCGTGACCGACATCCGGATGCCCCCCACGAACACCAACGAGGGACTCATCGCCGCCCAGCGGATTCGCGCTGAGCACCCAGGTGTCGGCGTGCTTGTGCTGTCCCAGTACGTCGAGACTCGGCAAGCGATCAGGCTGCTTCAAGACGCGCCCGCGCGAGTCGGCTACCTGCTGAAGGATCGGGTCTCTGACATCAGTGAGTTCGCCGAGACCGTGCGGCGGATCGCCAGGGGCGGGTCCGCGATCGACCCCGAGGTCGTGGCCAGGCTGCTGCGGCGGCACGGCGAAGAAAACATGATCGCGGATCTCACCGGCCGCGAGCGGGACATCCTCGCCCTGATGGCGCAGGGTCGTTCCAACCGGGCCATCTGCGAAAAACTGTTCCTCTCCCCGAAAACCGTCGAAACCCACGTCGGATCCATCTTCTCGAAGCTGGGCCTGCTGCCTGCCGCTGACGACCACCGGCGGGTCCTCGCAGTCCTGAAGTATCTCCGGAGCAACTGACGGGCAGGTCGGCCAGCGTAAACCGCGCCGAACCGGACGAGATACCTAACCGTGCGCGGTGGTCGCCGGGGCTGGCGATGTCTGGATCACCTAGGCGAGCAGTCCGCGGATGTCGTCGGCCTCAAGGGCGGCGCCGAATACATTCCCCTGATCCAGGACGCTGGAGAACAGCTTGGCCTTCCTCGCCTTCAGCGCCATGACCTTCTCCTCGATCGTGTCGCGGGCAACGAGCCTGTACACCATGACGCTGCGGGTCTGGCCGATGCGGTGAATCCGGTCGACCGCCTGCGCCTCCGTCGCCGGGTTCCACCACGGGTCAAGCAGGAAGCAGTAGTCGGCTTCGGCCAGGTTCAGCCCGAACCCGCCCGCCTTGAGGCTGATCAAGAACACCGGGGCGGCACCGCTCTTGAAGCGCTCGATGACGGCAGCCCTGTTACGGGTCTTGCCGTCCAGGTAGCAATACTGCACTCCTTCGGCGTCCAGACGTCCGCGGACCTTGTCAAGGAACCCGGTGAACTGGCTGAAGACCAGCGCCCGGTGCCCGCCGCCGGTCACGTCGCGGAGCTGACCGAGCAATGCGTCGATCTTGCTTGACGGCAGATCCTGGTGCACGTCGTCAATGAGCCCGGCGTGCAGGCTGAGCTGGCGGAGCAGGGTCAGCGAGCGGAAGATCGCGAACCGGTTGGTGTTCATGTCGCCGATCAGGCCCAGGATCTTCTGCCGTTCCCGCTGCAGGTGAGTCTGGTAGAGCTTGCGGTGCTGCGGATGCAGGTCGACCTCGAGGACCTGTTCCTGCTTTGGCGGCAGGTCGGCGAGCACTTGCTCCTTGGTGCGGCGTTTGACCAGGGGCTTGATCCGCCTTTGCAGCTGCGCCAAAAGCTCGGCGTCGCCCTGCTTTTCGATGGGGCGGGCGTAGTAGTCGCTGAACCTGGCCGGGTTAGGGAACAGCCCTGGCGCGGTGATCGACAGCAGCGACCACAGCTCCATCAGGTTGTTTTCCATTGGCGTGCCGGTGATGGCTATCTTGACCTGGGCGGGCAGCCGCCGCGTGCACTGATAGATCTTCGACTGGCGGTTCTTGACATTCTGGGCTTCATCAAGCACAAGCCCTGACCAGCCAAGCTCCGCGTAGGCATCGAAGTCAATCCGCAGCAGCGTGTAGGAGGTGACGACGGCGTCGGCGCCTGCCACAAGCGCACCGAGGCTCTGGCCCCGGCGGGATACGGTGTCGCAGACCGGCACGACCTTCAGGCCTGGGGTGAACCGCGCGGCCTCCGCTGGCCAGTTCGGCACCACGCTGGTCGGGGCGACGATGAGGAACGGCGGGATGGCCGGGTCGGCCTGCCTGGCGTGGCAGATCAGCGCAAGCGACTGCAGTGTCTTGCCGAGCCCCATGTCGTCGGCGAGGATGCCGCCAAGCCGGTGTTCCCACAGGAACGCCAGCCAGCCGAACCCGTCCCGCTGGTACGGGCGCAGTTGCGCACGCAACGCCGGTGGCGGCTCCGCACCTCGGACGTGACCGGCGGACAGCAGTCCCTGGACCTGCTCCTGCCACGCGGACGCCTGGTGGTCGATCACGCCGAGACCGGCAAGCTCGTCCCACAGCCCAGCTTGGAACCGGCTGATCCGCAGCGATTCGGCCGGCGAATCCTGCAGCGCCCGCGCCTCCTCGATCAGCCTGGCCAGTGCCTGCAGTTCGGGTTTCTGCAGGGAGAAATAGGCGCCATCGGCGAGCAGTAGGTAGGTTTCGCCGCGGCTGAGCGCCAGGAACACGTCGAGGAACGGGACCTGGCGTCCCTCGACGCTGATGCTGACGCCGAGGTCGAACCAGTCCGTGTCGCCCGCGACGTCGTCGGTGGACACGGAGATGCGCAGTGAGTCGCCCGCCTCGCGATAGTCGGCAGGTTCCCCCGTGACCTCGGCGATGACCCCCGGGTGGTCAGCCAGCAGCGGCAGCAGTTCGGTGCTGAAGCGCATGGTGTCGATGCCGCTCAGGCGCACACGAGGGACCAGGGCCGGATGCGGGCCAGCGAAAGCGGCCTGGTCCGGGCTGAGCAGCCCAAACCGATCCAGCGGCAGGTCGAGACCGGCCAGGATCGTCTGCTCGGCGGCCAGATCCCGGTAGGCGTCGCCCGCCGGTCCGAGGTTGACGGGGACCCGCAGCGGCGAGTCTCCCAGCTTGTAGGCCCACTCCCAGCTGATCTCCAGGTCATGACCCGGGCCATAGCACGCGCGCAGCACCAGGTCAGGGCCCGAGATCGCGGGCGGGGTGAAGGACTCATCCGAGGAGATCACGGTAGCCGCCCGCCGCAACCGCGGGTAGTAGCCGGCCCGGAACCTGGGCTCTTCGGCAGCGGGAACCTGCAGCCGCTGTCCGGCCAGCGCCATCCGCTGCAGCTCCGAGGAGACTGGGTTGCTGAGCCTGCCAAGCCGGAAACGCCAGCCGGCCGGATCGCCGCCCTGCTGCGCAACGGCGCGGTCAACATAGACCAAGCCGTGCCCGTCGCTTCCGATGAATGCCACGGGCGCGGCACCGGCCGGCGCGCCCTCGATGCGGACCACTGGAGTGATCACGAGCGGACCTGACGGATCGCTTCTGGTCACGTCCAGGCACAGTTCCGCGGTGCGGTACCTCTCCACCACGCCCAGCTTGCGCGGGTAGACCAGCCGCAGGCCCGCCGACCCGGCCTCATCAAGCAGCGGCCAGAACTGGCGGGACTCGAACGCCGACAATTCGACCGACCGGTCGTCACCGTAGGAGTAGCCGTAATAGGCGGACTGGCCACGGCGTGACCGGTAGAGCGCGTAGAACTCCCGCAGCAGGCGCACCTGCTCTTGGAGGTAATCGCCTGAATAGCCAAGGGAATCCAGCTTGCCCCAGCTCAGGCCGCCGTTGACCCAGCCGCCGTTCTTGCCCGGCCGGACCAGCCGGCCTAGCAGCTTGAACCCGGGCGCGCCAGTCGCGTGGCCCCGCCCCTGAGCCTGGCGCCCGTCACCGGCCAGCGTCAGCTCGATGGCGAGCGGCGTCTTGGCCGCAGCGGCGCCTGGGGCGCCTGGCGTGCCTGGCCCGGACTTCAGGAGCGAATCCAGTGACCGTTCCCAGGGCACGGGCAGGGAACTCTCGCGCGGCTTGCCACGCGGCGCCATGACCGGCGTCGCGGCGAGGACCAGAGCCACAGCGTGCTTGCAGTTGAACCCGACCGGGCAGCTGCATTCTCCCAGCTCGAACTGCGGCGGCAACCCTCCCGTCAGCGAGAAGAACGCTGCGGTCGCGTAGAAATGACCGGAACTCCCGCGCACCAGCCCGCGGAGCGCGCTCTCCGACGGATCCCACTCTGCGTGCACGACCGCACGCTGCTGCGCATATTGGAATCCCTTCGCGAAGCAACTGGCCCCGACCGCATCGGCCAGGGTGGCGGCATCAAAATCGGGCAACATCGCGCGCTGCATGTGCCGAACCTATCGACCCGCACCGGCAAATTCCGCGCGACATGCCGCCCCGCGGGCAACCGCCGTCTGGCCATCGCGAGCCGGCCAGGAAGAGGCCGGGCAGTCACTGCGGCCGCTGGCCAGCTGACGTCTCCTGCGCGCCAGGGCTGACGGCGCGGGCCAGCCGCATCAGGTACTCCTGGCGGTTGAGCGGGTTGTGGTCTGACCGCGGCCTGGTAGGCATCGTGCCGCGGACCGGTTCGTACCGGTCGAAGACGCACTCCACGACGCCTTCGCCGTGGGTCAGCGGCGGCAGCTGCTTGCGCAGTTCGTGTACCTCGCGGGCCGGGATGTCGCCGGTCATGATCACCGAGGCGCCACTGGCCAGCTGATCGCGCGGGACGGCCCGCAGCCGGGAGAGCGCGGGGAGCAGCTGGGCGAGCGCGGCGGTCGGCGCCTCGAGGCGGAACCTGTGGATCGGCTCGCAGACGACGGTTCCTGCCCGTTGCAGCGCCGTCATCAGGACCAGCGGCGTCAGCTTGCGGAAGTCCTCGCCAGTGCTCGACATGGCCTTGCTGAAGCGCTGGTGGGCGTGGCTTTGCCGCGGCAGATAACCGGAATGGGTCAGCACGACCATGCAGTCGGTGACCTCCCAGCCGTAGACGCCTTGCCGCAGCGTTTGGAGCACGGTGTCCTGCACCGCGCGGAAGAACGCGAGCGGCATCGAGCCGAACTCGACCTCCAGACGAAATCCGGCGCCTGTGCCGACCGCTGCGGGCTCCACCCTGAGCCCGACCGTGGCCAGGAACGGATTGGGCGGCTCGCGCAGTCGCTCGACAGCCGCACCAGCGCCGACCGGTCGTTCTACATAGATAGTCGTCGACGCCTGGAACGTCACGTCCAGGTCATAGTCGGCCGCGAGCGTGGCGCCGATGACCTCCTTCTGCACCTCGCCATACAGCGATACGGAGATCTCCCCGCGGACGTCGTCCTGCCGCACGCTGATCAGCGGGTCCTGCTCGGCGAGCTGGGCGAGTGCCGCCCGCAGGGCGCCCTGGCAGGCCGGATCGCGCGGGGTGACCACCGTCGCCAGGGTCGGCGGCGGGAACTGCGGCTGATCGGCTCGATCGGGCGGATCCCCGACGGCGTCGCCAATCCTGGCCTGCGCCAGGCCCCACAGCTGCCCGATCTCCCCGGCCGACACAGATTCGCGCCGCTGGGCCTCGCCGTCGGCGAAGACGCTGATCGCGGTGACCTTCTGTTCGCCGCCTGCCTGGCCGAGCCGCACCCGGTCCCTGGTCCGCAGGCTGCCAGCGAACATGCGGACGTAGCCGATCTTCTCCCCGGCCGGGCCACGCTCGATCTTGAACACCCGGCCGGAAGGCGGCCCGCACGAGTCCTGGCCGGACGCGGGCAGCAGCGCGGCGATGCCGCTCATCAGCGGATCGGTGCCAGCCCCGGTGAGCGCGGAGCCGAAGAACACCGGATGGACCAGCATCGCCTTGGTCTGACTGGCGAGTTCGCCGCGGAGCCGTCCGTAAGAGATCCGGTCACGGCCGCTGACGTAGGCGGCCAGGATCGGATCGTTGTGCTCGGCGAGGAGCTCGGTCAGCCTCGCCGAGAACGCGGCGTCCTTGGCGCCGGATGGCGTGAAGCCCGCGGCACGGGTGCCCAGCCCGCGCGCCGCGCCCATCGCGATGATCGCCGGCGTCAGCCGCTCGGAGATGGCCCGCATCAGCCGGTCGCAGTCCGCGCCGCGGCGATCGATCTTGTTCACGAACATCAGCGTCGGCACGCGCATCCGCTGCAGCGCGCGGAACAGGATGCGCGTCTGCGGCTGGACGCCCTCGACCGCGGAGATCACCAGGACGGCACCGTCGAGCACGCTCAGCGCGCGCTCCACTTCCGCGATGAAGTCAGGATGGCCGGGCGTGTCGATCAGGTTGACGGCGACATCGCCGATGCTGAACGACACGACCGCGGACTTGATCGTGATCCCGCGCTGCCGTTCCAGCGCGAGCGAGTCCGTCCTTGTGGTGCCGGCATCGACGCTGCCGACCTCATCGATGACACCGGCGGTGTACAGAAGCCGCTCGGTGAGCGTTGTCTTGCCGGCGTCTACATGCGCCAGAATCCCCAGGTTGAGCGATCGCCGCGGCACGCGTCATACCCTCCGAATAGGACATAAGCCTCCTCGATGGACACGACCGCAGCCCTCATCACCGCTCCTTCGCCAGTCAGCATTCCGTGCTTGCCTGGGCGATCATAGGGGCCGCCGGCCCGGCCACCGCAACCGAATTTGCGCTGAACCCCCGCGGGCACTGCCGCGCAGGGCTGGATCCGGCCGCGCCCATGGCCGCACGTCGCCATCTGGCCGCGCCCATATTCACCTGTGCCTGGCAATGGACCCGGGCCCGCGCGGGTGGTAACACGGACCTAGGCATCCGGCTGCGCCAGGCCTTGTCGGGAGGGGTGGGTGGGCCAGATGACGCACGGCTCCGCGGCTCGGAGAATGCAGTTCGGCGCGACCTCGGATCGCCGCCGCGCGACCCGGCGCCTGGCGCTGGTAACGGCGGCACTCGGATTGTCGTTCGCGCCGCTCATGGCCGGCGCGACCGCGGCTTCCGCAGCGACGCCGCTGACCGTCCTCGTCGGGTACATGGATAAGCACACCGTCGGGTTCAGCACGAAACAGCCCAATCCGTGGCCGTACACCGATTCATCGAGCTTCGCCGGATCGCCGTGCCCCAAGTACCCGAACGACACCACCTGCTGGGACGCAAGCGCGATCCGGCTTGACAACCCTGGCAGCACCGACGTGACTGGCGTGCAAGTCGTCGTGAACATCGGCACGCGGTCTACGGCCTGTGGGGATCCAGCCTGACCGTGAAGGCGCACGGGACCTTGGTGCTTACCGAGACCGGCGCGCAGAATTCCACCAACTTCGACGGCTCTGACTACCCGCCTAACGCCTACAACGGCGGCAACTTCGCCTCCTGCGCCAACTCAGGAGCGATACCGGCGGTGAAGATAACCATCGCCGGGAGCACGACCACCTATATGGACTCCGGCCAGGTGCTGAACGGTGGCGGCGTCGACTCCGGCCACTGCCTGAACGGCTCCTTCGTGTCCGGGCGGATGGACGAGTCGCACCCATGGGCGCAGATCGGCCAGAGCGCGTCGACGATACCGAGCGCGCCGCAGTCGCTGACCGCGACCGCGGGCAGCGGCTCGGTCTCCCTGACCTGGGCAGCGCCGGTCTCTGACGGCGGCGCGGCGATCACCGGATACGACATCTACCGCGGCACAGGCCCGGGCGCGGAGTCCGCGACGCCGGTGGCGGTGAATGTGCCAGGCACCGCGTTCACCGACAACGGCCTGACAAATGGCGTTACCTACTATTACAAGGTTGCCGCCGTGAACAGCGTCGGCGTGTCGGCCCAGTCCAACGAGACCTTCGCCACGTCGCAACTCGTCCAGGCGACGGTGCCGTCGGCGCCGACCGGGCTTACCGCCACCGGCGGGAACGGCACGGCGAAACTGAACTGGACCGCCCCGGCGTCCAACGGCGGCTCGGCTATCACCGGATACGACATCTACCGCGGCACAAGCCCGGGCGGCGAGGCAGCCACCCCGGTCGCCAGCAACGTGGCCGGGACCAGCTTCACCGACACCGGCCTGACCAACGGCACCACGTACTACTACAAGGTCGCGGCGGTCAATGCCGTCGGGATCTCGGCACCCTCTGGTGAGGCGTCCGCCACGCCGCTGGCGACCGTGCCGGCGGCACCGACCGGGCTGGTGGCCTCGGGCGGGACCGGGCAGGTCGTGCTGTCGTGGACGGCACCGAGCTCTGATGGCGGTGCCGGTATCACGGGTTACAACGTCTACCGCGGCACCAGCCCAGGCGGGGAGTCAGGCACCGCGATCGCGACCGGGGTAGGCACGACGACGTTCACCGATACCGGGGTGTCGAACGGCACGACGTATTACTACACGGTCGCCGCGGTCAATAGCGTCGGAACCTCGGCGCCCTCCGGTGAGGCGTCGGCGACGCCGAAGGCGGCGGCCACCGTGCCGTCCGCACCGACCGGGCTGACCGCTTCGGGCGGCAACGGCTCGGCGAAGCTGTCCTGGACCGCCCCGGCATCGAACGGCGGGGCGGCGATCACGGGTTACAACGTCTACCGCGGCACCAGCCCAGGCGGGGAATCGGCCACCCCGGTAGCCACCGGCGTGACCGGCACCAGTTATACGGACACCGGCCTGACCAATGGCACCGCCTATTACTACACCGTTGCCGCGGTCAACGCCGTGGGCGCTTCCAGCCAGTCCGGCGAGGCAACCGTCACTCCGCAGGCAACCGCGCCGACGGCCCCGACCGGCCTGGCGGCGGTGGCCGGGAACGGCTCGGTCAGCCTGTCCTGGTCGGTACCGGCGTCCGACGGCGGCACGACGATCACCGGCTACAACATCTACCGTGGCACCGCCCAGGGCGGGGAAGCCGCCACCCCGATCGCATCAGGCGTGACCAGCACCAGTTACTCCGACGCCAGCGTGGCCAACGGCACCACGTACTACTACACGGTCGCCGCGGTCAACGCCGTCGGCGTCTCCGTACCCTCAAGCGAGGTCTCGGCGACTCCGCAGGCTCCCGTGACCGCCGGCTTCATCCGGCGGGTCGGCTCAGCTACCGCGTCCACCGCCAAGACCACCATCACGGTGCCGGTCAGCACGCCGGGCGTCACGGCCGGTCACACCCTGATCGTCAACCTGCTGCTTTCCACTACCTCGCTCACCGGCGCCGTCACCGCCAAGGACACGGCAGGCAACACCTACACCCTGGCCCGCGAGACCAACGACGGCTCGGCCGGCGACCGCTGCGTCACCTTCGCGGCGATCGCCGTCAAGGCCATCCCGGCCGGCGGTAGCATCACGCTGACCTACCCATCCGCCGCGGAGACCCACGTCGCCGTCGATGAGTTCGCCGGAATCGCCGGAATCGACACGTCCGCCGGAGCCACCGGCACGACGTCCGCGTTCTCCTCTGGTGCCACGCCCGCCACCGCCCAGCCGGCCGAGATCCTGTTCGCCGCCGTCGGTAACGAGTCGGGATCCGCGCCCGTCTGGGCGGCCGGCTGGACCGTGCTGCCCAGACGGGCCATCTCCAGCGACCACCTCGGCACTGCCTACCGGACGGTCACGGCCACCGGCAGTTACGCCGCCACCGGCACAACCGGCGGCCAGTGGATGGCCGACATCATCGCCTTCAGGACGGGATAGCCGGGCCGCTCCGGCGCTGCGAGGGGGCAGGCTCGGCGTATCCCAGGTCCGAGGCGGCGGCCGGCCCGGCGGGCTCGGCGTCTGCCTGATCCGAGGCGGCGGCCGGCCCGGCGGGCTCGGCGGGCTCGGCGTATGCCCGGTCCGAGGCGGCCGGCCCGACGGCTCCGTTCGCTGGCTCGCCGCTCACCGCCGCGTTGCGGGCCGGCTCCTGGCCGACCGACACCCCGGTATCCACGCGAGTCCCTGCCGTACCGTTCCCTGCCGTACCGTTCCCTGCCGCGCCGTTCCCTGCCGCAGTCTCCATTGGCTCGCCGAGCAGTTCGCTGAACAGCAGCCGGTAGTGGATCATGGCCTGCCGCAGGTCTTCGGTCGTCGCCCCGCCGGCCGCCGACTGCTGGCTGATCTCATCCGCCTGGCGGTAGTTGAGCAGTGTGCTGGCGTGCTCCACGGACAGGTCATCGGCGAGCTGATCGTGGTCCTCGGTCGGGTAGCCGCGCTCCCGCATCACGGCGACCACCAGGCTCTGTGTCTCGGCAACGGCCGCCGCAGGCTCGTCAACGAACCGCTCCTGAGCGGCCGACCACCGCCCGGCGTAGGCCGCACGCGCCGAAGGAGTCAGCGGCTGGATGTTCAGGCCGCGCACCCGGCGCTCCCTGGCCGCAAGCTCGTGCTCGGCCTTGCGGTGGCTGGACTGCTCGAGAACGACGCGATCGTACTCTGGGCCGAACTGGCGCTGCAGCCTGCGCCGGCGCGCTGCCGTCATTGCCCAGCCGGTCACCGCGGCGACGACAATGACCGCGATCACGATGATGACGACGGCTCCGCTTGACATGAGGACCTCCAGAGTTCTCGGTCGTGCCATCGCCGACTTCCCCGATCTGCCGGCCCGAAACCACCGCTCCCGGCCGATAGTGTCGTCTGCCGATCGATCGGCTCCCGATATATGATGCTGTCATGGCACGATCAGATCAGCCAGCCAGCGGCGACGGCGCGCTCGGCATGCTCGGCCGGTCCAGAGGTCCGGCCAGCCTGATACTCGCCAGCCTGGCCGACGGCGCCAAGCACGGTTACGCGCTGACCAAGGACATTGAGTCCTTCGCCGGCGTCCGGCTTGCACCAGGGACCTTGTATGAGGCGCTGAGCAGGCTGGAGACCGCTGGCCTGATCGAGGCGCTGGACAGCGATGACCGGCGCAGGCCCTACCGCCTGACAGCCACCGGCGCCGCCGCGCTCAGCACCTACCTGCGCAGCCAGCGCCACGTCGCGGAGGTCGGCTTGCGCCGCCTTGCTGGCAGCTGGGGGCCTGCGTGAGCAGCCGCACCGGCCGCGGCATGACCAGGCGCCAGCTGCTCGGCCCGGGACTCGGCGGGACGGCCGTTGCCGCCGCCGGCGGCATCGGCATCGGCATCGGCATCGAGCTTGTCGCCCGCGGCATCGAGCTTGTCGCCCGCGGCGTGCTGCCAGGCAAGGGAATACTCGACCAGGTGGCCGGGACCTGCACGGTCGCGGCGCCGCACTGGCCAGTTCTTCCTGGCCAACGAATCACCGGCACTGGCGTTCCGCACCAGTCGCCTGGGCACTGCGGCCTAGGAGCAGGCGGTTCCGTCAGCCGATATCACCGATGAAATCGCGCGCTGACGGATTCCCGCTCGATAAGCAGCTCGGCGATCTGGGCCGCGTTGAGCGCCGCGCCCTTGCGCAGGTTGTCGCCGCAGACGAACAGCTCGAGCGCGCGCGGGTCGTCCTTGCTCTGCCTGATCCGGCCGACCCAGGTCGGGTCGGTGCCGGCCACATCGGCCGGGGTCGGGTACTCGCCGAGCTCCGGCCGGTCGGCGAGCACCACACCAGGGCTGTGCCGGAGCAGCTCCTGTGCCTGCTCGCGGCTTACATCAGTGGCGAAGACGGCGTGCAGCGCCAGCGAGTGCCCGGTGATCACCGGCACCCGCACGCAGGTCGCCGAGATCTTCAGGTCAGGCACGCCGAGGATCTTGCGGGTCTCTTCCCTGATCTTCAGTTCCTCCGATGACCAGCCGTCGGCACGCGGCGACCCGGCCCAGGGAACCACGTTCAGCGCCAGCGGCGCCGGGAATGGGCCGCCGACTCCGACCGCGGTACGCAGGTCGCCCGACCGCTGCCCGAGCGTCCTGTTCCCGGCCACGGCCTGGATCTGGTCGTACAGCGCCTCGGTGCCCGCCTGGCCGGCCCCGGAGGCCGCCTGATATGAGGCGGCGACCAGCTCGGTGAGGCGGTAGGCCCGGTGCAGTGCCCCGATAACCACGATCATTGCGAGCGTGGTGCAGTTCGGTACCGAGATGATCCCCCTGGGCCGGTAAGCGATCTGTTCCGGGTTGACCTCTGGAACGACCAGCGGCACGTCGGGTTCCAGCCGGAACGCACCGGACTTGTCGATCACCACGGCACCGCGGGACGCGGCGACCGGTGCCCAGATCGCGGACACGTCATCTGGCACGTCGAACATCGCGATGCCCACGCCGTCGAAGGCATCGGTAGTAAGCTCGCGCACCTCGATGTCCTCGCCGCGAACCGGCAGCCGACGCCCCGCCGACCTGGCCGAGGCAAGCAGCCTGACCTCGCCCCAGACATCGGCTCTGGCAGAGACGACGTCGCGCATGACCGTGCCCACAGCACCGGTCGCGCCCACGATGGCCAGTACCGGGCGGTCACGCATGGCCGATACTGTATCGGCTACCGATACAATGTCGGGTGGCGGCTGGCTCAACGGCCGGTCCCGCCGTAGATGATGGCCTCGGACTGACCGTCGTCCAGCCCGAACGCGCGGTGCGTGGCGGTCACGGCCGTATCCAGATCGGCCGCGTCCACCACGGCAGAGATGCGGATCTCCGATGTCGAGATCATCCTGATGTTGACGCCGGAGTCCGCGAGCGCGCCGAAGAAGTCCGCGCTGACCCCGGGGTGCGACCGCATGCCCGCCCCGATCAGCGAGACCTTGCCGATCCGATCATCGAAGACCAGCGACTCGAAGCCGATCTCGTCCTGCGCGCCGCTCAGCGCGGTCATCGCGGCCTGGCCGTCCTGCCTTGGCAGGGTGAAGGAGATGTCGGCGCGCCCGGTGGTCCGCGAGGTGCTCTGCACGATCATGTCGATGTTGATGCTGGCCCCGGCGATGGCACGGAAGATCATCGCCGCGGCGCCGACCTTGTCGGGCACGCCGGCGACCGTGATGGTCGCCTCGCTACGGTCGTGCGCGACCCCGGTGATGATCGGCTGGTCCATGTCGTTTCCTTCCGGCCCTGGTTCAGGCGCGCGCGTGACCCAGGTACCTTCCATGCTGCTGAACGAGGAACGGACGTGGATCGGCATGGCGTGCCTGCGGGCGTACTCCACGCACCTCAGATGCAGCACCTTCGCCCCGCTGGCGGCCATCTCCAGCATCTCTTCGTAGCTGATCCGCGGTATCCGGCGGGCGCTGGGAACGATCCGCGGATCGGCGGTGAACACACCGTCCACGTCGGTGTAGATCTCGCAGGTGCCGGCGCCGAGCGCGGCAGCCAGGGCGACCGCCGTGGTGTCTGAGCCGCCGCGGCCCAGCGTGGTGATGTCCTTGCTGCCCTGGGAGACGCCCTGAAAGCCGGCCACGATCGGGATCGCCCCGTCCCCGAGCGCGCTGGAGATCCTGCCCGGGGTCACGTCGATGATCCTGGCCTGGCCGTGGGTGGAGTCGGTGATCACACCGGCCTGGGAGCCGGTGAACGACCTGGCCTCGAATCCGAGGTTGGCGATGGCCATCGCGACGAGCGCCATCGAGATCCGCTCGCCCGCGGTGAGCAGCATGTCGAGTTCCCTGCCCTGCGGCAGCGGGCTGACCTGCATGGCCAGCTCGTGCAGCTCGTCGGTGCTGTCGCCCATGGCCGAGACCACCACGACCACCGAGTGGCCGGCCTTCCGGCTGGCCACGATCCGCTGCGCCACGCGCTTGATGCCGTCGGCGTCGGCCAGTGAGGAACCGCCGTACTTCTGCACCACCAGGGTCAAGAGCCGGGCTCCTCGCGAGATTCGTGCAGGCGGCCAGGAACGTGGAGTCTACTGCAGGCGCTGCTGCCGACCGCCGGATCGCGGTCAGGTGGGCAGGTGCTCGTCCGCCACGTCCAGCCGCGCGTGGGCGACGACGGCGTGCAGCGCGCGCAACGCGGCACCACCGTGGGTCCCCCAGTGGTTCACATAGGAATACTGCCACCACCACAGCGCCTCGGCGGCCCGCCCAGCCTGGTAATGCCGCAGCCCATGGATCAGGTCGGCCGCAACGGCGGCCAGGTCGTCGGAGAGCCTGAAGGCGGTCGGCTTGGTATCTGAGTACGGATCGAACAGCTCGCCGTACTCGTCACAGCCGGCCAGCTGCTCGGCCAGGCCGGCCCGCAGGGCATCCAGGTCAGGGTCGGCGCCGACGTCCGGCTCGGCGTTGCCTGGCGGGATCACGTCCCTGCTGGCGCCCAGCTGGGCGCCGGCCAGCATGATCTGGGCAACCTCGAGCAGCAGCAGGGAGACCATCTCGTCCGAGCCTTCACCGCGGCCAAGCGCGGCGAGCGCGTCGAGGAAGTCCTTGGCATGCTGGGAGACGCGGTCGGCCAGCGGCCGCCAGTCCCCGTCAGTGGCGGTCATCTCGTTCATCGCCTGGGGTCCCGATGCCTGGTCGCTCACCGCGCGCTCCGGTATGGCAGCGGGCCGCATCCCCGCGTTCGCCTAGACATCCACGGCCCTCCGTCCCTCGAACGCCCGGCCGAGCGTGACCTCGTCCGCGTACTCAAGCTCACCGCCCACCGGCAAGCCGCTGGCCGGCCTGGTGACCCGGATGCCGAGCGGCTTGACCATCCTGGCCAGGTAGGTCGCCGTGGCCTCGCCCTCCAGGTTCGGGTCAGTGGCCAGGATCAGCTCGGTGATCGTATCGTCAGAGAGCCTGCTCATCAGCTCTGCGATCCGCAGGTCCTCCGGCCCGATCCCGTCGATCGGGCTGATCGCGCCGCCGAGCACGTGGTACCGGCCGCGGAACTCCCTGATCTTCTCGATCGCGGCCACGTCCTTGGGCTCTTCCACGACGCACAGCACCGAGTGATCCCTGCGGGCGTCCCGGCAGATCCGGCACTCGTCGTCCTCCGCCACGTTCCCGCAGGTACGGCAGAACTTCACCTTCTCGGTGACCTCGACGAGCGTCGCGGCGAGCCGCCGCACCTCGGCCGGGTCGGCGGTCAGCAGGTGAAACGCGATGCGCTGCGCCCCCTTGGGGCCGATCCCCGGGAGCTGGCCGAGCTCGTCGATGAGATCCTGCACCACGCCCTCGTACACGTCAGCCGCCGTCCCCGCCTGGCGGCTGTGTGTCCTGGCCTGCCGATTCGCCAGTGCCTGCCCGGCCTGGGGATCCCGCGGCGCCCGGCTGGCCCGTGGGGCTGACTTGGCCTGGGGGGCTGGCTTGGCCTGGGGGGCTGGCTTGGCCCGGTGTCCCGGCGCCGCCAGGCTGGCCGGGCAGGCCGGGGACGCCTGGCATGCCGGGCAGGCCGGCCAGGCCACCGAAGTCGCCGCCCAGGCCGGAGGCCAGCGGGCCCATCATCTGCTCCTGCAGGTCGGCGATCGCCCCGTAGGCCGCGCGGCACGCGGCCAGGATCAGGTCAGCCAGCGTCTGAGCGGTCTCTTCGGGATCGGCCGGATCGATCGCCGCCGGGGCGATCACGACTTCGACAAGTTCTCCCTGGCCGTTGACGGTCACGCGGACCAGGCCGCCGCCAGCCGCTCCTTCGACCTCTGTGTCCGCGAGCTGCTGCTGCGCGTTCATGAGCTGGCTTTGCATCTGCGCCGCCGCCGCGAAGAGCTGCTGCATGTCGAGCTGGCCACCGGGCTCCACCCGCGCTCACCTGCTTTCCGAACTGCCTGACCGGCTGTCCAGCCATCAGCTGGATACCGCGCCGCGAATCGCCGTGGCGCTCTCTGAGAGCCTACGGCGTGCCGGGACGGCTGGCACCACGACAGGCACCCCTCCGGCGTGGCTCAGGTCTCGTCGATCTGCTCGATCACCTGGCCGCCAAGCACCTGTTCGATCAGGCCGGCTCCGGTCAGGATGTCGGCGGAGTACCCGCCGTGGGGATCGGCGTCGGTCAGCGGGCGCGGATCATCACCGAATACCGGGTCCGTATGCCGAACCGTCGCGACGCCGCCGCCCGGCCTGCCCGCGGCGCCCGCGGCGCCCGCGGCGCCCGCGGCGCCCGCGGCCAAGCCGCTCACAGCGGCGCTGTCCACGGCGACCATGCCGCCCGCAGCAGTCAGCGCGCTCGCACGGCCCAGGCCGGCCGCGCCGGCACCGCCAACCAGGCCAGTCGCGCTGGCACCGCCAGCCAGGCCAGCGCCCAAGACGCCAGGACCGCCCGCAAGCCCGGCACCGCCGGCACCCGAGCCAGCGGCCACGCCAGCGCCAAGACCGCCGCCCCGCAGACCACCCGAGCCAGAATCACCCGCCACCCCGGAACCCGCACCGCCCGCACCCGGACCGCCGACCACGCCGCCCCGCGGGCTGGCCACGCGTGACTGGCTCGCCGCGCCAGCGGAATCGCCGAACTCCGCTCCGGCACCCGCCTCTCCGGCCGAACGGCCTGCTCCGGCAGGATCGCCCCCCGCCGCCGCCAGCGCGGTACCGCCGTGCGGTGGCCCGGTCTCGGCAGAGCCGACCCTGCCAGAGCCGGAGCCGGAGCCGGAGCCGCCGACCTTGCCGGACGCCGTACCGCCGCGCCCGCTAGCGGCGCCACGATCGGACGGCGCGTCCTGTGCGCCGCCGTCAGCCTCGTGGGTCGGGCGGTCACCCCCATCGTGGGTGCGCCCGCCACCGTCGGGCCGCCCGCCGCCCCGGCGGGCGCGTCCGCCAGCGCCGTAGGAGCGCGCGTCGGTGTCGCCGGGACCTCCGCCAGCGGCACCGCCGCCCTCAGTGACCGGCCCGACCGCCGCGCGGATGGCGAGCCGCACCCCGAACATGCTGTCAAGCACCTTGGCGAGGTAGTCGCCGCTGCCGCTGCTGCCGAAGCCCCTGGCATCGCCTTCCCGCTCGAACGCCAGCGTGAGGACGCCGTCATGCACAGAGTCGAGAGCTGCGCCGCTGAGCAAGATCCAGGCGACCTTGCTGACGCTCCTGACCGCGTCAAGAACCTCCGGCCAGCGCCGCTGCAGAGTAGCGGTGTCGGGGAGGCCGCTGTCCGGCGGCCCCGGTGCGGCGGGCGCCTGGTCTTCGGCCGCGGACGTGGCGGTGTGCTCGGCCGGTGGCGTGGCTCCGGCGCCGCCCGCCTTTCCCTCGCCGACGCCGACCGGCCGCGATGGCCCTGTTCTGGCACCGTCCGTCGATGGCTGTGCCCTGCTCGGCTCCGCCTGATCGGACTGCCGAGCGGCCCGCGAGTCCACGGCCGTCCGCCGCCCAGCCCCTGAACGCGGGCGGCCGGCAGGCGTCTCGGCCGCGCCGGTTGCCTCTGCCGTTCGGGCACCGGCGTCGGCCTGGCGAGGTGCCAGACCGCTGGTCAGGTGGCGCTCAAGCCGGTCGACCCTGGCGGCGAGGTCGCCGTCGGCCGGTAGCGCCGCGGGCAGCAGCACCTGCGCGCAGGTCAGCTCGAGCAGCAGCCTGGGCGAGGTGGCACCGCGCATCTCGACGAGCCCGTTGCTGACGGCCTCCGCCGCCCGGACCAGCCGGTGCTGGCCGAACTCGGCCGCCTGGCTGCGCATCTGCTCAAGCCGGTCCTCGGGCACATCGAGCAGGCCGGACGCGGCCGCGCCGGGGACAGCCGCAAGCACGATCAGGTCGCGCAACCGGTCAAGCAGGTCGGCGGCGAACCGCCTCGGGTCATGACCGGCCTCGACAACGCGATCGATGGCACGGAAGACGGCCGCGCCGTCTGCCGCGGCGAAGGCCCCGGCCATTTCGTCGAGCAACGCGTCGTCGGTGTAGCCGAGCAGCGCGGCCGCCCGGTCATAACGCAGCCCAGCATCGTCAGAACCGGCCATCAGCTGGTCAAGGACAGATAGCGAGTCCCGCACCGAACCGGCCCCGGCCCGGATCACCACCGGCAGGACGGCCGGCTCATAGCTGATCCCCTCCGCGCGGAGGATCTCCTCGAGCAGCTGCCGCAGCACGGCTGGCGGCACCAGCCTGAACGGGTAGTGATGGGTACGCGACCTGATCGTCGCGATAACCTTCTCTGGCTCTGTGGTCGCGAACACGAACTTCAGGTGCGGCGGCGGCTCCTCCACCAGCTTGAGCAGGGCGTTGAAGCCGCCGCCGGTGACCATGTGGGCCTCGTCGATGATGTAGACCTTGTACCGCGCGGCGACCGGCGAGTAGAAGGCGCGTTCCCTCAGGTCCCTGGCGTCGTCGATGCCGCCGTGGGACGCGGCGTCGATCTCGATCACGTCGATGCTGCCTGGCCCGGACGGAGCCAGCGCCACGCACGACTCGCAGACGCCGCACGGGTCGGGGGTCGGCCCTGCTGCACAGTTCAGTGAGCGGGCCAGGATCCTCGCGCTGGACGTCTTGCCGCAGCCACGCGGCCCGCTGAACAGGTACGCGTGGTGCACCCGCCCGGAGCGCAGCGCCTGCCGCAACGGCTCAGTGACGTGCTCCTGGCCCTTGACATCAGCGAAGGTCGCCGGCCGGTAGCGCCGGTAGAGGGCGAGCGGGACATCGGGGATCGCGGACCGCGGCACTTCGGCAGAGCCAGCGGCCTGGCCGGAGCTGGAGCCTTCGCCTGCCATGACCTCATCATCGCCAGGAGGGGGAGGACCCCTCGCACACCCGTCAGAGCCCGCGTACCCTTGCTGCCTTCCGGCCCTGGGGGGGTTGGCGGGGATGCACGTCGTGCGAGGGGTCTGCCGACCAGTCTAGCCAGCCTGGCCTCCGCCCGTGCCACGTTGGGTGCGCGGGGCCGGGCCGGTCACGGGCGGGCGCCCTGGTGATTCATCTGGGCGAATCCGGCTCGGCATCGGCACGCGAGACTCGGTAGGCTGGCCGGCGGAGGATTCGCCTAGTGGCCTAGGGCGCACGCTTGGAAAGCGTGTTGGGGGCAACCCCTCGCGAGTTCGAATCTCGCATCCTCCGCGGCGCCGACCAGCACAGACAGCAGGGCCAGCCCATCGGGCGGGCTGGCCCTTTCACTGTCTAGTCTCAGTTTTAGTCTCAGTTGGCTCGCCGGATCAGGCCGGAACCCGCACCCCGGCGGCCCCGTCGCCGTCGTCGTCCTGGTCCCCGTCGTCGGCCAGGCCGCTCCCAGGGCCGTCCCAGAGCAACCCGCCGACCTGACCGGCCACGCCCTTGAGTATGGAATCGAGCACGTGCTGATACCTGGTGGCCATGGCCGCACTCGACCATCCCATGATGGCCATGGCCGTGGGCGTCGGCACTGCGAGGATTGCTAGCACGGTGGCAGCGGTGTGCCGCGCGTCGTGCAGCCGGGCCTCACGTACACCGGCCTCCCTGAGCAGCGCCTTCCACTCGTGGTAGTCGGTGTTCGGGTTGAGCGGGCGGCCATCCGGCCTGGCGAATACCCATCCTTCGTCGTGCCACAGCTGGCGGGCGGCCGTGCGCTCGGCTTCCTGCTTTGCCTTGTGGGCTTGCAGCAGCAGGATTAGCGGGGCCGGTAGACCGATGCCGCGGCGTCCGGCGCGCGATTTTGTCGGGCCGGTGTCGGCCCGGGTTTGCTTGCGCTCGGGGCAGTACCCGGCTTTCCGGCCGCACATGTCCCCGCACCCGTGCTCGTACTTGGGACGCAGCCGGTTACGGCGGATTCGCATTAGCCCGTTGTCGAGGTCCACGTGTTCCCATTTGAGTCCGAGCGCTTCGCCCTGCCGTAGCCCGAGCGCCAGGGCCACGACCCAGCGAGTGCCGTTGCGGCGTTCGACAACGACCTTGAGAAGCCGCTGTACTTCCCCGATGCTGTATGGCTCCGTTTCCTCGTCCACTAGCTTGGGTGCCTTTGCCAGGAGCACCGGGTTCCGTGCGAGGTGCCCACGGCGCACGGCTTCGTTGAGCGCGTTACGGATCGTGCGGTGGACGTGGTGTGCGGTTCCTGCCGATGACCCGTTGTGCTGCATCTTGGCGTAGAGCTTTTCCGCGTGCTCGGGTTCGAGCCGGTCAAGCCAGTGTGCACCGATTCCGGGGATGAGGTGAACACGCACGTCCACGCTGTAGCCGGAATGCGTGTTCTCCGAGACATTCGGCGGAAGCGCGATGTTTTCCAGCCAGAACGTAAGCCATGCGGCGGCGCGCCACCGCTGGCCGACCTTAGGCACGCGGCCTTCGTCCCGCAGCTTTTCGAGATTACGCACCTTGGCGGTTATCTCAGCCTTGGTCTTGCCCATCACATGCCGCCGGTCGGGCTTTCCGTCGTCCTTGATGCCGACGGTCACGCGGCCGTGCCACCATCCGTCGCGACCCTCGTAAATACTCGACCGACCATTTGAATTACGCCCCATTGCACTTACCTCCTTTATGCTGCGACGGTTTCGGGCTGGCTACTCGACCGGAGCGTCGCCACGAAGTTGTCCAGGCACTCAACGGGCACGCGCCGCAGTCGGCCGATGGTGACGGATTCGATTACCCCGGCTGAAACGAGGCTGTACATCGTTGTCCGGCCGATGTTGAGGCGGCGGGCGGCTTCCTCAACAGTGAGAAGCACGTCAGCGGCGGGCGGCGTTGCCATTCGGTTCTCCTTTGGCTGGGTTGGCGGCCCCCGGTGAATTGCTTGACGGCTGTGCGCCGGGGCTTGCGTGGCTGGGCTGGCTTCAGGGGTAGTTAGCGAGGGGGTTGACGGTGGCTGGTTTTCGGGGATCGCTATGGCGGATGGCCTGGGGAACCCCGCAGAACCCCGCAACCCCGCAAACTGGCAGGTGGGAGGGGGTTTGAGGGTGGTTCCTGAACCCCGCCGGGGCTGCGGGGTTTGCGGGGTTTGAATCAATGGCGGCGGTGCGGGGTTCTGCGGGGTTTGCCGCGGGGTTTGAAGTGGTGCGCGACCTGCGGTTCTGCGGGGTTCCGCGGGGTTCGGCGAGGGGGTGTTTCCGCAGGTCGCACGGGGTGCTGCGGGGTTTGCCGGGCGGCTGGGCCGGCGGGGGTTCATGGCTGCCACCGTTCGACCCGGTACAGGCGGGTGCTGTTGTGCGCTTCGGCGACGGCCCGCAGGGTCAGCGGCGGCTCGCCGTGGAACCGGTCCACCTGCCCGGCGAGCATCTGGCCGAGCTTTTGCGGGGTGCGGGGGAAGCGGCCCTTGCCGTCGGTGATGTAGTCGCCGTCCCAGGGTCCGGCGGGGTGGTCACGGCCGGGGTCGCCGCTGGCCAGCACGTCGGCGACCCTGACCAGCCGCGGGCCGAGCCGGTCCAGCCACGCGGCCAGGAACACCGCCCATTTGTGGTCTTCCTCGTCCATCCGGCGGATGGCGTTCAGGTTGGTCAGGAATCCGGTGATGCCGTGGTGGGCCAGGAACCCGCCGGCGCCGTGCGCCCACGGGGTGAACTGCCGCATCAGCGGCGCGGTGGTGTCGCGGGGGGTTCCGGCGGCTACCCAGTCGGCCACCAGGATCAGCAGCCGCCACAGCAGCGCGGCCCGGTTGCGGGGGTCTTTGATCCAGCCGTGCAGGTCGGGGATCTGGAACCCGCTGCGCGCTTCGGGGTGCGGGGCGGCGGGCCTGAGCCGCACGCATACCGAGCGGGACGCGATGTCGCCGCCGACCCGCAGGTTGTTGCCGGTGGCCATCCACAGCCGGTCATTGGCCCAGCTGCCCATGCCGGACTTGCCGAGGATGCGCGATGACCACATCGGGTTGGTCAGCAGGTTGGCCAGGACCGGGGAGGCGATCACCTCGCCCTCGGCCAGGTTGTCGAAGATGACCGCGCCGGATTCGACGGTGAACGTGGAGGTGATGAGCTTTTCCAGCTCGGCGTCGTTGTCGGCGGGCCACGGGACGGTCTGCTGGCCGACCAGCAGGCCGATCA
>WNFX01000735.1_pt1 | contig 45190 bp, 45 predicted proteins | sample 5400111 | NCBI WGS metagenome assembly WNFX01 (sample SAMN13153363, study PRJNA577476) | soil metagenome | isolation source: 40 cm soil or saprolite under grassland replicate 1 | place: USA:California | collected 2016-06-15
CGCACACGCCGAGCGAGCACACCCCCGCGGCGCACACCCTTGCGGAGCACCTGCCGACGGAGCACACGCCGAGCGAGCACACCCCCGCGGCGCACATGCTCCTGGAGCACCTGCCCGCAGAGTACGAACTGGGCGAGAACGCACTAGGCGAGAACGCGCCAGGCATGCGCTGGCCCCGCCATCTGGGCTCCGGCGACGTGGTCTGCCGACTGGCCGCCTGACGGCCAGCCGAGGGCAGGCGGGCCGCGGACATGCCTAACGACGCCAGGCCGACCCGAGAGCAGGCCGGCCCGAGAGCAGGCCGACCGGGCATCAGCGCAGGCACGCGCCCGACGGCCAGCGCCGGCCAGGCGCCAGACTCAGCGGCGGGCGAGTTCTGCCTGGACTGCCTTGCGGCTGGCGATGACCTCATCGGCCAGGCCGTAGTCGACGGCCTCGCGGGCGCTGAACGTCTTGTTCCGATCAGTGTCGCTCTTGATCTTGGCTACCGGATGGCCGGTGTGCCGGCTGAGGATCTCATTCACGTCGGCCCTGACCCTCGCCACCTCCTTTGCCTGGATGGCCAGATCGGGCAGGGCACCCTGAGCCTGACTCGTGGGCTGGTGCAGCAGCACCTTGGCGTGCGGCAGAACCGCCCTGCGGCCGCGGGCGCCTGCCGCGAGCAGAACGGCGGCGGCGGATGACGCCTGTCCCATGCAGATCGTGGCGACATCACACCGGATGAACTGCATCGTGTCGTAAATGGCGGTCAGCGCGCTGTATGAACCACCCGCGGAATTGATATAGAGGCTGATCTCCAGGTCGGGGCTGACCGACTCCAGGTGCAGCAGCTGGGCCATCACCACGTTGGCGACGCCATCGTCGATCTCGGTGCCGAGGAAGACGATCCGCTCGGACAGCAGCCTGGAGTAGATGTCGAACGCCCGCTCGCCGAGCGGTGTCTTCTCCACCACGGTGGGGATCGTGTACTGGCCCATGGTTACAGCCCTGCCCGGCTCAGGCCCGCGGGCCGAATATCGTCAAGCCGCTGCACGATGTGATCGATCATCCCGTAGTCCCGCGCCTCCTCGGCGCTGAACCAGCGGTCCCTGAGGCTGTCCGCGCGGACCGTGTCCTGCGACTGCCCGGTGTGCTCCGCGATCAGCCTGATCATCGTCGCTCCGGTTCGTTCCAGCTGCTCGGCGTAGATCTCCACATCGGCAGCGGTACCGCCGAAGCCCGCCGAGCCCTGGTGCATCAGCACCTGGGCATGCGGCAGGCTGAACCGCTTGCCCCTGGTTCCCGCGCACAGCAGGAACTGGGCCATGCTGCCTGCCAGCCCCATCGCGAGCGTGATCACGTCGTTGGGGATCAGCCGCATCGTGTCGTAGATCGCCAGTCCGGCGCTCACCGAGCCGCCCGGCGAGTTGATGTAGAGGCTGATGTCGCCGCGCGGATCTTCGGCCGCCAGCAGCAGCATCTGAGCACACAGCCGGTTAGCTACCCGGTCGTCGACCTCGGTGCCCAGCACGATGATCCGGTGATACAGCAGCCTGCTGACCAGCTGCTCGTCGAGTGTTCCGATGGTCGGGATCGGTTCGGCAGTCCCAGTTCGCATGGTCTCCCCGCTCTGCGGTCCGGCGGCGCAACCGGCGCCACGATCCACAGTGGCTGGCCGCGGGCCGAGCGGCCAGACAATCTGCTGATAGCAGAGGAACGAATTCGCTCACCCGCACCGGGCACAGCGAAGGCGGATCTGCCCCGCCGGTCCCGGCCGCCGGCCCGGCCGGTGTCACCTGATGATCAGAACGCTGCCGCCGCGCGGTATCAGCTCCCCGATGACCGCGGCCCCTGGCAGCTCGCCCGCCACCAGCAGCCCGCCTGAGGTCTGCGCGTCGGCCAGCAGGAGCAGGTCTTCCTCGCTCACCGGGCCAGCGTCGGTGTGCGGGAGCACCCAGTCCAGGTTGCGTCGGCTGCCGCCGGGCATGTGCCCGGCCCTTGCGGCCGCGCGCGTTCCTTCGATCAGCGGCACCGCGGCGTGGTCTACCACCGCGGACACCCCGCTGGCCCTGGCCAGCTTGAACAGGTGGCCGAGCAGGCCGAACCCGGTCACGTCGGTGGCGCAGCTGATCCCAGCGGCCAGCGCGTTCTTGCTGGCATCGGAGTTGAGCGTGGTCATGACCTCGATAGCTGCGGCGCTGACCTGGCCGGTCGCCTTGTGCCAGGCATTGAGCACCCCGGTGCCGACCGGCTTGGTCAGGCTGAGCGGCAGCCCGGCCTGACCCGCGTCGATGCGCAGCAAGGCAGCCGGGTCGGCGATGCCGGTCACCGCCATCCCGTACTTGGGCTCGGGATCGTCGATGCTGTGCCCGCCAGCCACATGGCAGCCGGCCGCACGTCCCACATCGAGCCCGCCGCGCAGCACCTCGGCGGCCAGCTCGATCGGGAGCTTGTCGCGGGGCCAGCCGAGCAGGTTGAGCCCGACCATGGGCTGGCCGCCCATGGCGTAGACATCAGACAGGGCGTTGGTCGCGGCGATCTTGCCGAAGGTATAGGCATCATCGACGACCGGGGTGAAGAAGTCGGCTGTCACCACGACCGCCGTGGTCTCGTTGATCCGCACCACGGCCCCATCGTCACCGTGCTCGACCCCGACGAGCAGGTCGGTGCCGGCGCCGTCGGGCATCAGCCTGGCTATCGTCTCCTCAAGCTCGCCAGGCGGGATCTTGCAGGCGCAACCACCGCCGCGGGCATACTGGGTCAGCCGGAACTCGCTACCGCTCACCCAGCCAATCTAGTGCGCAGCAGGAAACTATCTCGGGCCGCCGGTTCCCGCCGGGCCGTTCCGCCGGGCGGTTCCGGCCGGGCGGTTCCGGCGGGCGGTTCCCGCCGGGCGGTTCCGGCTCGCGCCGCGAGGTCAGCCGGTGGCATCGCCGCTGGCGGCAGCGGCGTAAGGTCCGATTGTGGATCCGCGCCGTCACGTTCCAAGGACGGACGTCGTGCTCGCCGATCCGCGCCTGGTGCAGGCGCGGCTACGGCTCGGCGGAGCGCTCGTCAAAGCGGCGGTGACCAGCGCGCAGGAACTCGCCCGATCCGGCGCCATCAACCCGGAGAGCGTCGCCGACGCCGCCGTGGCGCAACTGCCGTCCTGGCCGGCCTCGCTGAGCCCGGTGATCAACGCGACCGGGGTCATCGTGCATACCAACCTCGGCCGCGCGCCGCTGTCCGCCGCCGCACGCGAAGCCGTAAGCATGGCGGCTGGCTGCACCGACGTCGAGTACGACCTGGCGACGGGTAAACGGAGCCGGCGCGGGGGCGGCGCGCTCGGCGCGCTCGCACGTGCCGTTCCGGCCGCGGCGGCCGTGCACGTGGTCAACAACAACGCCGCCGCGCTCGCGCTGGCGGCGACCGCCCTGGCCGCGGGCGGCGAGATCATCGTCAGCCGCGGTGAGCTGATCGAGATCGGCGACGGATTCCGGCTTCCAGACCTCCTGCAGTCCACCGGCGCACGGATCCGCGAGGTGGGCACCACCAACCGGACGGCAATGGAGGATTACCGGCGGGCGATCGGGGCTGACACCAGGTTCGTGCTTAAGGTGCACCCGTCCAACTACCAGATTCAGGGCTTCACCGCCGCGGTCAGCGTCGGTGAGCTCGCGAGCCTGGGCGTCCTTGTGGTGGGCGACATCGGATCTGGGCTGCTCGGGCCGCATCCGCTGCTGCCCGATGAACCTGACGCGCAGTCCTGGCTGCGAGCCGGTGCCGGGCTGGTCACGGCCAGCGGTGACAAGCTGCTCGGCGGCCCGCAGGCGGGCCTGCTGCTCGGCAAGGCGGACATCGTCACCCGGCTCGCGCGGCACCCGCTGGCCCGCGCGCTCCGGGTGGACAAGCTGACCCTGGCCGCGCTTGAAGCCACTCTGACTGGCCCCGCGCCCCCGGTGAGCCAGGCACTCGCGGCGAGCCAGGAGTCGATCAGCGAGCGGGCCAAGTGCCAGGCCGAACGGCTGGCCGCCGCCGGCCTGGACTGCATGGCCGTGCCCACGGTCTCGGTGGTCGGCGGCGGCGGCGGCCCCGGCGTGCGGTTTCCCAGCGCCGCGTTGTCGCTGCCGCCACAGCTCGCCGCTGGCCTGCGATCCGGTCAAGCCATCCGCCGCGGCGACCGGCCCGCGGTGGTTGGGCGGATCGAAGGCGGCAGGCTGCTGCTCGATCTGCGTACCGTCGCGCCCGCCGACGATGACCGGCTGGCCGCGGCCGTGCTCGCGGCGGCGGCAGATGATCGGGCGCGCCCGCCTGAGGCCAGTCACCCGGATCACGCGACGCCAGGCGGTGATCGGTAGTGCATGTCATCGCGACCGCTGGTCACGTCGATCACGGCAAATCGACGCTGGTGCGCGCGCTCACCGGGATGGAACCCGACCGGTGGGAGGCGGAACGGCGCCGGGGCATGACGATCGACCTTGGCTTCGCCTGGACACGGATGCCAGCGGGCGAGGAGATCGCCTTCGTGGACGTGCCTGGGCACGAACGGTTTGTTGCCAATATGCTCGCAGGCGCGGGTCCGGCGCCCGCGGTGATGTTCGTGGTGGCGGCCGATGGCGGCTGGATGCCCCAGTCTGCGGAACATCTCGCGGCCATCAACGCCTTGGGCGTGCGGCACGGGGTCCTGGTGATCACGCGCGCCGACCTGGCCGACCCTGAACCAGCGCTCAGCGAGGCCGCTGACCACATTGCCGGCACCAGCCTCGGCCTGGTCGTGCGGCCGGCCGCAGCAGCCGGCGGCGCACCGGCGGCCGGTCTGGGCGGGATCGAAGCGGTCGCGGTCAGCGCGCCGACCGGCCAGGGCATTCCCGAACTCCGCGCGGCGCTGGGCAGGCTGGCCGGGCGGCTGCCCAGGCCAGACCCAGGCAGCGCGGTGCGGCTGTGGCTGGACCGGGTGTTCGCCATCAAGGGCAGCGGGACCGTGGTCACCGGTACCTTGCAGGCGGGAACCGTGCGGCTCGGTGACGAACTGCTGCTTGCCCCGTCGATGCGCGTGCTGCGGGTCAGGGGGGTGCAGTCGCTTGGCGCCACGGTCAGCCAGGTGAGCGGCGTCGCGCGGGTCGCGCTGAACCTGCGCGGGGTGAGCACCAGGGAGCTGAGCCGCGGCATGGCGCTGCTGCGAGCCGGGCGCTGGACGCTCACCAGCGTGATCGACATCCGGCTGACGCCCGGCAGCTCACCGGCACGCGAACCGGCCGCGTCGCTGCCTGCCCAGGTCACGATGCACATTGGCACGGCACGTACAGTGGCGCGAGTGCGGACGCTTGGCGGCCAGATCGCCAGGCTCACGCTAACCCGCCCGCTGCCGCTGCACGTCGGTGACCGGGTGCTGCTCCGCGATCCTGGGGCCGCTCCCGACCGGGCCGATGGCCAGCCGATCTTCGGTGCCACGGTGCTCGACGTCGCGCCGCCGCGGCTGCGCGGCACCGGCGCGGCGGCCGCGGCGGGGCGGGAGCTTGCCTCCTGGCCGGAGCCGCCCGCGAGCCTGGACGTGCTGCGCAGGCACCGGTTGTTGCGGGTCAGCACCGCGTCGGCGATGGGCCTGCGCGACATGCCGCCGCCGGTGACCGGCGAGTGGCTGGCCGACCCTGGGCACTGGAGCAGGCTGCGGGCGCTGCTTGCCGAGGCGGTCGCCGCCCACGCGGAACGTGATCCGCTGGCTCCCGGCCTGCCGGTCGATGCCGCGCGGGCGGAGCTCGGCCTGCCCGAGCGCGCGCTCGTGGAAGCGCTCGCGAGCGGGGGCACAGCGAACAGCGCGGGCCAAAGCACTGGCCAGGGCGCGAGTGGCGCGGTACCGCCGAGCACGGGCGGCGGCGGGCGGATCGAGGTGGCCGGCGGTTACCTGCGCGGCACGAGAACCGCACGATCCGGCGGTGCCGCTGGCCGCGAAGGCGGGAACGGCCAGCGCGATCCCGGCGATCGAAGTTCGGTGATCGCCTCCGGGCTGCCCGCGCCGGTGGCTCGGGCCGTGCAGGCCGTGCTCGCGGACCTGGCGGAGGCGCCGTTCAGCGCGCCGGATGCTGCCCGGCTGGCCGAGCTCGGGCTCGACGTGCGGGCTGCCGCGGCGGCTGAGCGGGCCGGGCTGCTCCGCCGGCTGCCAGGCAACGTAATCCTGGCCGCCGACGCTGGCGACCTGGCCGCCAGAATCCTCGCCACCCTGCCGCAGCCGTTCAGCGCGGCGCAGGCCAGGCAGGCGCTGGGGACGACCCGGAGGGTAGTGATCCCGCTGCTTGAGTGGCTGGACCGGTCAGGAGTCACCAGGCGGCTGCCTGACGACCGACGCGTCATGCGCGGCGGCGAGTCATAATGGGATGCTCGGTTGGTGCGGGCACCGGGTGGGCGCTGAGCACGGTCCCGGCCGGCGTTTCCGATCAGGCACATGGAGGCAGTAAGTGGGCGTTCGTCACGGGGCTGCGAGCGGTGAGCGTGGCCCCCGGCCGGGGATCGTGGCGTTAGGTGACGGGTGACAGGCTTCAACGGATCCTGGCCGCGCTCTCCGGTGGGAAAGCTATCTGGTCCGCGGCCCGGATTTGCGAATTGTGCCCGGATATCGTGGGGGCGAATGGCGCCGGGGTCATGTTGATGTCGGGCGACATACCACGCGGGTCCTTGTGCACCACTAACGACGTGAGCCACCTGATCGAGGAGCTGCAGTACACGCTGGGCGAGGGCCCGTGCGTCGATGCCTACCGGCAGGACAAGGTCGTGGCCGAACCTGACCTGGCGAATCCTGTGACTCGCAGGTGGTTCGCGTTCTCGCCGCCGGCGCTTGACGCGGGCGTGCGGGCGGTGTTCGGGTTCCCGCTGCGCGTCGGTACCGTGCGTCTTGGAGCACTCAACGTCTATCGCGAATGGCCGGGCCCGCTGAGCGACGACGAGCATGCTGACGCGCTGGTGCTGGCCGACCTGGCCGCCCGCTGGGTGCTTGAGGCGCAGGCGGGGGCTCCGTCGGACGCGGTAGCCGAGGAGCTGGAAATCGGCGCCGACTTCCACTTCGTCGTCCACAACGCGGCCGGCATGGTGTCGGTCCAGGAGGGGATCAGCGTCACCGAGGCCCTTATCCGGCTGCGGGCATTCGCGTTCGGCAGTGATCGCCTGCTCGCCGACGTGGCCCAGGATGTCGTTGGCCGCAGGCTCCAGCTGCATTGATTCGCACCCGGCCGATGACCCATGCAGTGCTATCACCGTCAGCCAGGCATCACGCCAGAACCATGGCAAACCGGGCGTACCTCACCGGCCGGCGCGACCCGCTGCCTGGGTGATACTAGGATGGCCATTGCAGCCCGTGCCTGGGTCCGGCGCCGCGGCCCATCGCAGCCGGGCGCGCTCAGGAGGGTAAGTCAAGATGGCCAGAGAAGCCGACGTGGTCCGCTCGCTCGTCGAGATGGCTGACACTCTCGTTGACGATTACGACGTCGTCGAATTGCTGACCGGGCTCGCTGACCGGTGCGTCCGCCTGCTCGATGCGTCCGCTGCCGGGGTGATGCTGGCCTCGCCAGCGGGCAGCCTTGGGCTGGTGGCCTCGTCAAGTGAGGCGATGCGCCTCCTGGAGCTGTTCGAGCTCCAGGCACAGGAGGGCCCCTGCCTGGAAGCTTTCCGCACCGGCGATCGAGTCGAGCAGGTGAGCCTGGAGGCCGGGACCGGCCGCTGGCCAGCATTTTCCGCCGCCGCGATCAAGGCCGGCTTCCGGTCGGCGCTTGCCCTGCCGCTTCGGTGGCGGCACCAGACCATCGGCGCGCTGAACCTGTTCAGCGTTACCCTGGCCCCGATGGCCCAGGCAGACGTCATCGTCGCTCGGGCCTTCGCCGATCTTGCCGCCCTCAGCATCACGCAGCATCGCGCCAGCGTAGAGGCACAGCGCCTGAACGAGCAGCTCTCCGCGGCTCTGACCAGCCGCGTGCTGATCGAGCAGGCCAAAGGCGTGCTCGCGGAGCGCGCCGGGACCGATCTGGCCGAGGCGTTCGCCCGGCTGCGGGCCTACGCGCGCAGCCACAATCGCCGCCTCACCGATGTGGCCGAGGCCGCCATCGACGGCACCCTTGACCCGCAAGCGTGGGCTCCTTCATCTCGCCAGGGCCGGTCCTGACCTGGGACTTGCGCGGAATCTTGTGTACATTTTCGTAATATCGTTAACTGTTAGGGCGGTCAGGCCGGTCCGGACCTTGCGCTCGCTCGCCGCTATGTCAGCTCAGCGACGGGAGGCTCATTGGCGAGCGGGCTGATGTCTGGACGTAGGCCACAAGAGCCGGGACTGCCGGTACAGCCGGGACTGTCGGTACAGCCGGGACTGCCACAAGCGGCCGAATCTTCGGCCCGGCAGCTTCGCATCGCGATGGTCGCACCACCATATTTTGATATTCCGCCCGCCGCCTATGGCGGGATCGAGGTTGTCGTCGCCGATCTGGTGGACGCGCTGGTCACCCGCGGGCACGAGGTGACCCTCATCGGCGCGTGCCAGCACGCCACGAAGGCACAGCGGTTCATCGGCACCTATGAGGCCGGGCCCGCGGGCCGGCTGGGTGAGGCGATGCCAGAGCTCGCGCATGCCGCCATGGTCGGACGAATACTCGAAACGCTCAGCATCGATGTGATTCACGATCACACGATGGCCGGGCCGCTGACGGCTCGCGGGCGGCTGACGCCGACCGTGGTGACGGCCCACGGGCTGGTGTCCGGTGATCACGGGAGGTTCTACCGGGCGATCGGCGGCACCGTCCGGCTGATCGCGCTCTCCGACGCGCAGCGATCCACGGCGCCTGACCTGCTGTGGGCAGCGACGATCCGAAATGCGATCCGGGCCGAGACGTTCCCCTTCCAGGAGCAGAAGGAGAACTACGCGCTCTTTCTCGGCCGGTTTCATCCGGAGAAGGCGCCCCATCTGGCGATTGACGCGGCCAGGGCCGCCGGGATTCCGATCGTCCTGGCCGGCAAGTGCTCAGAGCCGATCGAGCACGCTTACTTCGGCCGCGAGGTGGTACCCAGGCTCGGTCCTGACGTGACGGTCTTCGGCGTCGCCGACGCGGAGGCCAAGCGCACGCTGCTGGCCAGAGCCGCCTGCCTGCTGTTCCCGATCGTCTGGGACGAGCCGTTCGGCCTGGTGGTGATCGAGGCGATGGTCTGCGGTACGCCGGTGGTCGCGCTGAGGCGCGGCGCGGTGCCCGAGCTTGTCGTGCACGGCCAGACCGGGATCGTCGTCGATGACCCGGCCGAGCTTGCTGACGGCGTCGCGGAGGCACGACAGCTCGATCCGGCGGTCTGCCGCAAGCACGTGGAGGCGGAATTCGCTGTCGAGCTGATGGCGGCCCGTTACGAGACCGTCTACCAGCAGACCGGGCCGGTGTCCACGGGCACTGGTTGATCGTGCGTGGTCAGGCTCCGGCTGGACGCTGACCGGTCGCGGCTATCCAGACCAGTGAAGGATGTCGTAAGGTCAGATACGGACGAGCATTAGCAAACATCCCGCACCGGGCTACCGAGCGGTGCGGTCGGAATGCGAGAACCAGCATAGATAACATGTCCCTTCTGACTGCTTCGCAGATCCGGCGGTGCTACACCGACGCAGTCCGCGAGACCGAACATTGTCAACTGAATTACCTCACATTTTACCAGTGACTTCGTATTCGCGGGCTACGACGAAGGGCAGTGGACGTAAGGAGCGGCATCGGAGCACCTGCAACGCCGTGACGGGCCACGAGGGATTTCGTGACGGTGGCTTCAGGAGTCTTCGCTCTGGCTGACCGGTCGGAATAGTCTGGCAAGTTATTGCCGCTTGCACGGCGCGCCAACTTGCGCGCGGCGTCAGCGTGGCGGACCATGACGAGGTGGCTCGCATCTGGTCCTTCTTCTCCGGCGCGGGTGGCCTTGACCTCGGTTTGGAGAGCGTCGGCCTAAAGCCTCGACTTGCAGTTGAGATTGACTCAACGTCCTGTGCAACCCTCACCACTAATCGCTGCGCCCTACGGGTGATTCGGGGCGACGTAAGCGCGCTGACCGCAGATGCCCTGCGCGAGGCCGGCGGCGCGCGTGAGGTCGATTTGATGGTGGGCGGCCCGCCATGCCAGTCGTTCTGCACCGGAGGCGGCCGAGCTGCCCTGAGTGACCCGCGCGGGAATCTCATATTCGAGTATCTGCGCCTTATCGCTGAAGTGCGGCCGCGAGCATTTGTCCTTGAGAATGTTGCGAACCTGATCACTGCGGCACTCCGCCACCGGCCAATCGATCAAAGGCCAGGCAAGCGGTGGAATCTGTCTTCGTACTCGCTCAGCAATGAGAACGAGGCGGAGGAGGGTGGTCCCTTGGGTGGTCCCGGAGAGCCGCAACCACTCGCGTCCGACGAGCTGTCAGGCTCCGCGATCGCCTATCTTCTTGAGATTCTGGAAGACAGGCTTGGATACTCCATTTCGCTTACGGTCGCGAACTCGGCGGAGTTCGGTGCCCCACAGCGACGGCTGCGCCTGATCATTGCTGGTTCCCGCGACGGCAAGGCACCGGCGTTTCCTCAGCCAACGCACGGCCCCGGCAGATCCGCGCATTACGCGACAGTACGGGATGCAATATGGGATCTGCGGGGGGCTCCGGGACACGGTTCGGCATACACCAACGCGGTGCGCCGAGTCTTCGATCTTGTTCCAGCCGGGCATAACTGGCGATCCTTGCCCCCGGAAGTGGCGAGAGCAGCGATGGGAGAGCGCAGTTACGCGGCGGGCGGCGGAAAGGTAGGGTTCTTCAGGCGGCTTGCGTGGGACGAGCCATCACCGACCGTCACCGGGCGGTCGAACCGCAAAGGATCGGCGTTGTGCCACCCAGAGCAGTCCCGCCCGCTGTCAGTCTGGGAGTGCGCGCGCCTTCAGGGCTTCCCCGACAATTGGTCTTTCACCGGCTCGGCGGCAGCACAGTATCTGCAAATAGGCAATGCCGTGCCAGTCGCCCTAGGCGCGGCAATTGGGCGTATGATGGCACTGCACGCGGACGAAGAAAGCGGTCGCGCAGGCTTAGGTGAGCGCTGCCGATATGGCGGCAGGATCGGGCTCGGGGGTCAGCGGGGCGCCCCGGGTACCGGCCGGACGTCGATGAACGCGCCGCGGGCGAACTTCGCCTGGCCGACCGGGATCGGCCACCATGCGTCGGCGCGGACCAGGCGGCCGATCGCCCCGGCGCCGCGACCGCTCGGCGTCGCGAGGACGGCGCGGCTGTCAGCTGGCCCGCCGGGCGCGGCGGTCAGCGAGACGGTGACCCATTCCTCCGTTTCCGGCGCGGAAACCCAGTCACATGCCAGCTGCGCCCGCCGCCATCCGGGGTCTGGCGGTCGGCCTCCCAGCATGGCCGCGATCAGCGGAACGGCGAACAACTCGAAGATCACCGCCGCGGCCAGCGGATAGCCAGGGACCCCGATCACGGGCACGATCGGGGAATCCTGGGCACGGCCCTGACCCTGAACCTCGCGGCGGCCCGCGTGACCGAGCAGCACAGGGTGACCTGGCCGCACCGCGACCCCGCGCACGGCCAGGCCGCCGGCCTGCGCTAGAACCGCGGCCGTGTGATCGCTGCGCCCGGCGCTTGAGCCTGCGATGACCAGCACCAGGTCGGCCGTGGCCGCGGCCCGCCGGACCGCGGCGGCCAGCACCGCGGGATCATCGGGCTGCACATCGGCAACGACCGGCGAGGCGCCGGTCTCGGTGGCCCGCGCGGCGAGCATGAGCGAGTTGCTGTCGGTGATCTCGCCGGATCGCAGCGGCGCACCGATCGGCCGGATCTCATTGCCGGTCGGTATGATCGCGGCCACCGGCGTCCTGGCGACCTCCAGCGTGACGTGCCCGGCCGCCGCGGCGGCGGCGAGGTCGGCCGGGCGGAGCCGGTGACCGGCCGGCATGAGCGGCTGGCCGGCCTGGAAGTCCTCGCCTGCGGCGCGCACGTGCAGACCCCGCGGGGCCGGCCCGGTGAACTGGGCGCTGCCGTCCGCGGCGAGCGTGACCCGCTCGCGTCGCACCACGGTGTCCAGGCCCGCCGGCATCGGGTCGCCGGTATCGACCCAGGCGAACGAGCCGGACGCCGCGCGGACCGGCTCACCGGCCACCCTTGTTCCCTCCCGGACCTCGTGCGCGCTGGCCAGGATCGCGATTCCGTCCATCGCGGCGCAGCGGAAGCGCGGGCTTGGCCAGCGGGCGGAGACCGGCGCCGCCGTCACCCTGCCAAGCGCCTCGGCAACCGGCAGCTGCTCGGCCGGCGCGAGCGCGCGCCAGCCCGCGTTCGCGCACGCCTCCATCCATTGTGCGTACGCGACCGACGGGCTTGGCAGGCTCACTGGTGCACCATAGTTGTGTCAGTAGTAGTTGTGTCAGTAGTCGCAAGGCTGCTGCCCCCTGGCCACCGCCCTGCTCGGATCCTGGATCAAGATCAACCGGCTGCGGCTTGACACAGGGTTACTCACGCAGGCACCCGGTGCGCCGCGGTGTAAACGTTCATCGACGGGCCGCGCAGGAACCCGACCAGGGTGAGCCCGGCTTCGGTGGCCAGGTCGACGGCGAGCGAGGATGGCGCGGACACCGCGGCGAGCAGCGGGATGCCCGCCAATCAGGTCGCCGCCGGAGGTGAACAGGCCGGCGGCATGCAGGCCGCCGGTGCGCGAGAACACCCGCTGCGCCTCGCGCAGCCGCCCAGGCAGGCAGGCGAGCACGGCAGGGGCGAAGCTGGCCAGGTCGTCGGCCAGCGCGGCCGCCGGCAGCACGCAGATGTCCGCGATGCTGGCCTTGCCGCAGACGCCGCAGGCACTGGTGGTCAGGAAGCTGCGCCTGGCACCGGCCGCGACGGTGACACCGGCGGCGAGGGTCACGTCGGCGATGTTGCCCATGCCGTCGTGATCACCATGACCGCAGCTTGTCCCGTCACAGAGCCTGATCTCGGCCAGGTCGGCCGGGGTGCGGATCACCGCCTCGCCGACCAGGAACCCGGCCGCGAGCTCAACGTCGTCACCGGGGGTGCGCATGGTCATCGTCAGCGCGGCGCCGTTCACCCTGATGCCAAGCGGCTCCTCGGCGGCGAGGAAGTCGGCGCGGAAGTCGGCGCGGGACGCTGCGGCACCTGGCTGGCCGTCGCCGGGCAGCGTGATCTTCAGCACTCTCCGCCGCGCGGTACGGCCGGACAACGGCCCGTCCTTCCCTTGACACTTCTCGCCGACAAGCGTACGCACGGCAGGCCAGGCGCTGGCCAGCCGATCACCGACGGCGATATAGACCCGGTCCCGGCGCCCGGGATACGCTCGCCTGGAGGTTCGTAGCACGGCAGGAAGGAGTTCTCGATGAGCAGGCAGGCACGGTTGACTGAGCCGCTTGTCAGGGACAACGGGACGCTACGGCCGGCTTCGTGGGATGAGGCACTCGATCGCGCGGCAGCGGGGTTCGCGGTCGCCAGACAGCGTGACGCGACGAAGTCGTTCGGCATGTTCAGCTGCTCCAAGGCAACGAACGAGATGAACTACATGGCGCAGAAATTCAGCCGCGTCGTGATGGGCAGCAACAACATCGACAGCTGCAACCGCACTTGACACGCTCCTAGCGTCGTCGGTCTGGCGGCTGTGTTCGGGGCAGGCGGCGGTACCTGCTCCTACCGGGAGGCGGAAGACGCCGACCTGCTGGTCCTGTGGGGATCCAACGCGCGCGAGGCGCACCCGATCTTCTTCCATCACGTGCTCAAGGCGGTGCGGCGCGGGGCCAGGCTGTACGTGATTGACCCGCGGCGGACAACGTCCGCGCAGTGGGCGGACGCATGGCTCGGCATCGATGTCGGCAGCGACATAGCGGTGGCGAACGCCATCGCCAGGGAGATCATGCAGGCCGGCCTGGTGAACGAGGAATTCGTGCGCCGCGCCACCACCGGCTTTGACGCCTACGCGCAGGCGGTGCAGCCCTACACGCTGGAGCGGGCCGAGCGGGACAGCGGAGTGCCCGCCGACCTGATCAGGCGGCTGGCGCACGAGTACGCCCGCGCCGACCGGGCGCAGATCTGCTGGACCCTCGGCATCACCGAGCACCACAACGCGGCGGACAACGTGTTCGCCCTGATCAACTTGTCCCTGCTGACCGGGCATGTGGGCCGCTACGGCTCCGGGCTTGCGCCGCTCCGCGGCCAGAACAACGTGCAGGGCGGCGGCGACATGGGAGCGATCCCGAACAAGCTGACCGGATTCCAGGACGTGGAGACAGACCTTGCCGCCCGTGCCAGGTTCGAGGCCGCCTACGGCGCGCCGATCCCGCCGAAACGGGGCTGGCACCTGTCCCAGATGTTCGACGCCATGGAGGCCGGCGAGCTGACTTCCTGCTACATCATCGGCGAGAACCCGCTGCGCTCCGAGGCCGACACTGCCCGGGCAAACAGGCTGCTCGCCGGCCTTGATCACCTGGTCGTGCAGGACATGTTCCGCACCGGAACCGCCGAGCTCGCCGATGTGGTGCTGCCAGCCACCGCCACCTGGTGCGAGGCGGAGGGCACGGTGACCTCAAGCGAGCGCCGGGTGCAGCGGGTGCGCAAGGCACTTGACCCGCCGCCTGGCACGCGCGATGACATCGAGATCATCTGCGAGATGGCGCGGCGCCTCGGAACCGACTGGGGCCATCCGTCGGCCGAGGAGGTCTGGGACGAGCTGCGCACGCTCTCGCCCATGCACGCGGGGATGAGCTACCAGCGGCTGGCCGAGCTCGGCGGCATCCAGTGGCCGTGCTATGACGAGCAGCACCCCGGCGAGCTGTTCCTGCACGCGCGGCTGTGGGAAGACGATCCGGCCAAGCGCGGCGCGCCCGCCCCGTTCACGCCGGTCGAGCAGGAACCGCCGCTTGACGAGCTGTCCGAGGAATTCCCGATCCGGCTCACCACCGGCCGCCGCCTTGACTCGTTCAACACCGGCGTGCAGTCGGGGCAGTACACGACGCCGCTCCGGCGGCCTGAGACGCTCAACCTGTCGCCTGAGGACGCCAGCGCGCTCGGCCTGTCCGACGGGGAGCCAGCCAGGGTGTCCTCACGACGCGGGTCGCTTGAGGTCCCGGTCCGCATCGACGAGACCCTGCGGACAGGACTGGCCTTCATGACCCTGCACTTCCCCGACCAGGTGGCCACCAACGTGCTCACGCTGGACGCCTGGGACCCGAAGTCCGGCACGGCCGAGTTCAAGGCCACCGCGATCCGGGTGGATAAGCTGCTCGCCGCGGCCACGGGCGACGAGCCCGAGCGCGCGAAGGTGGGTGCCTAGTGGATCTGCGGCTCACCGCCGCGGTGCCGGCCACCAGCGAAGAGCAGGCCGCGGTCGCCTCGGTGCTCGGGCCGCCGGAGACCGGCTGGGATGGCGGGCAGCGCCAGGCCGCCGACGGCCATGCCGCGCTCGGCGGCCATGCCGCCCGCGCCCGGCGTCACCTGCTGCTCCCCGTGCTGCACGCGGTGCAGGAACGGATCGGCTGGATCAGCCCTGGCGCGCTTGATCACGTCTGCGCCAGGCTGACCGTCCCGCCCGCCGAGGCGTACGGCGTGGCCTCGTTCTACGCACTGTTCCGCACCAGCCAGACATCTTCCACGATCGTGCACGTCTGCGATGACCTGGCCTGCCGGGTGAACGGCGCCGAGCAGGTCTGCGAGCAGATGGAGCGCAGGTTCGGGCCAGAGGGCGCAGGCCCTGGCCCCAACGGCGCTGGCGTGAGCTGGCAGCGCTGCCCGTGCCTCGGCCAGTGCGACCGGGGCTCGGCGGTGCTGATCCAGCAGGCCGGTGCCGATCCGGCCAGGGTCGTGCTTGCCCCGGCGGACGCCGACCAGATCCGGCCTGCCTTCCCCCCGGCCCAGACCGCGCCAGCCGCCAGCCCGCTGGTACCGCAAACGGCAGGTGACCGGTCATCGCTGCGGCTGCTGCGGCGGGTCGGGCGGGTTGACCCCGGCTCGCTCGATTCCTACCGTGCGATGGGCGGTTACGACATGCTGCGCCGGGCTGTGGCCGCCGGGGCGCAGGGCGTGATCAGGGAAATCAAGGACGCCAAGCTGCTCGGCCGCGGCGGCGCCGCGTTCCCTGCCGCGGTGAAGTGGGAAGCCGTGGCCACCAACCCGGTCAGGCCGCACTACGTCGTGTGCAACGCGGACGAGTCAGAACCCGGCACGTTCAAGGACCGGGTCCTGATGGAGGAAGATCCGTACGCGCTGGTCGAAGCCCTGACGATCATGGGCTACAGCTGCGGCGCCGAGCAGGGCTACATCTACATCCGGGGCGAGTACCCGCTGGCTGAGGCGCGGCTGGAGCACGCCGTGCAGCGGGCCCGCGGCCGCGGCCTGCTCGGCTCCGACGTGATGGGCGCCGGCTTCGCGTTCGATATCGACATCAGGCGCGGGGCTGGCGCGTACATCGCCGGGGAGGAGACCGCGCTGGTCAACTCCATCGAGGGGAAGCGGGCCGAGCCGCGCAACAAGCCGCCGTTCCCGGCCCAGTCCGGCCTGTTCGGCAAGCCGACGGCGATCAACAACGTGGAGACGCTGCTGTGCGTGCTTCCGATCCTGCGGATCGGCGGCCAGGCATTCGCCCGGATCGGCACCGCGAGCTCTACCGGTACCCGGCTGTTCTGCCTGTCCGGCTGCGCGGCGCAGCCCGGCTTGTACGAGCACGACTTCGGCGTCACGCTGCGCCAGGTGATCGATGCGGCTGGCGGGGTCAGGGACGGCCGGGCGCTGCGGGCGGTGCTGCTCGGCGGCGCGGCAGGCGCTTTCGTGGGGCCGGACGCGCTTGACGTGCCGCTGACCTTCGAGGGCGTGCGGGCAATCGGGGCGACCCTGGGCTCCGGCGTCGTCCTGGTGCTCGATGACACGGTCGATATGACCGGATTGCTGCAGCGGATCGCCAGGTTCTTCCGCGACGAGTCCTGCGGGCAGTGCGTACCATGCCGGGTCGGGACGGTGCGGCAGGAGGAACTGCTCGGCCGGCTGGCGCGCGGCGCCCCGCTCGGCTCGGCAGCGCGGGAGCTTGCCCTGCTCGATGACATCGCGGCGGTCGCCCGCGACGCGTCCATCTGCGGCCTCGGCCAGACCGCGGTCGGCGCGGTCTCCTCGGCCATCAGCCTTGGCCTGATCGACGGCGCGGCCAGCGGCGGTAACGGGAAGGGCCAGCCATGACGACCGTGTATCTGCAAGCCCCAAGGCGGCTGGTCGACCTGGAGATCGACGGGCGGCAGGTACGCGTTCCCGAGGGGGCGACGCTGCTGCAGGCGTGCCGGGAGCAGGGACTCGACACCCCGACGCTGTGCTACCTGGAGAACCTCACCCCGGTCAACGTCTGCCGGGTGTGCGTGGTCGAGGTGCAGGGGTCCAGGACGCTGGTGCCCGCCTGCTCGCGGCAGGCCGAACCTGGCATGGTCGTGCACACCGACTCTGACCGGGTGCGCACCAGCAGGAAGATGGTGCTCGAGTTCCTGGCGTCCTGCACCGACCTGACGCTTGCCGCACCTGAGGTCCGCCGCTGGATGGAACGGTACGGCGCCGATCCCGCACGGTACGGCGAGGCGGCGGCGGCGCACGCGGCAGGCGAGCGAGACGAGGCCCGCCCCGGCGAGCACCATCCGGGCGACGGCGGCACGGCTGACACGGTCGCCCAGCCGGTGAAGTACGACAACGACAGCTACGTCCGTGACTACTCGCGCTGCATCCTGTGCTACAAGTGCGTGGAGGCCTGCGGCCCGGACGCCCAGAACACGTTCGCGATCGCGCTGGCGGGCCGCGGGTTCGACGCCAGGATCTCCACCGAGTTCGATGTCACGCTGCCCGATTCGGCCTGCGTGTACTGCGGGAACTGCATCGGGGTGTGCCCGACCGGCGCGCTGATGCCGGTCAGCGAATACGAGCTGCGGCAGGCAGGCAGCTGGGACGAGTCGGAGCAGACCGTCACCACCACCATCTGCCCGTACTGCGGCGTGGGCTGCAACCTGGAGCTGCACGTTCAGGACAACCGGATCGTGAAGGTGACGTCACCGCTCGACCATGACGTCACCAACGGTCACCTGTGCGTCAAGGGCCGGTTCGGCTTCGAGTTCGTCCAGGGGCGAGCCGGGGAGTCCTGACTCGTCCTGGCCCCGCCGGTGCTGTATGACTGGATGTCATGGTGGCGGGCACGCGGGTCGTCGGCGGCCGGTACGAGCTTGTCGAGGTGCTTGGGGCCGGCGGCATGGCCACGGTCTGGCGGGCCAGGGATGGCGTCCTGCACCGAGAGGTCGCGGTGAAGCTGCTCAGCCCGCAGTACGCCGCCGATCCGGGATTCCTGGCCAGGTTCGAGCGGGAAGCACGGCACGCGGCGGCGCTCAGCCATCCGGGCCTGGTGACGATCTTCGATGGCGGGGTCACCGGGGACTCGCCGTTCATCGTGATGGAGCTGGTGGCCGGCCAGACATTGCGGCAGGTCCTTGACCAGGCCGGGACGCTGGCCGCGGCGCAGGCCGTCCGGGTGGCCGCGGCCGTGTGCGAGGCACTTGAGGCGGTGCACGCGGCCGGCCTGGTGCACAGGGACATCAAGCCGGCCAACATCGTCCTGTCCGGCGGCCGGGTGAAGGTGCTCGACTTCGGGATTGCCCGCGCCGGCGGGACCAGCGGCGGGACCAGGACGCAGGCGGTGCTCGGCACGGCCGCCTACCTGTCTCCCGAGCAGGCATCCGGAGATCCCGCCGGCCCGCAGTCAGATCTCTACTCGCTGGGCTGCGTGCTGTTCGAGATGCTCACCGGCACGCCGCCGTTTACCGCGGATACGGCGGTCGCGCTCGCATACCGGCACGTGCACGACGACCCTCCGCCGCCGTCGGCCAGGCTGCCCGGCCTGCCGGCCGCGCTGGATCAGATCACCGGACGGCTGCTCGCGAAGGACCCGGCCGCCCGGCCAGCGGGGGCAGCCGCCGCCCGCGCCCACCTGCTGGCGGCCATGCCCGTCGACCAGACCGCGGTACTGGACGAGCCGGTGCATCGCGCCGCCCCGCCGGAGGCCGGCCCGGGCACCGGTCCCGATGAGCCAGGGCGCGGACCGGTGCCCGCCAGGCCGACGCTCGCGGGTCCGGCGTCCAGGCGCTGGCCGCTGCGCCCGATCGAGACCGTGCTCGCGACCGCGCTCGCCGCCAGCCTCATCACCGTGCTTGTGCTGCTGCTCAGCCGCCCCGCCGGAACAACTGCCGCGCCTTCGGCTCCGCCTGGCCGCACCGCGGCCGGTCAGCCGTCACCGAAGCCCACCGCACCGAGCAGCACGCCTGCCACGCCCGCCGCGCGGCGCGCGGACGTTCCGCCGTCCGCGGCGGCGGCCGCGGCCTTCGTCCGTGACCTGCAGGCCTCGGTAGCCGCCGGTCAGGTCACGCAGCAGGCCGGCCAGGACATGTTCAACCATTTGCAGCAGCTGCTCTTCGGGCCGACCGGCCAGAGCTCACAGCAGATCGACCAGCAGTACGCCCAGCTGATCCAGTCCTACGACCAGCATCGGGCGCAGCGGGAGATCGCCGGCGCGGCGTCCGCCATCCTGCGGCGCGACATCAACGCGCTTGGAGTGGCGATCGGCGCGCGCTGACGGGCATCTGGTCCGGTGCCTGCGACGCCGTCGCGGCCGTCGGAATCAGGAAAGCCGCGGTCCGCTCGAAGATCTCCCCGACGGTGTGGCCAGCAAGCACGGCTTGATAGGCCCGGTATCTGGTCATCGCCCACGCGCGCCCGTCCGGCTGAAGCGAGCCGAGTCCTGGCTCGGCCACCGGCCGCCAGGTCCAGGACGCGATCTGGCCATCGCCAGGACGGCTCGCATGCGGGCAGATGAAGTCGACGTGGTCGAGCTCATGGCCCATTCGGTTCCGCACGAAGCGCAGGCCGGCCAGAGTCTCCTCGATCAGGTGCCGCTCCGCCGGCGCCCGGCAGGCCAGCACCGCATCGTAGGTCTCCGGGTGGTGCCGCACCAAAGTGGCGTCCACGATGGTTACCCACCACACGGCCTCGCCGACCACGGCGAACCCGCGCGGCCGATCCGATGCCTTGATCAGGGCCAGCCTGTCGGTGGTATCGCGCAGCGCGGTGATGGACCACCCAAGGGCGCTGACTTCCGGCGCGGAGTCGCCCAGCTTGCCGCGGTTCCACGCGACCCGGCAGCGCGCTGAGCAGAATCTGGCATGCTCGCGCCGCGGCACGAACGACGTGCCGCACTGCTCGCAATCTCGGGTCCCGGCCACCGCGATCCATGTTACGCGTAACACGGCCCGGGTGTGGACGGCGCCGTCGGCCGGATCGAGCTCCGCCAGGCGGGTGGCTGGCGACGCCGTGCGGATCGCCGCGCCCGGTGTCCTCACCAGGCTATTTCTCTGACGATCACCATACGTTCACCGAGCATTCATCTTTCAGTCGGTGTCATGTCGCCTGTGCTCGGTACTTTCTGGCCGAGGAAGATAACCGATGCGAGGCCGCGCGGGCACCGACGGCGCGGCGTAGGGCGGTGACGTACCGGTGACCGCAGTTCCCACCAAGGACCTGATCACGTCCCTGGACGACGCATCGCTGAGCAGGTTCCATCTGCGGGCCGTCCTGGTAGCGGGTATGGGGTTCTTCACCGATGCCTACGACCTGTTCGTGATCGGGATCGCGTCCACCCTGATCGCCGCCCAGTGGAACCTCAGCTCAGGGCGGCTTGCCCTGCTGAACAGCACGATGCTGGCGGCAGCCTTCCTTGGCGCCTTTGTCTTCGGGCGTTTCGCCGACGTGCTCGGCCGCAAGCGCGTGTACTGGGTGGTCGCCGTGATCATGGTGGCTGGCGCGCTGGGATCGGCGCTATCGCCCTCGTTCTGGGTCCTGGTTGCTTTCCGCTTCCTGCTCGGTTTCGGTGTTGGCGGCGATTATCCCGTCAGCGCGGTGCTGATGAGCGAGTACGCCAACCGCAAGGATCGCGGCAAGCTGGTGGGCATGGTGTTCGCCACCCAGGCGCTGGGCCTGATCGTCGGCCCGCTGGTCGCGCTTGCGCTGCTCGGCGCGGGCGCCGGCAACGGCGTGGCCTGGCGGACGATGCTCGGGCTCGGCGCGGTGCCGGCGGCTGCGGTGATCTACCTGCGCCGCAGGATGCCCGAGTCGCCGCGCTACCAGGTGCAGGTGCAGGGCCTCGGCGAGGAGGCCGCACGCCAGCTCGCCAGCTTCACCGGCGGGCAGGTCAGCGGGAATGGCGCGGACCCCGGCGGGTTCCAGCTCGGGCTGCGGGCATTCCTCACCAACCGCAAGTACCTGATCATGCTGGCCGGGACGGCAGGCACCTGGTTCCTGCTTGACTACGCGTACTACGGGAACACCATCTCCACGCCGCAGATCCTTGGCCTGATCTCGCCCGCCGCGTCGACGATGACCAAGATCGCGCTGCAGCTTGCCATCTTCGTGGTCGCCGCGGTCCCCGGATACGTCCTGGCGATCGCCAGGCTGGACCGGATCGGGCACCGGCGGCTGCAGCTGACCGGGTTCGCGATGATGGCGCTGTGCTTCGCGGTGATTGCCGTGATACCCGGAATGACGACCATGGTCGTGCCGTTTCTCCTGGTCTACGGCGTTAGCTACTTTTTTACCGAGTTCGGCCCGAACATGACCACGTTCGTGATGCCTAGCGAGCTTTACCCGGTCAGCATGCGCGCGACCGGGCATGGGATCTCGGCCGGGATCGGCAAGCTCGGCGCCTTCATCGGCGTGTTCTTGTTCCCGCTCCTGCAAACCTCGCTTGGCCTGCGCGGCACGCTGCTGCTCACCGCCGGGGTCTCGGTGCTCGGGCTGGCGCTCACGCTGGTGCTGCCCGAGCCCGCGGGGCGCAGCCTGGAAGAACTGGCCATCGCGCACCATCGGCCAACCGCGCCGCGGTCGGCCGGCGCCGTCCAGGCACCGGTTCGCTAACGGCCAGGCACGATCCGCAGCCCGGCCGGGGGCGGGCATCAGCGGGTCAGTTAGGCCAGGTGGTCCACGTTTCCCCGATCCCACGCGCTGATGCCAGACCGCCGAGCCCGTCCGCCGGCCCGGCCGACCCGCCGAACCGGCCCGCCGAACCGCCGGCCCGGTCGGCATGTCAGGAAAGACACCTGCCGCTAGCTCGCGCGGCGGCGGCCGATCAGCCAGTACCCGACCGAGCCTGAGGTATTGAGCGCGCTCGCGACCTGCCAGAATTTCTTGTTGCCCCGGACCTGCTCTGCCGGGCGCCGGCGCAGATCCCGCCAGGTCAAGGTCGTGACGCCCAGGTGCGCCGCGGCGATGGCGGTGAGTACCAGCTTGTTCGGCTTACGTTTCACGGACATAGTCTGGCCCTTCGCCGCCCGGCCGGCGCCCGTGTTGCCGATTCCGCCCGCCGGTACCCTGATCGACCCCGCTGGATGCGATGCGAGCCGGCCGTCAGGAAGATTCCGTGACCAATAGCCCCAGAACCGGAAACGAGATGTATCGTGTTTGTCAGCGGCTTGGATGAGGCGGTTTAAGCGAGCGTCGAAAGGCGGCACGGACATGTTCGAGCGGTTCAACGACCAGGCGCGGCGGTTGGTCGTGCTGGCTCAGGAAGAGGCCAGGATCGGTCACCACGACTACATCGGCACCGAGCACCTGCTGCTCGGCCTCACGCGGGACAGCGGCGAGCCAGCGGCCAGGGCGCTGGAATCGCTCGGCCTGCGCTACGACACCGTGCGCGAGCAGGTGGACCAGATCATCGGTCAGGGCCACGGCATGAAGTCCGGGCATATGCCGCTCACGCCGAATGCGAAGAAGGCACTCCAGCTGGCGCTGCGCGAAGCCATGCACCTCGGCGACGGCTGCATCGGCGAGGAGCACATACTTCTTGCCCTGATCCGCGAGGGACAGGGGCCGGCCATGGAGGTGATGAAGCGCCTGGGCGCCGATCCCGCGCAGGTCCGAGAGCGGGTGCTCGAGCTGCGTCGCGACGCACGGCCGGGCGACCAGGCCGGGGCCGTCACAGAGCGCGCCGCCGGGGCTGTCATATGGCGCGCACCCAAGGCCGGCCGCGGCAAGCGCAAGCTGATGGCTGAGCTCATCGCCAGGTTCGAGGCGGTGGAGTCGCGGCTGTCGGCACTGGAGCGCCGGGTCGGCGCCGTGCCCGACCTGCGGTATATCGATGAGCAGGTCGCGCCGGTACGCGAGCAGAAAGAGGCCGCGATCGACGCTCAGGATTACGAGCAGGCAGCAGTCCTGCGAGACAGGGAGAAGCAGCTGCTCACCGAGCGGGCAGCCTGCCAGCAGGAGTGGTTGGCCGCACAATCGCACCGGCCCTCGCTGACCGACGAGGTCGAGCGCCTGCGCGATGTGCTTCGCGAGCACGGCATCGAGCCCCGCGACGGCGCCGCCTAGGCGGTGCTCAGCGCGGCATCGTCCCGATGACGACAGTCGCGCTGAATTCGTCCGAACTGGCCAGCGCGGGGAGCAGCCCGCCGTCGCCGATGGCGGCGATGGCCAGTGGCGCCTGCCGTTCGCTCGCCTCGATCAGCAGCCAGCCGCCCGGCTCGAGCCAGGCGCGAGCCGCGGCGATCACCCGCCGCACGACGCCCAGGCCGTCCGCACCGCCGTCGAGCGTCACCTGCGGCTCGTGCAGGCGGGCCTCGGGCGGCAGCAGGCCGATCTGAGCGGTGGGCACGTACGGCGCGTTGGCGACCAGCACCCTGACGTGGCCGCGCAGCCTCGCGGGCAGCGGCCGGTAGAGATCGCCGAGGTAGGCCCGGCCGCCAGCGGCGGCGAGGTTGCGGCGTGCGCAGCGCACCGCTGCCGGTTCGATGTCCACGGCGTGCAGCTCGGCGCCGCCAATGGCCGCCGCCAGCGCGGCGCCGACAGCGCCGGAGCCGCAGCACAGATCGATGATGACGGCACGGCGGCCGTCCGCCGCTCCGGCCGGGTCGGGCGCCGGATCCCAGGCCTGGCCGACCGGGGAGGCCGGGGAGGCCTGGCGGACGAGCGCTGCGGCCTGGCGGACGAGGAACTCGCTGCGGCGGCGGGGAACGAAGACCCCAGGATCGACCGCTATCCGCAGGCCGCAGAAGTCCGCCCAGCCAACGACGTGTTCGAGCGGCAGCCCTGACGCCCGCCGCCGCACCATCGCGTCCAGGTCTGCCTGGTTCCTGGCGGCCGAGATGAGAATCCGCGCCTCATCCTCGGCGAACACGCATCCGGCCGCCCTGAGCCTGCTGACGACGGCGGATTCCGCGCCGGGCGGGAGCCCGCGCGTCTGCCGGGCCTGCAGGCCCGGTGCGGTGGGAGGTTGCATGGGAGCGCCTTCCTTGGTGTCGAAGGGCGCTCCGCGAATCAGCTCTGCGGCGAGAACCTCACAGCAGCGGGCGGGGAAGCACCCTGCCTGATCTGGCGACGGGTCTCACCTCCCCCGGTTGACTAGCCTGGCCAATCAGGCCACAGTACCTGACGGGCAGCGAGAAACGCTCGCGTCGGCGGCGAGGAAAGGTGGAAGTCGTGCGTGATGCGGTGGCCGGAGCGGCCGGCGAGCTCCAGGCGTGCGCGGCGAGGTTCATCAAGGAGAACCGGCTGCCAGGGGCCGCGGTCGGCGTCGTCGCCGGCCGCGACCTTGCCTGGTCGGCCGGGGTCGGGTTCGCCGACGTGGCCGCCGGGCGGGCGCCGCTCGGCAGCACGCTCTACCGGGTGGCCTCGATCACCAAGACCTTCACAGGCACCGCGATCATGCGCCTGCGTGAGGCCGGCCTGCTGCATCTTGACGACCCGGCGGTGGCTCATCTTCCCGAGCTCCGCGGTGCCGCCAGCCCGTTCGGTGCGATCGAGACTGTGACCATCAGGCGGCTGCTGTCCCACGAGTCCGGCCTGGCCAGCGAGCCGCCTGGCACCGACTGGACCAGCCTCGCCTACGAGGGGGTGGCCGAGCGCACGCTGGCGCGGGTCACCGAGATCGGCACCAAGGTGCCGCCGAACACCCAGCTCAAGTACTCCAACCTGGCCTACCAGCTGCTCGGCGAGATTGTGGCGCGGGTGAGCCAGGTACCGTACCCCCGCTACGTGCGGGAGGCGATTCTCGGCCCGCTGCGCATGTCAGGCAGCGACTACGAGCCGCTCGGCCCTGACCTGGCTGCCAGATGCGCCACCGGCTACCAGCCAAGGACCTTCTCCGATGAGCTCGCGGCCGCGACCTCGATGCCGTCCGTCTGGGCCGAGGGCGGCCTGTGGTCATCCGCCGACGACCTGGCTCGCTGGGTCGCCTTCCAGCTGACCGCCTACGCCGATCAGGCCGGGCAACCCGAACAAGGCGGGCAACCCGAACGGGGCGGGCAACCCGAACGGGGCGGGCAACCCGAACGGGGCAGCCAGGCCGGGCAGGCCGCCGTGCTGGCGCCAGCCGCGCTGCGGGATATGCACAAACCGCGCTATCTGGACGACGATGCCTGGACGCTGGCGTGGGGCATTTCCTGGTACGCGGTTCGCAGGGAGGACATCGCGTGGGTTCAGCACTCGGGCGACCTGCCGGGTTTCGCGGCCAACGTCTGCTTCGACCCCGGTCAGCGGGTGGGCGCCGTGGCGCTGCTGAACGGCACCGGCGATGCCGCCGCGCTCGCCATGGACCTGGCCGCGATAGCCAGGCGCACGGTGCTCGCCGCACCGCCGGAGATCAAGGCTCCGGCGCCCACGCCCGATGCCTACCGTCCGCTGCTCGGGTACTACGCGAGCCCGGAGCGTGGCATGTTCGTCAGGCTTGAATGGCGGGACGCGAAGCTGACCTTCGTCGACCCCGACAACCCAACCTGGCGCCCGACCCTGGCGCCGACCAGCGATGCCGACACGTTCATGATCGAGCCAGGGGTCCGCCAGTCGGGCGAGCCGGCGATCTTCAGGCGCCGGGCCGACGGCAGGGTGGTCTGCGTGCGGCTGGCAGTGGAGACGCTGGCCAGGCTTGACCAGGTGAGCCAGGAGGCCGGAGGCTAGCCGGCGCCCGCGGGTGCGGACAGCCGGAACACCGGATGGCGGGCAGCCTCGGCGGTGAACTTCCCCACCGGATCCTCGGCACGGGCGTCGAAATACGGTGCCGTGATCGGGACGCCGGTGACGTACCGCTTGAGCACCGGCCCGGCGGTGTCCGCGTCCACCTCGACGGCCCTGAGTTCTTCCGAGCTGCCGCCGCGCCTGATCGAGATCACCGGGTTCGCCCGCACGTTATGCACCCAGCCCACCCGCCCGTATGGCGCCACGAGCCAGCGCTGACCGCCTTCGGACACCAGCATCACCGGGGTCGTCCTGCGCAGCCCGGACTTGCGCCCCGTGGTGGTGAGCAGGTAGCTGCCCTTGCCGCCGATGCCGAGGCGGATCATCGCGGTCATCATCACGTTGCCCGCACGCCGCGCGGGCCCAAGCCGGTAGCTTCTGGCCATACCGGCATTCTCCATCCAGACTGGCGCGACCGCACCCAGACGGGCGCTACCGGTATCAGACGGGTGCTGCTCAGCCTGGTGAGGCCGGCGGCCGCGAGGGCGGCCCGGATATGTTAGGCAGCCATGGTCGCCATCAGGACGCTGTGCGTCTTCTGCGGATCGTCCTCCCCTGCTGACAGCCGGTACCGTGACACGGCGCGGGCGCTCGGCGAGCTGCTGGCCGGCACCGGCGTCGACCTGGTCTACGGCGGCGGGCGGGCCGGCCTGATGGGCGAGATCGCCGACGCCGCGCTCGCCGCTGGCGGCCGGGTCTTCGGAGTCATCCCAGCCGGCCTGTTCGATCTGGAGGTCGCCCACCGGCAGCTCACCGAGCTGCGCGAGATGGGGTCGATGCACGAGCGCAAGCAGCTCATGTACGACATGTCCGACGGGTTCGTCGCGCTGCCAGGCGGCCTCGGCACGCTTGAGGAACTCGCCGAGGTGACGACCTGGTCACAGCTCGGCCTGCATGCCAAGCCGGTGGTCCTGCTTGACGTGGACCGATTCTGGGATCCGCTGGTGGCGCAGCTTGACCGGATGGTCAGCGTAGGGCTGCTGAAGCCGGCCGGGCGGGCGCTGATCCAGCGGGCGGACACGCCCAAAGATGCGCTCGCGGTGCTCGCCTCGGCCAGGCCAGCCGCCGGGCAGCAGTGGCTCACGCCCGGCGAGCGCTGACTCCCCGCGGCGCTAGCTCCCCGCGGCGCTAGCTCCCCGCGGCGCTAGCTCCCCGCGACACTGAGCAAGCGCGGCCGATAAGGGATCTCTTAATCCGCCGTCGCCGGAACGGCGGGCACGACATAGAGTCAGGCAGGGACGCCAGTACCGGCTGAAGGGTGCCCGCGGATGAGCGATCGCGACGAGCCGATCGAGGTGCTTCGCGGGATCTGGAGCGCACGCGGGCAGAGCGGCGCGGATCTGGACGAAGCCCTCGGCGCCGGCAGGTCCTGCAAGCGGATGGCGGACGTCGGCTTTGCCGGGCTGGCCGGAGGCGACGGGGATCTGCGCGCCGCCTGGCGGTCCACGCTGGCGCGCGAGGGCAAGCTCAGCCCCGGCGCCACCAGCATCGCCGACCTGGTACTCGGCTCGGCGGATGGCCGCGACTGACCAGCCTGCCCGCGGCGGGGAAGACGGCTGGATGGACCGCCCCCAGACCGTCGGACAGCTCACCGACCTGCTCCGCGCTGGCGGGTACCTCGCCGACCGCGGCCTGGCCACCGCGCTGTACGTCGGCCTCAGCCTGCACCGCCCGATCCTGCTGGAAGGCGAGGTGGGGGTCGGCAAGACCGAGGTGGCCAAGGTGCTCGCCCAGGTTCTCGGCAGGAAGCTGATCCGGCTGCAGTGCTACGAGGGAATCGACACCAACCAGGCGCTCTACGAATGGGATTACGCCCGCCAGATGCTGCATATCAGGGCGCTGTCTCTGCACCAGGTCACCGATGAGGCGGCGGTGGACAAGCTGTTCGGCCCGAAGTTCCTGCTCGAGCGGCCGCTGCTTGAGGCGGTACGCGCCGGCCGGCGGGCCGTCCTGCTCATCGACGAGATCGACCGGGCCGACGATGAGTTCGAGGCGTTCCTGCTTGAGGTGCTCTCCGATTTCCAGATCAGCATCCCCGAGATCGGCACCGTCAAGGCGGAGAGCCCGCCGCTGGTCGTGCTCACCTCCAACCGCACCCGCGAGCTGCACGACGCGCTCAAGCGCCGCTGCCTGTACCACTGGATCGGCTACCCGCCTGCCGAGCGCGAGGTCGAGATCGTGCTGATCAGGGCGCCGGGCGTCGCGCAGGCGCTGACCCGCAAGGTGGTCGCGGCCGTCGGCAGGCTGCGCGAGATGGAGCTCGCCAAGCCGCCGGGGGTCGCCGAGACGATCGACTGGGTGCGGGCGCTTGACTTCCTCGGCGCGGCGGACCTCGATCCCCAGCTGGCCGCAGACACCCTCGGCTCGGTCGTGAAGGAACGCGACGACCTGGAGCTGGTCGCTGGCAGCCTGGAAGAGATCACCTCCAGTGCCTGAGCGGGCACCGCTGGTGCGCCTGCTCGCCGATTTCGCCCGCGAGCTGCGGGCGGCGGGGCTCAGCGTCGGGTCAGCGGACCTGCTTGCCTATGTCAGCGCGGCCAGCACGCTCGATCCCGCCGACCTGGTGGACCTGTACTGGGCCGGGCGGGTCACGCTGGTCACCAGGCGAGACCGGATCGGGCTGTACGACCAGGTCTTCAGGCGGTTCTTCCTCGGCGCGCCCGATCCGGTCAGCCAGCTGCTCGCGGTCAGGTCGAGCGCGCACCCGGAGAACGAGGCCGTGCTCGCGCTGCCCGCGACCGAGCAGGACCCCGCCGGGGATGCCGAGCAGGCGGTACTCGGCCTGATGGCCTCCGATGTGGAGACGCTGCGGAGCAAGTCGTTCGCCGCCTGCACGCCAGATGAACTCGCCGCCCTGCGGCGGATCATGGCCAGGATCAGGCTGACCCCGCCAAGACGGCGCACCAGGCGTACCGTCCCCGCGCGCTCCGGGCCCGCGCCCGACCTGCGCAGGATGGTCAGGGAATCGATGCGGATGCAGGGCGAGCCTGCCGGGCTTTACTGGCGCAGGCGCCAGGTCAGGCGGAGGCCGCTGATCCTGATACTCGATGTGTCAGGTTCGATGGCTGACTACTCACGTCACCTGCTCCAGTTCGCCTACTCGGCAAGCCGCGCTGCCTCGCGGGTCGAGGTGTTCTGCTTCGGCACCAGGCTCACCAGGGTGACCCGCGCGCTTGAGCACCGCCGCCCAGATGACGCGCTGGAACTGGCCGCCAGGACGGTGTTCGACTGGGAGGGCGGTACCAGGATCGGGGCGTCGCTCGAGACCTTCGTGCGGGACTGGGGGCGGCGCGGCCTGTGCCGCGGCGGGATCGTCATGATCTGCTCCGACGGCCTGGACCGCGGCGACCCCGACGTCCTGGCTTCGGCGATGGAACGGCTGGCCAGGCTGAGCTACCGGATCGTCTGGGTCAATCCGCACCAGCGCGGCGGGGAGTTCCTCCCCGCCCCGATGGGCATGATGGTGGCCGCCCCGCACATTGACATGACCGTGTCAGGTCACGATCTGCGTAGCCTGGAAGAGCTCGCCGCGCTGCTTCCTGCGCTGGCATGAGGAGTCACGGTGAAGTGGGGCGTTGACGTTGAGGCACGAGCTGACCTGATGCTCTCCCGCGAGCAGGTCGTGAGGTCGCCGGCCTGCGGCCCGGTGGTCAGAGCCGAGGCGGTCAGCGAGGACGAGGAAGCGGCGCGATGATCAGGCTCGGCTCGCTGGCCGGTTACCCGTTCGAGGGCCCGCGGCTGCTCGGCGGCTGGACGCCGCCGGCCGTGGCCGCGGTGTACGCGATCATGTACAAACCCGACCCTGAAGGGAAACCGGACCGGTACGCGGTGGTCTACGTGGACCACAGCGACCACCTGGCAGCCGAGCACTTTCCGTTCAAGCATCCGCGCGCGAGTTGCTGGGTGCGCCGGGCAGGCTCGAAATGGAGGGTCTACGTCTGCACGTATCAGGTGCCAGGCGGCGGCCGGTCGCACCGGGAGTCGATCGCGCGCGAGCTCACCGCCATTTACCGCCCGCAGTGCAATTCGCGGCAGTACGAGCCATCGTGGCGGGCCGCGTGGATCGGCGAGTACTCGGCACCTACGACCGGGCCGCTGGCCAGGCGGGGGCCCGCCGACTCGCCACCTTCTTCAAACCCGCCGGACTAGGAGGGCGGGGTGAAGCCGACCGCGTCCAGCAGCCGCGACCGGCGGGTGCCCGACGCCGGGCGCGCGGGCTCTTGGACATCCGGCCGCTCGGCGGCCTGAGCCACGTTGGTCACGATCTGCTCGGCCATCCCGTACAGCAGCGGCAGCGCGCCGGCCACCACCCCGCCGGTCTCGTTGATGTGCCCAACGCCAGGGCCGATGAGCTTGGCATGGCCGACGATCTCCGGCACGACCTGGGCGCACTCCTCGAGGTTGGTCGCGATCCCGGCCAGCAGCGTTCCCGCCCAGTACAGGAAGAACGCCAGGCCGGCCACCAGCAGGACGATATCGACGACCGTCAGGACCACCAGCGCCGTCATGACTTCACCTTCCCGAGCACCCGGCCGAGGAACAGGTGGTGCTGCAAGCCCTCAGCGAGCACCGCCTCCACGCCGTCGGCGACCTGCGGAATAAGCGCGGTGTCCGCGGTGTTCGCCACCGCGGCCTTGAGCGTGTCCCTGACCTGGACCACCCGCCGGTCAATGATCTTCACCAGCCAGATCAGCGCGCAGAGCAGGGCAGCGACCGCCAGCACGACGACAAACCCGGCGATGATCGCGCCGAGCCACAGATTGTGCTCGGTGGACGGCATGGCCAGTGTGCCCATTGTCAACCCCCAAGCCTGGCGCGGCCGCGCTGCAGCCCGCCGATGATGATCGTCGCGTGCTCGATCGTGGTGCGCAGCGCGGCCAGCGGCGCGGTGTTGCGTACCGCCCTGGCCAGCTGGTCGTTGATCTTCGGCGCCTCGTTCCCGATGTCACGGGCGAGCAGCAGGATCCAGCTGACCAGCGCCGCGACCACCACGACGAGCACGCCGCCGATGATGAAGCCGAGCGTCCAGCCGAACGTGCTTGTCGTGGCCGCGGCGCTGCTCGGCGCGGCTCCGCTAACCTCCGCCGCGGTGGCAAGAGCATGCGCTGTCATGGCTGCTCCCTAGTCAGCTCAGACGGTTTCACAGAAGTCCCTGACCGGCTTCAGGCTGGCGTTCACCGAGGTGAGCCGGTCGGGCACCGGGCTGGTCAGCTCAGCGACGGCGGTGACGCCGCCGGTGACCTGGCCGAGGGTGGCGCGGATCGCCCTGAGGTGGAATATCACTCGCACCAGGCCGACCGCGGTGATGCCGATGATCAGCGCGGTGACGATCAGGCTGACCCAGGCGGCTGCGGGCATGGCGTGCTCCTTTCTGGTCCGCTGGCTAGTCTGGTCCGCTGGCTAGCCGAGCAGCTTGGCGACGGAGCCTGCGTACCTGACCGCGCCGACCGCCACCTCGCGCACCGTGGTGTCCGTCCTGGCCAGCGCCTGCGGAACGCCGCCGAGCTCGCCGACGAGCGCGACGCCGCCGGCCAGGATCTGATCGGCTGCGGCCCTGATCCTTTCCAGCGCGGCGAGCACCCGGTTGAGCAGGGCGATGACGACGGGCAGCACGACCAGCAGGCCGATCGCGTTGCCGATCCACCACAAGACCATGGTTCGCTCCTCAGCTCGCGGCCTGGTAGGGGACGAAGAACCGGCGGAAGACCCGGCGCAGTGCCATCAGCGCGGCCCGCAGGCCGATGGTGAAGCCGCTGGCGGGACTGGCGGCGGCGGCCTGCGCCGGTGACTCTCCGCGCTCGATCCTGGTGATCCGGTCGGCCAGGTTGACCGCGAAGTCGCGCATCAGCACGGCGGTCACGTCGCCGACCATGCCGCGGCCGTACTGCGCCGCCGCGCCGGAGAGCTGGAGGTCCTGCGTCACGCCGACCTTGGTGCCGCGCCCGGCGCCGGTCAGCGTCGCGGTGACCACCATGGCGGCCTGGCCCCGGCCTCGTTCTTCGGCGCCCGCGGCGTGCACGACCACGCGCCTGGCCGCCTCGTCCCGCTCGGTGATGTCCGCGGTGCCGCCGAAGCGCAGCCTGACCGGGCCCATGGCGACCGCGACCCGGCCCTTGTACCGGTCGCCGCCGAGGTCCTCGGTCAGCTCGGCGCCGGGCAGGCAGGCCGCGACCTGCGGTATGTCACCGAAGAACGCCCATACCGCCTCGACCGGCGCGGCGACCTCGAATTCGTTCGTGATCAGCATCGGGTCTCTCTCTTCGGGTAGGCAGCGGGATCGGCCTCGAATCGCTGGCGGCAGCCGGCGCAGCAGAAGAAGTAGCTGATGCCCTCATGGGTGAGCGGGCGGCCGGGCGGGCCGGCCGTCACGGTCATGCCGCAGACCGGGTCCACCGCCTCGGCCGGCGCCGCGGTCCCGGCGCCTGCGGCCCCGGCGGGGCTGGCCGCTGCGTCGCCAGCCTTCCCCGCCGGGGACTTCGACGCTGCGCCCCCGGACCGGGCGCCCGCGGGAACTGCCGCTGCGAGCGCCCCTGCGGCCCGCAGTTGCACGAGCTCAGCCAGGATCGCGACCGCGATCTCGGTGTGCGAGGTCCGGCCGAGGTCCAGGCCCACCGGGACCCTGACCCGGTCAAGCTGGTCTTCTGGCAGGCCGCGGTCGGCCAGGTAGCCGAGCACGGCGGCACCGCGCCTCGGGGACCCGACCAGGCCCAGGTAGGCGGGCCTGGAGGCCACCGCCTGCTCAAGCGCCTCCTCGTCGCCGTGCCCCTGGGTGGCCACCACCACCAGCGAGCGCCGGTCCGCGTCCGACGCCCGGAAGCGCTGGCCGTCGTGCAGGTCAGCGCGCCAGCCGAGGACGCGTGCGAGGTCGGCCAGCGCCTGCGTCATCGGCGAGCGGCCGACGATCACCAGATGCGGCACCGGCAGCACGGGCTCGATGTAGATCTCCAGCGCGCCCTCGCTCTGGCAGGAGATGGGCACCGCCCGAACCCCCTCTCGGACTTCCTGCCCAGCCGCCAGGACCTGATCCTGGCTGCCAAGCAGCAGCAGCCTGGCGGTGCCTTCTGCGATCACCTGCCGCGCCTCGCGGATCACGGACGGCTCGGCGCAGGCGCCTCCGATCCAGCCATGCAGCTCACCGGAGGCGGTGATGATCGCGCGGGAGCCCTGCTTGCCCGACGACGGGCCCTGCCGCCAGACCACGGTCGCGAGCGCGAACGGCTCACCGCGCCTGGCCAGCTCACTGGCCTGCTCGAGAACCCGCCAGCCATCCATGGCGACCGGCCCTCAGCCGTCCGTGCGCACCGGCGGCGCGCCGGATATGTCGCGGTGATAGGTGACGGCTTCCCACACCCGGTCGGGCAGCAGCGGCATGTCGATATTGCGGACAGCGCGGTCGCCGATCGCGTCGATCACCGCGTTGACGAACGCCGCCGGCCCGCCGACCGCCGCGCACTCGCCGATCCCCTTGGCACCGATCGGGTGGTGCGGGCACGGAGTGACCACCTCGCTGTGCAGCTCGAACCCCGGTGTCTCCCAGGCCGTGGGGAGCAGGTAGTCCAGGTAGTTCGCGCCCACGCAGTTGCCGTCGGCGTCGAAGGTGATGAACTGCATGGAGGACATCGCGTACGCCTCGGTCAGCCCGCCCATGATCTGCCCTTCGACGATCATCGGGTTGATCCGCACGCCGCAGTCATCGACGGCCACCATGTTGAGCACGTCCCAGACGCCGGTCTGCGGATCGACCTCGACGGTGACGATGTAGACCGCGAACGGCCAGGTCAGGTTGGGCGGGTCGTAGTAGGCGGTGTTCTCAAGGCCGGGCTCCATGCCGTCGGGCATGTTGCTGTAGGCGGCCATCGCGCATTCCTGGATGGTGACCCCCCGGTCCGGCGCGCTGCGCACGTAGAACCGGCCGAGCTCCCACTCGATGTCTTCTTCTGACACTTCGAGCAGGTGCGCGGCCAGCTTGCGCGCCTTGGCCTTGATCTTGCGCGCCACCATGGCCACCGCGGCTCCGGCGACCGGCGTGCTGCGGGAGGCGTAGGTGCCCATCCCGAACGGCGCGGTATCGGTATCGCCCTCTTCCACGACGACATCGTCAGCGGGCAGGCCAAGCTCGTGGGCGACGATCTGCGCCCAGGTCGTCTCGTGTCCCTGGCCCTGGGACTTGGTGCCGGTCCGCAGGATCGCCTTGCCGGTCATGTGCACCTTGAGCTCGGCGGAATCGAACATCTTGATGCCGAGGATGTCGTACTCGCGGCTGTTCCCCGCGCCCAGCGGCTCGGTCATCGTCGATATGCCCAGGCCGAGCAGCCTGCCCCTGGCCCTGGCCTCCTGCTGCTGCGCCCTGAAGTCGGCGTACCCGATCGCCTTCAGCCCGACGTCCAGGCACTTGGCGTACTGGCCGGAGTCGGTGAGGAAGCCGAACGGGGTGCGGTGCGGGAACGCCTCGTCGGCCACGAAGTTCATCCGCCGGAACTCCGCCTGGTCCATGCCCAGGTCCGCGGCCGCGGCCTGCATCATCCGCTCCTGGAAGAACATCGCCTCGGTGACACGGAACGAGCACCGGTAGGCGACGCCGCCTGGTGCCTTGTTGCTGTAGGTGCCGCGGGCGGTCAGGTGCGCGGCCGGGATGTCGTACGCGGCGAACGCCGAGTGCATCAGGCCGATCTTGAACTTGCTCGGCTGGGCATCGGCGAAGAACGCGCCGTGGTCGGCGTCGGTGTGCATCCGGACGCCGAGGATCTTGCCGTCCTTGCGCAGCGCCATCTCGCCGTCGAGGTACACATCGCGCGCGAACCCGGTCGAGATCAGGTTGCCCGACTTGTCCTCGATCCACTTCACCGGCCGTTCCAGCAGGATGGAGGCCAGGATCGAGCAGACGTAACCGGGGTAGACGGGCACCTTGTTGCCGAACCCGCCGCCGATGTCCGGCGAGATGATCCTGATCATGTGCTCGGGCAGCTCGGCCACCATCGCCACGGCTGCCCTGATGATGTGCGGCGCCTGGGTGGTCATGTAGACGGTGAGCTTGGACGTGGCCCGGTTGAAGTCGGCGATCGAGCCGCAGCACTCGATCGGCGACGGGTGCGAGCGCGGGTAGTGCAGCCGCAGCTTGCTCACCACGTCGGCCTGCTCGAATGCCAGGTCGGTGCCCGTCTTGTCGCCGACCTCCCAGTGGTAGATGACGTTGTCCTGCTGGTTCTCCTTGTCGTCGCGGATCACCGGAGCGCCGTCGGCCACCGCCTGCTCGGGGTTGACGATGACGCCGAGCGGCTCGTACTCCACGTCAATCGCCTCGCAGGCGTCCTTGGCGATGTACGGATCGTCGGCGATCACGCACGCCACTTCCTGGCCCTGGAAGCGCACCTTGTCGGTGGCCAGGACGGCCTGGGTGTCATAGGACAGGGTCGGCATCCACGCCAGGTTGCGGGTCGCCATCATCTCGCCGGTCAGTACCAGGTGGACGCCGGGGATCTGCCATGCCCTGGTGGCGTCGATCGACGTGATCCGCGCATGCGCGAGCGGGCTGCGCAGGATCTCCATGTGCAGCATGCCGGGCAAGGTGATGTCGTCGGTGTAATTGCCCTTGCCCCGGATGAAGCGGCTGTCCTCCACCCGCTTGCGGCTGGCGCCGAGCCCGCCGATCTTGATCTCGTCCAGTGCCTGCGTCACGTCTACCTCCGTCGTCGGTCAGCCAGCGGGCCCGTTAGTCAGCGGAGCCTGACCTGAGCTTGGCGGCGGCCCACAGCACCGATTTGACGATGTTCTGGTAGCCGGTACAGCGGCAGAGGTTGCCGGACAGCGCCCAGCGGACCTCTTCTTCGGTGGGGTCGGGGTTCGCGTCGAGCAGTGCCTTGGCGGCCATCATCATCCCCGGCGTGCAGAACCCGCACTGCAGCCCGTGCCAGGCGGTGAACCCCTCTTGCAGCGGGTGCAGCTCGCTTGCGGTGGCCAGGCCCTCGACCGTGCTGATCTCGTGGCCGTCGGCCTGCACCGCGAGCATGGTGCAGGACTTCACCGCGCGGCCGTCCACCAGCACAGTGCACGCGCCGCAGTTGGTGGTGTCACAGCCCATGTGTGTGCCGGTCAGGCCCAGGCCGCGCCTGATCAGGTGGGAGAGCAGCAGCCGCGGCTCCACCTCGGCGACCATCTTCCTGCCGTTGACGGAGAACCTGATCTGGCGTACCGGGACGTCGCTGGCCGCGTCGTCGCCGCGGTCCTCATACACGATGGTCATCTCAGGCCGCCCTTTCCCGTGGGGTCCGGGGGGTCGTCCCCCCTGGTCGGCACCGCGGGGGGGTCCGGGGGGTCGTCCCCCCGCGTCGGCACCGCGGGGGGCTCCGGGGGGTCTCCCCGGGATGGCACCGCGGTCCCGTCCGCGCGGCTCAGCAGGCGCACCACGAAGGTCCGCACCATATGCCGCTTGTACTCGGCGCTGCCGCGATGATCGGATCTCGGCTGCGCCGCCTGTGCCGCCAGGTCTGCCGCCCGCTCGATCGTGTCCGGCCGCAGCGGGTGCCCGACAAGCAGGTGCGCGGCATCGATCGCGTTGATGGTGGCGCCGCCGACTCCGGTGAGTGCGATCCCGGCCCTGGTCACCGTGTCGCCTGAGGTCTCGATCGCCACCGCGACCCCCACCGTGGCGAAGTCGCCGACCCGGCGCTCCAGCTTCAGGTAACCGCCGGACCGCGCACCAACCGGCGCCGGTATCACGGCCTCGACCGCGATCTCGTCGGGCGCCAGCGCGTTCTGGAACGGCCCGGTGACGAACTCGCGCATCTGGATGGTGCGCCTGCCGCCTGGCCCTCTGGCCAGCACCGAGCCGCCGAGAGCCGTCAGCACCGAGGCCCAGTCGCCCTGCGGATCGGCGTGGCACAGCGACCCGACCAGCGTGCCGCGGTTGCGCACTATCGGGTCGGCGATCAGCGGCGCGGCCGCCGCCATCGTCGGCTGCGCCGAGCTGAGCAGGTCGGAATGCTCGAGGTCGGCGTGCCGGCAGAGTGCGCCGATGCGCAGCGTCCCGTCCGGGTCGGCCCGGTGGTAGTCAAGGCCGGGAATGTTGTTGATGTCGACGACAAGCTCGGGGGAGGCGAACCTCAGCTTCATCAGCGGCACCAGGCTCTGGCCGCCGGCCAGCACCTTCGCGTCGTCCCCGCCGCCCGCCAGCAGGCCGATCGCCTCGCCGAGCGAACGCGGCGCCTCATAGCGGAACCTGGACGGATACATGTGGTCCTCCAGTGTCGGAGTCGAGGCGGTGCACCCCGGTGCGGCACCGGCGCAGTGCCGGATGCGGCGAGCGCTCTGATCAGGGCTCTGACTCCGGGTCGGGCACGGCGACCGGCAGCGAGTCCTCCGCCGGATCGGGCCGCGGCTCCTGATGCGGCGGCCAGGGCCCAGGCACCGGCTGGCCGGCGATCTTCATGTAGTCGATCAGCTCCGGCCAGGCCCAAACAGTCGGGCTCTTACCCGTCTTCGGCGCGTGTTCCACCAGCTCATAGAGGCGGGGATTACCGCGGCTGTGGCCGCTTGACTCAATCCGCATGGCGCACTCCCGGCATCGGACATGAACCGCACCATCAGCTGTGATGATCGGCATCGGCAACCCATGATCCGTCGCGGACAATCCGGCTCGCAATCCTGAAATAAGCTGTTGCTTATCTAGCGTGCACCTGGCCGCAATGGCCGGCCGGGCCTCCGGTTCAACTCCAGATCGTGACGTACACCGGGGGCCGGAATCGCGATGGCGGGACGCCGGCCGCCGGGGAGCGCATCAGCTGCATCGCCTCGGGAGTGGAAAGGAACCGCCGGAGCGAGCTCGCCGCCGTGCTGCGGTGCTGGCGGTCGAGCATCGTGACGTTCCAGCAGGCATCCACCGGCGATCCGGGCACCTGGACCAGCGATAGCTCGCCCCGCCTGAGCTGATGGCTGACCAGGTGCTCTACCGCGATCGCCACACCGGCCCCGTCGGCCGCCGCCGCCCAGGCAGAGGTCTGGCTCGGGCAGATCCCGATCTGGTCCTCCGGTATCCGCAGCGCCGTGAGCAGCTGGCCGGCGTCGCTGTCCGGGTCGGTGCCCGACGGGTCCACCAGCCAGCGCCACTGCTGCGGGGTACCCTTCGGCCTGGACTGCCCGGCGGCGACGACCACCAGCCGGTAGCGGAAGACCGGCTCGCTGCGCACCGGCAGCTGATCATGGTCGCGCGACGTGGCAGGGCCGATCGCGATGTCGGCCAGCCGGTTCGCGACAAGTACCGCCATCTCCCTGCAGACCGCCACGCCGGTTGTCACCTCCACCGGAGCCGCGTACCTGCGGGTGAAGGCCTCCATCAGCGGTGCCACCACGAACTCGGCGATGGTGGACGTGGCCACCACCCGCAGCTGCTCGGGCGCGCCCTGCGCCGCCCTGACCGATGCCTGCGCCTCGGCGCCGAGTACGACGATCTGCGAAGCGGAGGCCAGCAGCCTTGACCCGCCCGCGGTCAGCCGCATGCCGGTGGGGCCCCGGCTGACCAGCTGGTCGCCCAGATGCAGGCGCAAGGCAGCCAGCGCCTGCGAGACGGCGGACTCGCTGACCCCGAGCGCGTTAGCCGCCGCCGTCACCGAGCCGAGCCGGGCGACAAGCACGAACGCGTTGAGCTGCGTGAGTGTCATGACACAGCCGATTATCGCGCAGCTCAGCCAGCGGCTCGTAAACTGCTCACGCGTGCCGAATGCTCTACGGGGAGGGCGCTTGCAGGTTCCGGCGTACGTCGAGTACGAGAGGGCGGCCAGCGTCGAGCACGCGCTCGCGCTGCTCGCCAGGTTCGGTCCCGAGGCCAGGATCCTGGCGGGCGGGCACAGCCTGATCCCGATGATGAAGCTGCGGCTGGTGCAGCCGGAGACCCTGATCGACATCAACGGGCTCACCGAGCTGAGCTACATCAAGCTGGCCGGCGGCGAGCTCAGGATCGGCGCGCTGGCCAGGCACGCGGACCTGCTGGGCTCGGCCGAGGCGACCCGTGCCTTCCCGATCCTGCATGATGCGGAGCAGGTGATCGCCGACCCTGTGGTGCGCAACTGGGGCAGCGTCGGCGGGTCGCTCTGCCAGGCAGATCCTTCCGAGGATCTGTCGGCCGCCTTCGCCGCGCTGAAGGCGATCATGGTGATCAGGAATCCCGACGGCACCAGGACGGTGCCTGCCAGGCAGTTCCACACCGGTCCCTACGAGACCGTGGTCGGCCACGGTGAGCTGCTGACCGAGATCCGTATCCCGGTCGTCAGGCGCGGCGGGGGCAGCGCGTACGCGAAAGTGGGGCGCCGGGTCGGGGACTGGCCGATCGGCGCGGCTGGGGCAGCGATCTGGCTGGCCGCCGACGGCAGCATCGCCGAGGCCGGGATCGGCCTCACCGCCGTCGGAGCCGAGCACTTCGCCGCGGCGCAGGCCGAGGAATACCTGCGGGGCGCCGCGCCGACCGAGGAGAGCTTCGCCCGGGCCGGCCAGATCGCGGCCGAGCATTGCCGGCCGTCCTCTGACCAGCGCGGGCCAGCCGACTACAAGCGGCATCTGGCCAGCGAGCTGACCATCAGGGCGCTGCGCCGGGCGCTGCGCAGGGCTCGCGGGGAGCAGGCCTGAGATGGAGATCACCTTGACTGTGAACGGGGCCAGGCAGGTGCGGGAGGTCGAGCCGAGGCTGCTGCTCGTCCATTTCCTGCGCGATCACCTGGGCCTGACCGGCACGCACTGGGGCTGCGACACCTCCAACTGCGGCGCGTGCGTGGTCTGGCTGGACGAGATCCCGGTGAAGTCCTGCACGGTGCTGGCCGCGATGGCCGACGGGCACCGGGTGCTGACCGTGGAGGGGCTTGGGTCAGGCGGCGAGCTTGATCCGGTGCAGCAGGGTTTCGCGCAGTGCCACGGCCTGCAGTGCGGGTTCTGCACGCCGGGCATGATGCTGACCGCCAGGTGGCTGCTCGATCACTGCCCGGACCCGTCACCGGCCACGATCCGCGAGGCGCTGTCCGGCCAGGTGTGCCGGTGCACCGGGTACGAGAACATCGTCAGGTCGGTCCGCTGGGCGGCCGAACATGAGGCGTCGGCCAGGCTCGGCGCCGGCGGGCAGGACGTGCCCGCGTGACCGGATCGCCGCCCGATACGCCGTACGGGCCGGTGCCGCGCAAGGAAGACGCCAGGTTCATCAGGGGCAAGGGCACGTTCATCGACGACATCCAGCGGCCGGGGATGCTGTACGGCGCGATCCTGCGCAGCCCGCTGGCGCACGCCAGGATCACCGCCATCGACGTCTCAGCGGCGCGGGCACACCCGATGGTCGAGGCGGTCATCACCGGGGAGACGCTGGCCGAAGCTGGCCTGGCCTGGATGCCGACGCTGTCCGGCGACGTCCAGGCCGTCCTGGCGACCGACAAGGTCAGGTTCCAGGGCCAGGAGGTGGCCTTCGTCGTCGCCAGGGACAGGTACGCGGCACGGGACGCGCTCGAGCTGATCAGCGTGGACTACCAGCCGCTGCCCGTGGTGGCCGACGCCAGGCTGGCGCTTGACCCTGGGGCGCCGGTCATCCGCGACGACCTGGCGGGGCGCGCTGACAATCACATCTTCGACTGGGAGGCGGGTGACGCGGCGGCCACGCAGGCTGCCTTCGCGGCAGCGGACGTGGTGGTGACGCAGGACATGCTGTACCCGCGCTCGCACCCCGCGCCGCTGGAGACCTGCGGCGCGGTGGCCGAGATGGACCAGGTCACCGGGAAGCTGACCGTCTGGTGCACGACCCAGGCGCCGCACGCGCACCGGACCATCTACGCGCTCGCCGCTGGCCTGCCCGAGCACAAGATCAGGATCATCTCTCCCGACATCGGCGGCGGCTTCGGCAACAAGGTCCCGATCTATCCCGGTTATCTCTGCTCGATCGCGGCCGCCAGGCAGACCGGCAGGCCGGTCAAGTGGGTCGAGGACCGGTCAGAGAACTTGATGTCCACCTCCTTCGCCCGCGACTACCACATGCACGGGGAGATCGCGGCGACCAGCGGAGGCCGGATACTCGCCCTGCGCGCCCGTGTGCTCGCCGACCACGGGGCGTTCAACGGCGCCGCCCAGCCCACCAAGTTTCCAGCCGGGTTCTTCCACATCTTCACCGGCTCCTACGACCTCCAGGCAGCGCATTGCCAGGTCACCGGCGTGTACACCAATAAGGCTCCGGGCGGCGTCGCGTACTCCTGCTCGTTCCGCATCACCGAGGCCGTCTACCTGGTCGAGCGGATGGTGGAGCTGCTGGCCGCTGAGCTCGGCATGGACCCGGCCGAGCTGCGGCTGGCCAACCTGCTCAGGCCAGAGCAGTTCCCCTACACCTGCCCGACCGGCTGGGAGTACGACTCCGGCGACTACCCTCGGGCGCTGCGGCTGGCGATGGAGATGGCCGGTTACGCCGAACTGCGCCGCCAGCAGGCCGAGAAGCGCGAGCGCGGCGAGTACATGGGCATCGGGATCAGCTTCTTCACCGAAGGCGTCGGCGCCGGCCCGCGCAAGCACATGGACATACTCGGGCTCGGCATGGCCGACGGTGCGGACCTGCGGGTCCATCCGACCGGCAAGGCGGTGCTCGGCGTGTCCTGCCAGACCCAGGGCCAGGGGCACGAGACGACATTCGCCCAGATCGTGGCCGCCGAGCTCGGGCTGTCGCCGCAGGACGTCGAGGTCGTGCACGGCGATACCGATCTGACCCCGTTCGGGCTCGGTACCTACGGGTCCCGGTCCACCGCGGTGTCCGGTGCCGCGGCCGCGATCGCTGCACGCAAGGTACGCGACCGGGCCAGGATCGTCGCGGCGGCGATGCTCGAGGTATCGCCGGCCGACCTGGAATGGGCCGACGGCACCTGGCGGGTCAGGGGAGATCCTGAGCAGGCCAGGACGATCCCCGAGATCGCGATGGCCGCGCACTCCGCGCTCGAGCTGCCGGACGGAGTAGAAGGGCATATCGACGCCTCGGCCGTGTACGACCCGCCGAACCTCACCTTCCCGTTCGGGGCCTACATCTGCGTGACCGACGTGGACCCTGGCACCGGCGAGGTGCGGATCCGGCGGTTCATCGCGGTGGATGACTGCGGCGTACGGATCAACCCGATGATCGTAGAAGGCCAGGTGCACGGCGGGCTTGCCGATGGTGTCGGCATGGCCCTGATGCAGGTCATCGCCTTTGACGCCGAAGGGAACTGCCTCGGCGGCTCGTTCATGGACTACCTGCTGCCGACCTCGGTGGAGTGCCCGTCCTGGGAGCTCGGCGCCACCGTGACCCCGTCGCCGCACCACCCGATCGGAGCCAAGGGCATCGGCGAGTCGGCGACGGTGGGCTCGCCGGCCGCCGTCGTCAACTCCGTTCTTGATGCGCTCAGGCCATTCGGAGTCCGGCACGCCGACATGCCGCTGACGCCGGCCAGCGTCTGGTGCGCGATCCAGGGACGTCCGCTGCGGACCGACCTGGCGATAAGCTGAGCGGCCGGCGGCGGAGGGCGGCGGCATAGTTGTCCAGGTCCTGCCCGATGATGGATGGATGAGATCTGCATCAGGCGCCAGCCAGCCTCCGGCACTGGGTCGCCCGGCCGGCTGCCGTCCTGCCGGGACCTGGACGGCCAGACATGCCGGGCGCTGCCGATGAGCGACATCGCCGAGCAGCTACCCGACGTGCCGACGCTCGTTGCCGCGCTGGCCGAGGTCAGCTACCTGGCCGACGAGCCGCTCGGAACCGCGCTGTTCCTGGCCGCCAGGATGGGCCAGCCGATCCTGCTCGAAGGTGAGCCGGGCGTCGGAAAGACCGAGGCGGCCAAGGCCCTGGCCAGCGTGCTTGACACGCCGCTGATCAGGCTGCAGTGCTACGAGGGCCTGACCTCAGCCGAGGCGCTTTACGAGTGGAATTACCCGCGCCAGCTGCTGGCCATCAGGCTGGCCGAGGCGCGCGGTGAGACCCCGCGCGAGGCGGACCTGTTCAGCGACGACTACCTGCTTGAGCGGCCGCTGCTCGCGGCGCTTAATCATCCTGGCCCGCGTCCTGCCGTGCTGCTGATCGACGAGGTGGACCGGGGCGACGACGAGTTCGAGGCATTCCTGTTCGAGCTGCTTGCCGAGGCGGCGGTGACGATACCCGAGCTCGGCACCAGGCGGGCCGGCTACCCGCCGATCGTGGTGCTCACCTCCAACCGGACTCGCGACCTGCACGACGCGCTGAAGCGACGCTGCCTGTACCACTGGATTGACTACCCCGACATCAACCGGGTCGCCGCCATCATCAGGCGCCGCGTGCCGGCCGCCGCCGTGCCGCTGACCGAGCAGGTGGCGATTGGCGTTTCCCGGCTGCGGGAACTTGACCTGGCCAAGCCGCCGGGAGTCGCCGAGGCGATCAGCTGGGCAGGTGCGCTGCGCGTGCTCGGCGCCAGCGAGCTCGACGGCGACGCCGCGCAGCGTACCGCCGGTGCCGTCCTGAAGTACGCGGAGGACCTGCGCACCGTGCGCGAGCTCGGGTTCGCCACGTTGATCAGCGGCGATGGCTAACCTGCCGCCGCCTGCCGGGGCCGAGCCGCCGCCCGCCGGGGCCGGGCAGCCGCCCGCCGATCTCGCTGAGGTCGCCGCCAGGTTCGGGGCCGCGCTCAGGCTGGCCGGCCTGCCGGTCGGGCCAGGCCGGTGCGAGCGCTTTGCCAGCGCGGTGACCGTGGCCAAGCCGGCCACGGTGAACGCGCTCTACCTGTGCGCGCTCGCGACCCTGGTCTCCAGCCGGGACCAGGCCGACATCCTGCGGGCGGTGTTCAGCCACGTGTTCGGCGGCCTCGCGGACCAGGCGGACATTGGGGCTGGCCAGGACGGGCCCGCGCCGGGCAGCACGGCCCGCAGACCCGATGACCTGCTGGCCAGCGCCGCGCGCGCGGCCCAGCTGCATGCCGGCCACGCCCGGCGGCGGGCCGACGGCGAACCTGAGTCGGCGGCCGAGCCTGGACAGCAGCCCGAGCGTGAGGTCGAGCACCGCTACCTCGGCACCAGCGCCGAGCGGCTGGCCGGCCAGGACTTCGCCGAGCTGTCGCAGACCGAGCTCGCGTCGCTCGCCAGCTTGATGCGGCGGCTCACGCTGGCCGTCCCCGACCGGGTGTCCCGCAGGAACCGGCGCAGGCCAGGTGGCAGGCATACCGATCTGCGCTGGACGCTCAGGCAGGCGCGGCGCACCGGCGGCGACGCCTACCGGCTGATCGGCCGCACCCCGGCCCGCAGGCCGCGCCGGCTCGTCGTGCTGTGCGACATCTCGGGGTCGATGGAGCCTTACGCGCGGGCCATGATCCAGCTGCTGTACTGCGCGGCGGGCGGCGCCAGCGCCGAGGTCTTCACCTTCGCCACCCGGCTGACCAGGCTGACCCCGGTGCTCAGCAGGTCGCTGCCCGGCCCAGCACTGCGGCGGGCAGGCCAGGCAGCCCCCGACTGGCTGGGCGGCACCAAGATCGGCGCGGCGCTCGCCGAGTTCAACGACCGTTACGGACGGCGGGGGATGGCCAGGGGCGCCGTCGTCGTGATCATCTCCGACGGCTGGGAGACCGGCGACCCTGAGCTGCTGCGCCGGCAGATGGCGAGGCTCTCGCTGGTCGCGTTCCGCATCGTGTGGGTCAATCCGAGGACCAAGAGCGCGGCTTATCAGCCGCTGGCCGGCGGAATGGCCGCCGCGTGGCCGCACTGCGACGTGGTCGTCAGCGCGCACACCGTGCAGGCGCTTGACCAGCTCACCGCCGCGCTGGCCGACCCGGTGCGGCGCCGCGCGCCGGTCGGCTACGACATCCCGTAGGCCCGAGCCAGCACGGCGGTCATGGCCGGGCGGCGGGAACGATGCCCGGGCACTGGGCGGGCGGCGGGAACGATGCCCGGGCAGGCTGGGCGGCGGCTCAGGAAAATGCCGCGACAGCATGGACGGCATCCGCGTATAACGTAACGGTCCGGGCGCGCCGCCGCACCGGGCGTCATGCTGGCTCTCGCCGCCGCGGGAGGTGCCCGGGGTGCAGACTCGTCCAGCGGGCCTTGACGAGCAGATCGTGCATCGGGCCCTGGCACGTGGCTGGGGAGCGCGCGATGCGCGGTTGCGGTACCTGCCGGCCGGGTTCGGCAGCTACCACTGGATCGCAGAGGCGGCCGGAGCACGATACTTCCTGACCGTCGATGACCTGTCGCGCAAGCCGTGGCT
>WNFX01001796.1_pt1 | contig 45171 bp, 40 predicted proteins | sample 5400111 | NCBI WGS metagenome assembly WNFX01 (sample SAMN13153363, study PRJNA577476) | soil metagenome | isolation source: 40 cm soil or saprolite under grassland replicate 1 | place: USA:California | collected 2016-06-15
GAAAGCCGTTCACGAGCCCGGCGGCCCACGCGAGCACGCGCGCGTCCGGCCCAAGCGCGCCGAACCAGGTCAGGTGACGCTCGACGAGCGGCAGGTCGGCGCCGGCGACGAATTGTTTAAGCAGGAACTCGAGCGTGACTTTGCCGGTGGAGGTCGGCAAGCGGTTGACCAGCCAGCGGAGCGCCGCTCGTGCGGGGATCCTGCCGTACAGCCCCGCCACCTTGTGGCCCAGGTACGTCGGGTAGCCGCCGAACAGCTCGTCCGCACCCTCGCCCGAGAGCACCACTTTGACATGCTCCCGTGCCGACTCGGCCAGGAGAAACGTCGGCAGGATGGCGGGGTCGCCCACCGGCTCGGCGAGTGAGCGCGTGACGACCTCGAACGCCCGCTCGAGCGCCGGGTCGTCCGCGGTCACCACGTGGTGGATGGTGCGGATGTGGTGCGTCACCGCCTCCGCGTGAGGGCTCTCGTCGTAGCCCCGCTCGGCGAACTGCACGGAGTAGGTGTGAATCCGCTCGCCCGCCATAACCCGCGCCGCCGCGGCCGCGAGGAGCGACGAATCGAGCCCGCCGCTCGTAAACACCCCCACAGGCACGTCCGACATCAGCTCGCGCTCGACTGCGCGAAGCAGCACGTCACGCAACGTAGCCGGGGTATCGATCCGCGACGGGCGCGCGGCGACGGCGGCGGGGTCCCAATAGCGCCGAATCGTCAATCCCCTGCGATCGGCGACCAACAGATGGGCCGGCGCGAGCTTCGAGATACCATCGAGCATGGTGTAGGGAGCTGGGACATAGCCGAGCGCACCGTACAGCGCCGCCGCGGCGGGGTTCACGCGACGCGGCTGGTCGGGGTAGGCGAGCAGCGCTTGGATCTCCGAGGCGAACCGCAGCTCGCCGTTCACCTCGGTCCAAAAGAGCGGCTTCTCGCCGGCGCGGTCGCGCGCGAGCACCAACCGCCCGCGCCGGTCGTCCCACACCGCCAGGCCGAACATCCCCTCGAGCCGTCCGACGCCATCCGCCCCGAAACGCTCATACAGCGGAACGATCGTCTCGATGTCCCCCGTCGAGCGGAACGGGTAGCCGGCGCCCGCATACTCGCGGCGCAGCGCCGGCGCGTTGTAGATCTCTCCGTTGCAAATCATCCAGATGGACGCATCCGGGCTCTGGAACGGCTGGTCGCCCGTGGTCAAGTCCATGATGGCGAGCCGGCGGGCGCCCAGGCGCGCGCGCTCGTGACCCACGACGCGCTCGCCGTCGGGACCGCGGTGGGCGAGTGCGGCGGCCATGGCGGGGATACAGTCAGGGTGCTTGAGCGGCGCGCCCGAGAGCGAGACGGCGCCGAAGATGCCGCACATTACCGCCGCCCACCCCCACCCCGCCGGCGAGGTGGTGAGGGTTGGGGAGGTGGAGGAGGTTGGCAGGGGCCATACGCCGCGTAGTGATCGTCGGCGGCGAGGAGCGGCAGCGCAGCGCCGAGGGCGGCCCGCGCTTCGCGGTGTCCGGCACCGGTCAAGAACACCGTGGGCAGGGGGCAGCGCGCCAAGGCCTCGCGCCAGTAGCCCGCTGGGAGCAGCGGCGAGCCGGCGATGGAGCGGAACCGCTCCACGTTGTCGGCGATGTAGTTGCTCGTGAGCTCTCGGCCGGTCTCGGTGGCCACGGCAATGGGACGGCCGAGATAAAAGGGCAGCGATGGCGGGTAGGCGAGGACGCCGAGCACGGTGCCGGTGCCGTCGCCGCGTTCGAGCGCCGCCGCGGTGGCGCTCGCCACGGTGGCGGAGGAGCGGTCTTCCCCCACCGCGACGAGCAGGCTTCCGGACAGAAACGGAATGGCCATGACCACCAGAGCATACCCGAAAGTCGTGGTGCGGGACCGGCGCGTGAGGGCCCCGACCCCGACGAGGACGGCGGAGCAGAGCACCACGATTCCCAGGGCCACCGCGATCGGCGGGATGGCGGCCTTCTCGGCCGGCGTGAGAGTGATGGGCGCGGGGAGCCAGCGCGTGAGCGCGACCAAAGCCAGGCCTGCGACTGCCGCGATGCCGACGTAGGCGCGCGCCGCGGTGTGGATGCCGCCCGTGACCAGGTTGCGCGTCGCGGCGAGCGCCAGCGCAGGAATCAACGGCAGCACGTACTGCGGCAGCTTGGACTGATTGAGCGAGAGGAAGACGAGCGGCACGATCACCCAACACGCCAGGAGCAGCGGTTCACGGGCGACCGCGTCCCGTCGGGCGTCCCACGTGGCGCGCCAGTGTCGCACCCGCGCGAGCGCGGGGACTATCCAGGGAAATGCAGCGAGCGGCACGATCGGTAGGTAGTACCAGAACGGGGCCGTGCGGTGGAAGCTCCGCGTCGTGACCCGCTGGAGCGTCTCGCGGAGGAGCACGTAGCCGGGGAAGTCGGGGTGCTGGATCGACACGACGACGAACCAGGGCAGGGCGATCGCGCCGAACAGCGCGAGGCCGCGCGACGGGAACAGTCTGCGCACGGGGGTGCCGGTGGCGAGCGCGTGCGAGCCGAGGACGAGCAGGGGGATCGCGACGGCGATCGGGCCTTTGGTGAGGGCGCCGGCCGCCATTGCCGCCCAGGCGGCCACGGGCCGCCGGTCTGCGAACCATACGATGGCGGCGGTGGTGCACAGCGTGAGGGTGCTGTCGAAGATCGCGGTGCGGGCGTAGGCGAGCGGGAGCACCATGGTGGCGTAAGCGAGCCCGGCGAGCCAGCCGGCCTCCTCGCCCCAGCGACGCCGCGCGACCCACACGAGCAGCCCGATCGTGGCGAGCGTCGCGAGGTAGGCGGGTAGCCGGGCGGCCGCTTCGGTCGGGCCGACGAGCTCCATCATGGCGGCGGCGGCGGCGAAATAAACGATCGGCTTGTCGAGATAGGGGAGCCCGTCCAGGTGCGGCACGACGTAGTCGTTCGAGTGCGCCATCTCACGCGCCACCTCGGCGTTGCGCCCTTCGTCCGGGTCGAAGAGGCGGTAGCCGTTCAGGTTCCAGCCGAGCGCGACCGCCGCCACGAAGACGAGCAACGGCAGGCTGACAAACGGGCGCGATGGCGACGGCGGCGTGGTCTGAATAAGCTTGGCGTGTGGGTGATCGAGCTCGGGCGCTAAAGCTATTCGAGCGCGCGTACGAGTGCCAGTTGGCGGGCGACCTGGCGGGCGCGATCCAGTTGTATCAGGCGTCGCTCGCGGAGCTACCGACGGCGGAGGCGCACACGTTTCTGGGCTGGGTATATTCGTTCGAACGGCGCTACGACGAGGCGATCGCCGAGTGCAAGCGTGCGATCGCGGTAGATCCCACCTTCGGCAATCCCTATAACGACATCGGGTGCTACTTGATCGAGCTGGGGCGCGACGACGACGCGATTGCGTGGCTCAAGCGTGCGATGGACGCGCCGCGCTACGAGGCGCCGCAGTTCCCGCACGTGAACCTGGCCCGGATCTATGAGAAGAAGGGCCAGGTGCTCGATGCCGTGGCGGAGTACGGGCGCGCCCTCGACCGGTCACCGGGCTATGAGCCGGCGCTCGCGGGCCTCCGAAGGCTGCAGGCTCGCGTCAACTAGGCGTTGCACGACGCCACGACGCCAAGGACGTAAGAGGCATGCATCCACAACTCGAGGTCATCGCTGACGAATACAGGAGCGCGCAGGCGCGGCTCCACGAGCTGGTGCGAGCGGTTCCGGCTGAGCAGTGGGCCCGGCGCTCCGACCCGACGCGTTGGTCCGTGGCCGAGTGCGTGGCGCATCTAAACCTCACATCACTGGCCTATGTGCCGTTGTTGACGCGTGCGCGTGACTTCACCATTCAACGCGCATGTGCGGTACAATCTGTATGCGTGTTTTTCGATTTTGCCGCGGCACCAGCACCGGCATTTGTGGCAGGCGGAGCGGGTGTGGGGCGGAGGCTGATCAGGCGTTGCACGACGCCATGACGCCACGTTTCACGACCCCCTGGCAACGTGGCATCGTTGTAATGCCGCATTTCCGTCCGTTAGTGCCGTAAAAACGCCCTAGGACGGTACCCAACGACTTTGAATGTTTGCACTCGTCGTGGTGAACGTCAGGAATCTCGACCTGTCCTGGGAGGTGCTCGATGATCGCGAAGCTGGGATCGTCTCTAATCACGGCAGTGCTGTTCCTCGGAGGGTCACGGCTCGACGGGCAAGCGCCGAAGGACGTTGTCATCGTACAAACCAATGGCACGGCCATTACGACCCAAGCCTCCGGCGGCTCAGTCAAGATCCCTCACGGCTTGGGCGTCGTGAGCAGCCGGTCCACCCTAGAGCTTCAATGGGTTATGGTCACAGACTCGTCGCTTGGTCTGCTATTCGACGGGCCTGTGGGGGCCAGCGGAGTGTTCGACGATCCGTGGTATAGGTATTCAGCGGACATGCATATGAGGGCGTTACAATCTATTGCTGCCTTCGAGGTACGCATTCTCACGTTTGACATCTGGCACCAGTTCACGGGAACGCTCTCATTCTCCCAGTTGGAAGACTTGGCAACCAATCAGAAAAAGAACTTTGGGCGTGTGTGGGGCATATATGGTGAGAGTCAGTTGCGCGACCACTTCATCAGCGTCGCGTACGTTGCCAAGGTCCGCTATGCTGACGGTCGAACGGTCATCGCCGACCCGACGCCAGCCCTCAAGGCGGCGCAAGCCATTCAAGGAAGTGTCACGCTGCAGGATCTTGAGCCTAAGCCTGAGCCCGTTCCGCTGACTGGCAAGAAGACATGACCGCGGAGGGGGCACCTAGCAAGCATTCCGTTCGCGGCTCGGTGTCTGCCAGTAAGCGGGCGTGCAGTGCCGCTTCAGCGGCCGGGCCGAGCCGCGGCTTGAGCCGCGACTCGTGAGCGGCGCGAGGTGATCCCGTGAGTCGAGAGCCCAGCACGAGCGCTCAGCATGCGGAGAACGCTGAATCACCGCCGCTCTACGCCAACTTTCCCCGCCGGCACCAGGCCGCCCACGACATTCTCACGAATTCGAGCGTGCAGATCAGAGACGCGACCAAAGCGCAGCCCCACCACTACACAGTGGGTCGCGCGTGAAGCGGCCATTCGGAAGAGCTGACATCAACCCCGACATGGCATGACCCTCCGCTGGCTCCTCGCCGCCCTTCACTTGCTGGCGCTCGGTGTTGGCCTCGGCGCCGTCTGGGCGCGCGGTCGGGCGCTGCAGGCGCAACTCGACGTCACCGGACTGCGCCGCGTGTTCTACGCCGATAACTGGTGGGGCATCGCCGCGTTCGTATGGCTCGCCACCGGTCTGGCGCGGGCGTTCGGTGGGTTCGAGAAGGGGAGTTTCTATTACCTTCACAACTACGTCTTCTGGGCCAAGATGGTCCTGTTCGCGGCGATTTTCGTCCTCGAGCTGCGCCCGATGGTCACGCTCATTACGTGGCGCCGCCACGTGACGCGCGGCGACGTTCCTGATACGCGCGCCGCGAGCGGGTTCGCGCGGATCAGTTTCATACAGGCCGCCCTCGTCGTGGTCATGGTGCTCGCCGCCACGGCGATGGCCCGCGGCTACGGCATGCCGGCGAGATGAGGAGGGAACCGTCGATGACCGCTCCAAGACACGCGCTGATGGTCCTGACGCTGGCCGCTGCGATGACGGCGCCTCCAGCACTCGCGCAACGCCGGCCGGCGTCGGTGGACCCCGCGAAGGCCTCCACCATTCGTCGCCTTCTGGAGCTGACGGGCGCCGCCCGGCTGGCGATGAGCGGCATGGAGGCGATGGTGCCGGCACAACGGGCCGCCAATCCACAAATTCCCGCCGCCTTCTGGGACGCGTTCCTGGCGCGAGCGCGACGAGAATTGCCTCAGCTGGTGGACTCGATGGTGCCGATCTACGCGTCTCATTTCAGCCAGGCGGAGCTCGAACAGCTCGTGCGCTTCTACGAGAGCCCGCTCGGAAAGCGCTTGAATGAGGTCCAGCCGTTGATCGTACAGGAGAGCATGGAGACGGGTCAGCGTTGGGGCGCCACCATCGGCAGAGCGGTGGGCGAGAGCCTGGCGCGGGGCGGCATCAAGCCTCAGCAGCCAAATTAGTCTTCAGCGTCGCGGATACCCCACCGTCGCCAACGCCGCGGCGATCTCGTCGAGACTCGCGGGATCGTCGATCGTGGCGGGAACACGGTACTCGCTTGCATCGGCGATCTTTTTGACGGTGCCGCGCAGGATCTTCCCGGATCGCGTCTTCGGCAGCCGCTGGACGACCACCGCCGTCTTGAACGCCGCGACCGGGCCGATCCGATCGCGCACCATCGCCACGAGCTCCTCGGCGATCGCGTCGGCGGGACGCCGCACCCCCGCTTTGAGGACGATGAGCCCCACCGGGATCTCCCCTTTGATCTCGTCGGCCACACCCACCACCGCGCACTCGGCCACGTCGCGATGGGCGGCGAGCACCTCTTCCATCGCCCCCGTGGAGAGCCGGTGGCCCGCGACGTTGATGATGTCGTCGGTGCGCCCCATCACCCAGAGATAGCCGTCCTCATCCTTGTAGCCGGCGTCGGCCGTCAGGTAGTAGCCCGGGTACCGGCTCACGTACGACCGCACGTAGCCTTCATCGTTGCTCCACAGCGTGGGCAGGCATCCGGGAGGCAACGGCAGGCGGATCACGATGTTTCCGGTCTCGCCGGCGGGCAGCTCGTGACCGTTCTCGCCGAGGACACGCACGTCGTAGCCCGCGACGGCTTTGGCGCAGGAGCCCGGTTTCACCGGGAGCATCCCCAGCCCGACGCAATTCACACCGATCGGCCAGCCGGTCTCCGTCTGCCACCAGTGATCGATGACCGGGACGCCGAGTTGCTGCTCCGCCCAATGCAGCGTGTCCGGATCGCACCGCTCGCCGGCAAGGAAGAACGTCCGGAACCGTTTCAGATCGTAGCGCCGAACGTGCTCTCCGGTGGGATCGTCGCGCTTGATGGCGCGGATCGCCGTCGGAGCGGTGAAGAAGACGCGTACCTGGTGCTGCGAGATCACCCGCCAGAAGGCGCCGGGATCGGGCGTGCCGACCGGTTTGCCTTCGTACAGGATGGTGGTGTTTCCGTTGAGCAGCGGACCGTAGACGATGTAGGAGTGCCCGACCGCCCAGCCGAGGTCGGAGGCGGCCCAGTAGACTTCGCCAGGCTCGACGCCGTAGATGTGCGGCATGCTCCACTGGAGCGCGACGGCGTGACCGCCGTTGTCGCGCACGACGCCCTTCGGCATCCCCGTCGTACCCGACGTATAGAGAATGTAGAGCGGATCGGTCGCGGCGACCGGCACGCAGTCCGCGCCTCGCGCCGCCGCCATCAGCTCCGACCAGTCGCGGTCGCGCCCGACAATCATGGGGGCCCGTTCCTGCGGCCGTTGCAGGATAATGCAGCGACGCGGCTTCATCGTGGCGAGCTCGATCGCCTTGTCGAGCAGCGGCTTGTACGGAACGACGCGATTCCCTTCGATGCCGCACGAGGCGGAGACGATCACCGTCGGCTCTGCGTGACTGATGCGCGCCGCGAGCTCGTGCGAGGCGAAGCCCCCGAATACGACTGAGTGAATCGCCCCGATCCGTGCGCACGCCAGCATCGCGACGACCGTTTCCGGGACCATGGGCATGTAGATGATGACCCGTTGACCCTTCCCGACGCCTTGTCCGACGAGCACACCGGCGAAGCGGGCGACCTCATTCAGCAGTTCTCGATACGTGAAGGTCCTGATGGTTCCCGTGACGGGGCTGTCGTACACCAGCGCGAGCTGGTCCGCCCGTCCGTGCTCGACGTGCCGATCGAGCGCGTTGTAGCACGTGTTGACCATGCCGCCCGGAAACCACCGATAGAACGGGGCGCGCGAGCTATCGAGCACCCGCTCCCATCGCCTGTACCAGTGGATGGCTTCCGCGGCGTCGGCCCAGAACCCTTCTGGGTCCTTGACCCACTGTCCATACACGTCGTTCTGGGTGCTCTGGGTGGCGTGGATGCCGGGCGTGGTATACATGATCCCCCCGGGGGCGAGGTTGCTAACCGTGTTAACGTCAAAGCTGCGGGCCGCGACGCCGTTGCGCCAGCGCGGGCCGGCACGCAGGTTAGGCGCGTCCTTCGCGATACCGCCTTACGAAAGGTCTGATCCCCATGTGCCGAAACATCAAGCGTCTGCGACACCCGGATCACCCACCGACGGACGCGGAGCTGCATGACGCGGCGCTGCAGTTCGTGCGGAAGATCAGCGGCTTCCACGCTCCCTCGAAGGCCAACGAGGACGTGTTCAACACCGCGGTCCGGGATGTAGCCACCGCGGGTCGGGTGTTGTTCCGCTCGCTGCACGTTCGGGGCCATGCCGATGCCACTGCCTAACGGCCGCCGCGCGCTTGCCGTGTGCGTCGGCTTGCTCGGCTGCAACCGGGTCTCCACTCCCGCGTCCGCCGGCCCCACGCGTTTCACCAGCGCGAACCCGTTCGCGATTGCCAGTCCGTTGCTGTACCAGGCTCCCCCGTTCGACCGGATTCACGATGCGGATTACCAGCCGGCGGTGGAAGAAGGCATGCGCCAGCAGCTGGTCGAGATCGCCGCCATCGCCAGCGACACCGCGACACCCAGCTTCGACAACACCATCGTCGCGCTGGAACGCTCGGGTGCCCTGCTCACGCGCGCGTTCAAGGTGTTCAACGCGATGACGCAGGCCAACACCGACGATACGCTGCAGCGGGTGCAGACCGAGGAAGCACCGCGACTTGCCGCGCATCTCGACGCTATCCACTTGAACGACACGTTGTTTCGCCGAGTCAGGAGCGTGTACGACCGGCGCGCCGATCTCGGCCTCGACTCGGTGCAGGGGTTCCTGGTCGAGCGCTACTACCGCGACTTCGTGCGCGCCGGAGCGCTGCTGGCGGAGCCGGACAAGGCGCGGCTGCGCGCCCTGAACCAGCAGGAGTCGAAGCTGGCGACCGACTTTCAGAACCGGCTGCTCGCGGCGACGAAGGCGGCGGCCGTCGTGGTGGGCGACAAGAGCGAGCTCGAGGGCCTGAGCGACGCCGAGATCGCGGCCGCGGGGGAAGCGGCGCGCCAGCGCAAGATCGAGGGTAAGTGGGTGCTGCCGTTGCAGAACACCACCCAGCAACCGGCGCAGGCCTCGCTCAAGAACCGGGCGCTGCGGGAGCGCTTGTTCACCGCGTCGACGACCCGCGCCGAGCGCGGCGACTCGAACGACACGCGGGCCATCGTCAAGCGGCTGGCGCAGCTCCGCGCGGAGCGCGCCCGGCTGCTCGGCTTCCCGAACCTCGCCGCGTACGTCCTCGACGATCAGATGGCCAAGACGCCGGACGCGGCGATCAAGCTGTTGACCGATCTGGTGCCGGCGGCGACGGCGCAGGCCCGCCGCGAGGCGGAGCAGCTGCAGGCGATGATCAACACGCAGCGCGGCGGCTTCAGGCTGGCCCCGTGGGACTGGCAGTACTACGCCGAGCAGGTGCGCAAGGCGGAGTACGCGCTCGACGAGACGCAGCTCAAGCCCTACTTCGAGCTCTACCGCGTGCTCGAGGACGGCGTCTTCTTCGCCGCGAACCGGCTGTACGGGCTGACGTTCAAGCGGCGCACGGACCTCCCCGTCTATCACCCCGATGTCCGGGTGTTCGAGGTGTTCGATGCGGACGGCAGATCCGTCGCCCTGTGGTATTGCGACTATTTCAAGCGCGACAACAAGAGTGGCGGCGCGTGGGAAGACACGTTCGTGGACGGCACCGGCCTATTGCGCACCAGGCCTGTCGTTTTCAACGTCGCCAACTTCACGAAGCCGGCTCCGGGCCAGCCGGCCCTGCTGCGCTTCGAGGACGTCAAGACGATGTTCCACGAGTTCGGGCACGCGCTGCACGCGTTGCTCACGCGGGTCGAATACCCGCGGCTCGCCGGCACGAATGTGCCGACGGACTTCGTAGAGTTCCCGTCGCAGTTCAACGAGCATTGGGCGCTCGAGCCCAGCGTGCTCGCCCATTACGCGAAGCACTACCAAACAGGGCAGCCGATGCCGCGGACATTGGTCGACAAGATCAAGCGCGCCCGCACGTTCGACCAGGGATTCGCCACGACCGAGTACGTCGCCGCCGCCCTGCTCGACATGGCGTGGCACACGCTCCCGGTGGGGCCGCAGCAACCCGATATCAACGCCTTCGAGGCTCAGGCGCTCAAGCGGTTCGCCGTGGACGTGCCCCAGGTGCCGCCGCGCTATCGCACCAGCTACTTCGCGCACATCTGGAACGGCGGGTACTACGCCGGCTACTACGCGTACCTGTGGAGCGAGGTACTCGATGACGACGCCTACGCCTGGTTCACCGAGCACGGGGGCATGACGCGGGCCAACGGCCGGCGCTTCCGCGATATGATCCTGTCGCGGGGCGGGACGGGGGACATGGGCGCGTTGTACCGCGCCTTCCGGGGACGGGATCCGGAGGTGGGGCCGTTGCTCGAGGAGCGGGGGCTGAAGGCGGATCAAAAATAATCAAGGAGGTCGTTATGACATCGCTCGTCTCACTGTGGCTCCCGATCCTGCTGTCGGCCGTAGCCGTGTTCGTCGTGAGCTCCGTCCTTCACATGTTCACCGGCTGGCACAAGAGCGACTACCTCAAGGTGCCGAACGAAGACCGCGTGATGGACACGCTGCGTCCGCTCGGTATCCCGCCCGGCGACTACATGATGCCACGGGCGGAGAGTACCGAGCAGATGCGGTCGCAGGCATTCGCCGAAAAGTTCAAGAAGGGCCCCGTCATGATGTTCACCGTCATGCCGGGTGGCTCCATGGCGATGGGGAAGAACCTCATCCAATGGTTCCTCTTCTCGGTGGTCGTCGGGATCTTTGCTGCGCTGGTCGCGGGAAGCGCGCGGCCCCCGGGCGCGAGCTCTCGCGCCGTTTTCCACTTCGCGGGCCTCACCACGTTCGTCGCGTACACCCTCGCGCTGTGGCCGATGTCAATCTGGTACCGTCGCTCCTGGATCACCACGATCAAAGCCACGGTGGACGGGCTAATCTACGCGCTCCTCACGGCTGGCGTCTTCGCATGGCTGTGGCCCCACTGATCTTCTCCCCCGACCCCGATTCCCTCGGCCCGGCCCACCTGAAGGTCGCAGGCCTCGAGCTGTGGGTGCACGATCGTCGATCGCCGGAGGCCCAGGACTACTGGGAAGGCAACTGGCTCGTCGTCACCGTCCGTTGCGCGGCCGAGGGCGCGACCGTCTGGACGACGGGACCGATGCTTCGGGTCCCGGATCTGGTGCGCTGGGCCGACGCGCTCGAGCGGCTGCACGCCCAGAGGGGACCCGAGGGCGTGGCGACCCTCACCTCCGATGAGCCCAATCTCACCGCCGTCGTCCGCTCGACCGATCGCGCCGGCGAGCTGCAGCTGGTGGTCGACATCACGCCCGATCCCCTGACACAGGAGCACCGGCTCAGATTCGCGGCCGAGCGGTCCGCGCTTCCGGATCTCGTGCAACAGTGCCGCGGCATCGTCAAAGCCTACCCGGTGCGCGATCCCGACGGCGCACATGATGCCTGAGTAAGCGGGCCGAGGGAGGGGATTCGCCGTGGCCACGTATCGGTACGCCAGTCCGTGGGATTTCAAGGAGCACCAACGCGTGGTACGAGCCGTTACCACAATCACGCTACGACGTCGGCCCTGGCTGCGAATGTTCCGACTTGCGCTTCCCGTGCTGCTGTTGGCGCTCGTGTTCGGCCCTCGTTGGCTCAGCGGTGACCTCGAGTGGAACCTCGTATTGCTCTTCAGCGCGCTGCCGTGGCTTCTGCTCCTGGCGCTCTGGGCGTTCCTGCTCCGCTGGGGGGACTCGTATCTCAGCGCGCGTCGGACCAGGCGGCTGGACATTTCCGCTCGGGGAACGCTGACTCGGACAATCTCGGCTGAAGGGTTTCGCGTCGACGGCACGGGGCAAAGCTCGGATCTGCGATGGGAGGGGATTCACTCCGCGGTAGAAACGCCGGAGTTCCTCCTCATTTTCTACAACAAGCTGTGCGCGTACTACGTGCCCAAGCGCCTCATTCCGACACCTCTGGAGCTCCAAGCGGTCCGTGATCTCCTGTTGGCGAAACTCGGGGAACGAGCCGAGCTGAGCCGGGCTTAGGCCTCCTTCGAAACACGGTCGCGGCTAGCGCGCCGCCGGCACCACGTCGTTCACGATCACGTCGAGCACCTGCGCCGCGAGCGCCGTGGGGGTGATGTCGCCGAGCTGGGCCCAGTCGGTCGTGGCCACCACGACCAGGTCGCGGCTCGGCACGACGTACACGAACTGTCCGCCGTAGCCCCAGGCGAAATAGGCCGCCGGGTCGGCGTCGGACACCCACCAGAGCATGCCGTAGGTGACCCGTTGCAGCGGGCCCATGACAGTACGCCAGGCGAATTGCGGCCGGGTGACGGAGTCCACCCAGCTTTCCGGCACCACGCTCGCGTCGCCCGACCAGCCGCGTTGCAGGAACAGTTGCCCGAATTTCAACAGATCCCGCCCCCGCAGCGCGATCCCCGCGCCGCCATTCACGGTGCCGCGGTCGAGCGGCTCCCACGCGACCGTGTCCACGCCGAGTGCTCCGAACAGGTGCTCGCCGGCGTAGCGGGGCAGCGGCGTCGCGGCGGCGTCCTCGAGTACGACGCCCAGCGTGTGCACCGCCGCGGAGTTGTAGGTGAACGTGGCGCCGGGCGGCGCCGTGTGAGCCCGGTCGAGCAGGTACTGGACGTGGTTGTCCGCCACGATCCACGAGTTGTAATCGGGGCCGGTCGTCTCGTCCCACGCGTAGCCCGAGGTCATGGTGAGGAGGTGGCGCACGGTCACGGCGCTGTCGGCCGAGTCGAGCGTATCGGACGAGGCCAGATAGAAAGCCACTGATGCCGCGGTCCCGGGCAGCACGCCGTCGCGCAACGCGATGCCGGTGAGGGCGCACACGACGCTCTTTGTCACCGAGCGCACGTCGAACAGGGTGGTCGAGTCGGTGCCGCCGAAATAGTCCTCTGCGACGAGCCGGCCGTGGCGCGCTACGAGCAGGGCCCTGAAGAGCGGAATCCCCGACGCGTCGTCGGCCGCGCCGAGCAGGGCGGACGCGCTCATGCCCACCTCGCCGGGGCTTGCGCGCAGCCAGCCGCTCGACAGATCGACCCGGACGGGCGCGGTCGGGGCGGTGGGCGCGTCGCGGCACGCCGTGGCGACGAGGAGCGCGGCGAGCCACAGCGCGACGCGCATGTCAGTTGCTCCCGCCCGCGGGCGGCGCGGGCAGCTGGCTCACCGTCAGCAGCACAGACGCCTTCTGGTCTCCGTCGATCGTGATCTCGAAGCGGTACGCGCCGGGGTGCGGGAACGGCACGTCGAACACGAGGATGGCTCTCGCCTCGATCTCGGTCACGCCGGCGGGCGGCTCGTCGAAATTGACGCTGCCGTTGCCGCCGAGCACCTCGGTGTCCTGCTCGTCCAGGAGCCGGATCTGCACCTGGTGCTCGCCGATCTCGGTGCGCTTCCCCTTGAGGCGGAGCACCAGGTGGAGACGGGGGTGCATGGCGGGGAACTGCTGCACCCAGATGTGCTGGAACATCCCCAGCACGGACAGCTTGCCCGCCTGATCGACGATCGCGTAGTCGGCGACGACGGCGAAGTCGAGGTGCATGGGCTGTACCTACGGACGACCCACCACGGACAGCGGCACCGAGACGCGTGTCCTCTCCCACTCGAGCCGTAACACGCCCCCATTGCCCTTCGGCTCGATCGCGATGGTGAACTGCTCGACCGGCTGCCTGAGGGACTCGGGCTTCATGTCCAGCCGCGCGAGATCGTACTGCGCGTCGTAATCGGTGCCCCATTGGCCCGAGTTCTTGTTGACGATGAGCTTCCAGCCGCCGGGGGAGGGGAGCGTCCAGAGGCTGTACTTGCCGGCGGGCACGGTCGTCCCCGCGACGACCAGGTCGGCGCCGGTCTCGAGGATCGTCGCTTCGTTGGCGCCGGTGCGCCACACCTTGTTCCAAGGGACCACGTTCCCGAAGATCGTCCGGCCCCGCATCGACGGTCGGCTGTAGCGCACCGAGAGCGTGGCGCCCCCCACGCTCGCCCGCACCGAATCGCTGGGCGAGAGGCTGCCGAGCGAGCGGGAGGCGAACGACTTGCCAAGCGTGGCGAGGTCGAGGCCCCGCACCCGTTCGACGGTGATCTGGGCGGTGCCGCCGATCCCGGACACGCCGAGCAGCGTGCCCTGGTCGTCCACGCGGGCGCGCAGCGGTCCGATACCGTCGAGCATCATGATCAGGGAGTCGGCGCCACCGCGGGTGACGGTAACGGGCATGGGTTCGGTGTCGCCCAACACGAGCATGGACATGGTAAAACGATCGCCCCCCGCGGCGCGGGCGCGGCGCGCCACCTCCTCCACGAGACCGAACGACTGGCTGAGATAGGGGAGCGCGCCCGCGCCCACGCGTGACCGGACTCTGCGGGTCGAGTCGCCGCGGGGCACGGTCCCTATTGCGGAGTCACCCTGGAACGTCGCGGTCGATTTGGTTTCGGCGGGCCCGGGCGCGCCCGATACGTTGTGCGTGACGAGCTCATACCGTTCCGCCGCGCCGCCGGGGCCGAACGTCACCGTGTAGATGCGATGCACCGTGCGCGGGGCGCGCACGACTTGCTCTCCCTGCAGCCGATCGGCACTCCGCGTGTACGCTTCGATTGCGAGGGTGTCGCGCCCCAGGCGCACCACGAACTGCCCGGTTTGGCCGGCGAGCGTCGAGACGGTCGGAAGCGCGAGAACCGCCGTGAGCATAGTGATGGTCGGGCGCATGTTCATCTCCGGTTACGGACGACTGATGACGGACGACGGATGACTCACCGAACGCGAATCGATTTCACTTCGTCGTTCTGCGCGATTTTGTTGACCACGTCCAGTCCCTTGGTGACCCGTCCGAAAACAGTGTGGACGCCGTCAAGGTGCGGCTGGGGGGAATGGCAGATGAAGAACTGGCTGCCGCCGGTGTCCTTGCCGGCGTGGGCCATGGACAGCGTCCCCGCCACGTGCTTGTGGACGTTCTTCTGGGTCTCGCACTTGATGGTGTAGCCGGGCCCACCGGTGCCCACGCGCCCTTTCCCGGTCTTGGAAATCGGGTCACCGCCCTGAACCATGAAGTTGGGGATCACGCGGTGGAACTTAGTGCCGTCGTAGAATCCTGAGTTCGCGAGCTTCTCGAAGTTGGCGACGGTGGCCGGCACCTCGTCGGCGAACAATTCCACGTCGATGGTGCCCTTCGCGGTCTCGAAAACGGCCTGTTTGTTCGGCATCATCACTCCAGAGAGAGGTTTTCTTCCACTTGCGCCACGGTCTTCATGCCCACAATCACGACCGACACCGCCTCGTTGTCCAGCACGAAGCGGAGTGCCAGCTGCGCCGGCGTCACTCCCGCCTGGGCGGCCAGGTCCTTCACGCGCTCCGCCACGGCCGCGAGCTGGGCCACGTAGGGGCGCGGCATGCGGGCGCGGATGTCGCCCTTTTCCCACGCGCTGTCCCGCCCATACTTCCCGGCGAGCAGGCCGTTCGCGAGGGGCTCGCGCGCGATCACACCCACGTTGGAGGCGCGGGCGACGGCGAAAAAGCGGTCCTCGGCCTCGCGCCGCACGATGTTGTACACGATTTGGACCGTATCGGGTCTCGTCACGTCCACGGCGGCGAGCCCCTCTTCGGGGGGGTGCACCGACACGCCGTAGAACCGGATCTTTCCTTCCCGCCTCAGGTCCTCGAGCACCAGGTACGTGTCCGGGTCGGCGATCAGGCCGAGCGCGGGGTTGTGAAGCTGCAGCAGGTCGATGTAGTCGGTGGCGAGGCGTCGCAGCGACTGCTCGACGGCGAACCGGACGTAGTCGGGGGAAAAATTCGCGTCGTGGGTCATCGGGAGCGGGATGTCGGGCGCGAGCTCGGCGACCGGCTGACCGACGGCCTCGGCGATCCGCCCCAAGAGCAGCGGGTTCACCGCCCGGTTGTAGAAATTGCCGCCGACCTTGGTGGCGACCAGCACGTGCTGACGGATCCCCGCGAGCGCCTGGCCCAGGAGCTCCTCCGAGTGCCCGTGCCCGTACACGTCCGCGGTATCGAAGAAGTTGCACCCCAGCTCGTAGGCGCGGCGCACGGCGCGCAGCGACTCGGCGTCGTCGGTGAGACCGTAGGAATTGCCGAACTGGTTGCCGCCGATTGCCCAGGCGCCGAACCCGACGGGGCTGACCGCCAGGCCCGTGCGGCCGAGCACCCGCCGCCTCACCGCAGCAGGTCCCCGAGCGCCTCGGGCGTCGGCACGGGGAGCGAGCACGTCGTGCCGACGCAGACGGTCGCAGCCGGCCGCTCGGCGGTCTTGCGGACCACGAGCTTGCGAGGGCGGTAGGTCTGCAGGGCGAGGAGGTGCATGTTGCAAGCCGCGCCCTGACCTCTGGGCCCCGACACCTCGATTCGAGTGACGGGACTGAGCGCCCAGTCAACGGCGCGCACCAACGTCGCGCTGTAGAGGGAGAGCTGGGACGCCGCGCCACCGAACGTCGCGAGCTGGCGATCGAGCAGCCGGCGCCAATTCTTGTCGTCGGTGACTGCCCAGAGGCGGGCCAGGACGAGCGCGCCGACGCCGTTCGCCGAGGGTGTCGGCGAGTCTTGCACCGGCTTGGCGGGCGTCGTGAGGTAGGCCGCACCGGACCGATCGCGCGCCACGTCGAAGAAGCCGCCCGCGGCGTCGTCCCAGTGGGCGCGGCCACAGTAGTGCATGACGGCGATCGCGCGGGTGAGCCAGGCATCGTCCCCCGTGGCTTCGTAGGCGTCCAGGAACGCCGCCGCGGCGTGCACGTTGTCTTCCAACAGCCCGCGCGGCTCGGCGCGCCCGATCACATGGCTCATCCCCCGGTCCTCGTCCCACGCCTCCGCCGAGATTCGCGTGAGAACTTTGAGCGCCAGCGCGTTGCATTCCGGCCGGTCGAGCACGGCGCCGGCATGCAGGAACGCCGAAGCCATCATCGCGTTCCAGTTGACGTACGGCGTCGTGTCGACGTACGGCGCTGTCCGCGTATCGCGAGCGGCTTTGAGCGTCACGAGCGCGTCTTTGAGCACCGGCCACTCGTCGTCACCTGCCGGATCGCGCTTCCACCACAGCACGTTCTTGCGCGGATTGTGATGCATTTCGCCGGCTTCTTCCACATCGAACGTGCGACGTGCAACGTGGAACGCCCTCTCGGGCAACGCCTCCCGCAGTTCGTCGAGCGTCCAGGTCCAGTAGTCGCCGTCGTCGCCGAACCGCAGGTCCGCGTCCTGGGACGTGTAGAAAGCGCCCTGCTGCTGGTCCGAGAGCACCTCGAGCACCCAGCTCGCGATGCCCTGGGCCACTTCCTTGAACAGCGGGTGTCCGAGCCCCGCGTAGCCATCCAGGTAGGCTTGCAGCAGCTCCGCATTGTCGTACGCCATCTTTTCGAAGTGCGGCACGATCCAGCGCTCGTCCACCGCATAGCGATGGAATCCACCACCCACGTGGTCCCGGATCCCGCCTTTCGCCATCCCGATGAGCGTCTTCTCCACCACCTCGCGCATCCAGTCCTCGCGCGTGTCGTGCCAGCGCGCGAGCAGGAATTGCACGGCCGCGGGGTGGGGAAACTTGGGCGCGGTGCCGAACCCGCCGTAGCGGATGTCGAACAGGCGGGCGATGTCGCTCGCGGCGCGCTCCAGGGTCGCCGGCGTGACCTCACCCTGCTTTGCCTCGTCGAGCGACTCGGCCATATGGCGGCGGATTGCTTTCGCGCTCTCCGCCACCTTGTCGCGCTGCTCGCGATAGATGCCCGCCACCTGGCTGAGCACGGAGCGGAAGCCAGGCCGGCCGTAGTGGTTCTCTTCAGGCGGGAAGTAGGTGCCGCCGAAGAAGACTTCGCCCTCCGGCGTGAGGAACGCCGTGAGGGGCCAGCCCCCCTGACCGGTGAGTGCCTGCACGGCGCGCTGGTAGCGTGCATCGACATCGGGCCGCTCGTCGCGATCCACCTTGACGCACACGAAGTCGCGATTGAGGATCTCGGCGATCGCCGGATCTTCGTACGACTCACCGTCCATGACGTGGCACCAGTGGCACCATACCGCGCCGATATCCAGGAGGATGGGCTTGTCCTCGGCGCGCGCGCGTGCGAGCGCGGGGTCGCCCCACGGGTGCCAGTGCACCGGCTGGTGGGCGGCGGACTTGAGGTACGCGGAGGGCTCGGAGGCGAGGAGGTTCGGCATCGCGTGAAATTTAGCCACTAACCCCGGGCGCGAGCCCGGGGTCAACCGGAGTTGGTTTCATCCCCGGGCTTGCGCCCGGGGTCAGTTGCCGTGCTCCAAGTACCGCACCACCGTCCCTGTCACGAGCTCCGTCCCGATCACCAGGCTTTCCTCGTCGATGTCGAACGTGGGGCTGTGGTGCGGCGAGCCCTTTTTATCGGTCGGCGCCGAGCCGACGAACGCAAAGGCACCCGGGACTCGCGCGAGAAAGAACGACATATCCTCCCCGCCCATGGTGCGGACGCCGTCAATCACCCGCTCTCGCCCGACAATGTCCTGTGCCACGCCTTTCATCAACGAGGTCATCTTCTCGTCGTTGACCAGCGGCTTTGACAGCCGCCGGTAGCGCACCTCGGCGTCGGCCCCGAACGCCCGGGCGATCCCGCGCGCCGTCTCCTCGACCAGCTGCGGCGCTTCGTCGTAGAACTTCCCGCCGAACGTCCGCACGGTGCCCCGCAGATCGGCCCGGCCCGGGATGACGTTGAACGCGTGGCCCGCATGCAGCTGGGTGACCGAGAGGACACCCTCCTCGAACGGATTGCGGCGGCGCGACACGAGGCTCTGGAGGCCGGTGACGACGTGTGCCGCGATCAGCACTGGGTCGATCACTTGATGCGGGGCCGCCGCGTGACCGCCGCGCCCCAGGATCGCGATCTCGAACTCGTCCACGGACGCCATGACCGGGCCGGGTATGAGGGCGATGGTGCCGGCGGGGAGGTCGTTCCAGAGATGGATGCCGAACGCCGCGTGCACGGTGGGCGCGTCGAGGACGCCGTCGCGGATCATCGCCTCTGCGCCATGGGAGATCTCTTCCGCCGGCTGGAACGCGAGCTTCACGCTGCCCGGGAGAAACGCCGCGTGCAGCCGGCGCGCGACCTCGAGCCCGATCGCGACGTGCCCGTCGTGCCCGCAGGCGTGCATCTTGCCCGCGTGCTGGGAGCGGTAGGGGACGTCGTTCGCTTCGTCGATGGGGAGCGCGTCCATGTCGGCGCGGATCAGCACGCACCGAGCCTCGGCCCCCGCCGCGCCGTCGCGCAGGCCGACCACGCCCGTCTTGCCGACGCCGGTCCGCACCGCGTAGCCGAGTCGCTCGAGTCGCTCCGCGACGAGCCCGCTGGTGCGCCGCTCCTCGAACCCGAGCTCGGGGTGTTGATGAAGATCTCTGCGCGTCGCAACCAGCTGGGCGCGGTCGATGGGAGGGAGGTTCATAATCCGTTGCACGTTACATGTTACACGTTGCAAGTTGGGCGCACTTGTAACCTGCAACGTGAAACGTGTAACGCCGTATCATACCCGCGAGCTCGGACACAACCGGTTGATGACACAGATCTCGCACTTCGGCCGTCGGGCGATGCACACGCGTCGTCCGTGCAGAATCAGGGTGTGCGAGAACCACGTCCACTTGTCGCGCGGCACGAGCGCCATCAGGTCGCGTTCGATCTTCACAGGGTCCTTCTCCTTGGTGAGGCCGAGCAGGGTCGCGAGCCGCTGGACGTGGGTGTCGACCACGATGCCTTCGTTCTTTCCGAACCAGGTGCCGAGCACGACGTTCGCGGTCTTGCGGCCCACGCCGGGGAGCTCGACCAGCTGGTCCATCGTGTCGGGCACCGCGCCTCCGTGGCGCTCCACCAGCGCCTGCGCCATCCCGACGATCGACCGGGTCTTGTTGCGGAAGAATCCCGTGCTGTGGATTTCCTGCTCGAGCACGCGCGGGTCGGCGCTCGCGAAGTCCCGAGCCGTCTTGTATTTCGCGAACAGCGTGGGGGTGACGATGTTGACCCGCGCGTCGGTGGACTGCGCCGACAGGATGGTCGCAACCAACAGCTCGAGCGCGCTGTTGTGCCGCAGCGCGCAGGTCGCGTCGCGATAGGCTTGCTCGAGGCGCGCGATGATCTTGCGGACGCGTGCCCGCCGCGCGGTCTCGGTTTCGCGCCCCGAGCGCTTGCTCGGTGCAGCGTTCGTTTTGGTGGGCATCAGCCCAGGGTATGGCGGACGGCTTGCTTGTCCATGCTCAGCGGAACGTAATCCCGATTGCGGGTCGGTTCCAGCCGCACGGGATTCCGACGATACTTAGTGGATGAACGGCTACAACTTCACCGATCGCGTGCGCAAGGTGCTCCAGCTGGCGCGGGAAGAGGCCCATCGCCTGGGGCATGAATACGTGGGGACCGAGCACATCCTCTTGGCAATTATCCGCGAAGGCGAGGGCGTCGCCCAGGCCGTGCTGACAAACCTCAACGTCGACCTGGAAGAGATCTCGAGGAGGATCGAGGAGACGGTGAAGAAGGGGAAGGCTGCGGTGCCCGCCGGGCCCGATCTCCCCTACACGTCTCGCGCGAAGAAGGTTCTCGAGTTCTCGATGAGCGAGGCACGTGAGCTGAACGACAAGTACGTGGGGACCGAGCACCTGCTCCTCGGTGTGCTGCGGGAAGAGAAGGGCATCGGGGCGCTGGTCTTGACGGAGGCGGGCGTCACCCTGGAGGCGGCACGCAGCGAAGTCGTGCGGATGCTCCGCACCGAAATGCCGGAGGTTTCGGCCACGACGCCGCCCGCGACACCACCCGTACCGTACACGCCCGACGCGCGGGGAAGCCTGCAACTGGCGTTACAGGAGGCGCGTGACTTGAAGGCGGCGTCGTTGGGACCGGAACTTCTGCTGCTCGGGGTGCTGCGCGTCATGCTGACCGCCCCCCCGGGATCGGCGAGCGCGGCCCTCGCCACCCTGCTGAACGCCGCGGGTCTCACGCCGGAACGCGTGCGCGAAGTGATCGCGCGAGGCGATCAGGCGTAGCTTCAGCGCCGCGGCAGGAACCCGTCCAGCGCCCGCTCGAAGTCCTGCGTCGCCTCGACGTGCGGCGCGTGCCCCGTGGCCAGCTCGATCACGCCCGTCGAGAGCAACGCCGCGGTCTCGCGCGCGGCTTCGAGGGGCATGGGGTCGTACACACCATGCAGGAGCAGGGAGCGGGGAGCGGTACCATTCGGAAAGGTCTGTTGGATCTGTTTGCGGAGATCGTACCCGCCCAGACTCTCCCACACCGCCTGACGGGTGCGCTCGGTGACGCGAAACGGCGTCATCTCCCGCGCGCGGCTCGGGTCGCGAAAGTAGCCGGCGACGGATAGCGCGAACGCGATGCGGCGATACTTTTCGGGATCGCTGCGAGCGAGGCCCGATGCCATGAGGTCGGCCCGGCTGCGGGCGATCCACGGTCGGGCCATGCGGGCCGCGAGGCGACGCTCGAATTCGTCGCGCCACGCGGCCGTCACCGGCGCGGACGAGACGAGCGCGAGCCGGGCGATCCGGTCGGGATGCTCGAGCGTGTACAGCACGGCGAGCAGGCCCCCCCAGGAGTAGCCGAGCAGGGTGAGGCGGTCGAGCTCCCAGTGAGCGCGCAGAGTCTCGAGGTCGGCTACGTGCTCGCGCCAGCCCACCGGCACGTCGCGCGGGACCGGTGACCGGCCGCCACCGCGCTGGTCGTAATAGAGGAGGGCGCGGCCGCCCTCCGCGAGGTGGTCGTACTGCGGGAGCAGGTAGTCGTGGTGGGCGCCGGGGCCGCCGTGCAGTACGACCACGGGCGGGCCCTGTCCCAGGCGTCGCGTGTAGAGGCGGACGCCGTTCAGCTCGACCGTCGTTTCCATCGCCGCTTCTGGCATCGCGTCTCAACTTAAGCAGGTCGCGAGAATGAAGCCGCTTCGCTTGCCAGCCGCCCCACCCGGGCTCGCCGACGTCGCGATCCTCTGCCTCCTGGGCGGCGTCATTGCCGCCGTGGTCGCGTTTGCGCGCGAATTCGAGGCGCCGTTCGCCCAGGCGGTGCAGATCGACCTGCGCCCCGCGGCGCTGCCGCGCTACACGCTGTATTCCTTGTCGCGCGGGGTCCTGGCGCTGGTGATCTCGTATGTCTTCGCGCTGGGGTTCGGGTGGGCGGCGGCGAAGTCGCGCGCCGCCGAGCGGCTGCTCTTGCCGCTGCTCGACATCCTCCAGAGCATCCCGGTGCTCGGCTTTCTCCCCGGCCTCGTGCTCGGCTTGATGTCGCTATTCCCGGCGCGCAATATGGGGCTCGAGCTCGCGGCGATCCTGATGATCTTCACCGCGCAGGCGTGGAACTTGGCACTCTCCTTCTACAACTCTCTCAAGGCGCTGCCGCAGCCGCTGCGGGACGCGTGCAAGGTCGCGGGGTGGCCCCCCGGCCGGACCTTCCGGGAGCTCGAGGTGCCAGCCGCCGCACAGGGGCTCGTCTGGAACGGGATGCTGTCGATGGCGGGGGGCTGGTTCTTCCTCATGGTCAATGAGGCGTTCCGGCTCGGCAATCGCGACTACCGTCTTCCCGGCATCGGGTCCTACATGAGCGTGGCCCTCGACCGGGGGAACGGGCAGGCCGTGGCCCTCGCGATCGCCGCCATGGTGGTGATGATCGTGTGCGTGGACCAGCTGTTGTGGCGACCGCTGGTGGTGTGGGTCGAGAAGTTCCGGTTGGACGAGAGCAGCGACGGAGAACGGGCGCCGGCGTCGTGGGTGCTCGAATTCCTGCGGCGGGCGCGCCTGCCGCGCCGCGCGGTCGTGTTGCAGCGGCGCGCCTACCGCACGGCCCGCCGGGCGGCTCGGCCGCTCGAGCGGCCGTTCCGCGCGGTCGGTCCCATCATCCTGCGGGGTCCGCGGTTCGCCCTCGGTCATCGAGTGGCGCGGATGATCGGCGCCGCGCTCGCGCTCGCGGCGGTTGCCGCCGGCGCGGCGCTGGGCGCCTGGCGCCTGTGGCTGCTGCTCGCGCAGCTGGGGTGGGCGGAGTGGGGCGAGCTCGTCTGGTCCGCCGCCCTCACGTTCGCGCGGGTGATGGGGGCCGTGATCGTGTCGACGGCCTGGGCCCTGCCCGCGGGGGTGGTGATCGGTCGCTCCCCGCGCATCGCGCGCGCGCTGCAGCCGGTGATTCAGGTCGTCGCGTCGTTCCCCGCGCCCATGCTCTTCCCGCTCGTGATCCTCTTGTTCGAGCGGATCGGCATCGGGCTCGGGCTCGGCGCCGTCGCGCTGATGGTCCTGGCGGGCCAATGGTACATCCTGTTCAATGTGATTTCCGCCGTGGCCGCGATCCCGCAGCAGCTCAAGGACGCCACCACGGCGTTTCGGCTGCCGCGGTTGACGCGCTGGCGCTTGCTGTACCTGCCGGCGGCTGCTCCCGCGCTCGTCATGGGATGGGTCACGGCCGCCGGCGGAGCGTGGAACGGCTCGATCGTGGCCGAGTACATCGAGGCCGGAGGCGCGTTGCGGACCACCAAGGGACTGGGCAGCCTGATCAGCGAGGCGGTTGGAACCGCATCGTCTGGCGCTCGCTGATGGAGTGGGCTCGGACGCGCTTCGGGTACGCGCAATGACGCCGGGGACCGTGTTGCTCGAGGCGCAGCACGTGACGCAGCGCTTCCGGCTCCCCAACGGCCAGAACCTCGAGGCGCTGCGGGACGTGTCGCTCGGCGTGCGGGAGCACGAGGTCGTGGCGCTGGTCGGGCCGTCCGGATGCGGCAAGAGCACGCTGCTCCGCTTGTTCGCCGGACTGGCGCGCCCGGTCGACGGGAAAGTGCTGTACCGCGGTCAGTCGCTCGACGGCGTCCTCGGCGCCGCGGCGATGGTGTTCCAGTCGTTCGCGCTCCTCCCCTGGCTGACGGTGGCCGAGAACGTGGCGATGGGCCTCGAGGCGCGAGGCGTGGACGGCCAGGCGCGGCGCGACGCGGTGGCCCGGGCCATCAACCTCGTAGGGCTCGACGGGTTCGAGCAGGCGTATCCCAAAGAGCTGTCGGGCGGCATGAAGCAGCGGGTGGGCTTCGCGCGCGCCCTCGCCGTGGCGCCCGAGATCCTGCTCATGGACGAGCCGTTCGGCGCGCTCGATCCCCTCACCGCCGAGAACTTGCGCAGCCAGGTGGTGGATCTGTGGCGCGATCCCGCGACCGGGGTGAATACGCTCGTGATCGTCACCCACTCCGTCGAGGAAGCGGTGTTCCTGGCCGGCCGGGTCGTCGTCTTCGGATCGAACCCCGGCCACGTGCGCGAAGAGATGACCAATCCCCTGCCGTATCCGCGCCAGGAGCGGAGCCCCGAGTTCGAGGAAATGGTAGACCGGCTGCATGCCATCCTCACCGCGACCCTCCTCCCGGAGCCGGCGCAGGCCACCCCCCAACGACTCGTGCCGTTCCCCCGGGTGCACGTCTCCGAGGCCACGGGTCTGCTCGACCACCTGCTCACACGACCCGACGGCAAGGGACCGGTGTTCGAGCTGGCGGAGGACCTCGGGGTCGACTACGACCGGATGTCGGCGGTGGTGCGGGCGGCCGAGCAGCTCGGCTGGGTGACGACGCCGGGGGAGATCGTGCAGCTCACGGTCGCGGGGCGCGAGGTCATGGCGATGGACGACGACGCTCGCAAGGACGTCACGCGGGCGCGGCTCGCCAAGCAGCCGCTGTTCGCGCGCCTCGTGGCCATGCTGAAGGAGAGCGAAGGGGCGGTGGAGGACGAGGAGGTGCTCGCCGACCTGACGATCTATTTCCCGTTCATCCCCGCGGAGTCGCTGTTCGCCACGCTGGTGGAGTGGGGGCGCTACGCGGAGCTGCTCGACCACGACGCCGACGCGGGCCGGCTCACGCTGCTGGGGTGGGAAGGGGGCGGAACCGCGGCCTAGAGCAGCACCGCGAGCGCGTCCGCGACTTCCTTGACCGCCCCGTGGTGCGACTCGGTGAATCCGGCGGGCACGTCAGAGTCGATGTCGAGCTGGCCGAGGGTCGTCTGGCCGCGACGGATCAGCACCACGAGCTCCGACTTTGTCTCCAGGTTGCACGCAAGGTAGTTCCCAATCGCGGCCACGTCGGGCACGTTCTGATCCTCGCCCGTCGCCACTGCCGTGCCGCACACGCCCCGGCCGACCGGAATCCGGGTGTGCTCCGTCTCCCGTCCCGAAAACGCTTCGAGCGCCAGCTCGCCGCCGTGCAACATGTAGGCGTACACGGAGGTGAACGGCGCGCCCAGGCTGCGTAGGCGGTCGCAGGCGAGCTGCAGCAGCTCCGCCCGCGCAGCGTCGTGCAGATGCGCGGCGCGCAGCGCGCGCACGATCGGGCTGGTTCGAGACATGCGGCTATATCTATCTTTGGCGCGACCCTCACGGAAGCCGGTGGATGTCGATCCGCCTCCTCGCGCTCATCCCCGTCGCCGCGGCCATCAGCCTCGCCCTCTCGGCCGTGGTCGATGCGGTGGCGCTGCCGCTGTTTCTCGACACGACGGGAACGATCCTCGCCACTGCGCTCGCCGGCCCCGGCGTGGGAATCGCGACCGGCGTCGTGACATCCGCGGTGAACACGCTCCGCAACCCCACGTTCTGGCCGTTCGTCGTGGTGCAGATCATCGTGGCGCTGTACACCTGGGTCGCGGCGCGCGCGGGGCTGTTCCGGACCTTGCGGACGGCCGTGCCGGCCGGGCTGGGGCTCGGCGTGATCGCGTCGGTGACGTCGACCCCCATCTCTTACCTCGTGTTCGGCTGCGCGACCACGGGCGGCATCGCGCTGACGACGGCGCTCGGCAGGGCGCTCGGCCTGCCGCCGCTGGGGGCGTGCTTCTTCGGGAGCTTCGTGTCGGACTTCGGCGACAAGGCCGTGACCTTCGCCCTCGTGACGTCGGTGCTGCACGCGTTGCCGCGCCGCACCGCCGCGCGGTTCCCCTGGGCGCTCCGCGCCATCGGCGCAGCGTGACCGGACTTGGGTTGCATCCGTTCACGCTGCTCGCGATTGCGGGGGCCCTTCCGGCGCTCGCGTGGATTCTGCCGGCGCCGGCTGGGGCGGCTGCGACGGCGGCTGTGGCCCTGGTGCTCACACTGACCCCGGGCGCAAAACTGACCCCGGGCGCAAGCCCGGGGGGCACGGGCATCGGCATCTCCCACGGCTGGCGCCAGAGGTTGGTCCGGTTGCGTACGGCGGTGCTCACCGCCGCCCCGTTCTGGCTGTTCCTGCTCCTGCTGCACGACGTGCCCACCACGCTCGCCATCGGGCTGCGCATCACCACGATGGTCGCGACCTTCGTGTGGCTGGTGGCGGCGCTCGAGCCCGCGCGCCTGGTCGAAGCCTTGGTCGCGGCCGGCTGGAGTGCCAGCGTCGCCTACCTGCTCGCGGCCACGCTGTCGGCCGTACCGGTGCTGAAGGCACGCGCGCAGCGCATCGTGGAGGCGCAACGCTGCCGCGGACTCTCGCCGCGGGGCGGCATCGCGGCCCGGCTGCGCGCGCTCCGAGCCCTCGCGCTGCCGCTCGTCCTATCGGCGTTGCACGAAGTGGACGAGCGAGCGCTCGCGCTCGAGACCCGCGGCCTCGTGCCCGGGATCCACCGCACACCGCTCGCGCCGCCGCCCGACCCTGCGGTGGAGCGGGCCGCCCGCTGGGTGCTGCTCCTGGCCTGTCTCGTCGCGCTCACTCGCCGGTTCATGTGAGGTCTCTCAAACTGGAGGGGGCGAGTTTCTGGTATCCTGCCACCGAATCGCCGGCATTGCGCGACGTGTCGCTGGAAGTGGCGCAGGGGGAGATCGTCGCGCTCGTCGGGGCGCTGGGGGCCGGGGCCTCGACGCTCCTCCTCGTGGCGGCGGATCTCGCGCCGCGGGTGACTGGAGGGCGGCTCGCGGGCTCCGTGACTCGCCGCGACCGGAGCGGGATCGTGCTACCGACACCGTGGACGCAAGCTTCGGGCATGGCGTTCACCGTGTGGGACGAGGTCGCGTTTGGCCCGGCGAACCTGGGGTGGCCGACCCACGAGATCGCGCGTCAGGTGGATCGCGCCCTCGAGCAACTCGAGCTGGTTCCGCTGGCAGCGCGGGACCCGACGACGCTGTCCGGTGGCGAATTGCAGCGGGTGATCATCGCCGCGATTCTCGCCATGGACCCGGGGCTCGTGCTGTTCGACGAGCCTACGGCCGAGCTCGATGCCGACGGCGCGCGTACCCTGTGGCGGCTGATCCGCCTCCTGGCGAAGCAAGGCAAAGCGATCCTGCTCGCGACCAGCGCCCTCGATGCCCTACCCGAGGTGGCCGACCGGGTCGTGTGGCTCGAGGACGGGGCGGTACGCGCCGTCGGCACGCCGGACCTGCTCGCCGACGTGACTACCTGCGACAGGGGGCTGGGCACGAGCGTCGCCACGGTCTGGAGGTCCAGCGGGCTGCCCGGGCCCTATCCCCTTACCGTGGGCCACGCCCAGCAACGGTGGCGGTGATTCCTGCCCTGCGCCTCGAGGGCGTGAGCTTCTGCTACGACACGATCCCGGCGCTGGCCGACCTGTCGTTCGCCATCGCCCCAGGCGAGCGTGTGGCGCTGCTGGGCAGGAACGGCGCCGGCAAGTCCACGGTGGTCCGGCTCGTCGCGGGGCTCGCGCGGCCGGACGAGGGAACAGTGTGGGTCGGCGACTGGGATACCGGCGACTGCGTCCCGGAGCAGCTGGCGTGGCGGGTGGGGTCGGTGTTCCAGCACGCTGACCAGCAGCTCTTCGCCGCCACCGTCCGCGACGACGTGAGCTTCGGACCGCGCGCGCTCGGCGTGGGGGCGCGCGAGGTGGAGCGGCGGACCGACCGGGCGCTCGAGGACCTCGACCTCACTGCGCACGCCGGGCACCACCCCTACGACCTTCCACCGGCCTTACGCAAGCTCGCCGCGCTCGCCGGGGCGCTGGCGCTCGAGCCCGCGCTGCTCGTGCTCGACGAGCCGACCATCGGGCTCGATCGGGCGCTGCGTGCACGGGTCACGCGCGCCTTGCTCGACCGCGCCGCCGGGAGCGTGGCGCTGCTCGTGATCACGCACGACCTGACGTTTGCCGCCGAGACGCTCGAGCGCGGGGTGGTGCTCGACCGCGGCACCCTCGCGTGTGATGAGCCGTTGGCCGGCTTGCTCGGGGATGCGACGCGGCTCGAGGCCCTGGGACTGGTGCCGCCTCCCGTGGCTGCCCTCTCGGCAGCCCTCGACCTCCCGGGCCGGCCCGTGCGTGCGGCGGATGCGGCTCGCGAGCTGGCGCGCGTTGCCCGTGGTAGGCCGGGCCCCTAGATTCGACGGCCCCCATGCCGACGCTCGATAACCTCGCTACGCGGTTCGCACATTGTGTGAGCCTGTTCCGCGACTCGAGCGCTAAGACCGAGCAAAAGAAGGAGTTCCGCGCCCTGCTCGGCCTGCTCCAGGAGACGGCCGTCACGCTTCGGCTTGCCTCTGGAGGGAGCGGCATCGAGTTGAACGGCGTACCGTGCGAAGGAGCGGGTGTGGCGGTGCTGGTGCAGCGCCTCGACCTCCACGGCATCGGCGAAATCGCCTTGCCGGCGAACCCGCCTCCTGCCCAGTTGTTCGAGCTGCTCCAGGCGCTGGCCGATCAGCCCGGCGCGCACGACGTTGCGAGCCGCTTGGCGGCCGCCGGCGCCAACCGCATTCGCATCGCGCCTGCGGGTCCTGCTGCGTCTCCCTCGCGGGCGGTGCCGCGCGGGCCGGTGGCCTCCTCCGAGGACTTCGGTGCACGCGAGCCGGTCCTCCCCAACCCGGACACGCCGGTGGATCGGAAGTCCGGCGCGCTCGGCACGGAGGGAATCCTGCGCGGCGAGTCAATGCGTGACATCAAGTCCGTCCCGCTCGAGGGTGTTCCCCTGGTCACGCACGACCCCCCGCCGCCCAAGGCGGCGGACGCCTTGCCAGGCACGGTCGATCGCGCGTCGCGGCGGGGGAAGGGCGGCGCGGAGGAGCTCTTGTCGCTCTCGAGCGATCGTCACCCCGGGCCGGTAGCCCGCGGTGCCGCTCCGTCTCCCCCTCCTGCTGCACCGTCCGCTTCGCCTCCACCCGCGCCCGGCCCTCCTCCCGCCGCCGAGCAGGAGCCCGCTCAGGCTCCTGCCGCGCCGGCGCCTTCCGGCGCCCGTTCGGCGCTGCCGCCCGGTGCCGCGGACGTACTCGCCGAGCTCGAGCGCCATAGCACCGCGCCGGACGTGGGGGACTTTCTGGCGGCGTTGACCGACCACGCCGCGTCGGCGGCCAAGCTGGGGCGCTTCGAGCAAGTGCTTGGCGTGATCTCGGGCATCACGCGGGTGGAGGAGAAGATCCCTGAGACGAGTGGCGTGCGGCGGCAGTATACCATCGCGCTGCGGCGCATCTACGCGAAGCCGGTGCTCGAGGGCCTCTCGCGCCTGCTCGGGGCGCCGAAGCACCGGGCCGCCGCGGTCGCGGCCCTGCAGCGAGGTGGGGCCGCCGGGGTGGAGGTGCTGATGGATGTCCTGGCGGCAGCGCCGACGGTGGGAGAGCGGCGCGCGGTGTTCGACGCGTTGAAGCACATGACGGAGGGGACCGACCAGCTCGTCCACATGCTGGAGCATTCGCAATGGTTCGTCGTGCGCAACGTGGCGGAGCTCATCGGGGAGCTGGGGCTGGAGGATGCCGTCCCGGCGCTGGGGAAGTGCCTCGACCACGCGGACGAGCGCGTGCGCAAGGCCGTTGGGCTGGCGCTCGCCAAGATCGGCACGCGGGGCGCGGCCGAGCCGCTGCGCCGCGCATTGCGCGACCGTTCGCAGGAAGTCCGGATGCAAGTGGCGCTCGGGATCGGCGGACGCAAGTCGAGCGCGCTGGCGATGCCACTCGTGGTCGCGATGGAAGAGGAGAAGGACGAGGCGGTGGTGCGCGAGCTGATTCTCGCGTTGGGCCGGATCGGGAGCCCCGACGCGGTGCAGGCGCTCATCAAGTGGGCGCAGCCGAGCGGCCGATTCTTCGGGCGCAAACCGAGCGAGTTGCGCGTGGCCGCAGTTGACGCTCTGCGGCTCGCGGCCACGGCGGTGGCCCTCGGCACGCTGGAAGGGCTGTCGGACGACAGTGACCGCGGGGTGCGCGAGGCGGCCCGCCAGGCGGTCACGGAGCTGAAGCGGAAGTCGCGCCGCTAGGCTCTCAGGCGGGAATGAAGTTGACCTTGGGATCGAGCCGCCGCGCGAACGCCGCCAGCAACCGGGCCGCGCGCTCCAGATCGTCCCGCGCCACCATCTCGTTCGGGCTGTGCATGTAGCGGTTGGGAACGCTCACGAGCCCCGTCGGGATCCCTCGTAGGGCGTTGTAGATGGCGTCGGCGTCGGTGCCGGTATCGTGCGGCGCCGCCTGGATGCTGAAGGGGATCTTCTCCCGCTCGGCGCACTCCACCAGCAAGTCGAACACGACCGGGCTCACGGCGGACCCCCGTGCCAAGACGGGTCCCCCTCCGAGCTTGTGCTCGCCCGCACGCTTCTTCTCGGCGCCGGGCCAGTCCGTCGCGTGCGTGACGTCCACCACCAGCGCGACGCTCGGGTCGAGCCCCACCGCGCTGGTGCGCGCGCCCCCCCCCGTCCAGGCGATCTCTTCGCGCGTGGTCGCCACGCCGAACACGGCGGCGTGTTTGGGCCGGTCCTGCGCCAGCAGGCGCAGCGCTTCGGCCACCACGTAGGCGCCGATGCGGTTGTCGATGCTGCGCGACACGATCCGGGCGTTGGGAAACTCCTGGACGGCGGCGTCGAGCACGCCGGCGTCTCCCAGCCGCACCCGCTCCAACGCCTCGGCCTTGCTCGCGGCCCCGATGTCGATCCACAGGTCCGTGATCTTCGAGACCTTGTCCATGTCCTCGCGCTTCATCAGGTGCACCGCCTGCTTCCCGATCACGCCGCGCACCGGACCCTTCGGGCCGCCGATCACCACGCGCTGGCCCACGAGGACCTGGGAGTCCCACCCGCCGATGCCGGCGAAATACACGTATCCCTCATCGTCCACATGTGTGATCTGCAGGCCGATTTCGTCGATGTGGCCGGCCAGCATGAGCCGGGGCGCACCTTTGGGGTTCAGCGCGGCCACCGAGTTGCCGTTCACGTCGGCCGATACCTGATCGGCGAAGGTCTTCACCTCCTCTCGCCACACCCGGGCGGGCGCCGTCTCGAAGCCGGACGGCCCGGGTGTATCGAGAAGCCGCTTCAGGAAGTCCAGGGTGTCTCGCGTCATGGGGTGCGAAGGGTTGTGGGCGAAAGACGCACGTGCAGCCGGCGGCGGACGCTGTCGGCTGCGGCCCCGGTCGCGAGCGTCGGCTGATGACCGACGTGGACCGGAATGGCAGAGAGGCGAAGTCGGCGGTCAGGCGTCACCACGACCCGGAGAATCGCCGACAGGCGCGTCCATGGGTCGTCCTGCAAGAACACGAAGTTGCCGAGCGACTGCACGATCGGCTTATGCCTGTACCAGACCACGGGCTGCAACACGTGCGGGTGATGGGCGAGAACCAGGTCCGCCCCGGCGTCCACGACGCCGCGCGCCAGTTCCTGCATGTGCTTGGGTGGGGCGTCCGCATACTCGGTGCCTCCATGCATGCTCACCACGACGAGGTCGGCGCGACCGGCCGCTTTGAGCTCCCGGATCGCCGGATAGATCCGCCCAGTATCCCCCCACGCGATGTAGCGCGATCCGGCGTGACGGTGGAAGGTGTAGGGCGCCGGGTTCCACGCGCGCGTGAGGGCGAAGAACGCCACCCGCCAGCCGCGCCGCTCGAGGATCACGGGCTGCTCCGCCATGTCGCGTCCGAACCCGGAGCCCACGAACCGGACGCCCGCGCGCGTGAGTTGCCGCATCGTCTCCTCCGCGGCGGCGGGACCGCCGTCCCAGGCGTGGTTGTTCGCGGTGCTCACGATGTCGAAGCCCGCGCGCGCGAGCGCGGCGGCGGCTACCGGCGGCGCGGTGAACAGCGACTCCGAATCGGGCGCGGCGCTCGACTCCGGGGCGATCGGGCTCTCCAGGTTCCCGAAGGTGATGTCCGCGGCGGCGAGCGAGTCGCGGAGCGCGAGGAAGGGGTAGAGAGTGTCGCCCTCGAGCAGCCGCTCCTTTGCGAGCCGTCGGCCCAGATTGATGTCCCCGACCGCGTACAGGCGCAGCGTGTCGACGGGCTGCTGCAGCAGCCCGAGTGGCACGTCGCACCTCGCCACGTTGAACGCAAGCAACAACATCCCGATCACGAATTCCTCATTGGAGCGGTCAACCGAGCATCAACTGGGTTAGCATCTCAGCCGCGTCCACGAGGCGGGGCCCCGGACGGGAAGTATACGCGTTGCCGTCGAGGAACTCGACGCGCCGCCCCAACAGCGCCTGCGCCTCCGGATCGGTGACGGCCGCGAGCTCCGCCCGGGCGCGGGCAACGTCGAAGCCGCATGGCGCCACCACGACCACGTCGGGCGCGAGCGCGGCGAGCTGGTCCCAGGGACGGGGTCGTGATGGCTCGCCGGGGACGCTGCCGACGTCCTGGCCCCCCGCCAGCGCCACCAGCTCGGGAACCCAGTGACCAGCGACGTAGGGGGGATCGACCCATTCCAACACCAGCACCCGCGGTCTTTTTCCGGACCCCTGGGACCGGGCGCCGACGCGGCGAAGCCGGTACCGCAGGCCCGCGTCGAGCTCCTCCGCTTCGTCGCGGAGCTCCAGGGCCTCGCCGACCTTGCGGATGTCCAGGAGCACCTCGTCCAGTGTATGAGCGTGCAGGGTGACGACCCACGGCGTGGGCATGAGGGTCGTGACCAAGCGCGCCAAGTCGCCCTCGCCCACGGCGCAGACGTCGCACACCGACTGTCCGATGAGGACGTCGGGCCGCAGGTGCGCCACCAATTCGACGTCCACCTCCACGGGTGAGACACCGGTGCGCTTTGCATCCACCATGGCGCGGTCAATCGCGCCCGACGCCAGCGCGGGATCGATGCGGGTACGGGTGACGCGGGGCAGCGAGCGCACCTCCGGCGGGAAGTCGCACTCGTGCGACACGCCGACCAGCCGACCCACCCCACCCAAGGCGGCCACCATCTCGGTGGCGGCGGGCAGCAACGACACGACGCGCATGCTGAAATGTAGGGTCGCAGCAGGCCGCGCCCCTACACCATCCCCCGCCCCTCCCCGCCGTCCGTCACTGCTGGCGCAGGCCGACTCGATAGAGTAGCACGCCGAGCGCCGCGAACAGACCGAAGGCGAGCAGGTTGGAGTGGACCAGCTCGCCGAGCGCCCGGAACAGCGGCGCCCGCTCGGCGAGCGCGTCCGCCGAGCCCAGCACGCCCGCGATCGCTGCCAGCACGATCCCGCAGATGGCCCCGCCCGCGATCAGGCCGCTCGAGAACAGCACCCCCGGCCCCGACTCGACCTCCGCGATCGACTGTTGCTGGGTGTGCGCGCGACGCTCGATGAGCCAGCGCACGACGCCGCCGGCGAACATCGCCGAGGAGGTCGAAATCGGGAGGTAGACGCCCACCGCGACCGGCAGTGCCTGCACCCCCATCAGCTCGATGGCGAGGGTGATGAACACGCCCAGCAGCACCAGCACCCAGGGGAGCTTGTGGGTGAGGATGCCGTCGGCGATGAGCGCCATGATGGTGGCCTTGGGGGAGTCGAGGCGGGGAATGGTCCTGCCGTGATACTCGTGAATGCGGCCGCCGATGCCCGGATCGACCACGTAGCGCAGCTCGTGTGTGGCCGGGTCCATCAGGTACTTCCCCGCCGCGACGCTTTCGGTCACGACGTACACGCGGACCACCTGATACGTGGTGCGGTCCACCGAGTCGCCGGCCGCGATCCGGAAGCCCGACATCGTCTCCGGCAGGATCTCGACCGGCGCCCGGCCGCCCGCCGTCGGCGCCAAGGCTCCCGCGCTGAAGGCCGGATGCGATTCGGGGATCGGGTAGGTGAACGAGCGGTTGAGCAGGGTGAGGGTCCACCCGACTACGAGCGCCGAGCCGAGCGCGCCCACCAGGATGGCGATCTGCTGGCGCCGCGGCGTGGAGCCGACCAGGAAGCCGGTCTTCAGATCTTGTGACGTGTTGCCGGCGTTCGCCGTGGCAACGGCGACCACTGCGGCGATCGAGATCGCTTGAACCCGATGATCCACGCCCGTCCAGCCGATGGCCACGAATATCAGGCACGTCCCGAGTAGGGCGGCGATCGTCATGCCGGAAATCGGGTTCGCCGAAGACCCGATCTGCCCGGTGACGCGGGAGGAGACGGTGGCGAAGAAGAACCCGAAGATCACGATCAGGACCGCACCGAGCAGGTTGACGCCCACCTGCGGCAGCAAGGTGAGCACGATGGCGAGGGCGACGGAGCCGCCCACGGTGAGCGAGATGGGGAGATCATCTTCGGTCCGCAGCCGGGTCACCGCCTGGCCGAGCCGCGACTCGCGCAGATCTTTGAGGCTCGAGGCGAAGGAGCTCACGATGGTCGGCAGCGAGCGGGCCAGCGCGATGATGCCCGCCGAGGCGACGGCGCCGGCCCCGATGTAGAACACGAAGCTGGACCGGAGCTCCCCGGGGCTCATGTCGCGGATCAGCTTGACGGCGGGGAACCCGAACGGCTCGGTGAGACCCGACCCCACGAGCTTGATCGCGGGGGCGAGCACCAGGTAGGCGAAACAGCCGCCGGCGAACAAATAGCCGGCGATCCGCGGGCCGATGATGTAGCCCACCCCCAGGAGCTCCGGAGAAATCTCCGTCGAGATGGCTGCGCCCGGATAGAATCCGAAGGCCCGGCCGGGTACGTCCGGCCACAGCTTGAGCCCACCCATCAGAAATTTGTAAACGAAGCCCACGCCAAACGCCTGAAACACGCGCTTGGCCTGCAGGCCCCGCTCTTCGCCGGCGATCAGCACTTCCGCGCAGGCCGTGCCCTCCGGGTAGATCAGCGTGGCGTGCTCCTTCACGATCAGCGCGCGGCGCAGGGGAATCATCATCAGCACGCCCATCAACCCGCCGACCGTCGCCAGAATCGCCACCCGACCGACCTCCAGATCGTATCCCATCAAGAGGATAGCCGGGATCGTAAACACGACACCGGCCGCCACCGAGTCGCTCGCCGATCCGGTCGTCTGCACGATGTTGTTCTCGAGGATCGAGGTCCGGCCGAGGGCGCGGAAGATCGTGATCGAAAGCACCGCGATCGGGATGGAGGAGCTCACCGTGAGCCCGATCTTGAGGGCCAGGTAGACGCTCGACGCGCTGAAAATGAGCCCCAGGAACACGCCCAGGATCAACGCGCGCGCCGTCAGCTCCGAGGGCGATTGGCTTGCCGGGACGTAGGGCTGATGACCGTCGGGCATAGGGCGGGGAATGTGGCGAGAGAAGTGCGACGGCGGAAGGAGACCCGCGTCTGTGTGCCCATCATCACCATCGCGCCGTTCGTATGTTGTTTCGAAGCTGTGACCAAACTGCGCACGTTTCGCGGAACCTCGCCTACACCCCTCGGGGTACACAGGCCCCGTGACCGTGACGGCCGACCCACTTCTCCCGGATCTCCAGCGCGCCCTCGCCGGGCGCTACCTCTTGGAACGACGCCTGGGGCGCGGCGGCATGGGGGTCGTGTATCTGGCCCGCGAGCTGCGTCTCGACCGCCGCGTCGCCATCAAGCTCCTGCCCCCCGAGCGGGCGGTGCAGCCGGCCGCGCGAGAGCGCTTCCTGCGCGAGGCCCGGACCGCCGCGCAGCTCTCGCATCCCGGCATCGTCCCCATCTTCGCGGTGCACGAGGTCTCGGACTTCGTGTACTTCGCGATGGCGTACGTGGACGGTGGCACGCTCGGGCGGCGGGTACGAAACAGGGGTCCCCTGCCGTATGACACGGGCGCGCGGTTGCTCGAGGAGGTGGCTCGGGCGTTGGCGTACGCGCATGATCGTGGGGTGGTACACCGAGACGTGAAGCCCGACAACATCCTGCTCGACCTGGCGACCGGCCGCGCGCTGGTGTCGGACTTCGGGATCGCGCGCGTGGGCTCCGCCACCACGACCGAGCCCCGGCGCGTGGTCGGGACGGCGGAGTTCATGAGCCCCGAGCAGGTGCTGGGCGAGCGGGTGGACCCCCGCAGCGATCTGTATTCGCTCGGCGTGGTGGGATTCTTCGCGCTGTCCGGTGAGCTGCCGTTCGTGGGCCCGGACGACATGACGGTGCTGGCCCGTCATGTAAGCGATCCGCCACCCCCCCTCGCGTCGGTCGCGCCCGGCGTACCGCCGCGCCTGGCCGAGACCATCGATCGCTGTCTGGCCAAGGACCCGAGCGCGCGCTTCCCAAACGGCGAAGCGCTCGCCGATGCGCTCGCGGCGGCGCTCGATCGGCGCGCCGCGGTGGCGGTGCGCGCCTTCGTGATGGAGGCGCGTCACCTCTCGACCACGGCGTTGCTCTACGGGGCGTTCGCGGCCGTCACCCTGCCGCTCCTGGCCGTTCGGTTGCTCGGGCCGGAAGGCCCCCGCGCCCGGGCCGCGCTCATCGCGGCCGCGGTTTTGATCGCGGCGGTGCCCCTCGTGGTCATGGTCGCGCGGGTGCGCCGGCTGCGTAAAGCGGGATACGGGCGGGAGGACCTCGTCGATGCCCTGCGTGCGGAGCTGGCGCACCGGCGCGAGGAGCTGGCGTTCTTGTACGGGGAGGGGCCGTCGCCCCTGGAGCGCGCGCTGCGACGGTTGTGCTACGGTTGCATCGCGGTCGCGGGTGGCATCGTTGTGGCCCTGGAGCGCATGCCTGGGCTGGCGGGCCTGGTGGGGGTGCCCACGCTGTTCGGCGTCGTCACCGTGACGGCGCTTCTCGCGGCGGTCGTGGCGCGGGCGCGCACCGAGCATCGCACCGATCCGAAGGCCGAGCGGCGACTGCGATTCTGGAGCGGACCGTTGGGTGGGTGGCTGTTTACGCTGGCGGGGCTGCAGGTGAGGCGGCGCGCGACGCCGGCGCCCGGCGTGCTCTCGCGGGTCGCTACGCCCGTACCGGACGCGCCGGACGCCTGACGCGCGCGAGCCGCCGTGCCGCTTCGGCCAGCATCTCTTCCGTCTTACAAAACGCGAACCGCACCAGCCGCCGGCCCAGCTCCGGCCGGCTGAAAAAGCTCGAGCCCGGCACCGGGGCCACGCCGATCTCCTTCGTCAGCCAGAAGGAGAACGCGTCGTCCGGGAGGTCCGAGACGGCCGAACAGTCCGCCAGGACGTAGTAGGCGCCCTGGGGCGGCGTGCAGCGAAACCCGGCGTCGACCAGCGCCCGGCACAGCAGATCCCGCCGCGCCCGGTACTCGTGCGCCAGCCGCTCGTAGTAGTCGTCCCCCAGGGTCTCGAGCCCGACGGCGACGGCCTCCTGGAGCGGGGCCGGGGCGCCCACGGTCAGAAAGTCGTGCACCTTGCGGATCGCATTGGTCGCGTCCGGCGGGGCCACGATCGTGCCGATGCGCCAGCCGGTGACGCTGAACGTCTTCGACGCCCCGCTGATCGTGACGGTCCGCTCGGGCATCCCGTCGAGCGTCGCGATCGGAATGTGCTCCCCCTCGTAATAGATGTGCTCGTAGATCTCGTCCGTCACCGCGTAGGCGTCGTGCCGCCGGCACAGCTCGGCGATCGCTTCGAGCTCACCCCGGGACAGCACCCGGCCCGTCGGGTTGTTGGGGGTGCACACGATGATCGCGCGGGTTCGCGCCGAGAACGCGGCCGCCAGGCGGTCGAGGTCGAGCTCCTGGGCCGCCGCAAGCGGCACGTACACCGGCTTCGCGCCGCACAGGATCGTGTCCGGCCCATAATTCTCGTAGAACGGCTCGAACACGATCACTTCGTCGCCGGGATCGACGATCGCGAGCAGCGCCGACGCCATCGCCTCGGTGGCCCCGCAGGAGACGGTGATCTCGGTCTCCGGGTTCACCGTCATCCCGTACCAATCCGCGTACTTGCGGGCGAGCGCGTCCCGCAGCCGCTTGGCCCCCCAGGTGATGGCGTACTGGTTCACGTTGTCGCGAATCGCCTGCGCCGCGGCTTCTTTGAGGAGGTCGGGCGCGGGAAAGTTCGGGAACCCCTGCGCGAGGTTAATCGCCCCGTGCTCGCTCGCGAGCCGGGTCATCCCGCGGATCACCGACTCCGTGAACGAGTGCGTGCGTCGGGCCGTGTGCATGGAAGCGGAAGTTACCAGACAAAGGCCCCGGCGAAATAGCCCGGGGCCTTTCGATCAGCCTAGTGTGTCGTCCTCACGCTACGGGAGATTCCCGAACCAAATCAAATCGGCGATGCCCCCGTCCATTAGGGTGACCGCCTGTCCGAAGACGCCGCCCCCGCAATCCGCCCCGCTGGTCGGGTAGGTTTGGTGCCAGGTCGTGTTGGTCGGCAATACCTCGCAGACGGTATACGTACCGGCCGGGACACCGGCGAAAGCGTAGTTGTTCCCCTCTATATCAAGGGCTACACCGCCGGTTACCGCCGTGGCGATGACCGTGCCGCTTCCGTCCCTGAGCTCGACGCACCAGCCCGCGAGATAGGGGAAATCCTGGGCCGGATCATCCACGAACACCTGGCCCAGGATCCTCGCGGTCCCTGTGGCCCCGGAGTTGACGCAACCAGGCGGCGGCGCGACCGGACAGCCAGAAGGGTCCACGGTTGTGCCGAGTGGAGTGTCGGGACACTGGTCGAGATCGTCCGGGACGCCATCGTGATCAGCGTCCGGGGGTGGGGGCTGAGTTGCGCATAGCCCCCTATGGGCATGGATCTGCCCCGATTCCGAGCGATGCTCGTCACCCCAACCATTGTCGCAATTGGAGCCTTGCAGACTCTGAGACATGCCTGCCAAGAATGGCGTCGCCACCAAAGCAAGCACCACTATGAGGGCTCGCATGGTATCACCCCTAGCTCGTAGGGCCGAGGGAGGGGCGCTGCCGCCTCAGCGGTTCTGCCTCAGTGTTGGGGAGCCGGGCGGACGCACAACCCGCGCTACCCCCCTATTTACTGGGGCACATGGAAGGTCGCTCGAAGCGGCGTGGGAAAACTGTGCGGTTGGTTACAAGAACGTGGGCGGTGTCGCGAGCGTGCGCGACGCGGAGCACGCTACTCATGGCACTGTCGCGGCATGAAAGGCGAGCCGTGTGCGTCGGGGCGCGGGTCACAAGACAAAGGCCCCGGCGAACCAGCCCGGGGCCTTCGATGGAGCCCTACTCGTCCCGCTGTGCGACGCTACGGCGTCAGATTGCCGAACCAGATGAAGCTATTGCCGCTGCCTTCTCCGACGGTGATCGACCAGCCCAAGCCGGTGGCGCATGTCGGCCCGCTCCCCGGGAAGGTCTGGTGCCAACCCGCCTGCACCGTCTCGCAGACCGTGTAGACGCCGGCCGGCAGACCCGAGAACCAGTAGTTGCCTGCGGCATCGGTAACCGCCGTTGCATTGACCGGGCCGTTGAGCTCGACGCACCAGCCCGTGAGACCGGGCCACGGCGACGCATCAACGAACACCTGGCCGTCGATTGACGCGCTCCCCCCGGCCGGGCCGGAGTTCACGCAGCCGCCGGACGTCGGGGGCGGGGGCGTGGACGGCAGCGGGCAGCCAGAGGCATCCACTGAGGTGCCGACTGCCGTGCCGGGGCACGTATCAAGGCCGTCCGACACGCCGTCGTGATCGGCGTCGAGCACCGCGGGCGGGGGGGGGGGCGGATCCTGCGGCGCGCACAACCCCTGATGAGCGCTCGCCGTTCCCTGGGCCGAGCGATGCAGGTCACTCTGACCGTTGACGCACTTGTTGCGGACTTGGGACACGCCCGCGACGAGGGGCATGGCTACTAAGGCAAACAGGACTATGAGGGCTCGCATTCGTGTCACTCCTAGCTCGTTTAGGGCTGAGGAGGGGCGCTGCGGCCTCAGCGGAACCTGTCCAGTGTTGCACCATCAACCGACCCGCGTAATGTCGCCTGCGTGATTCTGGCGGGCGGTGCGGCATATCACCCAGTACCTAAGCGCAAGTGCGCAAGGCACTTACTATCGACTGGAGCGGCATGGAGCAAGAAGGGTGCCCCATAAGTAGGTGGGATTAAAACACGTCACTTGGCCGAGACAGTCGCTCTGCTTGTTATTGCAGAACGCCTGTTTCATTGCATAAACTAGCGTATCTTGACGTACTATGTGCGTCGTCAGCGACGCAATAGTGTCGTGATAGCGGCCCCTACAGCTTCAACCGGATATCGATATCCACCAGCACGGCACTGGGGGCGCTGAGAAACACCACGCGATCCTCGGTCCGATGGATCACCATCTTCACCGGCGGGCCTTTTCCCTTGCCACGTCCCCGGTTACCCCGGCGATACCAGACGACATAATCCCGGCCGCTGTTCTCGACTCGCACGACTTCATAGCCCTGTTTCACCAGCACTTCCCGCGTGACGACCAGGGCCCGGTCGTTCGTGACGGCGTACTTCTTGGGCCCCTTCCCCTGCGCCGTGAGTGGCGCGGCGAATGCGACGAGCGCGGCGATGGCCAACGCGTAGTACCTGCGCATCGGGTCCTCCCTCTATTTCAGGATCTGCTTCGCGATCGTGTTCAACTGCATGTTGCTGGTCCCTTCGTAGATCGCACCGATCTTGGCATCGCGGTAGAACTTCTCCACCGGATACTCTTTAGTGTAGCCGTAGCCGCCGAACAGCTCCACCGCGAGCGACGTCACCCGCTCCGCCACCTGGGACGCGAACAGCTTGGCCATCGCCGCCTGCGTGGTGTACGGCTCGCCCGCGGCTTCGAGCCGCGCCGCGTTGTACACCATGAGCCGGGCGGCCTCGAGCTCGGTGGCAGCCTGCGCCAGCTGAAACTGGACCGCCTGAAACTCCGCGATCGGCTTGCCGAACTGGGTGCGTTCCTTCGCGTACTTGAGCGCCGCCGCGAGGGCGCCGCGCGCCACGCCGATCATCTGGGCCCCGATCCCGATGCGGCCGGTATTCAACGTCTCGATGGCCACCTTGTATCCGAGGCCCACCTCGCCCACCACGTTCGTGGCGGGGACCTCGCAGCCGTCCAGGATCAGCTCGCAGGTGCTCGACGCGCGGATGCCGAGCTTGTCCTCCTTCTTGCCGACCGAGAACCCCTTGAATCCGCGCTCCACGGCGAAGGCGGTGATACCCTTGTAGCCCTTGGTGAGGTCGCTGTTCGCGAACACGACGAACAGCCCGGCCTCGGCGCCGTTTGTGATCCACAGCTTGCGGCCCTCGAGCATCCAGGTGCTCCCGCGCCGGGTGGCGCGGGTCTGGAGCCCGAACGCGTCCGACCCCGAGTCGGGCTCGGAGAGGGCGTAGGCGCCGAGCAGCTCGCTCGCCAGGCGCGGGAGGTAGCGCCGCTTGACCTCGTCGCTCGCCCACTTGCGGAGCAGCGTGTTGACGAGGGTGTTCTGGACGTCCACGAAGATCGCCACCGAGGCGTCCACCGCCGACAGCTCCTCCACAGCGAGCACCGTCATGAGGAGGCTCCCGCCCCCGCCGCCGTAGACCTCCGGGATGTCGATGCCCATCAACCCCAGGTCGAAGCACTGTCGCAGTACTGTCGGGTCGATGGCTGAGGCCTTCTCCATGGCGACGACCCGTGGCCGGACCTCGCGCTCCGCGAAGTCGCGCACGGTGTCGCGGAACAACTCCTCTTCCTCGGAGAGCTGGGTAAGGGGGGGTGTGGTGGTGAGGTTGGGCATTGGGGCCAATCTACCCGTGTCTCCAGAACGCGCTTTTGTCACACGCGATGCGTCACGGCGGCATTAGCATTAACTGTCACTACCACAACAACTTACGACGTCGTCGTTCGGCGCGTGATACGCCACCCCAGGTCAAACGGCGCAAGCGGCGGGGCTAATCGCCCCGCCGCTTGGGCTTGTTGAACGAACTGGCGTGCGGAGACGGCGCGCGGCTCGTCGTTCCCGTCTCCCGCCTAGGGCACCGGGATCGGCCAGTTGGCCGGGCAAGCCAGCGCACTGCTGACGCGCTGCAAGCATTCCGCCTGCGGGACCGGTTGCTCGATCTGCCGGAAGTGAGTCGGTGCATCGAGCGGCAGCGTGCTGATGAGGCCGAATCGCCGCACGTCCACCCAGCGGTGGCCCTCCCACAGCAACGAATAGCGCCGCTGCAGCAACAGCTCCGTGATGAAGTCGTTGGCGTCGACGAACGCGCCCCGGGCGGCGAGCCCGCCCGAGTGCCGCCGAATAAAGTTGATGTCTGCAAGCGCGCCAGCGGCATTCCCCGTGAAGTACAGCGCCTCCGCCTGCAGCAGAACCAGCTCCTCGTTGCGGAAGATCGGTGCGGAGGAGGTGTTCGTGGGATACATCTGGAACCCGAACGTTGTGCAGAGGCCGCCTCCACTTACCGGCGGCCGACAAGGGCTAAAGGTCCGGATCTTCGCCTGATAGCGCAGGTCTGGCTGCCCCAGCGTGTCGAGCAGCGCATCGGCCTGGATCGACGGGTGTGCGAGCAGGTTCTGATCTGTTGTCTGATTCAACCTGTTGAGGATGTCGCCCGGGTCGGTGGAGAAGATGTGGTACACGCCACGGTCCAAGGAGGCCGTGGTGTCCACGCCGGCCTCGGTGAGCGCCGTGAGTGCCGCGTTATAGCACGTCACCCCTGGAGCGGCACCGCACGCGGGATTGCCCAGAGCGGCGCGCCACGCTTGCACGCGCGCGTAGATGGCCCGATTGAACTGCAGGAACGTGGCCGGCGTGTTGTACGTTCCGTTCGTCGTGAACCCCGCGTGCAGTTTGAACGGGAACGCCGGATCCGCCGCGAGCAGGTGTGCGCGCGCCTCGTCGAGTCGGCCGATGATGTAGTTGTGCACCGAGTCGCGTGAAACGAAGGGCGCGAGGACAGTCGGGTCGGCTTTCATCTCCACCAGGGCGCCGTAGTCGTGGCGTTGCGCCGTGATATAGGAGAGCTCCAGTGCCTCCATCGTCTTCCCGAAGCCTCGCGCTGCCTCCCGGCTCGCTGGGGTTATTGAGGTGGCCCCATCGACGGCGGCGAGGAAGTTGACGACGTTGCGCACGTTCTGGTAGCGAGACTGCGGACCCCAGCCGCCGCTGGCAAAGCCGGCCGGGTCCAGCGGATTCTGTGCCACATAGTGCGAATGCGTGCGGCCGTCGGTCGTGAAGTAGTTGTAGCTCTCCCGTCCGAAAATGCCGACGTCGCTGATATAGCCGGCATAGGTCGCACGATTCTGGAAGAGGATGCCCTTCGCAGTGAGCTGCAAGCCCGTCAGCGGGTTCTTGCCCACGTCCCCGGGCGTCGGGTCGTTGAGGGGCGGCACGGTCAGCCAGTCGTGACACGCCACGCACAGCAGGGCGGCGACAAACGCCCCGAAACAGGTCCTGGCCATCGCGAGTCTCCAAGAAGTGGAGCGATCGGAGTCAAGGGGTGCGCGGTTCATGGCTCAGAACTCCACGTCGATGTTGAAGAAGAAGCTGCGGTTCGCTGGATAGGGCGCGAGATCGACGATCCGGCTGACATTCTGGTTGCCGAAATTGTTGACCTCGGGGTCCGATCCCCAGTAGTGCGACGAGGTGAACAGGTTGCGGCCGCTGACGCTCACACGCGCGCCGCGCACCCGGTTGCCGAACACGTTGCTGACCCATTGTTGCGGCAAGGCATAGCTCAAGGTCACCTCACGCAACTTCACGAACGAGGCGTCTTGTACGTATACGCGGGCGTCGGCACCGCCAGCCCACTTCTTGTAGCGGTAGGCCCCGAGCGTCTTGCCGACCGTCGTGTCGGGCGAGGGCTGATCGTAGTCTCGGGACACCCGCCCTTCGTCGAACAGGTTGTTCGTCATGTCGGACACCTGCCCGCCGTGGCGCCAATCCAGCAGCGCGCTGAGCGTGAGCGCCTTCCAGGTCAGGTCATTGGTGAACTGCATCTGGAATTTGGGAGTGGCGTCGCCGATGATCGTGTCGACCCGCGCTCCCCCCGGTCCAAGCGGGGCGTTCCCCCAGATCGCGGTGGTAGACGCGCCTTTGGCGATCCGGCTGCGACCGTACGCCACCCCGAAGCCGGAGCTTCCGACCACAAAGCTCGGCACCGGCAGGTCGACGACGGTTTGTGTCACCTTGTAGAAGGTGGCGCGGAAGACATGGTTGAGCCCTTGCGGACTGCTCAGGACGTTCGCCCGGAGGCCGAGCTCCCAGCCCTTGCTCTCGAGCTCGCCCCCGTTGATGATCTGGTTCGTGAAGCCCGAACCCGGGTTCAAGGGAGCGGTCAGCAAGAGCTTGGTGATGCGGCGCTTGAAGTACGTGCCCTCGAAAGCGAGCCGTTCGCCCAGGAACTGCGCGTCCAACCCGTATTCCTGCTCCGTCATGCGCTCCGGCTCGACCTTGGGATTGCCAATCGGGATCGTGCTGGGAACGCCGATACCGTTCTCCCCGCCGATGCGCCCCGCCGTCTGCAGCACGAGGTCGCGGTTGCCGTAGTTCGGACGGTTTCCGGATTGCCCCACGGCAGCTCGCAGCTTGACCTCGTCAACGTGAGCGATAGGGGTGAGGAAGCGGTAGGACGCGGCGGCCTTGGGATAGAAGAAGAAGTGCTTCTGGTCTCCGTCGGCGCTGCTGCGGTCGGCGTGGAAGCCGACGGCCACAAGGAGCCGCTCGTCGAACCCCACGACCTCTTCCTGCCCATAGATGGCCTGGTCGCGGACGAGTTCCTTCCGCTGGAACGTCTGGATCGTCCCCTGATTGATCGTCCCGACCCCCGGGACGAGACCGCGTGCCTGCACCCGATAGATGTTGGTATTCTGCTCGGCACCTTGCAGGCCGAACGAGGTCGTCGCCCGGAGCGGCAGCGCGCTCGGAGTGAACGTCCACACGGCGTTCGCCGACCCGTTCATGAGCCGGCTGTTTGCAGTGCCCTGCACCGAGTGGCCGGAGAAGCCGTCCGTAGCCACGGGTGTTTCGAACTGCAGAAAGTTGGGTGAGTAGATCTCGTTGTCCTGGTTGAACTGGTCAATGCCGCCGGTCAGGCTGAGCTCCAGGCGGTGACGTTGGCTCGTGAACGCTGTCCACCGGAGGTTGGCGGAACCCAGGTCGCGCCAAATATCCTCGCGGTTGGTGAGAAAGGCCATCGTCTGGAACGGGTTGGACGCCTGGTTACCCCCGCCGCCGGGGAACGGGTTCGTCGGGTAATTGCCGTTGGCGTCGG
>WNFX01000323.1_pt1 | contig 45155 bp, 40 predicted proteins | sample 5400111 | NCBI WGS metagenome assembly WNFX01 (sample SAMN13153363, study PRJNA577476) | soil metagenome | isolation source: 40 cm soil or saprolite under grassland replicate 1 | place: USA:California | collected 2016-06-15
GGGCGGTGCGCGAGCAGAATCCGGAACGCGTCCGTCGCCGGCGGTGTGAGGCGGAGTGCGACATCGAGGTCGTCGTCCTGGGGATCGTCGGCGCGCCAGTTGCGGGGGTCGTCGATGCCGATGAGCGCCAGTGAGGCGCCGCCGCGCTCGATCAGATGCACGCCGTTCTTCACGAAGACCTGGCCCGCATCGCGCACACCGCGAATGACGGCATCCTGGCCGGTGTAGCGATCGTGGTTGCCGAGCACGGTCACCACGCCGAGGGGCGCGTGCAGGTCGCGAAAGGCGCGGACGTAGTCGGGGATGAACGATGGGGAGATGTCGATCATGTCTCCCGTCTGCACGATGAGATCGGCGCCCAGCGCGTTGGTCTGTGCGACGATCGCTCGCATCTTCTCTTCCGACATGTGGATGCCGGCGTGCACGTCCGAGAGATGCGCGATGCGGATGCCGTTGAGACCGGGCGGCAGGTCGGGAAACAGCAGCGTGCGCTTCGTTATCGACGGCAGGCGCTCGGCGCTCCAAATGCCGTAGGCGGACACGCCGAGACCGGCGGCGGCGTAGGCGTAGGTCGCGCGGGCGAGGAATTGACGACGTGAAAGGGGTGCGCGGTGCGCGGTGAGTGGTGCGCGGGGCGGCTCCTCGGGTGTCCCGCTCACCGCGTACCGCTTACCGCGGACCCCACGGACCAGCCACACGCTACCTTTGCCCAGCAAGTACAGGCTCACCAGCCCACAGAAAATCCAGCCGAGCAGCTGCCACGCGATCCAGGGTGCGATGTACGGCGTGCGGCTGATGCCCCACAGGCTGCCGGAGAACATCCGCACCGCGACGATGACCCAGGGGATGTTGAAAACCCCGAAGAGGACCGCCAGCGGACGGCGCGCGGTCAGCGGCAGGCGCTCGCGCAGGTACAGGTACAGCAGCAACTGCGGCGCTGCGAACAGCAACAGATAAATTAGGGTCATGCCATCCCGTACGTCGTGGCTTTTGGTGATGTTCCCCGCGCTGCTCGCGGCGCAGCGTGCATCGCCCGTCGAGCGGCAGCTGGTCGCGGCCGGCGTCTGGGCGGAAGCGCGCTACAACTATGCCTACTGGGACGCCGTGCGCGCGAACTGGGACTCCGCGTTCGCGGCGACCGTCACCTCTCTCGGCGCGTCCCCGCGGCCGACCGACCTGCAATTCTTTCGTCGCCTGCGGCGCTGGGGTGCGCTGCTCGATGACGGCCAGCTCGAGATCCTGCCTCCCGTACCGATAGCGGGTCGCGTGGCCAGGCCGCCGTTGCTGCTGCGGAGCATCGAACGCCGTCCCTTCATCATGGACTACGCCACGAACGATGAGATGCGCGTCGCACGGCCTGAACGGCTCGCGGAGATCCTCGAGGTCCAGGGGATTCCCGCGGCGGTCTGGATCCGCGACTCCGTGTTGCCCGAGATCTCCGCCGCCACGGAGGCGAGCCGTTGGGAGCGCGCCGTGGCGGCCATGCTGGAAGGAGAGCGCAGTACCGCCTTGCATCTGCTGTTGCGGCTCCCCGGCGGCACGGAGCGGGGAGCGAGCGTCACGCGCAGCGTCCCGCTCACGGCTCAATCAATGCTCGAGCGGCCGGCGGCGGCACTCGAAGCCGACACGCTCGCGGATGGGGCGATCTGGGTGCGGGTGAACTCATTCGCCGATCCCGACGTCGTGGCGTTGTTCGATCGCGTGCTGGGAGGCGCTCCCCGCGAGGGGCCACGGCATCACGGCCTCATCCTCGATTTGCGGGAGACGAGATGGACAGCGGGAGGCCGCGAGCACGGGTATGCGATGCTCGCCCGGCTCATCGAGCGCCCGGTGCTGACGTCACGCTGGCGGACGCCGCAGTATCGTCCCGCGTACCGGGGCAGTGATTTACCGGATTCCGCGGGCGCCTGGCTCACCGCGCCGTCCGACACGATCTGGCCGCCGCCGAGCCGCGAGCGCGTTCCGTACACCGGCCCCGTAGCGGTGCTGTGCTCGTCACGCACGGCGGGACCCGCCGAGGATTTTCTCGTGGCGTTTCGCGGCGGCAACCGCGGGCCCATCATCGGTGAGCCGTCGGCCGGCAGTACGGGGCAGACGGCAGTCCTGTCGCTCGCGGGCGGGTGGCAGCTGCGCGTCACCGTCACGCGCGACGCCTATCCGGACGGCAGGGAATTCGTGCGCACCGGAATCGTCCCGGAGCGCGCGGTCGAGGTGCGGGTCGCTGACGTGCTCGCAGGACGTGACGCGGCGCTGGAGCGGGCGCGCGCCTACCTCATGGAGATCGCCCGCCGCTAGCTCTTGAGCTGCCCGCGGAAAAAGCGGATCACGGCATTCCAGGCGCTGTCGGCGACCTCGGGCTTCTCGCGCGTGCGCAGGAAGCCGTGCCCGACGCCAGGATAGATGGCGTACGGATACTCCTTGCCGGCGGCGCGCATCGCCGCGGCCGCATCGGGCAGTCCCGCATCGATGCGCGCATCGTTCTCCGCATAGACGCCCAGGCCCTTCGCGCGGATCTTCGCCATGTCTGCCGGATTCGGGCTGGGGCCATAGCACACCACGAAGGCCTTGAGCTCCGGCGCATTCGTCGCATACCGGAAGCTCTGGCCGCCGCCCCAACAGAATCCGATGACGCCGATCTCGTTGGCGCGCACGGGACGCAAGGAATTGAGGTAGCGCCGGGTGGCATCGAGGTCCTGTGTCACCGTATCGGGGTTCAGTGTGGCGATCAGCTTCCGTGCTGAGTCCTGCGACGCGGGAGTGCCGCCGCGGCGCGACAACAGGTCCGGCGCGATCGCGACGAAGCCGTCCTTGGCGAGCTGCTCGGTCGTCTGCCGGATGAAGTCCGACATGCCAAAGATCTCGTGGATGACAATCACGGCGGGCGCGGGCTGCGGACGCTCCGGATACGCGATGTAGGCGGTCACCGTATCCTTGCCGCTGGTGTACTTCACGTATTCAGCGTGAATATCATGACGGTAAGGGACGGTAAGAGACGGTAAGAGACGGTAAAAAGACACCGCCGCTAGAAGTATCACCGCCCCGAACATACCGTCCCTTACCGTCCCATACCGTCTCTTACCGTCCATAAGTCACCCTCCAGATCTTGCCCCCCATGTCGTCGCTCACCAGCAGCGAGCCGTCCGGCAGCACCAATAGACCGACCGGCCGGCCCCAGCGCGAGCCGTCGGGGCGCTGCCAGCCCACAATGAAGTCATCGACGCCGGTCGCGCGCCGGCCACTGCTGTCCACCTGCACGCGCACGACCTTGGCGCCGGTGGGGACGGACCGGTTCCAGGACCCGTGCAGCGTCATGAACGCAGCGCCGCGATACTCGCGGGGGAATTGCGTGCCCGTGTAGAACGCGAAGCCGAGCGGGGCGGAGTGGGCCTGCACGGTGATGGCGGGCGGCTCGACCTGCGTGCAGTCAGCCGCTCCGTACTCGGGATTCGCCTTGCCCGGCAGATAACACTGGGGCCACCCGTAGTTGCGGCCGTGCTTGATGATGTTGACATGTTCGGCGGGCACGTCGTCGCCGAGGTTGTCGCGGTCGTTGTTGCCGCCCCAGAGCTCGCCGGTCGTGGGGTTGAATGCCATCCCGACGGTATTGCGCAGTCCCTTCGCGAAGATCCGGCCACCGGAGCCGTCGGGATTGAACTGTGTGACGGCGGCGCGCATCGAGTCGCGCTCGTCGCACAGGTTACACGACGAGCCGGCGGCCACGTACATCTTGTCATCCGGCCCGAACAGAATGGTCCGCGTCGAGTGGCCGCCGCCACCAGGAATCCGAGCGATTGTTTCGCCTTCCGATGCACCGGGACGGAATCGCTTCACGGTGCCGACGTCGGCGACGTACATCGTGTCGCCGCGGAACGCGATGCCGAACGGTCCCTTCAGGCCGGTGGCGACCGTCACGGGACTTTCAGCGACGCCGTCGTGGTTCGCATCGGTGAGTTTGACGATCACGCCGGATCCCGGCTGCGAGGCGTACACCGCGTTGCCCGGTCCGAGCGCCAGAAAACGCACCCCTTCGAGGTTCTGCGCGAACACCGCGATCTTGAATCCTGGCGGCAGCCGGAGCGGCTGTTCCTGGCCGGCCGCGGGTTGGGGGCTGCGGCAGGCGATGGCGATCACGGCGATGCTAATTGCGACTCGCATACACTCCCTCGAGAGCTGTGGCGCCCGCGGGCATCCGCTCGCGGCTCGCCAGCGCTTGCGCGGCGGCCCGCTCGACTTGTGCGGTGATATCGGCTTCCACGTCCAGGAGAACTTTTTCGGACGTTCCTTCTTCCTTCAGATACTCCTCGTACAACCCGACCGGGTCGCGCTTGCCCCATTTGGTAAACAACTCGGCCGAAAACGTTTCGCGGGCTTCGCGCTCGTCGTGGGTCGCATGGCCCCCCATCCGGAACGTTTCAGCGATCAACAACGCGGGGCCGTTCCCTGCACGGCAACGATCCGCCGCAATCCGCGTCGCGGCAAAGGCGTCGAGCACGTTGTTGCCGTCGAATAGCGCTCCCCATACGCCGTAGCTCGCCGGCCAGTCCTTGAAATCGGGGGGGAGATGGTGCTGTTCGAGACGTGTGCCCAGGGCCACCTGATTGTTCTCGATGATGAAAATGGCGGGGACCTTCTGGACGGCGGCGAAGTTCGTTCCTTCGTGCGCCGCGGCGGTCTTGGTGGATCCGTCGCCGACCCACGTGAGCGCCACGCGTGGCTCGCGTTTGATCTTGAACGCCAGCGCCAGCCCCGCGATCACTGGCACCATGTCGCCGACATGCGAGATCGGCTGCAACACGCCGTGCGGAAACGATCCGACGTGGAGATCGCGGCCCCCGCTGGGGGAATCGGCGGTCGCGAGATAGGCGCGCAGCATGTCGGCGATCGGCATCCCCATCTCGCTGCAGGCCGCGGCGTTGCGGATCATCGGCGCGACGATGTCCAGACCACGCTCGAGTGCGTGCACCGGTCCGACGGTGGTGGCCTCTTCGCCGGTGCCGAGCCACGCCTTGGAGATCACGCCGGTGCGCACCCAGCGCTTCAGCTCGATGTCATGGAGGCGCGCGCGCAGCAGGCCGCCATAAAGCTGGAGCTTGGAGTCAGGAGTCAGGGTGGACACGATCCCGGCGCGCTCGGGATCACTTTCGATCGTCGCGCGGAAGGCCCGCACCAGCGCTGGATCGGGTTTCCAATCGACGTATTCCGGCGGGTCGAATGCGGGGAACCGCTTCACGGCACTCCGGCTGCGCTCCGGCCCACGACCTGCCCGCCCTGCTTGAACACCTTGCCGTCCTTCATGACGAAGTCGACGTGTTCCAGGGTCTGGATGTTGTCGAGGGGATTGCCTTGCACCGCGACCAGGTCGGCGCGCTTGCCGGCGGCGATCGTGCCGATGTCCCGCTCGAGCCCCAGCAGCGTCGCGCCGCTCGAGGTTCCCGCCACGATGGCCTGCATCGGCGTCATCCCGAAGCGCACCATCAGACCGAACTCGCGCGCGTTGCTGCCGTGCCGCATCACACCGGCGTCGGTGCCGAGGGCGATCTTCACGCCGCCATCAAGCGCCAGCTTGAAGGAATTGTGCATCCGTGGCGCGATCGCGAGCGCCTTGGCCGCGATCGGGGGCGGCAGCCGGCCCGCCGTGGCGAGCGACTCGACGGTGAATCCCGCCAGCAGTGTCGGGACCAGCCACGTGCCGCGCTGCTTCATGAGCGCGACGGCCTCGGCGTCGAGAATCGAGCCGTGCTCGATCGACGTCACGCCGGCCCGCACCGCCGCCTTGATCCCGGCGGTGCCATGCGCGTGCGCCGCCACGCGGCGGTCGAGCTGCGTGGCGGTCTCCACGATCGCGCGCATTTCCTCTTCGGTGTACTGCTGGACGCCGACCGAATCGGTCAGCGACAAGACGCCGCCCGTTGCGCAGATCTTGATGACGTCGGCGCCGTATTTGACCGCGTACCGCACCGCGTTGCGAACCTCCTCCACGCCGTCGGCCACGCCGACTTCGACGCCGCCTTCATGCCCGAGGGCTTCGGGCTGCAACCCGTTCGTCTCGTCGCAGTGGCCGCCGCGAATGCCGAACGAGATGCCGGCGGCGACGATGCGCGGTCCCGCAATCCACCCGGCGTTGATCGCGTTCCGCAGCGCGACGTCGCCAAAGCTCGCGCTCCCGACGACGCGCACGGTCGTGAAGCCCGCTTCCAGCGTCTGCTGCGCGTGTGCCGCCCCCAGCAACGCCAGCTGGCTCGGCATCTCCGTGAGGCGGCTGTGCTGCCAGTCGCCGTCGCCGATCGTGCGCCCCGCGAGGTGTACGTGGGCATCGATGAATCCGGGGAGCAGCGTCGCGGCGGACAGATCGATCACGCTCGCGCCGGCCGGCACCGGCACGTTGGCGCCAACGGCCGTGATGCGGTCGCCCTGGACCAGCACGACGGCGTTCTTGAGCGGCGCGGCACCGGTGCCGTCGATCAGCGTGCCGGCCCGGATCGCGGTGACGCCCGGTTGCTGCAGCGCTAATGCGAGGACCAGCGCGATCAAGAGAACTTCTCCTTCAGCTTGCCCAGGAAGCCGGACGACTCCACGGAGCCGGTGAGCGCCTGGGCGAATTCGATGGCGGTGGCGAAGCGGTCGTCGGGGCTCGTCTGCAACGCTTTCGCGAGCGCTTTCTCGACGGCGTCGGGGACGTCGGCGCGCAGCTGGCCGATCGGCACGGGCTGGCTCCGGAGCCGCGCGATCATCATTTCCTGCGCATTGCGGCCCTGGAACGGCAGCTTGCCGGTGAACATCTCGAACGCGACGATACCGAGGGCGTAGATGTCGCTGCGCGCGTCGAGCGGTTTGCCGCGGATCTGCTCGGGGCTCATGAACTCGGGTGTGCCGAGGATGATGCCGGTGGCGGTGAGCTTGGCGATGGCGGGATCGGCGCGGCGCTCTTTGGCGAGCCCGAAGTCCATCACGACCGCACGCTCGGCGCCGCCGCCGTCGTCCGGCACCAGCATCACGTTCTCGGGCTTCAGGTCGCGGTGAATGATCTGCAGCTCGTGCGCGTGATGCAGTCCCGCGCACATCTGCTTCAGCAGCGTCACGCCCAGCGTGATGTCCATCGGCCCGCCGCGCACTTCGCGGTCGGAGAGCAGCTCACCCTTGAGGAACGGCATCACGAGATAGATGAGCCCGTCTTCCGATTCGCCCAGCCGCAGGATCCGGCACACGTTGGGATGATCGAGCCGCATCGCCAATCCGGCTTCGCGGCGCAGCCGCTCGACGGAGCTCTTGTCGGACGCGAGCCGCGGCGACAGCACCTTGATCGCGACGGTCGCCTCGGAGGAGATCTCCTTGGCGAGATAGACGTACGACATCCCCCCCTCGCCCAGCTTTTGCAATACCTGATAACGGGCGTCCAGGATCTGATTGGAGAGGCTGGAGGCGCGGTCGGGAGGCCCCCCCCCACCCCCCCGGGGGTGTTTACCGGGGGGCAGCGGTGTACGTACGCCCGTCCCACTCCCCGCTGATGGAAGGGGGGGGGAGGCCGCCGCCGGTTTCCTGGCCTGGATTTCGACCAGCATGCTTCCGTCCTTGGGACAGAAGCGGGCTCCGGTGTCCGTGTAGACGGACCCGCACTTGGGACAGCGGCGCTCACTCATTGCCGGACCAAGTTGCGGCCTTCGTTCTTGGCGCGATAGAGGGCCTGATCGGCCAGCGACACGAAGCTGTCGGCGCTGTGCACGCGATCGTCGGGGAACGATGCGACGCCGATGCTGATCGTCACGTGCAGCGGGTCCTCGCCCGGATCGGCGAAGTCCCGCTGCATCACGCGGCGCCGTAACCGCTCGGCGAAGATCTGCGCGCCGTGCGGCGCGGTCTCCGGCATCACGATCACGAACTCTTCACCGCCGTAGCGCGCCACGATATCGACCGAGCGCGCCTCGCGCCGCAGCAGCTCGCCGACCTGGCGGAGCACCGAGTCGCCCGCGATGTGGCCGTGCGTATCGTTGATCGATTTGAAACGGTCGATGTCGGCGAGCAGAATCGTCAGCGCCAGGTTGTAGCGGCGCGCGCGATCGAGCTCCTGGGCGAGCGCTTCGGCCAGCGCGCGGCGGTTCATGCAGCCGGTGAGCGCGTCCGTCAGCGCGAGCTTCTCGAGCCGTTGCTTGTCGGAGACCGCGGTTTCGAAGTCGTACGCCTTCTCGATCGCGGACACGGCCGTCTTGATGACGGTTTCCGCAAACTGCGCGTCGGCCCGCGTGAGCGGCGGGTCGTCACCGGTCGTCCGCAGGAAGAAGACGCCGATTTGCTGGTCCTTCATCCAGAACGGCAGGGCCACCGCCGAGCGCGTGGGGACCTTGATCTCCTCGCGCTCCCAGCGGTGGCGCTCGTCCTCATACAGCAGGTCGGTCGCGACATCCTCGACCAGGACCAGGCGGCCCGTCGAGACGGCCTTCCGGATCTCCGGGTAGCGCGCCAGGTCGATCTGCAGATTGCGCAGCATCGGGTTTTCGTACGCAGCCACGACGATGCCCTGCTGGTCGCCCGGCTTCGCGAGCACCATCGAGCATTTGGAGATGTTGAGCGCCCGGGCGACCCGCCGCGCCAGGATGTGGTAGATCTCGTCCGGCTTGAGGGAGTCGGTGACCTCGTGGAGGATGTCCACCATCGCGGCGCGGCTGCGCGCCTCTTCGCGCGCCTGCCCGAGCGCGCGCCCCACCCGGATATGCGCTTCCACGCGCGCCAGCAGCTCGCGCACCCGGAACGGCTTGGAGATGAAGTCGGCGGCGCCGAGGCCAAGCGCGCGCACCGTGGCTTCCTCCGGCGGCATCGACGACACCATGAGGACGGGCAGGTCCTTGTAGCGCTCGTCCTGTTTCAAGCGTTCGAGCAGTTGCAGGCCGTCGACCTTGGGCATCATGATGTCGAGCAGCAGCAGGGCCGGCTTGACCTCTTCGAGTTTGGCGAACAACCCATCGCCGCCCGGACAGACGTCGACGTCGTACCCGTGCTCCTTGAGGATCCAGGTCAGGGTACGGACCAGCGATTCATCGTCATCGGCGACCAGCACTCGGGTTTTCAATCCTGAGCCTCGAGCAACGCGCGATCCACATTGCCGCCGCTCACCACCAGGACCGTGGTCCTGGAGCGGGGGACCGCACCGGCGAGTAGCGCGGCCGTCGTTGCGGCGCCGGAAGGCTCGATCGCCAGCCGGCAGGTGCGCCATAGAAACTGTACGGCGGCGCGAATACTGGCATCCTCGACCAGGACGACGCCGCGAATCCGCTTGCGCTCCCGCGCCAGCTCGGCGAACGGGATGGCGCCGACCGTGAGCGTGATCAGCCCGTCGGCGATGCTCGCGGTACGCTCGAGCCGCACCGGCGCGCCGGCCGCGAGCGAATGGTGCAGCTTCGGCGCCCCGGCGGGCTCGACGCCCCAGACGACGGCGTTGCTCTTTGCCGCGGCCAAGCCGGCCACGATCCCCGAGATCAGGCCGCCACCGCCGACCGGCACCACGACAGTCTCGACCTCCGGCAGCTGCTCGACGATTTCGAGCGCGACGGTCGCCTGGCCCGCGACGATGTCGGGATGATCGAACGGCGGCACGATCGCGAGGCCGTCCTGCGCCGCGATCGCTTCCGCCTTGATGCGCCGGTCTTCCGACGTGCGGCCCGCGAACACCACTTCCCCACCCCACTTCTTCACGCCTTCCACCTTCACGGCGGGCGCCGTCTCGGGCATCGTCACGACGGCGCGCACACCGAATTGCTTGGCAGCATATGCGACAGCTTGGCCGTGGTTACCGGACGAATAGGTGATGACCCCGTGCTGCCGCGCGGGGTCGGCGAGTTTCCGAATGGCGTTGTATGCGCCGCGAATCTTGAACGCGCCGACCGGCTGCTCGTTCTCGAGCTTGAGGTGAGCGCCCAGCTCCGGCACGAAGACCAGCGGCGTGCGGCGCGCGATCCCCCGCAGGCCCGCTGCGGCTTCCTGGATGTCCCGGGCAGTGACCACGCTACTTCTTGGCTTTGGCCTTCGCCTTGGCCTTGGACTTCGGCGCGGGCGGGGGTGTCTCGTCGTCGTCCGCTTCGACCTCCTCCTCATCTTCCTTGACCACGCGGGCCACGTCCACGACCAGGTCACCGGGAGTGAGGTTCATGACCTTCACGCCCTGGGTATTGCGGCCCGAAATGCGGATGCCTTCGACGGGAACGCGGATCATGATCCCCTTCTTGGTGATCATCATCAGCTCGTCATCCGGCAGCACTTCCTTCAGGGCGACGATGTCGCCGGTTTTCTCGTTGCGCTTGAGCGTGATGATGCCGCGGCCGCCGCGGTGCTGCACGCGGTATTCGTCGAGCTCGGAGCGCTTCCCCATGCCTTTCTCGGTTACGGTGAGGAGGGTGGACTTGCGGCGCACCACGACCATGTCGATGACCTGGTCTTTCTTGTCCAGCTCGATTCCCTTCACGCCGGTGGCCGTGCGTCCCATGTCGCGCACGTCTTTCTCGTGGAACCGAATGCTCATACCGTGGGAGGTGGCGAGCACGATGTCGTTCTTGCCGTCCGTGACCTGGACGTCGATCAGCTCGTCCCCCTTCTCGATATTGATCGCGCGGATCCCGACGGAGCGTGGATTCCCGAACTCCGACAGCACCGTCTTCTTGACCAGGCCGTCCTTGGTCGCGAAGAGGAGGAACTGATCCTCGGAGAACTCGCGCACCGGGACGAGCGCCGCGACCTTCTCGTCGGGTTTCATCGCGACGCAGCTCAAGATCGGCTTGCCGCGGGCAGACCGCGCCGCCTGCGGAATCTCGTGCACCTTGAGCCAGTAGCACTGCCCCTGTTCGGTGAAGAACATGACGTAGTCATGCGTCGACGCGATGAACAGGTGCTCGACCCAGTCGTCTTCCTTCTGATGCGCAGCGATGACGCCTTTGCCGCCGCGCCGCTGCCGCCGGTACGCGGAGACCGGGAGCCGCTTGATGTAGCTCGCGTGAGACACGGTGATCACCATGTCCTCTTCGGCGATCAGGTCCTCGATCGAGAACTCGCCCTGGTCGGCGACGATTTCGGTGCGCCGCTCGTCGCCAAAACCGTGGGCCAGCTCCGTCAGCTCTTCCTTCAGGATCTTCATGCGCCGCGGCTTGGAGGCCAGGATCTCCTTGCACTCTTTGATGAACTTGCGGACGTCCTTCAGCTCCTCCTCGAGCTTGGTGATCTCGAGTGCCGTCAGGCGCGCCAACCGCATGTTGAGGATTTCGGCGGATTGTTTTTCTGACAACTTGAAACGCTTCCGTAATGCCGCGTCTGCGGAGGGCGCGTCCTTCGACTTCTTGATGATCTTGATGACCTCGTCGATGTTGTCGACGGCGATCTTCAACCCTTCGAGGATGTGTTCGCGGTCCTGGGCGCGCTGCAGCTCGAACTCGGTGCGGAGCGTGATGACGGTGTGGCGGTGCTCGATGAAATGCTGCAGCAGCTCCAGCAGCGTGAGCTCGCGCGGCGTGCCGTCCACCAACGCCAGCATGATGGCGCCGAAGGTCTGCTGCATCTGCGTGTGCTTGTAGAGCTGATTCAGCACCACCATCGGGATGACGTCGCGCTTTAGCTCGATGACCAGGCGGATGCCTTCCTTGTCGGACTCGTTCCGCACGTCGCTGATGCCTTCGACCTTCTTGGCGAGCACGAGGTCCCGAATCTGCTCGTGCACCCGCTCGGGGCTGACCTGATACGGGAACTCCGTGACCACGATCTGTTGCTTGCCGGTCGATTCCTTCTCTTCTGCGATGGCGCGCGCGCGAATCACGATCCGCCCGCGGCCCTTCTCGTAGCACTCTTTGATGCCCTCGCGGCCGTAGATGATCGCCCCGGTCGGGAAATCGGGACCCTTGATGAACTTGCGGACGTCCCTGATGGTGGCGTTGGGATGATCGACCAAATGGACGACCGCCTGGACCACTTCGCTCAGATTGTGCGGCGGGATATTCGTGGTCATGCCGACCGCGATACCCGCCGAGCCATTCACGATCAGGTTCGGCAGCCGGCCCGGCAACACCGTCGGCTCCTTCAGCCGGTCGTCGAAGTTGGGGACGAAGGCGACGGTGTTCTTGTCGATGTCCTCCAGCATCGTCATCGCGACACGGGTGAGCCGCGCTTCGGTGTAGCGGTACGCCGCCGCGGAATCGCCGTCCACCGAGCCGAAGTTCCCCTGCCCGTCCACCAGCGGGTAGCGCAGGGAGAAGTCCTGGACCATGCGCACCAGCGAGTCGTAGACCGCAATGTCGCCGTGGGGGTGATACTTGCCGAGCACGTCGCCGACGACCGTCGCCGCCTTCTTATAGGGCCGGCCTGGAACGAGGCCGAGCTCGTGCATGGCGTAGAGGATGCGGCGGTGCACGGGCTTCAAGCCGTCGCGCACATCGGGCAGCGCGCGCTGCACGATGACGCTCATCGAGTAATCGAGGAACGACTCTTTTAGCTCATCCTCGATCAGCCGAGGGAGGATGCGCTCGCGGACGTTAGGTCCAGTCATTGATTATTCAGTGTGGGAAGGTGTAAGATGATTAAAATTAAACACTTAGACTTCCTAGATCAACTCCACCACCACCTTTCCGAGCTGCTCAGCCCTGGCCAAGCGCTCGTACGCATCTCGTGCCTGCGCCAGCGGATACGCGCGATCGATAATCGGTCGTAGCTCCCCTTTCCCAAGGCGCCGCACGATCTCCGCGTACTCAGCGGCATTTCCCATCGTCGAGCCGAGAATGCTCCAGTGATGCCAGAACAATCTTCGTAGATCGAGGCTGACATTCGGTCCTGACGTCGCGCCGCACGTCACCAGCCGGCCCCCGCGCCGCAGACAGCGCAGCGAATCCTCCCAGGTCGCGGCGCCGACATTGTCGAACACCACATCCACGCCGCGCTTGTTGGTGAGTGCGCGAACTTCCTGCGAGATCTTCTGTGTCTTGTGGTTCAGCGTGACATCGGCGCCAAGCGCTTTCGCCTTAGAGAGTTTGTCGTCGTCTGACGACGTGACGATGGTGCGGGCTCCGAGCAGCTTGGCGATGCGCATGCCCGTCAACGAGACGCCCCCGCCGATCCCCCAAATCAGCACCGTTTCGCCCGCCTTGAGCTGCGCGCGCGTGACGAGCATGCGCCAGGCGGTCAGGGTCACGAGCGAAAACGCCGCCGCTTCGGCCCACTTCAGCTCCTCGGCCAGCTGCGGAATGCGGGCAACGTTGTGCGCCGGGATCGTCACGAGCTCGGCCATGGTGCCGGGGAGATGCTCGCCGAGCAGGCGAAAATTGACGCAGAGCGAGTGCTCGCCGGCCCGGCAGAATTCGCACGTGTAGTCGGAGATGCCCGGATTGAGCATGACGCGATCGCCGACCTTCACCGTCTTCACATCGGGTCCGACCGATTCGACCACGCCCGCGCCATCGGCGCCGACGATGTGCGGAAAGCGATCGGCCCCACCCGGCATGCCCTCGGCAACGAACAGATCGAGATGATTGAGCGCCGCGGCACGAATGGCGATGCGGAGTTCGCCCGCCTGCGGCGCGGGGGCGTCAGGCACGTCGGTGATCTGGAGGTGGTCGAGACCGCCGGTGGCGGTCAGAACGCAGGCGCGCATTCGTTCCCCCGACTCCCAACTCCTGACTCCTGACTCCTATTAGGGCCGGAACGTCGGCGTAATCATCTGCTCCGTCCCCGTGGTCGGCATCGGGACCGGGGTCGCAGAGCTGACCGGCTGGATATAGACCCGATACGCGGGATTGCGGCGATTCTGCGGCTCGGCGTTGACGACCAGCGCGACGAGGTCACCGGACGGAGAAACGGCGAACGATGCGATCGCCAGATCGGTGCCGGTCAGCGCAGTGACGTTGCCCGTCGCCAGATCGGCGCGCATCACCTGCTGCACGGTGCGATTGCCGTCCCGCCGTTCGACCAGATAGGCGAGTGTACCATCCCGCAGGAAGTGGGGCTCGGTTTCGCGCTGCTGCGGGGAGCGGGTAAATTGGCGCTGGTTCGAGCCGTCGCGGCCCATGAGCCAGATGTCGGAGTCCTTATTGCGTGACGACACGTACGCGACGGTCTGTCCGTCGGGGGACACCGTCGGCGACGCATTGACCGAGTCGTGCGTGAGCTGCGTGAGTCCCGTGCCGTCGAGGTTCACGCTCCAGATCTGCTGTTTGCCAGCGGGGCCAGGGCGCGACGAATGGAAGACAATGGCCTGCCCATCGGGCGTGAACGCCGGCCGCCCATCCGGCTGCGGATCATTGGTCACCCGCACGGCCCCGGTGCCATCCGCATTCATCACGTAGATCTCGGCATTGCCATCGCGCTGCGATACGTACGCGATGCGTGAGCCGTCCGGCGAGAAGGCCGGATCGCTGGCCGACGACGTGTCAGGAGTGAGCTTCGTGAGCTGCGCGAGGTTCGAGCGCTCCGCGGCGTACAGCTGGAATTTCCCCGCCGTGCGAGAGCTCGCCACGACGATCTCCCCAACGACGTACACGTCAGCCGTCGCGTTCTTGCCACCGGGAGCGGCCGCCGTGATGCGGGCATGGCCATACCCGGTGCCCGACACCGTTCCATCCTCACCCACGGTCGCAACCTGCGCGTTGTCGCTGCTCCAGGCGAGGTTTGTAGCCGGTCCCAGGACGTTGCCCTGATCGTCGGCGTAGTTCGCCCGCAGCGTGCGCCGCTGATTCAGCCCCAAGCCGATGCGCGGCTGGGTGAATTTGGGAGAGCCCGCAATCACGCTGACATTCCAGGCAACTGACAGGCCGGCGCTGGGTCCACGTACGGTGAGCTGCGTCTTGCCGACCGCGCGTCCCGTGAGCGCACCGGTCTGCGGATCGAAGCTCGCAATGCCCGGATCGGTAACAATCCAGCGCAGTGGCGCTTCGGGCACCGCAGCGTTGTCAGCGGTCAACGCTTGCGCTTCGAACTTTGCCGAGCCCGTCAGCGGGACCTGGACTTCATCGCGGGCGGTCGGCCGAACCAGGAGCTTGGCAACGACCTGGTGGACCGAGACTTCGATGCTCTTGCTCTGGAGCAACCCGGAGACGCTGAGCGTCGCCTTGCCAGGACCGGCGGCGGTGACGACGCCCGCGAGACTCACGCGTGTCACACTCTGATCGCTCGACGCCCACTGCAGCACCAGCGGATTGACGGTCCGGTTGTTCTGCGCCGCGACGATCACATGCAGCGTGTCGACCTCACCCGGCGAAAGCATGAGTGGCGACCCCTCGCGCACCGTGTACTCCGCCTGCTGGACGACGACGGGCGCCGTAGCCGTGAGCCCGCCGGTCGCTGTCGCCTGAATCGTGCCCTGGCCGGGGGAGAGGGCGACGACATTGCCACTTTGATCCACGCTGGCCACGTCGGATCGGAGCGACGTCCACGTCACCAGTACGGGCGCCGCCGGTGACCCATCCTCGCGCAGCGCACGCGGCGACACCCGCGAGTTCTCCGAGGGCAGGAGGTAGACCACACCCGGTTCCAGGCGCAGGGCGGCGGCGGGGCCACTGCCGGCCGGCTGGCCGGCAAACGGGTCAGGGCCCGGGGGAGCTGGCGGAGCGCCCGGCGGCGGGGGGGGGGGGGGCGGCGGAGCTGGTGCGCTCCCACCCGTCACCTGGACGGCCGCCTGGCCCCGCCGTGACGCGACCCGCGCCTCGATGATGGCGACGCCGTTGCCGACGCCCGTGACGGTGCCGTTGTTGTCGACTTTGGCGATGTTGATGTTGTTCGATGACCAGATGATGCGCACCGTGGGGATGACATTCCCGATGCGATCGAACGCCGTCGCCAGCAAGCCGCTGCGTTCGCCGACGCGGATGGTGATGGAAGGAGGCGCAACCTGGACTTCGGCGACGTTCTGTGCCGCTCCCGTGCCCGGTAGGGAGAGCGCGAGGGCAGCAACGAGTCCGCGTCTGATCATGGCTGGCGAATGTGTGTCCGGCTAAATGCCATTGTCAAGCCAACTTGTCACGGCGGGGTCACATGAAACAGGCCCAAAAGGCGGTAGTCCGTATCACTTGCGAGGTCAGAATCCCGCGGTAAGCTATAGGCCACCCACGCCGCCCCCGCACCTTATCAGCATAGGAGAGATCCGATGCTTGAGCAGATGGATGTGACGGACAGCAGTTGGCCCGGGCCGGGTTTCATGGAGCCGATGTTCCCCTCGGCGCCCACGCCACCGCCCAGCCCATCGATGCCGATGGAAGAGTCGCGCGCGCGCCCCTCCTCCAAGCCGAAGGCCAAGAAGAAAAAGAAAGCCGCCAAGAAGGCGCGGCCAAAGGCACGGAAGAAGCCGGCGAAGAAGGCGAAGAAGAAGAAGGCCGGGAAGAAGAAACGCCGCCGCTAACACAACGGGCAATGACGACCGCGGGAGCGTCTCGACGAGGCGCTCCCGCGGCCACGTTAAGGAGAAAAAAAGTGCGTGGTGCGTGGTACGTGGTTCCCATCTCGATCATGATTGGTTGCTCTGCACCGAAGATTCCGTTGGGTAACCCACCGGAGGAGATCGCGGCGATGCTGCAGCGCTCCGCCGCCGATTGGAATCACAGCGATCTCGCGGGGTTCATGAGCGACTACGCTCGCGACTCGCTCACCAGCTACGTGTCAGCCGGTCACGTGCAGTATGGCTGGCAAGCGCTGTATGATCGCTACCAGGCGAACTACTTTGCGCCCGGGAAATCGCGCGACTCGCTCTCATTCGACGAGCTGCACGTGCGCGTGCTGACACCCGATTTCGCCTACGCGACGGCGCGATTCAAGCTGACGCGCCGCGACTCGGTCGTCGCGAGCGGCCCGTTCACATTGGTGCTTCAGAAACAGGGCGACCGTTGGCGAATCTTGCACGATCATACTTCCGCGGATCCGAAATGAACGTCACACATCGACACCCTTCGCTTCGCTCAGGGCAGGCAGTCGGCACGCTGCTGCTGCTATTGCTCGCCGGCTGCAGCAAGCTTCTCCCATCAAAAGACCACGTCGTCGCGCTCGAGGGCGCGACGCTCATCGACGGTGCGGGCGGCGAACCGAAACAGGACGCGCTGATCATCATCCGCAACGGCCACATCGAGGCCGTCGCGCGCGTCAACGAAATCCCGATTCCCCGCAACGCCGAGCGCGTCAATCTGGTGGGCAAGACCGTGATCCCGGGGTTGATCGATTCGCACGCGCACGTCGAGCGCTGGGCGGCGCGGCGCTACCTCGCGTGGGGCGTCACCACCGTGCGCGATCTGCACGGCGCCACCGACTCCGTCGTCGCCTTGAAAAACGACATGAACCTGGGGTCGATCTTCGGTCCGCGGATGTGGGTGGCCGGCGCGATGATCGACGGCGTGCCCACGACCTACCCCAACGCGACCGGCATCGCCACTGCGGACCAGGCACGCCGTGCCGTGGATCAGCATGCCATTGCGGGCGTGGATTATCTCAAGATCTACACGAAGATCACGCCGGCTTTGCTGCGGCCGCTCATGGACGAAGCGGTCAAGCTGCGTTTGCCCGTCGCGGCGCACCTCGGCAAGACCGATGCGCTGACCGCGGCGCGCGCGGGCGTCGTCTCGATCGAGCACATGGCCGGCGTGGTGCAAGCCGCGACCGGAAACCCGCAGTACGCCGTTGCGCATAACTCGTTTCTGTCGGGCTGGACGACGGAAGAGAAGGGCTGGGCGTCGCTCGATTCGAGTACCGTCGCCCGCACGGCCCGCGCGCTCGCGCAAACGAAGGTGGCGCTCGTGCCGACGCTCGTCGTCCACGACATGCTGTCGCGGCTCGACAACCCGATCCTGCTCACGCGTCCCGGCATGGAAGACGTGCCGGAAAACGCGGCAAGCGTGCGCAGCGTGCCGAGTCTGTTGCGCCGCACCGGATGGCGCTCCAGCGACTTTGACGCGTTCCGCCGCGCCCGCAAGCGGCAGGATCAGTTTGTGCGCGAGTACAAACGCGCGGGAGGCACGATCGCCGCCGGCTCGGACGCCGCCAATCAGCTCCTCATTCCCGGCTACTCGCTGCACGAAGAGATGTCGTTACTGGTCGCGGCGGGCCTGACCCCGCTCGAGGCGATCACCGCGGCGACCCGCCGTGGGGCGCAACTGCTGCGCGCCGATTCTCTCGGCCTGCTCACGGTCGGCAAAGTTGCGGACCTCGTGGTCCTGAACGGCGACCCCACCCGCAACATCGCCGTTACACGCAACATTGCGATGGTCATGATCCGCGGCCGGCTGATCCGGCCGGATTCCCTGAGAGCCACATGGAAATGAGCTATCGGCTATCGGCTATCGGCTATCTGTTGTTCCTCTCACTGGTCAATGCATGCGGCATGGGCGGGCCGGGCCGCAGCGACGGGGCGTACGATCTGATCCTCAAGAACGGCTGGATCATCGATGGCAGCGGTAATCCGCGGTACCGCGGTGACGTCGCGATCAGCGGCGATCGCATCGCGGCCGTCGGATTCCTCGGAACGGCCGTGGCGCGGGAGACGCTGGACGTCGGCGGTCTCGTCGTCGCTCCGGGGTTCATCGACATGATGGGCCAGTCGGAGACCAACGTCCTCATCGACAACCGCGTCCTCTCGAAAGTCACGCAGGGCATTACGACCGAGGTGACGGGCGAAGGTGGCTCGGTGGCCCCCCTCACCGACCAGCTGGTCATGGGTGACTCCGATGCCATGAAGAAGTGGCACTACCGGGAGGACTGGCGCGATCTCAATGGCTATTTCGCGCAGCTGGAACGGCAGGGATCGGCGCTCAACATCGCCACGTTCGTGGGAGCGACGCAGCTGCGGCTTGCGGTCATGGGGAATGAAGACCGCGCCCCCACCCCGGCCGAGCTCGCGCACATGGCGGCGATCGTGGACACGCTGATGGAGCAGGGCGCGCTCGGCGTGTGGACCGCTCTCGAGTACGCGCCGGCGAGCTACTCGAAGACCGATGAGCTCGTGGCGCTCGCCCGGGCCGCGCAGCGGCATGGCGGTATCTACGCGTCGCACATGCGCAACGAGGGCGAGCAGATCGACGACGCCCTCAATGAGGTATTCCAGATCGCGCGACAGGCCGGCATCTCGGCGGAAGTGTCGCACCTCAAGCTGTCGGGCCGCCGCAGCTGGGGGAAAATGGCGCACGTGCTGGCGCGCATCGATTCGGCGCGGGCGGCGGGTCTGGATGTTACCGCCGATCAGTACCCCTACATCCGCGCGGCGACGTCGCTCGATGCCTCGATCCCCACGTGGGCCGAGAGCGGCGGCTGGGATTCGTTGCTGGTGCGGTTGCGCGACCCGGCTACGCGCGCGCGCCTGCACGCCGAGATCCTCAACCCCCGGACCGAGAGCTTTTACTCGGCCGCAGGCGGCGGCGAGGGCGTGTTGATCACGGGGACGTTCCAGGACTCGCTGCGTTACCTGCAGGGCAAGACCATCGCCCAAATCGCAGCCGCCCGTCATCGCGACCCGGTGGAGACGGTTTTCGACATCGTGCTCGCCGAGGGCGGCCACCGCACCGATGCGGTGTATGCGGTGATGAACGAGCAGGACGTGCAGGCGGGGATGAAGCAATGGTGGGTCGCGGTGAACACCGACTTCGGCGGCGTCGCGCCTGATGGGCCGCTCGGCACGCAGTCGGCGCACCCGCGTGCGTACGGGACGTTCCCGCGCATCCTCGGCCACTATTCGCGCGATCTGAAGCTGTTCCCGCTCGAATTCGCGGTGCGGAAGATGACGTCGCTGGCCGGGCAGCGCGTCGGCCTCGCCGATCGCGGCCTGGTGCGGCCCGGGATGTACGCCGACATCACCGTCTTCAATCCGGCGATCGTGATCGATCGCGCGACCTTTGAAAAGCCGCATCAGACATCGGTGGGCATCGAGTACGTGCTGGTGAACGGGCAAATGGTATTGAGGAAGGGGCAGCTCACCAGCGCGCGCCCGGGCCGCGGCCTCAGGGGTCCGGGATACAAGCAGTCGCGCTAGCGTGACGCTTGGAAGGTTAGTACTCGCCTGGATAGTCGTGGCGGTTTGGTTCTTGATGGCCACGATAGGGACCGAAATCGGAGCGACGCTTGTGTTACGCTCACCCGGTCAGGGTCGGATGATCCATGTCTCAGTTTCGCTGCTTGTTTGGAGGGTTCTAGAGGCCGCGATTCTGACCCTCTTTGCATCGCTGTGGTTTGATTCGCTTGGGAGTGGGCAGTGGTGGCTGGTGTTTCTCCTCGTGGGTTTGCTCGCGACCGTCCCGGTGCAGTGGCTAACCACGGCACAGGCGCCGCGACGAAGGTTGGTGTTCGTCGCCGTCGAGTTTGGAGATCTCGTCCGCTTCCTCATGGCCGGAGCCCTGCTCGCCTGGCGTCTTTCGTAGCTATCTTCGCACTGTAAGGTTTCCTCACCGCCACACGTTTTCTCTAGAGACCGCTGTGCCAGCACCAGAGCCGTCGATTCCATTCACGCATGAACGCTCCGACGACACGGCGCTCGTACGGCGCTTGTCCACCGGTGATCTGGACGCGCTGGATGCCCTCTTCCACCGGCACGCAAGCGCCCTCTTGAACCTCGCGCGTCGGGTAACGGGATCTGCCGCCGATGCGGAGGACGTAGTGCAGGACCTGTTCGTGGGTTTGCCCGTGGCGGTTCGCCGCTACAGCGAGCGAGGAAGCTTCACAGCGTGGTTGCGCACCGTGACCGTACGGCTGGCCCTGGACCGGGTTCGGCGTCAGACCCGACGGCACGAGGTCGCTCTCGACCTTGCGGGCGAGCAGCCCGCCGCGCCGGCAACACCCGAGGCGTGCTGGGATCTCGAACGGGGGCTTGCGGCCCTGCCTCACGACCTGCGGGTGGTGTTCGTGCTGAAGGAGATCGAGGGATTCTCGCACGCGGAAATCGGGCGGCTGCTTGGTATCCGCACGGGGACGAGCGAAGTGCGTTTGCACCGTGCCATGCGCGCGCTGCGCCGAGCGTTGGGAGGTGGGACGTGAGCGACTCGTGGATCCACGATCTGAAGATGGGCGTCGATCGGCTGCCGACAGCAGCGGCGTCTCCTGAGCTCCTCAAACGTGTGCACGAGCGACTCGCCGCAAACGAGCACGTCATTCTCCCGCTCGCCGACCCGCCGGTGGCGCAACTCCGCTGGCGCGTCGCCGCAGCAATAGGCCTCGTTCTTGCCGCCGGCGCAGGTCTGTGGTTCGCCTGGCCTACCGCAACGCTGACGGCGGGCGACATCCAGGGCGAGCTGACGTTCGTCCCCGCGGCGCCGCGCCGCGGACAGCCCATCGAAGTGAGCTACCAGGCACCGGCTACGCTGCAGCGCCGGGACCGCCTCGTTCTGCGAGCGCGGTATCGCAGCCGCCACGACCAGTCGTACAACAACGAGACCCGTCAGATTGTCGTCGGAGAGTTGCGACCAGCTGGCGACGGCGTCTTTCACGCGACGCTCACGCTCCCTGATTCAGTCGTGTATGCCGTGTTCGCCGTAGAGGATCTTGAGGGTCAGACCGTAGATGCGAACCGGCGGCGTCTCTGGGAGCTGGTGCTGCACGACAGTCTGGGCCGGCCCACGTTCGAAGCGCTGCGTCAGCGCGAGAACGACCTGATGGGCAGAAACTGGGAGCTCGGCTATGAGACCGCGCGGCAAGCTGCGGCGCTATATCCCGACCGCGTGGAGAGTTGGTCGACCCTTTTGTTCTACGAAGAGAATGTGCTCGGCGGCGCGTACCTCGACAGCGCGCGGGCCAATCATCACGCCCGCCTGAACGCGTTTCATCGGCGCCTCGCATCGCGCGCGGTGCTCTCGGCCGATGAGCTCGGCTTCATGTTTTGGTACGCGTTGCAGGTGCGGGACTCCGCTCTCGAGAAGCATTGGAGGGAACGGCTGCAACGCGAGGCGCCCGCATCGCCTTTCGCCGTCCAGAACCGCGCGCTCGCCATAGCCAACCGCGCGTGGCAAGACAAGGACTCCCTTCGGGCATTGGCCGATCTCGATCGGCTTTGGGACGAGGCGGGTCCGGCTCATGGCAACCTCCTGGTCATTGGCTGGCAGACAGCCCTGCATGTGGCCGATTCGGCGGCGGTGGTTCGCTGGGCCGGGCATTGGCGCCCCAGGGATCCGGCTGACTCCACCGCGATTGCTACCGCATTCACCTCCGTTCCTGGCCTGCGCGAGGAAGGTATGCGACTGCTGCGCCAGCAGCTCGGTGGACTGGCGGCGCGCAACGACGAACGGCGCGCTCTGGAACGCACCGTTGTGGAGCAGCGCGTCGTCGATGCCGAGCGCACACGCGAAGTCCTGGTCGCACTGGGTGAGGCTCTCCTGGCGAGCGGCCACACCGCGGCGGGCCTCGACACGCTCAAGCTTGCCGTGCGCGACGGCTGGGATGTCGGATTGTTTCGACGCGTCGCGCGACTCGAGCGGTCCACTGGGGACACCGCGGGCGCGCTGCGACTCCTTGCGCTCGTCGCCGCGGACCCGGCGATGGACGGGTGGACCCGGGACTCGGCCGCCCAAGTCATGGGAACCCGAGTCGACTCGGCTGCGTGGTCCCAGCTCGTCGAGAGCGGCCGCAACGAGATGCGTCGACGGCTCCTGGAGGTAGCGATGAGCCGGCGGATCCCACCAGGGGTGCGTCTCGAGGCCGCCGGCAACCTGACGGTGCCGCTCGATACGCTCAGGCGCGGTCGCGTCACGTTCGTCGCCTTCTGGTCTCGTTACTGTGGACCATCCAAGGAGGAGCTCCCCGCGCTCGAGCGCGTGACTGCGCGGCTACGCCGGGAAGGGATTTCCGTGGTGACGATTACGACGGATGAGCGCCTGACCGGTGGCCTGCAACAGTTCCTGAAGAACGAGAAACTCAGTTTCCCGGTCTACGCCGACGCGTGGCGGGACGCGAGTCGCGCGTTCAGCCAATGGGGCACGCCCTCGTACTTTGTCCTCGACCGTGACGGCGTTATCCGCTTCGCATATCGGGACCTGAGCCGGATCCCAGCCGAGGTTGCCGTTCTGCAGTAGTTCACCCCATCTTCCGCGCACGATGTCCACGCAAGCTATCGTGCGTCTTACGAGCTACTCGCACGGCGCCGGCTGAGCCTGCAAGCTCGGCCCCGCCGAGTTGGCGCAGGTCTTGCGCCACGTGCCGACCCTGACTGATCCACGCATCCTGGTCGATGCCTCGACGCGGGACGACGCCGCCGTGTACCAGTTGACGCCGGACCGCGCGATCGTCGCGACCGTCGATTTCTTCACGCCGATCGTCGACGACGCGTATGACTTCGGGCGGATCGCCGCCGCGAACGCGTTCTCCGACGTGTACGCGATGGGCGGCACGCCGCTGCTCGCGCTCAATCTCGTCGGCTGGCCGCGCGACACGCTGCCCTACGATCTGCTGGGGGAAGTCCTGCGCGGCGGCGCCGACATCGCGCGCGAAGCCGGGGCATTCGTGCTCGGCGGCCACTCGGTCGACGATCCCGAGCCCAAGTACGGGATGGTCGCCATCGGCGAGGTGCATCCCAACCGTATCGTGACGCTGGCGCGCGCGCGCGCGGGCGACGCGCTGGTGCTCACCAAGGCGATCGGGACCGGCATCCTCAGCACCGCGTTGAAGCGCGACCTGGCTACGGCCGCGGAACTCGCGCCGGCAGTGCAATCGATGACCACCCTCAATGCGGGCGCGGCGCGCGCCATGCGCGCCACGGGGGGTGGCGTGCATGCCGCGACGGACGTCACGGGCTTCGGCTTGCTGGGCCACCTGCACAACATGCTGGCGGCCAGCGGCGTGTCCGCCGAGATCGACGCCGCCGCCGTGCCGCTGCTTCCCAAGGCTGTCGAGCTCGCCGAACGAGGGGCGATTCCCGGTGGTACCAAACGGAACCGCGAGGCATTGGCGCCGCATGTGACGTTCGATCCCGCCGTCGGGGAAGCGATGCGCGTGCTGTTGTTCGACGCGCAGACGTCGGGAGGGCTGCTGATCGCCGTCGACCCCGATCGCGCGAACACCCTGCTCGCGGCGCTGCAGCGTGAAGGGACGCCGGCCGCGGTGCGGATCGGTCGCCTCGCGCGGGGCGTGCCGGGCGCGATCGCGGTGCGCTGACGGCTTGTGCCGGCAATCCCCGAGTACCGCGCCCTGAGCCCCGACGCCCTGGATGCGCTGGAGCGCGCGGTGCGGCAGCATCTCCGGGTAGCGCTGCGGCGGCGGGGGACCGAATATGTCGTCGTGGCCGAGCGTCTTGAAACGAGCGGGCGGGACGACGTGTTGGCAGGGCGGCTGCCGATGACCGGCGAGCTCCTGACGTTCCGGCTGCGCGACCTGGAGAGCTTCGCGGTGCTCCCCTGAGCACCGTCACCCGCCGTGTTCACACGCCTGCTGATCGGCCTGGACGGCAGCCCGAGCGCCGACGAAGCGTTGGAGCAGGCGGTCATGCTGGGTCATCGCTTCAAGTCGAGGCTCGTCGTCGCGCACGTGAAAGAGACGCATGGCCTCGGGCGCCGGGCGTCCGATGCCGGGGAGCTGTTGCAGCGGGCGCAGGAGCGGGTCAAGGATGCCGACCTCGCGGTAGAGACCGTCCTCAAGCACGGCGACCCCGATGCTGAGCTCGCCGCGCTCGCGCGTGACGTGGACACGGTGCTGGTAGGCCGGCGCGGCCGCTCGTCGCCCGCGGATGTACTTGGCAAGACCGTGTCGTCGTTGATCCGTATCGCGGAGCGGACCGTGATCGTGTGCGCCAGCAAGCCGTCGCCGATGAGCGCCTGCGCGGTGGCCTACGACGGGCGCGAGACGGCGCAGCGCGCGCTGGAGTTGGTGGCGCGCTTCGCCAGCGTCACGCACAGCACGGTGCACGTCATTCACGCGACGATCGATCCAGCCGTCGGCACGATGGTCATCGGCGAGGCCGAAGCCATGCTGTCGCTGCAAGGCGTCGCCTACGTCACGCACATCGAGCCGGGCACGCCCGGCGCGGCGGTCGCGCGCGTGATCGAGCGCACCCAGTGCGATGCGCTCTTTGCGGGCGCCCATGTCGGGTCGGGACGACGCAGCGACGTGACGGTCTCGCACGCCGAGGAGATCTTGTTGCATACCGATATTCCGGTGGTCATTCAGCCGTGACGACCCCGTTCGTGCTGGTGCATGCCGACGAAAGCTGCCTCGGCAACGATTCCACCAAGCCGAGCCGGGGCGGCAACGCGGCATTGATCGAGGCGCCGGCGGGGGACAGCGTGGCGCGCTGGGACTTCTACGAGTGCTCGCCGCAAACGACGAACAACAAGATGGCGCTGGCGGGCGCCATTGCGGCGCTGGAATGGATTCGGCGCCAATGGCGTCACGCGCTCGTGCACTTCGTCTCCGACTCCGAGTATCTGGTCAAAGGCATGAAGGAGTGGCGCAGGGATTGGAAGGCTCGCGGCTGGCGCCGCAAAACGGGCGCGCTCGAGAACGCCGACCTCTGGCAGAAGCTCGATCAGGTCGATGCCGCCCATACTGTGGAATGGCGCTGGGTGCGTGGCCATAACGAGCACGTGAAGAACGAATACGCGAACGCCCTGGCGATCCGCGCCGCCGACAAGCAGGAGCGCTCCAACGGCCTCATTCCCTCGGGATTCGACACCTGGCTCGCCCAGCAGCGCGCCCGCGGCAAGTACCTGGACTTCGACCCCGACAAGGAGCTGCATGAGCGGATCAAGTAAGGACCACGTGTTAGCCGCCGATCAATCGGTGAGTGTCGATCGGATTCCGCTGTACGAGGTGTACATGCGCATGGCGGAAGAGCTGGCCAAGCGCTCGACCTGTGCGCGCCTACAGGTGGGGACCGTCGTCACCGATCAGCGCCTCGAGAACGTCCTCGCGATCGGCTACAACGGCAATGCACGCGGCCTCCCCAACAAGTGTGACTCCGCGGTGCCGGGCAATTGTGGCTGCATTCATTCGGAGATGAACGCGCTCGTGAAAGCGCCCGGCAGCGTGCGCGACAAGGTCGTGTTCGTGAGCGCCTCGCCCTGCGTAATGTGTGCGAAGCTGATCATCAATTCCGGCGTCACCCACGTGTTCTACCGCAAGGCCTACCGCGATCCCTCCGGTGTGGAAGTGTTGCAGCAAGGCGGCGTCGTGCCAGTGCTGTACGACCGCTGGATGACGGCCTGGAGAAATGGTGCATAACGTGTATTCACACCCTGAAGGGTGCGCTCGGCAGTCACTGTCCTTAAGGACAGTGTTGGCCGAGCACAGGCTTCAGCCTGTGAAATTCGTGTGGACGAACTAGACCGACTCTTCTCTCTGCTCGTCGCGGCGCTGGCGCGCGAGACGCGCGTCGCCGTTCCCTTCCCCGCGTCCGACGTGTACGAGCGGCTGGTGCCGTATCGCTCCAACCGCTCCCGGCTCAACGTGGCGACCCACCAGGACTACGAGATGGCGGTGCTGCGGCTGCTCGCCGGCGAGCGCAGCTACGTACAGCTCGAACCCGAGAACGTGCGCGAAGCGATGCAGCGCGAGATCTCGGGCGTCAACCCCGACCCGGCGTACTTCCGGACGTTTCCCGACGCGCAAGTGATGGTGAACGGCCGCGCCGCCGAGCGCGTGCTCCACGCCGATCGGGCGTATGCGCCGTCCAGCGCTGCAGAAGATGAAGAGCTGCTGGACACGACAGGCGAGAATCCCGTCCCCGTGCCCTTCGCTCCGCGGGCCGCGTTCCGGGCACCGAAGCCGAAAGACGCGCTCAGCGCGAATCAGTGCGAGTATTGCGGCGGCGTCCTGCCGGCGAAGCGCGACGCGCGCTTCTGCCCGCACTGCGGGCAGCCGCAGGAGGGCGAGCTCAAGTGCCCCGGTTGTGGCGGCGCGCTGGACGTCGGTTGGGCGTACTGCCTGGCATGCGGGCGCCCCACTGGATTCGAGTGAGGGAATTCACAGTTGCCGTAATTGCTGGAGATGGAATCGGGCCGGAGGTGACCGAGGCTGCGATTCCCGTTCTCGACCGTCTCGCCGCGAAGCACGGACTCGCGCTCCACTGGGAACGCCTGCCCTATTCTGCCGATCACTACCTCAAGACCAGTGAAACGCTGCCGGACGCCGCACTTCGCCACCTCCAGGACGATGTCGATGCGATTTTCCTCGGCGCGCTGGGTGATGCGCGTGTCCCCGGCAACGAGCACGCGCGAGACATTCTGCTCGGCCTGCGATTCAAGCTCGATCTGTACGTCAATTTTCGGCCGGTGGAGTTGCTGCACCCCGACCTGACGCCCCTCCGTAATCAAGACGCTATCGATTTCGTCATTTTTCGCGAAAACACCGAAGGCCAATATCTCGGACGCGGGCATGCGTCCGGCGACGAGTTTGTCGCGGAAGAAGTGAATACGGGGAAAGGTGTCGAGCGGATCATCCGGGCCGCTTTCGCGTGGGCCCAGGCGCACGGCAAGCATCGCGTGACGATGAGTGACAAGGCGAACGCGATTCCCGCGCACAAGATCTGGCAGGAGAAGTTCAAGGCGGTCTCTCGGGAATACCCGGACGTCGCCGCCGAGCACCGCTACGTCGACGCCCTCGCCCTCGAGCTGGTGCGTGAGCCGCAGCGCTTCGAAGTCATCGTGACGAACAACCTCTACGGAGACATCCTCTCCGATCTCGGCGCGGGGCTGGTGGGGGGGCTCGGCCTCGCCGCCAGCGCAAACCTGCACCCCGGCAGCCGCCGGGCGCTGTTCGAGCCGGTGCATGGCTCGGCGCCGTCGCTCGCCGGCAAGGGCGTCGCGAACCCCATGGCGGCCATGTTGACGGGTGGTTTGATGTTCGAGCACTTTGGCCATCCCGACGCCGCGCTTGACCTCAAGCGGGCGGTGCGCGCGGCGCTTACGGCGGACGTTCGGTCTCCTGACCTCGGGGGCAGCGCCAGCACACGGGCGGTGGCAAAGGCAGTGAGCGCGCTGATTTGAGAGTTTGTTGATAGACCCTCCGATTATTCGCGGGGTACAGCTAGCACTTAGTTTCGTCCTGCGAAGGGATGAGGTGGTCGTGCCACCGCTTCCGTTAGCGAAAATCCTGAACGTCGCCATTCCCTCTCTATCGGGTGACGCACGCGCTGTGCTCGACGTGCTGGCGTGCAAGAACGGTCTCCTCCCCGCTGCGGGCGACGTCGCCACCTTCGTAGGGCTGCGCACTCGCCATCAGGTTGCCCGGACCCTGCGGCGCGCCAGCCTTCCGCCGCTCGAGGAGCTCGCCGGGTGGACGCGCCTCTTCTACTGGGTCCTCCAGTCGGAGCAGACGGGCGCGTCACTGCTCGCGCTGGCGCGCGAGTCACACCTCGAGCCCGCCACCTGCTACCGGCTGGTCCGGCGCCTCATGGGGCAGCCGTGGTCGTGCGTGCGGCGCGGCGGCGTTGCGGGCGCGATTCTGCGGTTCCGCACGATCTGGAAGGACAGCGGCATGCCGGAGCTGGCGCTGCGGCCGCACGTGCAGCCGGCCGCCCAGCGCCAGACGAGTCCCTTGACCCTGCGTCGTGCCGCGCCAGCTCCGGTGATCGAGGCACGCAAGCCTCGGGGCGTCCTGGCGGCACGACTACAGATCGGCGGGTACCCCTTCGACGTCTCCGTCACGCCCGATGGGACCGGCTGGCTGACACGCACGCACGCCGCCGTGCTCCAGCGCCTGCGGCTCGAGCCACTCAGCGAGATGGGCGCTCTACCCGTCGGCGTCGCACCCACGCGCATCGTCCTCGCACCATCCGGTGACCGCGCCTGGGTCACGAACCAGTTCACGAAAGACGTCGCCGTCGTCGATCTGGCGTGGGGACGCCGCACCGGCGGGATCGCCATGGAAGGCGACCCGCTGGGCGCCGCGTTGGCGCCCGATGGCCGAACCCTGTACGTCACCACCAATCTCGACCGCCTGTGTGCCTGCGCGCTGTCGGACAACGGCGGCCGCGTGGTCCGGTGCGTTGCCCTCCCTCAGGCGTGCACTGAGCTGGCGGTCCACCCTGCGGGCAATCGCGTGTACGTACCGACCTGGAAAGCGGGCGGTATTCTCGAACTGGATGCCCGTAGCCTTGCCATCGTCCGTCGCTATGAATTGGGCGGCCAACCGCTCGGCGTGGCGATCTCGCACGACGGGAGGCGGCTGTATAGCGGCAACGAGCACGGCTGGCTGGATCTCGTCCATCTGCCGACCGGACAAATCGTGCGACGGAAATTCGCGACGCCGGTTGACGAGGTCGCGCTGACTCCCGATCAGAGTGTCGTGTACGCCAGCCTGCGGACCGCGGGGCAAATCGCGATGCTGGATGCTCACACGCTGGAGTCCGTCGGTACGCTGGAGCCGGGCGGGCTCCCGCGTCATATCGCGTTCGACAGGCTCGGCAGCCTCGCCGTTGTGGCTAACGAGGCCGGCTGGGTAGACATCGTGCGGTGATGCGCGCGCGCTGAGACGCGGGCGCCCGAAAACACGAGCGGCGGATGGGGAACAATCCCATCCGCCGCTCGTGTTTTGCCCTAACGACCTACCGTCGCACCGACTGCAAGCTCATATTCCGCCCACTTATGATGGAGTTTCTCTCATGAAAACCCAGGGCGCCACCAAAGACGTCGTCTTCCTGTCGGGTGTACGGACGGGATTCGGGTCCTTCGGCGGCTCTGTGAAGGACTTGTCGGCCATCGAGTTGGGCGCGGCGGCCTCGCGGCATGCTATCCAGCGCTCCGGCGTTCCCGCGAGCGACTTCGGTCACGTCGTGTTCGGCAACGCGCTCCAGACCTCGGCGGACGCCATTTACATGGCCCGCCACGTGGGGCTCAAGGCTGGCCTGCCGATCGAGACGCCGGCGGTCACGGTGAATCGGCTGTGCGGCTCCGGCTTCGAGGCGATCACGCAGGGCGCGCAGCTGATCCTCCTTGGCGAAACCGAGGCCATACTGGCCGGCGGCGCCGAGTCGATGAGCCAGGCGCCGCACGTCGTGCGCGGCGCGCGCTGGGGACTGCGCCTCGGCCCGGCGCCACTCGAAGACTTGCTGTGGGAATCCCTGAAGGACCCGCAGTGCGGCCTCTCCATGGCTGAGACCGCCGAGAGCCTGGCGGAGAAGTACAAGCTGACGCGCAAGGAGGTGGACGAAGTCGCCGTCCTGTCACAGCAGCGGGCCAAGCAGGCGTGGGACGCGTGCGCCTTCCAGGACGAAGTCGTGCCCGTCACGATCAAGGTGAAGGGGAAGGAAGTCGAGTTTCGCGCCGACGAGCACATGCGCCCCGACACGACGCTCGAGATCCTCAGCGCGCTCAAGCCCTACTTCAAGAAGGACGGCCTCGTGACCGCGGGCAACGCATCCGGCATCGCGGACGGCGGCGCGGCGACCGTGCTGGCCAGTGAGGAATACGCGAAGGCGCACGGATTGAAGCCGCTGGGCCGGCTGGTCGCGTGGGCCGTGGCCGGCGTCGAGCCGAAGCACATGGGCATCGGGCCGGCTCCCGCCGCGCGCAAGGCGCTCGAGAAGGCGAAGCTGAAACTCGAGCAGATGGATCTCGTCGAAGTGAACGAGGCGTTTGCGCCGCAGTACCTGGCGGTGGAGCGCGAGCTCGGCCTCGATCGCACCCGCACGAACGCCTGCGGTGGAGCGATCGCCATCGGTCATCCGCTGGCGGCGAGCGGCACGCGCATCACGATTCACTTGCTGCACGCGCTGCGCCGGGAGCAGAAGCGGTTTGGGCTGGGCTCGGCGTGCATCGGCGGCGGGCAGGGGGCGGCGGTGATCGTCGAAGCCTTGTGACCAACATCCTCCTCGGGGCGATCGGTGTGATCGCACTCTATCTCTTTTCGGGCCTGCGCGTCCTGCGTGAATACGAGCGCGGCGTGTACTTCCTGCTCGGCCGGCTGCGACCCACCAAGGGACCCGGGCTGATCTTTCTCCCTCCGGTGCTGGCACGTATGCAGAAGGTGTCGCTGCGCGTGATGGCGATCGACGTCCCGCCGCAGGACGTGATCACGCGCGACAACATCTCCATCAAGGTCAATGCCGTCCTGTACATGCGCGTGAAGACGCCCGACAAGGCCGTCGTGGGAGTGGAAAATTACCTCTACGCCACGAGCCAGCTCGCGCAGACGACGTTGCGGTCGGTGCTGGGTGAGACGGAAATGGACGAGCTGCTCGCGAATCGCGACAAGATCAACGCGATCCTGCGCCAGACGATCGATACGCGCACGGAAGACTGGGGGATCGAGGTATCGGCCGTCGAAGTAAAAGACGTCGATCTGCCGCCGGAGATGAAGCGGGCGATGGCCCGTCAGGCCGAGGCCGAGCGCGAGCGGCGGGCCAAAGTCATCAACGCCGAGGGCGAGCTGCAGGCGGCGGAGAAGCTCGCGCAAGCCGCGCACATCATCGGCAAGGAGCCGGCCGCGATTCAGCTGCGCTACCTGCAGACCGTCAACGAAATCGCGTCGGAAAACAATTCGACGACGATCTTCCCCATCCCGATCGATCTGCTCAAGGGCTTCATGGATCGGATCACAGACTCGAGCAGCCGCGCACTTCCTGAGCGGACGTCCGGAGAGCGGCTTCCGGTGCCCGGGGATAAAGAGAAGGCGAAGGCTTGATGGGGCAGGATCTCATCAGTCAGGAAGCGCTGGAACGCATCATCAAGCGCGCCGCCGAGCTGCAGGCCGGCGAGCATGACGTCGGCGACGGGCTCACGAGCACCGAGGTCCTGGCGCTCGGCAAGGACGTCGGCATCCCCGATCGCTACCTCCGCCAGGCGATGCTCGAGGAGCAGACGCGAATCACGCCGGACGTCGCGACCGGAACGTGGGCGTGGCTGACGGGTCCGCGGTCCATCGTCGCGCACCGCGTGGTTCCGGGTGATCGCGCGACCGTCGAGCGCGCCTTGACTCGCTGGATGACGGAAGAAGCGCTGTTGCAGCCCAAACGGCACTACGCCGACCGAACGTCCTGGGAGCCGAAGGCGGGGGCCTTCGCCTCGATTCAGCGTGCCCTGGCCGGAAAGCGCCGCTACTCACTCGCCCAGGCCGAGGAGATCTCCGGTCAGGTCATCCAGCTCGAGCCGGGGTTCTGCCTGGTGCGGCTCGAGGCGGATATCAGGCAGCAGCGCACCAAACGCATCTCCGGAGGCAGCGTGCTGGCGGTGCTCGGGTGGGGCCTCACGGGGGCAACCGCGCTCATTGCTCCGCCGCTCGCACTCGCGCAGCTCCTGATGCTCGTCCCCGGCGTTGGTCTGACGATCGGCGGCGCCATGATCGCCCGCACGTATCGCGGAGCCAACGAGCGCATGCAGATCGCCCTGGAGCAGGTGCTCGACCGGCTCGAGCGCGGCGACATCCGGTCGTCCTCCAACCAGGGCGCCCTGCCCGGCGCGCAGGCCTTCGTACGCATCGCCGAAGAAGTGCGCAAAGCCCTCGAGAATCCCCGCCCGAAACCGAGAAGCTGAGGAGCGCGATGGCCGACGTGAAACGCGTGGGCGTGCTGGGGTGTGGCCTCATGGGCAGCGGGATCGCGCAGGTCGCGGCCACCGCCGGTTATGAAACGATCGTGCGTGACGTATCGAAGGACATCCTCGATCGCGGGCGGGCAGGCATCGAGAAGTCGCTCGGCAAGTTCGTCGAGAAGGGGAAGCTCCAGGCCGCGGATCGCGACGAGATTCTCACGCGCGTGACGTTCACGACGGCCGTCCCGGACCTCCGGAAATCGGACATCATCATCGAGGCGATCACCGAAGACCTCGCCTTGAAGAACATGCTGTTCCTGGAGCTGGACGGCCTGTGTGGGGCGGGGACGATCTTTGCGTCGAACACCTCCAGCCTCACCATCGCGGAGATGGCGGCGGCGACGAAGCGCGCCGACCGGTTCGTCGGGCTGCACTTCTTCAATCCCGTGCCGCTCATGCCCCTGGTCGAGGTCGTGCGCACCGTCACGACGTCCGCAGAGACCTTCAAGCGCGCATTCGCGTTCGCGGCCTCGCTCCGCAAAGAGCCCGTCGCCGCCAAGGATACCTCCGGGTTTATCGTCAATCTGCTGCTCGTGCCGTACCTGCTCGATGCGATTCGCGCCGTGGAGCGCGGCGTCGGCAGCGTTCCCGACATCGATAAGGCGATGCAGCTGGGCTGCGGCTATCCGATGGGCCCGCTGACGCTGCTCGACATGGTGGGACTCGATACTACCCATCACATCGCGGAAATCATGTTCAAGGAATACCGCGAGGCCCGGTACGCGCCGCCGCCGCTGCTGAAGCGGATGGTCCTCGCGGGGATGTACGGCAGGAAGAGCGGCAAAGGATTCTACGACTACTCGGCTACTCCACCCATCGTCAGCAACCTGGGACTCTAATGCTCGGCTACGACGCTCCGCGCTGGCACGCCGCACTCAACGATCTCCCCGCCGCGCTGCTGCTCGTGGCGGTGCTGTTCGATCTCGCGGCCGCAGCGACCAAGCGCGAGTCGCTCGCGTGGGCCGCCATCTGGACGCTGTGGGCGGGGGTGATCGGCGGGTGGGCGGCCGTCATCGCCGGTGAGCTCGCGGCGGACGCGATCGACCACGGCGCAGCGATCCACGAGATCATGGAGAAACACGAGACGATGGCGCTCCTGACGATGAGCCTCTTCACCATCGTCCTGATCTGGAAGATGGCGCGCCGTTTCCAGATGCCGCCGCAGGAGCTGGCGCTCACGCGCGCGCTGAGCGTCGTCGGCCTTGCGGCGCTCGTCTGGACGGGAGTGCTGGGTGGCAGGATGATGTTTCAGCACGCGGCAGGCATTCCGACCCAAACGCTCCAGGCCGAGATCCAGAACCGGGCCGCCGGGCACGCGCACGAGGAAGGCGAGGATACTGCCAAGACTGCGCCGCACACCCACTAGATGAAGGCGATCGCGGCGTGCGCGCTCCTGGCCCTGGCCTGCACGCCGGCCACGACGCGCCCTCCCTTCGCTCCCGTCCCCGAGGCGCTGCACGCCGTGATCAACGCGCCGCCCGGGGTGGTAACGGAAGCCGCGCGAGCACTGCTCATCGGTGATACCGTTCCGGTCCGTTTCGTCAGTATGCCCGACGCCTGGCTCGAGACGCGAGAGTTCGCGGGGACATACAAGCTCCGGCTCTGGGCCGATCCTGACGCGCCGGGGAAAGCGCGCGTGACGATTGAGGCGGTGTTCCGCCCCGCCGAGGATCCATCTCGCACGCCGCGCGATCTCGAGCTCGCGGCGCCACCCGGCTCGCCGGGTCAGCTGCGCGCCGAGCAGCTCCTCGCCGCGTTGAAGGAAAAGCTTGGAGTTACCACCTACTAGCCTGCGCCGCACCCTCGGCGCGCTCGAGTACTTCACATTCGGCTTTGGCAGCATGGTCGGCGTCGGCTGGCTCGTCATCATGGACGACTGGCTAGGCCGGGGCGGCCCTGGCGGCGCGATGCTCGGGTTTCTCGCCGGCGCGGTGCTGCTGCTGCCGATCGCGCAAACCTACGGCCGGCTGGTCCGAGCAATCCCGGATGCCGGTGCCGAGATCGCCTATACCGAGCGCGTTTTCCCGCGCAGCGTCAGCTTCGCCGCCGGTTGGATGATGGTGCTCGCGTACGCGATCGTCTGTCCCTGGGAAGCCGTGGCCATCGGCAACCTGCTGGCCAGGATAGTCCCCGCCATGAACGACATTCCCCTTTACGCGGTCGCCGGCAAAGTCATCACGCTGCCGCGGCTCGTCGCGGGTCTCTCGCTCACGGCACTCATCGGCCTCGTCAATTATCGCGGCATCCGCACCAGCGGCCGCTTCCAGGATTTCACCACGCTGGGGCTGCTCGGCTGCTTCGTCGTTTTTGTTGTGCTAGGATTTGCGCGCGGGAATGCGGCAAACGTGCAGCCCCTGTTTGCCTCGTCCGGTCCTTTCATCTCCGTAGTGCTGGTCGCGCAGATCGTACCGTACTTCATGACCGGGTTCGAGTCGATCCCGAAGGCTTCGGAAGAAGCGCGCCCGGATCTCCCCGCCGGTACGCTCAGCCGGATGATCATGATGGCGATCGGCGCGGGTGGGTTGTTCTACGTACTCGTGATCGCGGTGGTCGCGTGGGTCTACCCGTGGACGGATATGGTGCGCCAGCACCTCGGCACCGAGGCGGCGTTCGCGCGGGCGTTCGGCACTCCGTGGATCGCTCGACTCATTCTCGCGGGCGCGTTGCTTTCGCTGTTCAAGATCTTCAACGGCAACCTCGTCGCGGCCACGCGCCTCGTATACGCGCTGGGACGTCGTGGTCTGGTGCACCCCATCCTCGGCACGGTCAACCCGCGGTTTGGAACTCCGTCGGTGGCGATCCTGCTCGTCACCATCCTCACCGCCGCCGCGGCATTCCTGGGGGACGCGCTGCTGGTCCCTATCACGGAAGTCGGATCCGCGGTGTCGGGGCTGGGGTGGTGCGCCGCGTGTCTTGCCTTCATCGCGCTCGCGCGCCGTGGCGGCGTACGCGACGGCGTTACGATCGCCGCGATCGGTGCAGTCGTGAGCGTCGTGATTGTTCTGATGAAAGTCGTGCCTGCGGTGCCGGGTAGCTTTACAGGAGCGGAGTGGCTCGCTTTTACCGCGTGGTGTGTTCTCGGCCTGGCGCTTCGGCAACTAGTCCCTGGACCCACCGCTCCATCTGTTCCAGATCGATAGCTGCATCGCGGCACGGCCCGTTGGGCAGCTGCATCGTCAGGCCGAGCACGGGCAGCTTGCCGGCCACATCACGCAGCCCGGTCATCATGTCGCGCTCGCAGGCGACCGCCACGACGGCGCGGGGACGGCGCTCGCGAATCACCCGCCGGGCCAGTTGCCCGCGCGTTGCGACGAACACCGGCACCTCGTAGCGCCCCGCAATTTCCAGCACGCCGTCCAGCGCCTGCTTGGAGAGACAGCGCGGAATCAGCACCAGCAGCTCGCCCTTCCCGACCGTCCGCCCGCGCCGCACCGCGAGCGTGTTGTAGACGTCGATCGCTGCATGCTCGACCCAGTCCCGCTTGCCGAAGCCGCGGGCGACCAGGGAGGTGTAGTTCATGAGCTGGAGGTAGGGACCCCGCTCCAGCAACCGCTCGGGCAGCAGATTCCTGCCGCCGTAATAGGACGCCGCCAGCAGACCGAGGTACAGCGTTTGGAGTCCGGCGAGCACCGCCACGGTAATCCAGAGGACCGTGGGCAGCCGAGGCAAGAGCGTCGCGAGACGCGGGCCCACCAGAAATAGAAGAAGCGCGACGGCAGCGGTCGCGGTCACCACGGTCAGCGCCGCAAATCTGAAGAAGAGTCCCGGCGCGGCGGAGAAATTGCCGCCGCCCGGTAATGGGCGGCCGTTCCACTCGTCCCACTCGTGGCCCAACCGCCGATCCACTTCGATATGGATAAGCTGAGCACGGGGCTGAGCTGGAGGTACGGCGGTCTGAGTAGCAGCCATCGGGAAACGAAGCTTCACGTTAGGGTCCGCCCGTGTCAAGTTTGGAGCGTGTTAGTGACCGACCCTCGTGTCCGCGCGGCGTATTCGGAGGGCGCGGGTGTCTATCGGATCGTCCCTGCCGCCGTTGCGATCCCGGAGTCCACTGCCGACATCGTAACCCTGGTCCGTCACGCGGCCGGCTCGCGCACCGCGCTCATCCCCCGAGGCGCGGGAAGCGGCATGCCGGGCGGCAACGTCGGATCGGGAACCATCGTCGATCTCAGCATCGGCTTCGCCGACCTGGTGGTCGATCCGCACAGCCGCAGCGCGCGGGCCGGCGCGTCGGTCACGTGGGCCGAAGTGAACGACGCCGCCCAGCCGTACGGGCTCCGCCTCCCTCCCGATCCCTCCTCGGGCGCTTTTGCGACGAGCGGCGGGATGGTCGCGACGAATGCCGCTGGGCCCCGGACGGTGCGGTACGGCAGTGTGCGAAAGTGGGTCGAGGCGTTGGAGATTGTCGAGGCGGATGGCACGGTCAGAACGGTGAAACGGGGAGCAGGGAGCGGGGAGCGGTTCACGCTGACGACCGATGACCGACGACTGATTACCGAGCGTTTCCCCAAGACCCGCAAGAATTCGTCCGGCTACGCCCTCGATCATTTCGCCGCATCGGGCGATGAGCTCGATCTACTGATCGGCTCCGAAGGCACCCTCGCGATCGTCACCGCGGTGCATTGGCGCCTCGATCCGATTCCTCCCGACACTGCCGGCGCAGCGCTGGGATTCGCCGATCTCGGCGCGATGACTGAAGCCATCCCGTATCTCGTGTCGCTGCAGCCATCGGCGCTCGAGCTGCTCGACAGCACGCTGTTGCAGTTCGTCGCGGAAGCCCCCAGGGTGGCCTGTTTGCTCCTCGTGGAGTTCGAACGCGAAACCGCCGCGGCCGTGCGCGGCGTGGTCGGTGATGCCGTCCGCGGGCTCAAGCATTCCGTCAGCTACGTCGAAACGGCGGTGGATCGGGCGGGGCTGCAGCAGCTGTGGAGCATACGGCGCCTCGCTTCTCCCGCCCTCGCCCGTCTGCCCCCGTCCCAACGCTCGCTGCAGGTGATCGAGGACGGGTGCGTGCCGCTCGACTGCCTGGGCGATTATGTCACGGGTCTCCGGGACGCCGCCGAGCGTCGCGGCATCCCGGTCGCGATCTTCGGGCACGCCGGGGACGGGCACGTCCACGTGAATGCGCTGCCCGACACCACGCGCCGTGGCTGGGGCGACGCGCTGCTCGGGCTGTTCGAGGACGTGACCGCGCTGTTGGTCCGCCTCGGTGGCGTGCCCGCCGGGGAGCATGGCGCCGGACGCCTGCGCGCGGGCGTGCTGGAGCGATTCTATGGAACGGAGGTCATGGCGCTGTGCCGCGACGTCAAGCGCGCGTACGACCCGCTGTCGATCCTCAATCCCGGTGTTATCATTCCCGCGGCCGACTGGTCGCCGCTCGCCGCGTTGAAGGTCGGAGACGGCGCCGCGGCGATCCCCGAAGACATCGCCACACGACTACGAGAAGTGGAGCGCAGCGCCGCATGGGCTACACCGAAACTGGAATTGGCTCACCCGTAGCAGTGGAAGTCTTCCGCGCCCCCCGTGTCTCCCTCATCGCCCGCCCGCAGTTCATCGAACCGGAGCATCTCCCGGTGCACTGGCGGGGCGAGGCGAGCGACGGTGAGCGCATCGCCGAGTATGCCGGACGGCTCTGCTACATGAGCCAGCACAATCCCGTCAACCGCAGCACGGCCGAGTATCTCGAGAACATCAAGAAGCAGGGCCACGGCTCGGTGCTGGAGCACGCGGTCTACGTGCTGCTGATCGAGGGCATCTCGCGGTCGTGTTCGCACGAGCTGGTGCGCCACCGCGCAGGGTTCGGCTACTCGCAGATCTCGCAGCGTTACGTCGACGAGTCGCACGCCGCCTTCGTGATGCCGCCCGCGGTCGCCGGCGATGCGAAGCTCGAAGCGGAATGGCAGGCGCAGGTCACCGAAGCGCAGGCGGCCTACGTCCGGTCGGTGGAAGGACTGATGCAACGCTACGAGTGGGTGACGGACAAGGTGCACCGCCGGAAAATGGCGCGCGAAGCGGCCCGCAGCGTGCTGCCCAACGCCACCGAGGTGAAGATCGTCGTCTCCGGGAACGCGCGCGCGTGGCGCACGATGCTCGAGCTGCGTTGCGGGGAGGGCGCCGAGCTCGAGATTCGGCGGATGGCGATCGCGGTATTGCGCGTGCTGCAGCAAGAAGCGGGAGCGTTGTTCTCCGATTTCGAGATCTACGTCGCCGACGACAGACAGGAAGCCGCGCGCGTCACGTATCACAAGGTCTGAAAGACGTCGAGTAGATTTTGTTCGACGCTTTTTTTCGACGTTTGTCTCTTGCGTAGTCAGTAATCATTTCGTATTCTGTTTTTAGAATGCGAATCGGTCTCGCATACAATGAAAAACCCGACGCCACGCCCGCGTCGGACGCCTACGCGGAATGGGATGACCCGTCGACCATCGATGCGGTCGACCAGGCGCTCGGCCTCTTCGGCACCGTCGTGCGGCTCGAAGCCGACGAATTCTTCCCGCAAAAACTTTCGCTCGCGCGTCCCGACATCGTCTTCAACATGGCCGAAGGTTTGCACGGCCCGTGTCGTGAATCGCACGTACCGGCGTTGTGTGAGTACCTCGGCATTCCGTATACCGGCTCCGACCCGCTGACGCTGGCGCTGACGCTGCACAAAGGACGCACCAAAGAGATCCTCGCCTATCGCGGCGTGCCGACGGCGCCGTTCCGCGTGATCGAACGGGTGTCGGATCTCGAGCGCATGCCCCTGCCCTTTCCATTGTTCGTGAAGCCCGTAGCCGAGGGGTCAGGCAAAGGCATATTCGTCAATAACTTGTGCGAGTCGCCCGCGCAGCTCGCCGAGCGCGTTCCCTTCCTCTTAGATCGCTACGAACAGGCCGTCCTGGTCGAGACGTATCTCCCGGGCCCCGAGTTCACGGTCGCGATCCTCGGCAACAACGGTGACGTGCGCTGCCTTCCGGTGGTGGCATTCGATTTCGCGACGCTGCCTCCAGGAGCGCCCCCGGTGTACGGGTACGAAGCGAAGTGGATTTGGGACACGCGCGAGCATCCGCTCGCGATCTTCCAATGCCCCCCCACCGGTGTCGCCGACTCGTTGTGCCGGGAGACCGAGCGCGTGGCACTCGACGCCTATCGCGCACTCGGCTGCCGCGACTGGTGCCGGATCGACGTGCGCGTGGACCGGTTCGGTGTGCCCAACGTCGTCGAGCTGAATCCGCTCCCCGGCATCATTCCCGACCCCGCCATGAACTCGTGCTTTCCCAAAGCCGCGCGGGCCGCGGGATACGGGTACGACGAGCTGATTCAGGAAGTCGTGCGGATCGCCTGGAAGCGGATTACCGGTCGCGAGGCAGGGGCACTGGTAGGGGCGCAGCATGCTGCGCCCCTACAGAGACCCACGGCGATTCCCGCGTGAGGGTCGTCATCCTCTACGATCCCGGCGCCGATGATTGGAGCGCCGACGACATCGCCGGCGTGATGCAGGCGGTCGATGACATCGCACGGATCTTCGGCTCGCTCAGCCATCAGGTGCACCGCGTCCCCGTCCGGCATGACATGCGGTGGTTCAACGCCTGCCGCCGCGCCGATCTCGTCTTCAATCTCTGCGAGGGCGTGCGCGGCGTGGCGCAGTGGGAAGATCACGTCGTCGGGACGCTGGAGCTCGCCGGTATCCCCTACACCGGCTGCGGGCCGTGGACCACCGCGGCCTGCCGCCGCAAGGCGGTCGCCAACACGCTGCTGGAACGCGCCGGGTTGCCGGTGCCGCGCTGGACGGTCGCGCAGGGCAAGATCGAGGACGACTTCCCGCTGCCCGCCATCGTCAAGCCGGCCGCCGAGGACGCGAGCGCCGGCCTCGATCGTCAATCGGTCGTCAGCGACCGCAAGAGCCTCAAGGCCCGCATCGCCGCGATGACGGAGCAGTTCGACGAGGTGCTCGTCCAGCAGTACATCCCGGGCCGCGAGTTCAACGTCGGCATCGTGGGCGACCGCACCCTTCCGGTGGCGGAGATCGACTTCAGCGCGATGCCCGACGGCGCGTGGCCGATCCTGACCTATGCCGCGAAGTGGCACGTCGGCTCGGCCGAGGACATCGGCAGTCGTCCCGTGTGTCCCGCGCAGATCAATCAGCGCTTCGCCGAGCGGTTGTGCCGCCTGGCCGAGACCGCGTGGCGGACGATGCAGGGCAAAGGATACGGCCGCGTCGATATTCGCGTCGACGATCTCGGCAAGCCGTGGATCCTCGAAGTGAACCCCAATCCCGATCTCACCGACGCAGCCGGACTGTCGCGCATGGCGAAAGCGGCGGGTTGGGAGTATGGCGAGCTGATCCGTCGCATCGCCGAGCTGGCGCTGCGCGAAGCACAGGGAACCAAGGCCGCGCGTGAGCTGCTCGCTGCGCCGAGTCGAGCGCGCGCACCGCGCACGGCTTGAGCAGCTGACGCGGTCTACCGGCCTCTTCCGCGAGGAAGAGGTGAGGACTGCTGTCGAGCTTCTCGATGAAAGTCTCGCCGGCGATGAAGACTACCAGTTCGTCGGCGCGTTCGACGGCGATCAGCTGATTGGATTCGCGTGCTGGGGTCCGACGCCGGGCACCGTGGCGACCAGTGATCTGTACTGGATCGTCGTCGATCGTGGTCGCCAGGGAAGCGGCGTCGGTTCACATCTGCTCAAGGACGTCGAAGGCCGGCTGACGGCTGATGGCAGACGGCTCGTGGTCGTCGAGACCTCATCGCGGAACGATTACGACGCGACGAGGAAGTTTTACGAAGCACGCGGGTACACCAGAACCGCGACCGTACCGGGGTATTACGCGCCCGGGGATGATCTGGTGATCTATACCAAGGATCTGACCTGACGGAGACCTGGCAAGAGCTGCTCCGCAAGAAAAGCATCGCCTCCCTCGACGCCCTGGCCGCGCGCTTCGGCGCGGAACATGTCGGGGACATCGCTCGTCTCCGCCAGGCCGCCGACGACTTCGAATTCCGTATTTCGCCGGCCATGGTCGACCTCATCAAGTCACCCGGCGATCCCATCTGGCGGCAGTACGTCCCGACGGTGCAGGAGCTGGAAGTCCAAGACGGGCTGGTCGACTCGCTCGCCGAAGACGCGAATTCGCCCGTCCCCAACATCACGCACCGCTATCCCGACCGCGCCCTCTTCCTCGTCTCGCCGGTCTGCGCCGCCTATTGCCGCTTCTGCACGCGTCGCCGGAAGGTTGGCGATCCCGAAAAGATTCCGATGGCGCAGCTCGAATCGGCGTTCCGGTATCTCGAGGAGCACGCCGAAATCCGCGATGTCATCATGTCGGGGGGCGATCCGCTGCTGCTGTCCGATCGCCGCATCGACGACATCTGCAAGCGGCTGCGGGCCATTCCGCACCTCGAGGTGCTGCGAATCGGGAGCCGGGTGCCTTGCCACCTGCCCGAGCGGATCACGCCCGAATTGTGCGGCATTCTCAAGCAGTACCATCCGCTCTACATCAACACGCACTTCAATCATCCCGCTGAGCTCACGCCCGCCGCCGTACTGGCCCTCGGGATGCTCGCCGACGCCGGCATCCCGCTCGGCTGCCAGACCGTGCTGCTGAAAGGGGTCAATGACGATGCCGAGGTGATGAAGCTGCTGATGCAGCGCCTGCTCGCCGCCCGGGTGCGGCCGTACTACATCTATATGTGCGACCAGGTGGCGGGCGCCGAGCACTTCCGCACGACCGTCGAGAAGGGGCTGGAGATCATCAAGGCGTTGCGGGGCTGGACGTCGGGACTAGCCGTGCCGCACTTCGTGATCGACGCGCCGGGCGGCGGTGGGAAGATCCCGCTGCTGCCGGAGTACGTGGTGAAGCTGACTGATAAGGAAGTGGTGTTGAAAAACTACGCCGGGAAAACCTACCGCTACGCCCAACCGCTGGAGCACATCCTCGTCGGGTAGCACCCTCTTGCGCGGTTTCGAACCCCACCGCATATTTATGTCGACCGATGCATAAACATACGATGTCCCTGCTGCCGCCAAATTGCATTAATACGCACACACCCTTATCGGGGAGCGGCGGGGCGCGATAGTGCGACGAAAACCAAAGCCCAACCAGCCCGCTCCCTCCGCAGAGCGGGCTTTTCGTTTGCTCGACCCCTGGCGCGAGCGCGACGCCTGCGGCGTCGGCTTCGTCGCCCGCGCCGACGGCGAGCGCACGCGCGACATCCTGTCGCTCGCCCTCACGGCCGTCGCGCGTCTCGCGCATCGCGGCGCCGCCTCGAACGACAAGTCCGGGGACGGCGCCGGCGTCCTGACGCAGATCCCGCACCGTTTGCTCGGCGTCGGACCCGTCGAGCGCGTCGCCCTCGGCATGTTCTTCCTGCCACCGCATGCCGTCGACGAAGCGGTCGATCTCATCGAGAGCGCGCTGGTGAGCCTCGGCATGTCGGTGCTGGGCTGGCGCGTCGTGCCGGTCGACGCGGGAGTGCTCGGTCCGCTCGCGGCCGCGAGCCAGCCGGCGATCCGACAGGTATTCGTGGGTCCCCCGTCAGGTCCGGCCAACGCGCAGGCGTGGGAGCGGCGGCTCTACCTGGCGCGTCGCGTCATCGAGCGCCGGGCCGCGAACGCCGGTCTCGAGATCTTCGTCTGCTCGCTGTCGTGCCGCACCGTCGTCTACAAAGCGCTGCTCGTCGGCACCGAGCTGCCGGGCTTCTACGCCGACCTCCGGTCCCCGCTGTTCGAAACCGGCATCGCGGTCTTTCATCAGCGCTACTCGACCAACACGCTGCCCAGCTGGCCGCTGGCGCAGCCGTTCCGGCTGCTCGCGCACAATGGCGAGATCAACACGCTGTGGGGCAACCGCAACGCGATGCTGGCGCGTGAGCCGGCTCTTGCCGCGCCGGTGTGGGAAAAGGACGTCGAGAAGCTGAAGCCCGTGATCTGGGCGGACGGCAGCGACTCGGCGAGCCTCGACAATGCGCTCGAGCTGCTGGTTCGTTCGGGACGCGACCCGGTGCACGCGCTCATGATGCTGCTGCCGGAGGCGTGGGAGCGGATCCCCGAAATGGATCCCGCACTGCGCAGCTTCTACGAGTATCACGCGGGGCTGATGGAGCCGTGGGACGGACCTGCCGCGATCGCCTTTAGCGACGGTGTGGTCGCCGGCTCGGCACTCGACCGCAACGGGCTGCGTCCCTGCCGCTACAAGGTGACCCGCGACAACGTCGTGGTGGCCGCGTCCGAAGTCGGCGTCGTCGACTTCGATCCCGCCGACGTCGTCGAGTCGGGACGGCTCGGCCCGGGCGAGCTGCTGGTGGTCGATACGCTGCGCAACGTCGTCCTCCGCAGTGCGGACGCCAAGATCGAGGTGGCCCAGCGCTGTCCCTATCGGCGCTGGAGCAGCCGCGTCGTGCGCGAGCTCCCGGCCGACGTCTCGGCGATCGGCCCTGCGCTGCCGGCGGACGAGCTCACCGCGCGCCAGCACGCCTTCGGCTACAGCCACGAAGACTTGCGCTACGTCATGGCGCCGATGGCCGCCGAAGGGCGCGACGCGATCTGGAGCATGGGCGACGACACGCCGATCGCACCGCTCTCCCGCGTGCCGCAGAGTCTCTACGCGTATGTGCGCCAGCGCTTCGCCCAGGTGACGAATCCCGCGATCGACCCGCTGCGCGAGGAGCTGGTCATGTCGCTCGTCATGTATCTGGGGCGGCGCGGCTCCTTGCTCGCGCAGCGGCCCGGAGGACGGACGCTGCTGCGCATCGAGCATCCCGTGCTGCTCGCCGAGGAGATGGCCGCGCTGCGGCGCGCCGGAGGGTCCGAGTTGGCGACCCTCAGCGCGGTGTGGGAGGCCGCCGCCGGTCCCGACGAGCTCGCCCGCGCGCTGGAGACGCTCAGTCGTGACGCGGTCACCGCGGTACGGCGCGGCGCCACACTGCTCGTCATCAGCGATCGCGACGCCGACAAGTCCCGGGCCCCGATCCCCATGCTGCTCGCGGTGGGCGCCGTCCACCAAAGCCTCGTGCACGCCCGGCAGCGCGTGCGCGTCGGTCTCGTGGTCGAGGCGGGCGACGCGTGGGATGTCCATCACTTCGCCGCGCTGTTCGGCTATGGCGCGGAAGCGGTGCACCCCTGGCTGGCGCTGCAGTATCTGCGCGACGACGCGTCAGCCTCGCGATTCCGCGAAGCCGCCGAAAAGGGGCTGCTCAAGATCCTCTCGAAAATGGGGATCTCGACGCTGCAGTCGTACAGCGGCGCGCAAATCTTCGAAGCGATCGGCCTCGGCCGCGAGGTGATGGACCGCTGCTTTACCGGCACGGCATCCGTCATCGGCGGCATCGGGTTCCGGGAGATCGCCGTGGATGTGCTGGCCCGCCAACCAGCCTCCGTGGGGGACACGCTGCCCGATCACGGCGAGCCGGCGGAAGAAATCCGGCGGCGGTTCATCTCCAGCGCCATGTCGCTGGGCGCGCTGTCCCCCGAAGCACACACGACCCTGGCGATCGCGATGAACCGGATGCACGCGCGGTCGAATTCGGGCGAGGGTGGCGAGGATCCGGCGACGTACGCGAGCCGTGCGGACGGCGACCGGGCCGACAATCGCATCAAGCAAGTCGCGTCCGGCCGGTTCGGCGTGACGGCGTCGTATCTCGTCCGGGCGGACGAGCTCGAGATCAAGATTGCGCAGGGCTCCAAGCCCGGCGAAGGCGGCCAGCTACCCGGCCACAAGGTGACCGACCTGATCGCCCGGCTGCGCCACGCCGT